>OIWQ01000148.1_pt1 | contig 87150 bp, 75 predicted proteins | sample 1587571 | NCBI WGS metagenome assembly OIWQ01 (sample SAMEA3888910, study PRJEB22519) | human gut metagenome | biome: human gut; feature: human-associated habitat; material: faeces | place: Denmark | collected 2010
CCCGCCTTTTATTATTTTTATAGTATCAGTTGTAGGTTTCTTCGAGATACAGCTGGACGCGGCGCTGGATGCGGTCTGTGATCTGTTTGGCAGTCTGCTCGTCCGCAAAATAATACGGCAGTTCATCGGCAAGAATCCCATCAACAGCTGCATCATAGTCAAATGCGGACACAGCCTCCGCCTGCAGTTCGCGCAGGAGATTCTGTGCGGTGGTATCCGTCATGGTATCCGTCTTTTTCTCAAAGTCCGACTGCACCGGCAGCCAGCCGCCGCGGCTGCGTGCGGCGTAGAGCGGCTCCGTGATCAGGAGCTCCAGAAACGCCCACGCCCCTTCCTTTTCCTGCGCATTGACCGGGATGGCCATCGGGAGCGTCAGATAGAAGCTGGCGCGTCCCGCACCCGGAAAGCCAGGGATGGCAAGCCGGTTCAGACCGTCTTCGTATTCTTCTTCAAAATACTGTGCACGGCCGATCATCAGCTGCTCCAGCAGCGCCTGACCGGTCAGCAGCGCTTCGCGCGGCGATTCCGCCTCCGGCTGTGTCTGGCGCTTGGCAAGCTCCAGCAGGCGAAGAAAATCAGGAGAATCGAAGCTTGCCTGTGCCGCGTCGTACTCTATAAAGGCATCCGGCGCATAAAGGAGCAGCAGCTGGAGCATGGACGCGCCGTCGTCCTGCGCGAAGACGGAACCGATCTCCGGATGCGCCTGCGCGGTATCCAGAAAATCCGCCATCGACCATGCCTCCTGGCCGCCGACGATATCCGGCAGACCGGCGGCCGTCGCAAGCAGGTAGGTCTGCGGCAGGCGGTACAGCGCGCCGTCCGTTTCGAGCGCGCGCAGAAGATTTTGTGTGAAATCTGTACGGGAAAGCGTTTCGTCCGCGTCGATCCATGCGTACAGGTCTTCCAGAAGTCCCTGACGGGCGTACTGCGCGAACGGCAGACCGTTTACAAACAGCAGATCGGGACAATCTCCGTACAATAGATCCATCAAAAGCTGCTGGTCGGCCTGTTCGCCGTACTGCGCCTCATAATCGACAAATTCAACCTGATATTCCGGATACAGGGACGAAAAATCACGAACAGCCATGGAGAAAATGTTGCTGCGGCTGCCTGCAATGCGGATCAGGCGCTTTTCCGAAAAATCCCCCTCCGCCGGGGTCAGCCAGATCAAACGGTACTGCGCCGCTTCGTCCTCCGACGGGTAGAACTCCAAACCAAGATACCGTCCGTTCCCCATGCCGCAAAAGGCTTCGACATCCATGGCGTACAGGCCGACCGTATCGCAGGCAAACAGCTGCGTCACGGCGTCCTCCGCGATCTGCCAGCCGAAGCAGGCGTCGTTGGCAAAGACGAGGCAGTCATACGGCGTATTCTCACCCGGATAGAGCGCTTCGGTTCCGGTGCGAAACAGATCGGGTAGCGGGCAAAACGGCTGGATCTCATCATCCGCTATGGAATAAAGCATCTGCTCACTCTGTGCCCAGGCCAGAAGCGCACCGTCCCGCACATGGAAGAATCGTTTAATCTCTGCGGCAGGCTGCTTCCAGAGAAGCGTTCCGTCCATGGCACAGGCAAGAACGTAGGAACCGTCCGCGGCAAGTAGCAGTTCTTCATCCTGCACCGCCATGGCGGTCAGATTGGAAACGCCGGACAGGGCTTCGTCCAGCACGCGCGTCTGTCCGTCGGCGTGGAGCAGCCACTGTTCGCCGTCCGGGGTCTGACGCGATTCGATGTAATACAGCCGCTCCCCTGCCAGCGCCGCCTGCACGGCAAGGCCGTCCGGAGAAATCGGAAGTTCCTGCACGGTGCAGGCGTGTTCCGGTGTGTAATATGCCGCCGCTTCCGTTCGAAGCGGTTCGTCCGCACTGCCTGTGATCATACTGCCGGTCAGGACGGCTCCGCCGGAATACGGCAGCAGGGCGGTGCCCACCGTCATCCCCTCCGGCTCCGTGCGGGCCAATCGGTACTGCGCAGCCGGGATGCGGACGGAAACGCCGGAAACAGTCTGCTCCGTCTCCCCTGCCGCTGTCTGTGCGCTGCCGGGCTGCGTTGCAGGCAGTGTTTCTTTTTTGCAGGCAGTGCACATGAAAAGGATCAACATTGCCAATACGAACGCACGGAATCGCTTCATTGTTCTGTCCTCCTTAGGTTTACTTTTGTAGACTTATCATAGCATGTAAGTTTACTCTTGTCAACCTTTTAAGACATATCAACTTTCAGACTGATGCAGCGCCCAATGGCTTCCACCGGTGTGCAAAAACGTATGTAGTTGGCAGGGGCGTGGCTCTTCTCCTCCCGATTGAAAACAGTTTCTTTAACGGCATTTTGGTAAATGCGAATGCAGTATCCCATTCGTTCGTATGGGCCGATGCCTATATCGCCCCGGCAGAATGCACGATTTTACGGAAAATGCAAAAAATTCATATCTTTCCAACGGGCCGATGTGGGCATCGGCCCATACAACCAAGCGAGTAAGGGCACACGAATTCGCCGAATCGCTTCTGTTTTTACAGTTACCTGCCGCTTGACCACTCAAGCACTTCGCGCCAACTCTCCCTTCAGGGGAGCCTTGGGAAGGGTGCAAAAAACAGGCGCTGCCGGTGGCAGCGCCTGTTTGGGGTTTGTTGTGGAATTAGCCCAGCTCGGAGAAGTACTTGATGGTGCGAACCATCTGGCTGGTGTAGGAGTTCTCGTTGTCGTACCAGGAGACGACCTGAACCTGCGTGTCGCCGTTCGGCAGGGGCAGGACCATGGTCTGCGTGGCATCGAACAGGGAGCCGAAGCGCATGCCGATGATGTCGGAGGAGACGATCTCGTCGGTGTTGTAGCCGAAGGACTCGGTGGCTTCCGCCTTCATCTGGGCATTGACCTGCTCAACCGTGACAGCACCCTTGACAACTGCGTTCAGGATGGTGGTGGAGCCGGTGGGGGTAGGAACACGCTGTGCGGCACCGATCAGCTTGCCGTTCAGTTCCGGGATGACGAGGCCGATGGCCTTGGCAGCGCCGGTGGAGTTCGGGACGATGTTAACAGCGGCTGCACGGGAGCGGCGGAGGTCGCCCTTACGCTGCGGGCCGTCGAGCGGCATCTGGTCGCCGGTGTAGGCGTGGATGGTGCACATAATGCCGGACTCGATGGGAGCCAGGTCGTTCAGAGCCTTGGCCATCGGAGCCAGGCAGTTGGTGGTGCAGGAAGCGGCGGAGATGATGTTGTCTTCCTTGGTCAGGGTCTTGTGGTTGACGTTGTAAACGATGGTGGGCAGATCGTTGCCGGCCGGAGCGGAGATAACGACCTTGCGGGCGCCTGCGTCGATATGCGCCTGAGCCTTGGCCTTGCTGGTGTAGAAGCCGGTGCACTCGAGGACGACGTCAACGCCGAGCTGGCCCCAGGGCAGATCGGCAGCGTTCGGCATCTTGTAGATGACGATCTTCTTGCCATCGACGACAATGTAGTTGTCCTCGCCTTCGCCCTCATGGAAGTCAACGGTGTGGCCCTGCGCAACATAGTTGCCCTGCGTGGAGTCGTACTTCAGCAGGTGCGCGAGCATCTTGGCGGAGGTCAGGTCGTTGATGGCGACGACTTCGTAGCCCTCAGCGCCGAACATCTGACGGAAAGCCAGACGGCCGATGCGGCCAAAACCATTGATAGCAACTTTAACAGACATGATAAGTTCCTCCTTCAAAACTAACGCCGGAAAAGCTCCCGGCGCGCAAAGTACTTGCATACTTTCGATTCGGCTAGATTATACTGTATTTTTTCTCATCTGTCTAGAGAAAATTTACCTAAAATGCGCCAAATTGCGCGAGATTTTGTGTTTGTTTTTTGAAATTTCGACTGACATTTTTTCAGCCTGCCTAATAGTTTTTGGATTTGTGCGGATCGGGGCCTCTTTTTTACAGACTGTTCATGATTTTCCTCGAAAAAGTCATTAACATTACTCTTATATTTGAACTGGGCGGGTGTTTTCATGCTGAGGCTGAAACAAATCGTAAAGAACTACACCGCCGGAGATTCCACGGTCCACGCGCTGCGCGGGATCACGCTGGATTTCCGGAAACAGGAATTTGTCGCGGTGCTCGGGCCGTCGGGCTGCGGCAAGACGACGCTCCTGAACATCATCGGCGGGCTGGATCAATATACATCCGGAGACCTGCTGATCAAGGGCCGCTCCACGCGCCAGTTCCGCGACCGGGACTGGGATTCCTACCGCAACCACTCCATCGGCTTCGTGTTCCAGAGCTATAACCTGATCCCGCATCAGACGGTCCTGCAGAACGTGGAGCTGGCGCTGACGCTCTCGGGCGTCTCCCGCAGCGAACGCCGCGCCCGCGCCAAGCGCGCGCTGGAGCGCGTGGGACTGGGCGACCAGCTGCGCAAGAAGCCGAATCAGATGTCCGGCGGCCAGATGCAGCGCGTGGCCATCGCGCGTGCGCTGGTAAACGACCCGGAGATCCTGCTGGCCGACGAGCCGACCGGAGCGCTGGACTCGGAGACCTCGGTGCAGATCATGGAGCTGCTCAAGGAGATTTCCCACGAAAAGCTCATTATTATGGTCACGCACAATCCGGAGCTGGCCGAGCGCTACGCCACCCGCACCATCCGGCTCCTCGACGGCGAGGTCGTCAGTGATTCCGCGCCCTATGAAGCACGGGAGGCGGAGCCGGTACAGACGGAAAAGACGAAAAAGACCTCCATGTCGTTCTTCACGGCGCTTGGACTTTCGCTCAACAATCTGATGACCAAGAAGGCGCGCACCATCCTGACGGCCTTTGCCGGCTCCATCGGCATCATCGGCATTGCGCTGATCCTGTCTCTTTCAAACGGCATTCAGAATTACATCGACGATGTGCAGGAGGATACGCTTTCATCCTACCCCATCACAATTGAGGCGGAAACGGCCGACATGACCTCCATGGTCACGGCGCTGATGGGCGCACACGACGAGGCAAAGGAGGAAACGCATGAGGACGGGCGCGTCTACGCCTCGACGGTCATGTATGAGCTGATGAACAGCTTCAACCAGACCGAGACGCAGACCAACGATCTGGCGGCCTTCCGGACGTATCTCGACGACCCGGACAGTGAGATCCACCAGTACCTCTCCGCGATCCAGTATTCCTATGACCTGACGCTGCCGATCTACACGAAGGACGCGGACGGCAATATTGTGAAGGCCGACGTCATGGAGCTGATGCAGAATATGATGTCCAGCCTCTACGGCGGCGATTACAGCGCTTATTTTTCCCGTTTTGGCAGCTATTATTCCGGTATGGACGTATGGGAGGAGCTGCTGCCCGGTGAAAACGGCGAGAGCGTGTCTCCGCTCGTCCGGTCGCAGTACGACGTGCTCTACGGCCATTGGCCGGAGAGCTACGACGAGGTCGTGCTGGTCGTGAGTCAGAACGATGAGATCTCCGATCTGGTCATGTATGCGATGGGTCTCAAGACCGAGGCGGAAATGAATCAGGCGATGGAGGATGCCATGAACGAGGTCGAAGTCTCGACCGACGCCATGAGCTGGAGCTACGAGGAGCTTTGCGGCCGGACCTTCAAGCTGATCCTGCCGTATGAGAATTACCGGAAGGACGCGAACGGCGGCTATACCGACCTTTCCCTCACGGACGCGGGCATGGATTACCTCTTCGGCTCGGACGAGGTCGGTACGACGCTGAAGATTGCCGGTATCGTCCGCCCGAATCCGGACGCTGCGGCCTCCATGCTGAGCGGCTCCATCGGCTATACCAGCGCGCTGAGCGAATACGTCATGCAGAAAACGGCGGACAGCGAGATCGTAAAGGCGCAGCTGGCGGAGCCGGAGACGGACGTGCTGCTGGATCTGCCCTTCAAGACGGACGATACCGCCGAGCCGACGGAGGATGAGAAGGACGCCGCTGTGACGGCGCTGCTTGAGGGAGCCTCCGCGCAGGACAAGGCGTCGATGTATCTGGACATGATGCAGCAGCCCGCCGCGGACTATCTTGACACCATGACCGCGCAGACCATGGAGGGCATGACCCGCGAGACGATCGAGGAGCAGATGGCGGACGCATATGCCGAGCAGATGGGCGTGAGCGCCGACGAGGTCCGGGGCTATATCGCGCAGATGGACGACGAGACGCTCATGGACTACGTCGAGCAGATGGTGCGCGAATCGATTACGCAGCAGTACGCCGAGGGCGTTTCCCAGCAGCTCGGCGCCATGACGGCGGAACAGCTGGCCGGTGCAATGGATATGACGGAGCGCACGCAGGAGCAGACGGACTATCTCTACAGCGTCTACGCGCCCGCGCAGTATTCCGAAAGCAGCTGTCACGACGTGCTGGACACGCTCGGCTACGTCGAGCCGGGAAAGCCGTCGAAGGTCAGCCTCTATGCCGCGACCTTCTCCGACAAGGACGCGATCTCCGACTGCATCTCCCGCTATAATGACACGGCCGGCGAGGATGAGCAGATCACCTATACCGATTATGTGGCACTGCTGATGAGCTCGATCACCACCATTATCAACGCCATCTCCTATGTGCTGATCGCATTCGTGGCCATTTCGCTGGTCGTCTCGTCGATCATGATCGGCATTATCACCTATATCTCCGTGCTGGAGCGCACCAAGGAGATCGGCATTCTCCGCGCCATCGGCGCTTCAAAGCGCGATATTTCGCGCGTGTTCAACGCCGAGACGCTGATCGAGGGCCTGATCGCGGGCCTGATCGGCATTGGGCTGACGCTGGTGCTGATTATTCCGATCAACGCCATCGTGCAGCACTTGACCGGCATTCCTACGCTTGGGGCCGCGCTTCCGGCAGCTGCCGGAGCGGTGCTCGTCGCCATTTCGATGCTGCTGACCTTCGTTGCGGGACTTATTCCGTCGCGCATTGCCGCGCGGAAGGACCCCGTCGTGGCCCTGCGGAGCGAATAAAAACGGCTCCGCCGGAGCCGCCGCAAACCGAATATCCCCTGAAATGTACAAGCGCCGGTATCTTTACGATACCGGCGCTCATTTTATATGGTGCAGAGATGGGGATAAGCCGGACATACCTGCTGCGCGACACGCAGCAGCATATTTACCACTTGTTTTCGACCTTTTCGGCAAAGCCGAAGAAGTCTCTTACGGGGAGAACGGTGCCGTCGTCCAGCGTGACGCGGCCGGTGAAGCGGCCAAAAACCTGATGCTGGTCAGATTTGATGATGATCGCGCTGGTCAGCGCGCTCCGGTCGAGCACGGGCGTGAAGTCCATGTAGAAGCGGTTGTCGTCGCTGGTGAAGTTCCAGACGTTGAGATAGGCATTGCGGCCCTTTTCGTCCTTCGGGATGTGGAATTCGACCGTGCCCAGCTTGTGGATCCTGCCGTCATAGAACAGGACGTTTTCCGACGCGGCAGCGGTGTTGCCGAAGCCGTAGCCGATGTTCCAGCCGAACGGCACGCCGTCCAGCTCGCCGGAGGCGCTGCCCCAGTACCATGTGTTGTGATATGTCCACACGCCGCGGCCCCAGTCCAGAACGCCGAAGAAGCGGTCGGGCGTCAGCTCGATGCGGCGCTTGCCGAGCGTGATCCAGCCCTCGGCGCGCATACAGTTGATCTTCTGGTTGTAGTAGAAGTGGCCGGGTTTGTCGAAGGGCGTAGCGATGACCATGCTCTCCTCCGGCACACCAGACAGCGTGACAATGCCCTCGATGGCGTCGCCGTCGAGGAAGCGGTCCATGTGGAAGCTCAGGCGGCGTGCTCCATCCTCGTGGTAGAACGCCATGGCGTAGCCGCCGCGCGCGATCTCGGAAGCGCCGTCTGCGGAGCTTTCCGGCAGGCCCGTTTTGCCCATCGGGAAAAGGCGCATGGGGCTTTTCGTCTGCTCCCAGCCCTCGTCAAAATCCAGGAAGGAGACGGAATCCAGCCCCATATAGCCGTTGTCGGCGATGGTGAGCGCCAGACCGACGTGTCCGTCGGTGATGAGGTAGTAATCCCACTCCTTGATGCGCATGGGGCTGACGCGGATGTCGCTGCGGCGGTAGACGGGCAGCAGCGAACGCGCCCAGCCCGGCTCCGCGAGGTCGCCGGATGCGTTCAGAAGCGGTGCAGATCGAAGAATTTCGTGCTGTTGACTCATACTTGCTCCTCCTTTGGAAGGTGATTTTCAAAGAAATCCTCCAGCGCGGACTGGACGCGCGCGGGATCGGTGATATAGCTCTTGGCATGGGCCGCGCCGTCGATCAGCACAAGCCTTTTCTCGCTCGTGCAGGCGTCATACGCCTCCTGCGACATGCGTGTGGGGACGAAATCGTCCGCCTTGCCGTGGATGAACAGGATCGGATATTTCGCGGCGGCGACGGCGCCGGTCGTGCTGCATTCACGCAGGGAGAAGCCGCCGAGAAGCGTGGAGAACACGTTCAGCGCCAGCAGGAGCGGTGCGGCGGGAAGCCATTTGCAGCGCGCGTGCAGGACGCTCTTCATGATGTCCCACGGCGAGGTGAAGCCGCAGTCGGCGACGATGCCGCGGACATTGGCCGGGAATTCGAAGCAGGAGGCCATAAGCACCGTAGTTGCGCCCATCGACATGCCGGAGAGGTACATCGGATGCTCCGGCCCGAGCCGCTGCGCGAGATAGGTGACCCATGAGAGCACGTCGTGGCGCTCCCGCACGCCGAAGGTGAGGAAGCGGCCCTGCGACGCGCCGTGCGCGCGCTGGTCGCACAGGAGCAGGTTGTAGCCCTGCTTGTGGAGGAACTCCACCTCCAGCCCGAAGTCCAGCAGCGCGGACGAACGGTAGCCGTGGAAAAGCAGAATGGTGCCGCGCGCGTTATCGCACGGCAGGAAGCGCGCGGAGAGCAGCTTTCCGTCGTAGCTCACGACGTGCAGCGTCTCCGGCTTTTGCAGCCGGAACCACTCCGCGCCGAAGAAAAGCGAATCCGTCCATTTTGCAAACGAGCTGCGGCGGATATAATCCTCCGTCAGCGGCTCCGGCGGCAAGCAGCGCTTGACGCAGGCAAACTGAAAGCCGGCGAAGCCTGCGGCCAGAAGCAAAACAAGAACGGCGAGTAAGATCCAGAGAAACGGCATGGGAACGATCCTTCCTGATAGATGAGGTCAGTCCGCCTTCCGTCCGAGACGGGCGAAAAAGCGGAAGGTGAGGGGCCAGACGCATCCGGCGTAGAGCACCAGAACGAAATAGCGGAGAGCGTCGGCAAAGCCGGACGGGAAAAGCGTGCGCAGCGGCTCCTTGAGCATCGTCTTGAGGCCGACAGCCAGCGCCAGCCCGAGCACGAGCTTGAGGATCTGGCCGTACCACGGCGCGCGGGTGTCGAAGCGGATATAGGTGCGCTCGATCAGATACATGGGCAGAAGCGCAGCGACCGCGCCCAGCAGCGTCCACGCATTCTTGACGGCATGGGTGAGATTGCTCTCATCCTCCGAGCCGGGCGCGAAATCCGGCCGCAGGCCCGTCACATAGCCGAGGAACACGCTGCCCAGCGCCAGCGCGCCGACGATCAGCCACGGCATGGACCGGCGCATGGCGTCCTCCGTCCGGAAAGCGGGATACAGCGCGGCCAGCAGGATCAGCGCCATCGCAAACGCGACGCCCACGTCCAGCGGCGTGTGGACGCCCAGATACATCCGCGAGAACGGCACCAGCAGAATGACGGCAAGGCAGACCCAGCGCACCCATTTGCGCCGGGTCATGACGGCGGCCGCGCCGAAGGTGCTGACGGCGTTCTGCGTATGGCCGGATGGGAAGGAATAGCCGGTGGCGGCGGCGCGGGCGCTCTCTACAATGGTGAAATCCGGGTCGAGCACCCACGGGCGCGGGATGCGGCAGACGATCTTCAGAAACTGATTGCCGATCGTGCCGAACAGGCCCGCCACGAAGGCGTAATAGCCAGTGCGCTTATCTACGCACCAGAACAGCGCGAACGCCAGCACCATAAAGGCCAGCTCGTCGCCGAGATAGGTGACCGCGCCGAAAAAGACGTCCAGAGCGGGCAGACGAATACCCTCCAGCAGCCGAAGAAAATGCATAGCAGTTCCTCCTAGAGTCAAGTTTCTTTTAGTATAGCACTTTTTTCTGAAAAAGGGAATATCCTTGCTTTTTTACGGAAATGAGATATACTAAATAAAAAACAGAAAGAGAGGCGCCGGGATGTTTTCACAGGAGAGCCGTTGTATTTATGAGAAAAATCAGCTGATCGAGGTCATTTGCCAGCTCCGGTTTCCGGACATTCTGAAAATCGAGGCGCAGGAGCCGTATGCGTTTCAGGATGCCATCCGCGGCGAATACCCGCAGTATGCGAAGAAGGTCGAGCAGCTCCCGCCGCAGCAGGCGGGCGGGAAGCTGACGCCGCAGGGGACGGTCAACAACTATCAGTTCATCTCCGCCGACAGCCAGTGGAAGGTCAGCCTGACCAAGAGCTTTATTGCCCTTTCGACGCACGGCTATACCCGCTGGGAGGAATTCGCCAAGCGGCTCGACCGCATCCTCGCCGCGTTCATTCAGGCATATCAGCCCGCGTATTTCTCGCGTGTCGGCCTGCGGTATATCAACGCCTTCCGCAAGGCGGAGCTGGGCTTGGAGAATGCGCAGTGGCGCGAGCTGATCCAACCGGGCTATCTCGGCCTGATGGGCGACGACGACGCGCAGGAGGGCGCTTTCCTCAAAAACGAGCAGAATATCACGGCGGCCATGCCCGGCGGCGCAAAGTGCAACATCAAATGCGGCCCGGGAATGCTGCGCAAGATCAACAACCAGACCCGCCAGTCGCAGGAGGAAAAGGTGTTCATGCTGGACATCGACCTCTTCATGGAGGGCAATACGCCGATGAATCACGCCGTCCCGGCGCTGAACGTCGTCCACGGCAACGCCGGGAGCCTCTTCCGCGGTGCGATCACCGACACGCTGCACGACGCGATGGAGCCGCGGGACGCCTGAGCGCGGGCGTGACGCCGACTGAAGAAGTGCATGTTTTCCGATGTCGGAGCGTTAAAAAAAGACGCCGGCGGCGTCTTTTTCATCTCCGACCGCAGCGGCTATGCCGCAAGGGGAACCACTGGGTCACGCAGCCGCGCGCGGCGGAACTCTACGAGGTTTTACGACAAACTGAACAGCCGGAGGCAGCTGCCTCCGGCTGTTTTTATATGCCTGACTCACAGGAAGAATTTCCGGCGGAGCGATTCGCGCAGCGGCTTGCAGATGGCGATGACGATCAGCATCAGGCCGAGAATGACGCCCGCCGCCAGCGGATAGAACGACCAGAAGAAGGTCTGGTGGACATGAAAGGTGAGATTGATCAGAAACTCGATCAGCACGGCCAGTCCGCCGCCGAGGATCAGACCGCCGCCGTAGATATAGAGATATCCGGCGTGCAGATAATGCGTCAATGCGACCATGGCGCTGACCAGAAGCCCGATCGCGCCGGTCACCGGGAAGGCGAAGCTCAAAAACCAGTGCCCGCCGGTCGCCAGATCGACGTAAAGCAGATACAGCCCGATGGCGATGAAATCGACCGGGACGAAAATGACCGGATTCGGATGCCGGAACCAGAGCGGAAGAATGGTCAGAACATAGAGAAGTCCGATCGCGCCGGAGGCGTAGCCGGACCAGACGATCCCACCGTTGATGCGCCAGTCGCACAGCAGGCAGATCACGGCCGGAAGCAGCGCCAGAACAGTCAGCACAAACAGAACGCCGGAGCGGTTGACATCCTCCGGACGGATGCGCCGGTCAGGCGGGAAGGGCGGATCGGCGAGGGTGCGCGGAAGCTCCGGATGGAAAACGGTCGTGCCGCAGAGCGGGCACTTCTTTTCGCTGTCGGCAAGCTCCGCGCCGCATTTTACACAATACATTGTGGTTCCTCCTTAATCACGTTGGTTGCTCTCGACCTTGACGTGCAGGCCGAGGCCGTGCAGCACACGGAAGAAGTGAAGCTCCAGCTCCGGCTCACGGATGTTGCGGATGAGGTTGATATACATGGTATCGCCCCACGAGAGCACGCCGCAGTTATGCGGCGCGCGCGACTGCACACCGATGATGAAGTCCATCCGGCGGACATAGGGGGCCATAGCCTCCGGCATCTGCACCGCGCCGAGATTGGACATGCACAGGCAGGATTTGCACTCGCCGACCGTATCAAAAACGGCCTTCATGGCGATGTTTTTGACGAACAGCGGCATGATCCGCAGGATCGGAGATCTTTCGCTTGCGACGTTTGTCGCAATTTTCGCGGCCATCATGCGGCGGTCGTTTTCCAGACCCATCCGGTGATGGACGATGGAGCAGATCTCGTCGAAGGTATAGTCGCCCATGCGAGGGTCGATCTCCGGCGTCACATAGGAGGCGAAGTTCCGCAGCGTTCTGCTTGGGAACAGCCGCCGGAGGTTGACCGGAAGCAGGACCTTGACGGGCTTGCGGCGGCTGCGGCGCGGTACCTGCTCCGCCTGAAGGCGGCAGATTGCCTCCAGCATCGCGGCGGCGAGAAATTCCGTCACGCTGACGCTGTGCGCCTTGGCGCAGGCCTTGACCTGTTCGACGGAGAGCATCATGGTCGTAAGATTCAGGAAGCCATCCGGCTCCGGCGTGCCGCACAAATGCCACGCGGTCGCTTCCTTCCGGCTGGCCTTTACGTCGCCGGCATAGCGCAGGAAGCTGTCCTCCAGCTCGTCTTCACTGGGTTCCTCGAGCCGTCCGAGCACGCCGCATTCGGCGGGGATCTGTGCGCCGTATTTCTGGCACAGGTATTCGGCGACGAGCGTCTTGAGGAAGATCAGGCCGCCGGTGCCGTCCGTTACGGCGTGGAAAAATTCCACGGCGATGCGGTCATGATAGACGAGCACCCGGAAGGCACATTTGCGGATATCGTCGAAGGGGACGTGGACGAGCGGATAGCTTTTGTCCTCCTCGATAGGCGGCGCCTTCGGGATCTGCTCAAGGTAATACCAGAACGCGCCCCGGCGCAGCCGGACGGCGATGGACGGGAAGCGGCGCACCGTCACATCCAGCGCCGTGCGCAGGACGGACACGTCCACATCCTCCGTCAGCGTGGCGGAGAGGCGGAAATAGTTCGTCCAGCCGCGGCGCTTGGCGGCGGGATAGATCTTCGCCGCGTTGTCCAGCCGCATCCAGCGGAGCTTCTTCGCCGGAGAGAGCACCTTCGTCATGAAATCGCCGATCGTTTCAAAATCGGACATGTTTTCGTTCAGGTAGTAGAGCACATAGGCGTGCCAGCGCTCGGGCGCGATGATAAGCTTGCTCTGACAGCCGCTTTTCAGCAGCTTTTCGTGCAGCATCCGCGTATCGTCCAGCATGACCTCGTCGCCGCCGACGAACAGCAGCGACGGCGGCAGCCCCTTCAGATCACCGAAGAGCGGTGAGCAGAACGGGTCCGTGGGATCGTCCGTATAGCATTCGGCATAGAATTTCAGAAGCTCCGGCGTCATAGACGGGTCGATGTCGCGGTTTTTGACGTAGGATTCGCCGGAGCCGGTCAGATCCGTCCACGGCGAAATGCCGATCAGCCCGCAGGGAAGCGGCAGCTTCAGTTCCCGCAGCCTCAGACACAGCGCATAGATCAGACCGCCGCCCGCGCTTTCACCGCAGAGCAGGATCTGCCGGGCCGGGTAGCCCTTTTTCAAAAGATAGCGGTAGCTTTCCACAGCATCGTCCAGTGCGGCGGGATAGCGGTTTTCCGGCGCGAGACGGTAGGCCGCGCAGAATACGCGCACGCCGCATTCGTCGGCCAGCGTCGCGGCGAAGCCCTTCGCATAGTCGAGATTGCCGCAGGTGTAGCCGCCGCCGTGCAGATACAAAACAACGCCCTGCCGCCGCTCATCCTTTGGTATGAGCCACGCGCCGGAGAACAGGCCGAAGTCATGGTCGCGGACATAGACATCGCGCCGGTGGATGGCTTCCATCAGCTCGCCAAGCTTGTCCTGACCCTTGCGCGTGATCTCCAGAGAGCAGTTGGCGACAAAGGGCTTGAAGAAATTCAGTTGGGAACGTACCAGCTTCGCAGGGAGACCCAAATGCGTCCCCTCCTTTTCATGAGATTTAATCATTATACCATTTTTGTCGGGAGATGTAAACATGGAATCGGGATGAAGAAACGCACCGCAGCCGGAGGCAGCTGCCTCCGGCTGTTTTTTACGGCTCAACCGGCCCTTCGTGATAGAGCATCCACGCCGTCCACGACATGGCGTTCAGTGCGCCCCATGTCAGCCGGTACTGCTCCGTCTCCTGCCATGTGCAGTATCGGAACCAGTAAAAAATTCCAAGCTGGCACGGCAAAATATCCTCGATCACGGCCCGCATCCACGAAAAGCCCTCCGGGACGCCCATAACGCCCGGAAACCAGACCTTGACGCGGTTGACCTCGCCCGTTTCCTCCACCGTACACGGCACGCCGCACGCGCGCAGGCAGCGATTCAGTGCCGCGGCCGTGAAGCTGTCGCCGCCGATCTGCAAAAACGCGGCGATGGCTTTTCTGCGTGCCTCGGTATCCTGCTCCACCGCGCCATGCCGGAACAGCGCTTCCATTCTTTCCAGTCCCTCCGCCTGCGCCGTCAGGACGATGCTCTCCCGCTGGGCGGTCTGCGCCCACGTCTCCAGCTCGTCGAGCGCCTTTCCGAGTGCCTGAAGCTCGCCGAGTGAAAAGCTCCCCTCCCGGAAGCTGTAGACGCCAAGCGGCCTCAAAAGCGCGATCAGCTCTTCCGTGCAGCTCATTCCTCGCCCTCCAGGATTGTCAGCGTTCCAAGCTGCGGCAAAGCCCTTGCGTTTTCCGCAATATCCGCCGCAGGCTCCACGATCTGATAATTTTCCACCATGCCCGTGTCAAGGACGGCCTTTCCGAGCTGTGCGCGGTAGACGGCCCTGCCGAGCAGGCTGCCGGTGAAAAACGCCCGCAGCGCCGTCTGCACAGCGGCGGAGGCGTCCGCGAAGCTGGTTTTCTGCTTCGGCCAGAGCTTCACCGTCACATCCACGCTTTGAAGCTCCGGCGCCATCACCTGCACATCCACGGCGATCTCGCGCACGCTGTCCAGATCCTGCTGGATCTCGTCCAGCAGCGCCTGCTTCGGCGCACCGTCCGACGCGGCCACCACCACGCCGACCGTACCGATCCCGCGGTCGCGCGGAATGACGCGGACGGCGTCCACGCCCTTGTGAGAAAGCGCGCGCAGCTCATAGAACACCGCGTTCGCACCGTTCGGGAGCCGGAGGAAGCTGTCCAGAATGCGTTCGCGGAGACTTTCGTCGTCCTCGTCTCCGCTGCCGCCCTGAAACGCCGCCGGATTCGTCACGCCCGACACGCCGGTCGGCGCTTTTGTGAGGAAGGTCACGCTCTGCGCCGGTACGTTTCCGGCCGTACCCACCGCCTCCGCCTCCGCCGCGACGTCTGCATAAAGCGCGCCCGCCGGGATCACGCCCTCCTCCGTCGTAACGAAGCGTACCAGTCCCGCCGTCGTACAGACGACGCCCGCCGGGATGGTCAGCGCATCCGGCCGCGCGCTTTCCAGCCGGAAGCGGAGGACTCCCTCCGCCTTGTGTCCGCCCTTTCGCGTAATGCCGCGCAGCTGCGCGTGATAGTCCAGATACTGCCCCGCCGCGCACTGCGGAAAGCTCTGCGTCAGCGCCCAGTCTGCGTAAATGTAGAGCGCCTGAAGCTGCGCCGCCGCAGCATACAGCCGCACGGCCAGATCGGCCGTATCGTCCATGGCAAACCCGGTCTTTTCCTCGAACGTCTCCAGCATCTGCCCATAAATTTCCGCAATTTCCTTCATACCGTCACCTCCACCGTTCTCTGCGCTCCGTCATAGACTAGCTCGATGGCCACGTCCGCCTGATCGTCGGAGACCATCCGCACCCGGGCGCCCGTGACCTCGATGCCCATACCCTCCAGCGCCTGCGCGGCATACTGCTGCGCAGCCGCGTTCCGTGCGGAGGGCCGGAGCCTGCCAAGCTCGCGCAGGCGGCTTCCCAGCTCCGGAAGGAACGGGAACGCCCCTCTCCGGCACGTCAGCTTGAACAGCGCCCGTTCCAGCAGCGCCTCTTCCTCCTGCAAGCGCACGAAGCCGCCGAAGCCGTCCGGCACATAGTCTCCGCCGCGCAGTAAATTTTCCGTCATTCCGTCAAGACCCTCCTGCCGTTTACAAATGCCTCGCCGGAGATCTCCACCCTGCCGTTCAGCTCGATCTCGCCTGAGTTTTTCAGCCGGATCGACGCGCCGCCCGAGTAGATGAGCACCTCGCCCGGCTGCAATGCGCCGCCGCTCTGCAAAACGCCCGGCACATAAAGCTCGTTTCCCTTGATAACGAGCACGCTGTCCGAGGCGGACGGCTGCCAGCAGTAGCCGCCGGGAGAGATCACCCGTGCGTTTCGCTTTTCGCCGTCCGTCACCACCGCCGCATCCTCGCCGCCAATGGAGACCGTTCCCAGCGTCGCCGGTTCAAATTCCGGCGTTTCCTGTACGATTCTCTTTGAAAGCCACATATCATTCCCTCAATGTCAGCGTGCAGCTGACGCCCGCGTCTCCGCAGACCGATTCCGCTGTCTGCACCGTGAACACACCCTCGACCCCCATGGCCGGGAGCGTCAGCTCGACCCGGTCGAGCGGCCGCGCCGTAAAGCTTCCCGGCACGCACACCTCGATCAGATGCTTGTCCCGCCGCGCATCCTCCAGCCGCTGCGCTGCCGTCCGCCACGTCGCGCGCACCTTGTTCCCGGTCAGTCCCTGCACCTTCACGCAGCTTCCGCCGCGCCGCAGAAACTCGCTGTTTTCCGCCGCGATCTGCTGTCCGGTGCGGGTGTTGACGAGGATCTGCCGGGAGCTTAGCCCATAGCGGCTGTCGCTGAGCGCCGCCGAGATGCACCGCCCCTGCCGCAGCCGGACGGTCTGAATCTTTTCCGTCTCTCCAAGCACCAGCGTTCCGTCCGGCAGAAAGCGCGGGAAAATCTCCGCGCTGTGGCGGCAGAAGCCCGCCAGCACCTGCCAGCAGGTGTAGCCGGTCTCCACCACGAAGCGCTCCACCGGCGGCATCGCCGCCGCGCGGATGTTCACGATGCCATACGGCCGGACATAGGTGCTCAGGATATCCTCCAGCTGTGCGCGGACATATTCCGCCGCCCGCACCTGATTGTCCAGCAGCAGCGCCGCAAGTCCGCGCCCGGTCATCTCCACGAGCAGCCCCTTTTTGTCCATCCGGATCTCGTAGTCGTCCACAACGCCGGTAAAAACCATCCTCCCCAGCTCCTCCGCCTCGAAAAGCACCGCTTTTCTCAGCGCCTCGGACAGCTCCGCTTCATACAGAAAACGGACGGAAAAGCTGTCGCAGGGGTCGCCGTCCGTCAGCCTGACGCTCCACTGCAAAAGCGCGGGCAGCGTCAGCCGCCGCCCGTCGCACGTTCTCACATAGCCGGTCATTGCACCCTCACCTTCTGTCCCAGCGTGAGCCGGGTCGGGCTGGAAAGTCCCGGATTCATTTCCAGCAGCTCCGCCATGCTCAGCTCATATTTCGAGCAGACATGCCAGAGCGTCTCGCCGCTTCGCACCGTGTAGTAGATCTTCCCGCCGCGTCCTCTCCGCCGCGTCACATAGGCCGTTTTCAGCTCCTGCTGCGGCGCGCTCTCGCAGAACTCGAAGCGATACGCCACATAGTCCTCACGCGGCTCCTGCGTCAGCTGGAGCTGCGTAAAAAACGCCTGCGCGCCCTGCCATGCCGGATGGAGCAGCGTACCCGCGCCATCCTGCCGGAAGGTCTGCACCAGAAGGCTGAAATTCCGCATGGCGTCCGGCCCGAAAAACTCGCCCTCTCCGCGCAGAACCATGCAGGTGGCGCCCAGATCCTGCACCTCAAAGCCGCCCATCGGGATCTTCTGCACGACCGTCCGCCGCTCGCAGCTGAGCGTGTAGGTTTTCGGATTGTTCGGCCAGACAAAGGACTTATACTGCATATTCAGCATTTCCGTCACCCTCCATATCGCCGCGCATCGCGCTCAAAGAAGCGGGAGATCTCGCCCATGGAGCGCTGCGCCTGAATGCTGGAAACGCCCTCTGTTTCCAGCGTCTGTGTGAGCCGCCCGATCAGTCCGCCGGAAAACGCGCTGTCCGCCTGCGCCGACGGCTGCACGCTCTGCATCTGCTGAAGCGTCCGCAGCTGCCGTTCTCCCTCCGTCTGCGTCGTAAGCAGCGCCGCCCGCAGCTGCGCGTCCTCAAGCCGCCGCAGCTCCCGCAAAAGCGGCTCCGCGCCGTCCGCCTTTCCGGGCCTGTCCGGCGTCTGCATATCCGCAGGCAGGCTTTGCGCCTCCGCCGTCCCCGGCTCTGTCTCCGCATCCTGCGTACCGGCCTCCGGCCGGACGCGCGCGCTCCAATGATAGACCGTCAGCGCCTCGTCCGCCTCCGGCTGAAGCTCCGCCGCGACCTCCGCCTGCATCCGCAGGATTTTTTCCACATAGGTCACTGTTTCCTCAGCTCCTCAAATCTGTCCTCGTCAAAGCTGGGATTCACCTCCGCCAGCGGCGCGCCGCAGCAAAGGCAGGTGCTTTTCTCCGCCTGTGCGCGGCACTCCGGGCAGAGCTGCTCCAGCCTTTCTTCCTCGTCGAGCGTCATGTGCAGCACGCAGTAGAGATAATCGCCGTCCGTCATCTCTCTGGCCCGCGCCTCGGAGGGCAGAACGCCGAAGCTTCGCAGCACCCTCCACTTGAGCCGCTCATACGGCGCATTTTCCAGCGCCTGCCCGAGCCTTCTGCGGTTTTCGGCGCTGCACGGCGGATTTTCCTCCGCGCACAGCGCCAGATACCGTTCCGCCCAATGGCCGATCCGCTCCGCATGCACGCGCCGCAAAACCTCCGCGCCGTCGGCGAACGCTCTTTTGCCGTTTTTGCCGAACGCGGCCCGCGCCAGAATGCAGGCGTTCAGACAGAGGCCCAGCGCCGCCGTATCGCCGTCCGCCAGCGTCTCCGCCTCTCTCTGCGCCTGCAAAAGCTCCGCTGCCGGAATGAGCCGCAGCTCCAGCGCGGAAACGTCCGTTTTTCTTCTGCCTCCCAGAAAATGCAGCAGTGCCTTTTCCATCACAGACTCGTTTCCGTCCGGCGCGCCGCCTCGACCGTGACCTTTTCCATCACGTTTCCGCCGACCTCGGCGCTCTCCTGCATCTGGCTCCACTGGCAGCCGGAATAGATCACGTTCCGGTCGGGCTTGCATACGACCAGCGAGAAATTATCCAGCTCCATGAAGTCGATGCCGTCGCGGATGGCCTCGTCCGTCGCGTAAATGCGCGTCAGCTCGAGCGTATACTTTCCCTGCCCCCGGATGGTCGCCACCGGAGCCTCCTGTCCGAAGGCATAGATCGCCTTGCTGGAGCGCGTCGCCGTCACCTTGTAGCTCTGCACGACCGCCACGCGGCTTCCGTTGACCTCCAGATAGATGTCCGCAGAGGTCGGAATTCTGTTCGTCGCCATGCTCATTCCTCCTTAAACGCTGATATGCGCGGTGAGATAGATGCGGTTGAGTCCATGCACCACGCGGAATTCAAATTCGACCACGCAGGTCGTCGGATCGGTCGTGGACGCCGTGACCGTCAGATTGTCATAGCCCTCGATGATCTCCTTGTCGATCCGATCCTCCAGCTCCACGATCACCTGATTGCGGATGGCGTTGCGCGTCAGCGCGCTGTTTTTCGCGCGCGTGAACTTGGCCCGCAGCGCCCTGCGGATGGACGGGATCACATCGTCCACAATAAGGATCGTCGTCAGCTCCCGGAAGGTCTTGTCGGCGGCGTCTCCGGTCTTGGTGCGGGTGGTGAGGCCGCGAATAACGCTGACCCTTCCGCCGACGCATTCCAGCGCCGTCACGCCCGCCGCGACCAGCGCGTCGTATTCCGTATCCTCGTAGCCTGCCGTTACCCCGGAGATGCCCTGCAAGACCTGCCCGTTGAGCGGCATCGCGGGATCCGACTGGTCGCACAGCACGCCCGCCAGCGCGGCCGCCGCCATGCAGCCGCCTGCCGCCGCCGTCTCTCCGGAGAGATAGACGTCCGGCGCCATCAGAACGACGCGCTCCGAGTTGAGCTTTGCCGCCCGTGCCGTCAGCTCCGCGACGGACGGGCTTGTCATGCCCGCAAGGCCGATGCACTCGCCGCGCTGGCCCGACGCCGCCTCGACCGCGTCGCGCAGCGCAATGTGTACCTTTTCCTGTGCGCTGCCGACGACGCAGAAGCTTGCGCGCTTCTCCGCAAGGAGCAGCGTCAGCGCCGCCTGATACGCCGCCTCCGTGTCCTCCGCCACCGGGCAGGCCAGAACGGTGCCCGCGCCGTTCTGATACGCCAGCTTCAGCATTCTTCCCAGCTGGCTGCTTTCGCCGAACGTATCCCTGCCGGAGGCGTAGGACGTCACCGTATAGAGGCCGCTCTTGGCCTCGGAAACGCCCGCCAGCGCGATCACACGCTCCGTACTGCCCGTCGCGGTCACGCTGGACGCGTCGTAATCCGAATAGACGCCCGGGCGCTCGTGATAAGTAATGCTCATTTCAGTACTCCCTTCAGAATGAAATCCGTAAATTCCGTCTCGTCCTCATTGGCCGCAGCGTAGAGGTACGCCCGGCTTTTCGCCGTCAGAGCGCATCGGAAGCAGTCGCTGAGCGCGTCGTAGGCGCACGGCCCCACCGTGAACGACCCGATCTGCACCGCGCCGAGCGGTGCGCCGAGCAGCGCCGCCACACGTTCCGCCTCCTCCATGCACGCCCTTCCGCCGAGGCTGCGCGGGCAGTAGACCTCCAAAACCGCCTCCGTTTCGAGCGTCTTTCCATAGAGCGCCCGCAGCGCGCCGTTTTTGTCCTCCTGCATTCCAAGATAGGCATACGGCCCATCCACGCTTTTCGCCTCTGCGATCCCGACCGCCGTCACCGGCTTTTCCAGATGCGGCATCAGCCCCTGCGGGAACGCCTTGACCGCCCGCAGTCCCGCCTGCTCCAGCGCGGCGATCAGCGCCTCGATCAGCAGCTCCACGGATCGTCACCTCCGTCCTTCTGCAAAAGTCCCCAGATGTATACCGGCTCTCCCGCCAGCACCATTTCCTCCGCCCGGCAGACCCGGTAGCGCACGCCGTGGCAGACGATCCGATCCGTATCCGTCAGCGGCCTGTCCGCCGGGCCGATGTAAAGATAGCGCCCCTGCGGAAGCTCGCCGAGCATCTGGATCGTCCGGCGCATATTGTCCCAGCTCTTTGCCGTGACCGGTTGGAGAAATGCGCGGACGGCGCAGGTGCCGTCCGCGTTTTCGATCTCCGCCTCGCTTCCGTAGTCCGCAAGGATCTCCGCGATCATTTCCCTCATGACCTTACCCCCAGGAGGAAACGGCCGCCCGTGCAGAACGGCCGCATCAGCAGCTCCGCCTGCGTCCGCAGCTCTGACGCGGAGCGGTTTTCCCCTCCGGACGTGACCGTCACCTCGCCCACCGTGAAGGACTTATACGGCGTCGCCGACCGCGCCGCGATATAGTGGCTTGCCGCCAGCATCGCCGCCGCGCAGAGAAAGCTTCCCCGGCAGTCCTCGGGCCGGACGTCCTTCCGCAGGCTTGCCGAAAGCTCCGTTTCCGCCGCCGTGCAGAGCGTCCGCAGCGTCTCCCGGTCGTCCTCGCCGGGGGAGGCAAATACCGCCGCGACCTTGTAGATCTCGTCGAGCATCGCCAATCAGATCACCAGAACCTTTGCTGCCTCCGGCATGATCTTGCCGAAGCCGGAGATGGAGGTGATGGCGGCGCGCTCCAGCTGACGGTCGATCAGCTTGTCATATTCGACGCTGACCTCGCCCGCCTGCACCATTTCCAGCGCATAGCGGCGGTCAAGACCGATGATCGTGCCGTCCGTCACGCAGCCGCTGCGGACAAGCTCCGCGCCGAGCGGCGTGGCCAGCGCGCCGGTGCCCTGGAAGTTGAGTCCCGCCGCCGCGTCCTGAAGCTCGCTCAGACTCAGCAGCTTGACCATGGTGCCGCCGGGTACCAGCATGGTGTTGAGCGTGTACGGGTCAAACTGCGACCAGAATTCGACCAGCTGCGCATAGGTGAGCGTGCCCTTCGTACCGCTCATCGGCGACGTGCCGATCTTCAGCTTTTCCGCCGCGTTTGCGTTGCCGTCGCCGTTCACCAGCACGTCCACCGCGTCCTGCACGTGCATCTTCTGGATGTACGCGCCGATCTGGCGCAGCGTGACCGAGAACAGGTCGAGCTTCTGGAAGCGGATGGCCTCGTAGGACGCCACCAGCATTCTGCCGCGCTTGTGCAGCTGGACAAGGTTGCTCTTGGTCTTGACCTCCGTTGCGGGGATGCTTGCGCCCTCCGCGACCTGCATCAGCTTCTTGTCCTCCTCGGACGGGACGGAATATACGCTGCGGTAATCCATGGAGTCGATGGTCGTGGTCGTCGCGGTGATCTTCGGCAGGACGTTGTTCTCCTCCATGCCCTGACGGACGGCGCGCGCGATATACTCCGGGAACAGGACGCTCGATTCCATCGTGCGGAAGAATTTCTCCACCGGATCGGAATACGCGCCCTTGGCGCGGATGTCGAAGCGCTTAAGCTGACGCTGGAAAGCGTCGGTGCCCTCCAGTGCCGTGCCCTTGTAGCTTTCGCTGGGGTCGAGCTGCTCCAGCACCTGCGTGAAGGACTTGCCGCTCTCGCGGTACATGCCCTTTTCCAGCTTGATCGTATCAAAACCCATGATATTTCTCCTTTCTTCTCTTACAGGAACAGTCCCAGTGTTTTTGCCGCCGCGTCCACATGCACGATCAGGCAGCCTCTGCCGCCGCTCGTGACGCTCTTGACGCCGCCGTCGCCGTCGGCGGCCAGCGTCGCGTAGCCGGCCGATGGGGCCGTCTCGTCGCTGAACGGGACCTCCGCATAGCCGCCCATCACGACGGCCGCGCAGCCGTCGCGGACCTCCGCGACCACGCCGCAGAAGGCTTCGCCCGCCGCGCAGCCGGAAACGGTGTCGTTGGCCGATACCTTGCATACCTGCCCCTTTGCCGCACCGCTTCCTGCGAGGAAGGTCACATACTTTTCACCGATCGCATCAAAACTGATTTTCATTTGTCTGCCTCCTTAGAAATTAAATGAGAAACGCGCTGTCGGTTTTCAGCGCGGTTTCCTTTACAGATGAAAGCTGCGTCTGCGGCGGATAGAGCTTCGCCGTTTTCTTTTCGAGCGCGCAGCCCGCCTGCTTGAGCTGTGCCGCCTCCAACGCCGCCGCCATTTCGCGCAGCACCGGTTCCTTCAGCCCCAGCTCCAGCAGCATCGCGGCCCTCACGAACCGCTCCTCCAGCTCCTTCCGGTATTCTCTTCCGAGCGCCGCCTCCTTTTTCAGCCTTTCCAGCTCCGCGGCGGGCATTTCGCCGCCTCCGCCGAGCCTTTTGAGCACGCCCGCCTGCTTCTGCGCCGGGACGGCCACAAAGGAGAATTCATACGCATCCTCCGGCTCGCACAGCACCGCCACGCATGTCTGACCGCCGTAGCTTTCGCCCTTCCGGTGCTCGCAGCTTCCATAATCCGCCCCACAGATGGAGCAGATGCTCCGCCGCATCGCGCAGCCGACGGAGACCTCCTTCTTGATGCCCGCTTCGATCTCGCGGATGATCTCCTGCGTTTTCTCGCCGCGCAGGATGTAGGCCCACGCCTTGAGGAACGCACAGCCATCCCCATATTCGACGCCCGCCTCAAAAATACGCGCGACCTGCTTCTCGCTCGACCATGCGTGATCGACAATGCCCGTCTTTCCGACGAACATCGGCGCAAGCGCCTTCAGCGCCTCCGTCGAGAAGCGCTCATGGTCGCGGTCGGGTTGGTCGTCGCAGAGCCGCACCGAGAACACATAGACCTCCTCCGCCTTAAGCGGCGACTTGGCCTGCCGGTTGATCTTTTCGAGCTGCTCCGCATCCGGCGTTCCCGCCGTCAGGACGCTTGCCTGCTTCTGGATCTTCATGCTTCTTCCTCCGTTTCCTTTCTGATTTTTTCCGCCTGTCTGCGGTAAAGCTCCGCGTGCGCTTCCTCCACCAGATCCTGTAGAGAAATGTCGTCCCAGACGATCTCCGGCTCGCAGCCATAGCCCTCCAGCCGCAGCCACGTCCGGCAGATGCGGTACAAAATCGGCTCCACGCACCGCCGGATGCTCCAAAGCTCCGAGGTCAGCAGATCTGCCTGCTGCTTGGACATACGCTCGGTCGAGGCCCAGCTCAGCCCCAGCATGAACGGCGGCAGGCCGGTCTTTGCCACCAGCTGCTCCAGGATCTGCCGCACCGGCACCTCGGAGTCGAGAATCTGCCCGTCCGCACCGATGACCTTGATTTCCACGTCGCCGACCGCCACAAAATCACGCACCGACCCGGAGCGCCCGTCCTGCATCGCTGCCGTCCATTCGCGCGCCATCTGCTCGGCTGCTGCCGCATGGTCGCTCCGTTCCTCCTTCGGCCGGTAGACCACAGCGTAGCGCACATTGCCCGCCCGCTCCCAGTTCACGCCGACCGTCCGGTAAATTTTCATCAAAATCTCCGTCAAAAACGGCATCCCGCGCAGGAGCGACACGCCGTAGGGATTCCCCGGCTCCGGCTTCCATGTGGAAAACAGTAGCAGATTCTGATACGGCAGTGCGCGAAGCGCTCCGTTTTCGCAGACGCACAGCTCCATTTCCAGCGCGGACGCGCCCTGCCGGACATGGATCTTCGTCACATCGCCCCAGCAGACCGCCGCCAGACGGCCGTCCGCCACGATCATCTCGCCGACGGCCCGCCCATAGGTGAGCATACAGTCCAGATACGTCTGCAAAAAGCATTCCAGCCCATACTGCGCATGCCCCACCGGCACGGTTTTCAGAAACTGCCGCAGGCCCTTTTCCGCTGCTCTGTCGCCGCATGTCACCGTGAAGCCGCCTGTCAGCCGTACAAGCTTCCCGATGGCCGCGTCGAGAATGGGCACATTCTCGCGCATCGCCCGGTAGATCTCCGCCTCGCTCCCGCCGAGTGCCGCCGCGCCCGTCAGCCCGAACGCCCCCGGCGCGCTCTCGCGCAGCTGTGTCGCCAGCCCCGCGCCGTTCTGTTCCTTTTTCTTCATTTCTTCACCTCATTTTCAATATCCCGTCCGCGCCACAGACCGCGCCGCAAAGCCGCCTCCGTCCGTGCCCAGTACGCCCGTCACGAAGTAGCGCATGTCGTCCATGGCGTGATCGTGTTCCTTTTTCACCCGGTCATGTCCCGCCTTCGTGTCCCAAACATAAAGCTCCATCTCCCGCAGGCAGTCGGTGCAGCGGTCGCAGATCACGATCTTCCCGCTCTTGAGCGCATCCGCCGTCCTGCGGATGCCCGCCAGAACGTCGTTGTCCGCCTTCCGGACGTTCCAGCCCTCCCGCCGGAGTACCTCCAGAAAGCTTGCCGCCGACGGATCGACGATCACCTCCTCGATCCGTCTCCGCCCGGCCAGCTCCCGCAGCGCCTGCGCGTATTCCGCGTCCGTCATCTGCCGTCCCTCGCGCCGGGAGTCGAAGTAAAACTCCTCTGTCCGGTACCACACGCCGCCTTTCCGGCCCCAAAGCCCGAATGACGCCGGATTGACCGTCCCGTAATCGCAGGAAATGTACCACTGCTCCCACGGCCCCTCCGGTACAGGCGGCGCCTTCGCCGTGTCGAAGAAGTCGTAAACGCGGCCCTCCGCCGCCGTCCACAGTCCGAGCACGAACCGCCGGTAGAACACGCCGCTGTAGAGCCGCCGGTAGCGCCTTCGGATCTCCGGCGTCAGCGATGGATTGTCCTCCATCGTAAAATGCAGATGCAGGCATTTTTTCCGCCGCGCACCCTTGATCCATTCGCGGTAAAACCAGTGCTGCGGCCCCTCGGGATTGCAGTTGAACCACAGCCTGCTTCCCGCGACGGAGCATCGCGCGCAGGCCTGCTCGACGAAGGAGCGCGGCATCAACACCACCTCGTCCATCAAAATTCCCGCGAACGTGATGCCCTGGATCAGCCCCGCCGCGCTTTCGTCTCTGCCGCCGAACACATAAAAGCGGTTTTCGCGGCCCGCGAAGCGCACCCGCAGCAGATGTTCCGAATAGCGCTCCGTGACCTGCATCCCGAGCATTTCGAGCCACGGCGTCAGCTCCTGCAAAACGTTCCGCCGCAGGCTTCCCATCGTCTTGCCGCACAGCCCGAACTGCCGCCCGTCAAAGCGGCACATCGCCCACAGGAAAAAGCCCAATCCCATGCTGAGCGTCTTTCCCGACCGCACCGCGCCGTCGCAGACGATCGCCTCGCAGTCTCTGTCCGGGCTGCGCGGCATCCACCACGTCATAGCCCGCAGCTGCTTGGGGGAAAACCCGTCAAGCTCCATCTTCCATGCCCTTCAGCAGCGCTTCGAGGAAGCGCTCCGCCCGCTCGTCACCCTGATCCGCCATGCCCGCCAGCTGTTCGAGCACCTTGCTGCGGTCCATGAGCTTGATCTCGACGGAGCCCTTCTCGCTTTTTCGGATCTCCGTCAGCAGCGACAGATCGAGCGACGCGATATCCACATCCTCGCACAGCGCCAGCTTCACGCAGTCGTTGGCCTTTCCGAACGCCAGCTTCCGAAGCTCTCTTTTGATCCGTTCCATCTCAGACGATTTTTTCGCTCTGCCCTTGTTTTGTTCCGGCAAATTACCCCATCCCCTTTCAAACCGCCTTCACCCATACCCTCCGTCCCGCCGGAAGTTGCCTTTTTTCCGGCAACGCGGACGCAAAAGCCGCCGTTTGCGAAAAAATCCCGCCGTCCGGCGGGAAAAATCGTCCGTACGCGGCCTCTTTTGCTTGACTTTCGCGGAATCGGTGCTATAATACAGGCCAAGTGAATAAGTATTCCGTTGATCGCATTCAGAACATTCGGACTGGATGCAGAAGGAATCTCTGGAGAACTCATTGAATTGGGTGCCGAAGGTGCAAGGCGAACGCCGAATCTCTCAGGCAAAAGGACAGAGTGCAGCATATTTTAACTGTACATGACAATGAGCGAACCAGCCGGTTCGCTCATTTTTTATTCAAGAAAGGAATCGCGCCATGAATATTCTTCAGCAGAACACAGCCTATCTCCACAGCTTCGACCCGGAGGTCGCCTCCATGATCGAGCGCGAATACGACCGTCAGAACCAGAACATCGAGCTGATCGCCTCGGAGAACATCGCCTCCGCCGCGGTCATCGCCGCCATGGGCAGCGTCCTGACCAACAAATACGCCGAGGGCTACCCCGGCAAGCGCTACTACGGCGGCTGCGTCTACGCCGACGAGCTGGAGGCGCTGGCCATCGAGCGCGCCAGGGCGCTTTTCGGCGCGGAGTTTGCCAACGTCCAGCCGCATTCCGGCGCGCAGGCCAATCTGGAGGTCTACGCCGCCCTGCTCCAGCCGGGCGATACGCTCATGGGCATGGATCTTGCCAACGGCGGCCACCTGAGCCACGGCGCGCCCGTCAATCTCTCCGGCCAGATCTACCGCAGCGTCAGCTACGGCGTTGATCCCGCCACCGGCCGCATCGACTATGACCATGTGGAAGACCTCGTAAAGCAGCATCACCCAAAACTGCTCATCGCCGGCGCCTCCGCCTATCCCCGCGCCATCGATTTCAAGATCATGGGCGAGATCGCGCACCGGAACGGTGCGCTCTTCATGGTCGATATGGCGCACATCGCAGGTCTCGTTGCCGGCGGACAGCATATGAATCCCGTACCCTATGCCGATGTCGTCACCACGACCACGCATAAGACGCTTCGCGGCCCGCGCGGCGGCATGATCCTCGCCCACGAGGAGTTCGGCAAGGCCATCAACAAGGCCGTCTTTCCCGGCACGCAGGGCGGCCCGCTCATGCACGTCATCGCCGCGAAGGCCGTCTGCCTGCGCGAGGCCATGCAGCCGGAATTCCGCACCTACGCGGAGAACATCGTCAAGAACGCCTCCGCGCTGGCGGACGCGCTGCTTCGCTGCGGCTTCCGCCTCGTCTCCGGCGGCACGGACAACCATCTGATGCTGCTCGACCTGCGCGGCGAGGGCCTCACCGGCAAGGAGCTTCAAGACCGCCTCGACAGCGTCCATATCACGCTCAACAAGAACGCCGTCCCGAACGACCCGCAGAAGCCCAGCCTCACCAGCGGCGTCCGCATCGGCACTCCCGCCGTCACCACGCGCGGTCTCCGGCCATCCGATATGGAGCCGCTCGCCCGCTGCATCTGGCTCGCGGTACACGACTTCGAGTCCAGCCGCGAGACCATTTTGGAGACCGTCCGCTCCATCACCGCCCGCTATCCCATCTACCCCAACGCCTGACGCTCTTTGAAGGCGCCTCCGAAAGAAGCCTCCGAATCGCTTTCCTGCGGCCTTCGCCGGAGCCTCCCGCTCTTTTCCTCAGAGCTTTCCAACAAAAGCACCCCTGCGGCACGGTTGTACCGCAGGGGTGTTTTTCTGTCATCGACCGCTCGTACCGGCCGCATTACAGGCGTCCGGTCAGAACTCCTCACGCGCGCAAAAAGCCCGGCAGGTTTCCCTGCCGGGCTTTGGGGTATGTGCTTACTTTGCGACCTTGGTCAGGTAGGTGTAGAGCGCCATTGCAACCTCAGCACGCGTTGCGTTCTGCGTTGCGTTCTTGGCCTGTGCGGAGGTCAGAATGCCCTCTGCAACAGCCCATTCGACGTTCTTCTTTGCCCAGTTGGACACGACCGCGTCTGCGTCCAGCTTGCCGTCGGCTGCAACGATCTCGATGCCGTTGTACTCAGCGTAGCGGCTGATGAACGCTGCCAGCTGCTCACGGGTCACAGGCTCGTCCGGCTTGAACGTGCCGTCCGTGAAGCCCTTGACGATGTTGTTCGCTGCTGCCCATTCGACGGCCTCGGTGTAGTAGCGGCCTGCCGCCACATCCTTGAAGCTGCCGCTCGTGCTGACAGCGGGCTTGCCCTGTGCTCTGTACAGGATCGTCACGACCATCGCACGGGTCAGTTCTGCGTTCGGGCTGAACAGGGTGTCCGTGGTGCCGTTCATGATACCGTTGTTGTACAGGTAGTCAACCGCGTCATAGTAACGATCGTTCTTGCTCACGTCGATGAACGGGAACTTCGTATCGTTCTTGCCGGGCTTGGTCGGGGTCGTCGGCTTGGTCGGCTTCGTGTTCTCGGACTCGCCAAGAACCTTACCGCAGTTCTCGCAGACGTACTTGCCGGTCTGCGCGTTCTTGCGGAAGTTGTGGCCGAGCGCAGGCAGCACATCATGGCGCGTCTTTTCGCACTTCGGGCAGTAGTAATCGACATAGCCGTCCTCGGTGCAGGTCGCGTCCTTGCGGTCCGTCTCGGTCCACTCATGGCCGCCGACCTCGTCCTCGATCGCGATCACCGCCGGCTCTTCCTTCAGATCGGAAGCGTCGTTGCGCTGCTTGGCCTCAATGGTGATCTCGGTGTTGACGTAATCGCCGTAGGAGAAGGTGAGCGTTGCAAGCGCGGAGCCTGCGGAAATGGCGTTCTTGGAGGCGAAGGCGAAGAGGATCTTGCCCGCCTCTTCATCGACGCGGAAGCTCTTGAGCGTCGCGGAGGAGGTCTTGCTGACGAGGCTGACCTTTGTCGGGTCGTAGGTCACCTCATAGAGGCCGTTCGTCGCGTCCTCGGTGTCGGTGACGCGCACCGTCAGAACATGCGTATCCGCATCGCCCGTACCGCCGGCGGCCTTGGGCAGATCCGCCTGCTTCATGCTGACGGCGATGGCGTTCAGCGTGCCCTCAGGGATCGCATCCATCGTTTCTTCCGTCGTTTCCTCGGTCTCGGTCTGCGGCTCTGCCGTATAGGTCTCCACAATTGTGAAGCCGGTCTTTGCAGCCGCCGCTGCGTCGGAAGCATTCATCGCCTCCGCAGCCTGAAGCTGCACATCCTGCATCCGGCTGAGTGTCTGCGTGCTCTGTGCGCCGTCAATGATGCCGATGGCCGTCGCGTTATACAGCGCGGTCAGGTTGGTCGCGCCGTCAACGCGGCCGAGCTTGCCGATCGTGGGCTTCTCCGGAGCCAGATCCACATAATAGATGCTGCAATCGGTGGAATCGGAGATCAGCAGGCCGTAGCTGTCCGCGCTGACCTCGACATATTGCATGCTGAGCGCGGTGCGATCAAAGCGCATACCGATGTCGGCAATGGTGCCGGAAACGAGGTTGTAGGAAACCGTCTTGGCATCGGTGCTGTAGCTCGGCGCAATGATCAGCTCATGGAGCTTGCCGTCCGCACCGAGTGCGTAGTAGCTGTGTGCAAGCGAATCGCTGTCCGCGCCTTCAAGCTGGCCGTCCTCAAGCGTCTTGTTGATCTCGCCGACCGTCGTATCGCCCACATAGGTGATGGCTGCCAAATCGGTGAACTGCTTCTGCGTCGGCCAGCCCGCCAGATTACCAGCCACAAAGTCGGTGATCATGTAGGTTCCGCCGTCGTTGCCGAGGAATACCGGCATGTCAAACGCAGAAAGCGTCAGCTTCTGGCCGCCGGAGGTGTAAGTAAAGGTCGTTGCGGGAGCATCCGCCACATCGCGCGGAGCAAAGGATACATAGCAGGCCGGGCCGACGGTCTCTTCAAAGGTCTTTGCATCGATCTTGTAGAGTCTGCCGGTGGTGCCGCTTGCATTGAGGTTCAAATCGGAGCCGTAGAGGTTTTCGCCATGACGGCCGCCGCCGCTGAGCTGTGTCGCGCCCTCCTTGGCGACTGCGACCTCAAGCTCCTTTGCAAGGTCGAGATCGACCCAGGAGCTCACGCCGTCCTTCGTGATCTGTGCGCTGACGACGCCGTCGATCTTCATCAGCGGCTTGACCGTCACGTTGACGCTGGCGGAGATATGCTCGCCTGCCGCGTTCGTATCGACCGTCGTCGCGGTGATGACGGCATTGCCTGCGGAAACGCCGGTGATGATGCCGTCGGCGGAGACCGTCGCAACAGCCTCGTTGCTGCTGCTCCATGTGACCTCATTGGTCTTGCCGAGAATGACCTTTGCGGTGATCTTCTGCTCGTCGCCCGCATAAAGCTCTGCGGACGTGGGCTTGATCTTCAGCGTCAGGTCGGTCGAACGCTGATACTGATACAGCGAAACGACCGGGCAGTTCTTCTCGCCGAAGGATCCGACATAAGCCGCCAGGCAGTCATCGGGAGAAATGGCGTAGAGCTTGGTCTCATTGCCATCGGTGTAGACAGAAACGAGAAGGAGCTCGTTCTTCTGGTCGTAGACCATGGAGGCGTACTTGCCGTCCGTGACCAGCGAAACGCCGGTGAGGTCAAGATCGGTCTGGCCGACCTCGCTCAGGAATTCGTAGTGCTGCGTGTTGCGGTCAAAGCTGACGATGGTCAGCTTGACGAGCTTGCCGGTCTCCGTCAGGATGTAGTAGTAGTTCGCCGGAAGCATGGCGTCCACACGTTCGCCGGTGATGCTGTCGCTGTAGATATGTCTCTGCGTGCCGGAGCCGATGTAGGCGATGGCCGCCATCTGCTGGCCCCACAGCGGAGAATAGCCGGTGAGCTGACGGTAGATGGCCGTGTTGTCGTCCAGATTCAGCTGCATCAGATAGTCGCCGTTGCTGCACAGGCCGACCATATTGCCGAGCGTGCCGTCGTCCGCCTTGGGGGACTCCGCCGCATCGGACCAGATCAGCTCGCTCTGGATCTCGCCGTGCTCCGTCGTCTGGAATGTGTCGGGATCGACGGTGTAGACCTTTTCGCCGTCATGAACGATCAGCTGGCCCTCGTGATAGGTACCTGCAATGTAGCCGCTGCCGGCCTTGGAAACGGTCGTCCAGCTTTCCGGATGGTCCGTCTCAAAGTCAGCCCAGTAGGAGCTGCCGTTCGCGTCGGTCACAAGGCCGCTGAAGGTCATGTTCGGGAGCTTCTCGACCGTGACCTTGATGGAAGCGGTCGCCTTCTTGTCGGCATTGGCGGTCGCAGTGATCGTCGCCGTACCGGCGCCGGTCGCAGTGATCTTGCCGTCCGTGACGGCTGCGACATTTGCATCGCTGGTAGACCATGTGACGGTCTTGTCGTCTACGAACCACGGGAACACCTCGGCCTTCACCGAGAAGGAAGCGCCCTTATAGAGCGTGCGCTCGTTCTCTGTGAGCGTGACGTAGACGTTCGCGTCCTTGCCGATCGTGACGGTCTTGGACGGAACGGTGTAGAGCGTGGTCACACGGTCATAGAGAATGCCGTCATGGGACTTGTTCGGCAGCGCACCCTTGCCAGTCTTGGGATCGATGACATACAGCTTGTTGTTGATCGTGGCGGAGCCTCTGGCGTTCAGGCCGGAAGCGAAGTAGAGCACATTCTTGTCATGATCGTAGGTCAAGCTGGTAAAGCCTCCAGCATAGCAGCCGCTGTTGATCTTGCCGCTCGTCTTGTTGTTGATCGGCGCGAGGGGGCCGATCTTGCCGTCCACGATCTCTTCCAGCGTCCAGCGGTAGAGATATGCGCCGGTCGTGGTGGTGGAGTGGTTGACGCCGTAGAAGTTGCCACCATCGTCGATCGCTAAGGCAGAGATCGTTCTATAGGGCTTCTTGTTGAAGTTCTTTCCCGGATTCGTAGCCGAGATCTCCGCAACCCTCTTCAGTTCGCCCGTGATCAGATCGACGGTGTAGAGCAGCGTCGTGTCGTTGCCAACCATGGTGCTGTTGTAATTGCCGGTGCCGACTGCACCGTTGAAATAGGTGATGGCGTAAAGCTTATTGTCCTGCGTATTGAAGGCCATGTCCACGATCATTTCCTTCTCAGCAAGCGCCGTGATGTTTGCGACCTTCTGCACAAACGTCAGGTCGGTCTGCGGCGCGGCATAGATGGCGTCGGGCGTAGAGAAGTAGACATAGCCGCCGACATATTCCGCCGCCGTGACCTGATAGTTCATGCTGTCGTAGGTGGTCATGCCGCTGGCAGAGGGCTTTCTGTAGGCCAGCGTATCGGGATCGATCTCCACCCAACGATTGCCGGTGCCGCGGTTGTTGGTGATGGTGAAGCCGAACAGCTTGCCCGTGCTGTCGGGGATCTTGCCGTTGTAGTAGACCTTATAGGTGGTCTGGTTACCTGCATAGTCCGCGACGATGACCGTCACATACTCGCTGGTGTACTCCGGCATGGCAACGGTCGTCGTGGAGGTCTGGCCGGGAGCGGTCTGCTCCGGGATGACCGCGGCGAGGCGCTTCGTGCCGACGCCCTTGTTGACGATGACCGCCGCGATGTACTGGTTATCCTTCGCCGTGACGATCAGGTCACCGGTCGCCTCGTCCTTTTCGACCTTGACAAGCTCCGGAGCCGTATCGTCGATGGTGATGGAGCTGGTGCAGAATGCGCCCGCGCCGAGCTTGCCGGAGCCGATCAGGCTCTCGAGCTGCGCACGGTCGATCTCGCCGTCCTGCTCATAGTATTCCGGCACCATGACGAGGCCCGCCGTAAAGGTGTCGTTCTCGACAAGGCCGGCAAAGGACGGCTTCCAGTTGACTGAAAGCGTCTCATAGTCGTTCAGCCAATCCTGATAGCTGGCGCTGTAATATGCCGGCATGCGCTGGGTGCTGAGGCCGCTCATGTAAAGAATCTTGCCGTCCGCATCCGTCACATAGAACGCGCCTGCGGCTGCGTTTCGGATCAGGCTGAGATTGTAGCCCTTGATGGACGCCTTGGAGTTGAGAGCCAGACGGTTCAGCTGCTCGGGGTCGTCCGAGACATAGGGGTTGCCGTTGAGCGTATAGCTGCTGATGCTGCCCGGATAGCCGATGTATGGGGCGTTGGTGGTCACGCGGGAACCGAAATAGGTCGTGCGCGTGTCGCCTGCCAGCATCTCACTCATGGTCGGATGGTCATACATCGACGGGTCGGACCAGTTGCCGTAGAAACCGAGCACCGGGATGGAATGCGCCGGGAGGCGTTCGCCGTCGGGGGTGTTGGCGGTATCCACATAGACATAGCCCTCGATATAGGCGCCGGTCTTGTAGGTCTCGTTCAGCGCGGCCTTGGCGTCCGCCGTCAGCTCGATGTTGACGGTCACATGGACCTGCGAGCCGATGGGGACCTCGACGGACGCGATCGTGAGGCCCTTGAGGATCAGGTAGGCATCATAGGTCGTGACCTTGCCGTCCTCGCTCACGTCGGCGATCTGCTGCTGCTCGGCGTCGAGGGTCTCGAGGCCCACGATGCTGTCCAGCACGAGCTGCGCGTCCTTTTCATCGGTCACGCCGTCGCGGTTCACGTCGCAGACGATCTTGCTGGTGGGAACGAACGTCTGTCCGTTTACCTCATAGCTCACGTTCGCGGCAATGGGGGTGGTCAGCGTGTCGAGATATTCCGCGCCCTTCACCGTCCGGATGGCCTGCGTGAACAGCTCGGTGGAGAAGGTGTACTCCTGCTGTTCGCCGTTGAGGTTGTTGATGGTAAAGCCGAAGGAGTATTTGCCGGTGCGGTCGGGATCGTCGCCCAGCTCCGCCTTGACCTTGCCGTCGGCGGCGGTGCCGCTGAGGTTGTCGTCCATCATGAGGAAGGACTTGGCGTTGATGGCGTCGTTGACGTTTGCAAGGCCCGCGCCCTGCTGAATGACCGCGTAGGGCATTTCATTTTCGCCGTTAATCACGGGCGTCGCCGTAGACATCAGCAGGCTGTTGATGAGCTGACGCGCGGACTTGCCGGTCTTTTCCACGAGCTTGTTCTCGCGGACATACTGGCCCATCAGCGCCGCCATGCCTGCGACCTGCGGGGTCGCCATGGAGGTGCCGGACATGGTCTCATAGGCCTTGCCGCCTGCGATCGCGCCGTTGACGGAATAGATGCTGCCGCCGGGGGCCGTGATTTCGGGCTTCAGCTCCAGAGATCCGGTGATGCCCCACGAGGAGAAGGAGCTCATCGTGTAGTAGTCGGGGTTATACTGCACGGAGTCTACGTCGCTCGTGATGGTCAACGAGCCGGTATAATAGGTAAACGGCTCTTCCCACTTTTCGTAGTCGATGGCCTCGGAGGCGCTGCGGATCATGTCGGCGTCCGCCTTCGTGATGGACACGCAGGGGATGTCGAACTGTGCATCAGACAGATCCATATTGATCGTGCCGGGCTGGTTGTTGTAGACGATCACAGCCGCCGCATTGTAGGAGCCGCCCTGATTGGCCTTCTCCGAGAAGCTGATGCTGCCGCGCTCGACAAACACGATCTTGCCCTCGGCTTCTTCGCCGTCCTCCGGCAGATTCAGATAGTCGCCGTCGTCGCCGGGGTTATCCATAAAGATATACTCGTGCGTGCCGAGAAGCGTGCTGAGCGCACGGTTATTGTAGGTGGTCTCATTGTAGAACACCTGCTTGCCGTTCACCGTGAAGTAGGTGCCGGTGTAGCCGGAGTTGTCCACAGACGCGACCGCGAGAGAATTCGTATAGGTCGCGGGAGAACCGGCCGTCTGGAAGTTCACGTCGCCGTTGTAGAGCAGTCCGACATTGTTGACCTCATGCTCTGCCCAGTAACCGGCGTTGCCGGCCGCGATGGCGACGACGCTGCCGTTCTCGCAGAGCTTGTTCAGGATCGCCTCATACTCCTCGCACCGGGTAAAGCCGGGCGCTGCGGAGCCGAGGGACAGGTTGATGGAATCGCAGCCGAGAACGATCGCGTCCTCGATGGCCGCCATGTAGTCGGAGTCATAAGCGCCGCCGCTCGCGCCGAAAACCTTCATGACGAGGAGCTGCGCATCGGGCGCGACGCCCTGCACCTTGACCTCGTCCAGCGCGCTTACGAACGTGCCGTCCGCCTTCTCGATGTAGGCGTTGGCCGCCGCGATGCCCTCGACGTGGGAGCCATGCTCGCCCTGACGGTCGTGGTCGTGGTCAACGGTGATGTTCTGATCGATGTAGTTGTAGGCAAACGGGATCTTGGAGCTGACATACAGATTGTCCGTCGTTGCGGCGGGATAATCCTTGATGTTCAGCTGATCGAGCTTCTGCGCGATCTCATCCTTGCCCAGCAGCTTCAGGCCTGCCTTGAAAGCGTCCGCATCCATTTCCTTCTTTTCCGCCAGCTGGCCGAGGGAATACTCGTAGCCCGCTTCTGCGAAGGACTGGTGATCCGTGTCGATACCGGTATCGATCACCGCGATGCGGCTGCCCGCACCGGTGTAGCCTGCGGCCCACGCCGTGCTGGAGCCGATCTGCACGGGAGATGTAGCCATGTTGGGATTCGCCGTCTCGTTCTGATCGACGACCATCGGCACATACCGGGTCTCAAGAACGACCTTCTGAACGCCGGAGATTCCCCTGATCTGTTCGATCTGGCCGTATTCGACGTTGGCGGAGATCAGGTTGGCGGCAAACGTCAGATTCCACACGACGTCGAGCTTTTCGCCGGTCGCCGTCTCGATCTTCCGCGCCACGCTGTTCTGCTGCGCCTTCAGCTCATTGCGGTAGGAGGCCACGGCCGTGTTGGCGGTGATGTCCGCCGTGCCGTAAAGCTCCATCGCAGGAGCCTTGTCCAGAACGATGGATACACGGACAACGTCGCTGTCCGCGTGTGTGGCCGCATCTTCTTTTTCTTCACCTTCCGCAGTCTCTGTGAGCATTTCCGAGCTGGCATTTTCCGTCTTCTCAAACTCCAGACCCCGCGTCCCGCTTTCCGTTCCAGCCGCGCCGGCCGGGATCAGGAATCCCGCCAGCATCGTCAGAACCAGAAGCAGGCTGAGCACACGGCTCAAATAGCGCTTCTTCATTCTTTTCCTTCTTTCTGCATATTTGTCCTTCCGCATAGTTTTTGTCCCGCCCGGAAGGACATTTTGGAGTATTTGCATAGAAATCCACAATTTTACTTTTTCTATCATTAATCCCCATGCATTTGACTACTATTATAAAGTCTGTCTTCCCTCTCTGTCAACGCTTTTCTCTCATTCAAGCTGCACAATACTGTGTGTTCCTTTTGTGCATTTTTTCAATATGTTGCAGATTCAGCGTTTCCGCCGCCCAATATTCTTCGTTTCTCTCCCGTCCGCAGGGTGCAGACAGAAGGCAGCCGCCTTCGGGCGGCTGCCTTTGCATATTCATTCATTTCTGCATATGTTATCTCAGCCCCGCAGCGCCGTGCGCAGCAGGCCCAGAAGTGCCAGATGCAGCGGATAGTAGACGTAAAACAGCTTCCCCATGCCCTTCCAGCGACCGCGCCGGCCGTTGTAGCGCCGCAGCAGCGGGATCGTCAGGCAGGTGCCAAGCTGGAGCAGTCCGTAGAGCCGGTCAAGGAACAGGAAGTAGACCAGCGCATAAACCGCCGACCAGACCATCATCCACACCATCTGTTTTTTGAAATCTCCGCGCGAGACGCCCATGTATAAGATCGCCATAGAAGCCACGCAGCTCCAGTCCGACGGGAACGAGATCACGCAGATCAGGATCGTCAGTGCAAATTTCAGCCAGCTGGCCGTCTTTTCATTGCTGTGGATACGCAGCAGCACAAGGCCCCATGCCAGTGACCACGCGACGCTCGTCTGATTGAAGAAGCTCCCCTCCCGGAAGGGCAGCATCGGAATGCCGAAGCAGAAATTGTACGCAAAATGTGACACCAGCGCCAACAGGAACAGTCGGAGCGTGTATTTCCGCACATCGTGCGTATAATGCCAGCCCTCCACGATGAAAAACCACATGATCGGCGCGGTCAGCCGCCCGGCCAGATGGCACAGCAGCACCCACCATTCGGTGGAATACCCCGGCGCGAGCGTCCACGCCAGATGATCGATGGTCATGGCAATTATGGCGATCAGCTTGAGCTGATTGCCGTTCCATCCCTTTTTCGTCTGCATACCGTCTCTCCTCTCAAGACTTTCTTTCAAAGCAGCGTCCTCTCGATCATCTGCGCCACGCCGTCCTCGTCGCAGGAGGCCGTGACCACGACCGCCGCCTCCTTGACGCACGGCTCGGCGTTCTCCATCGCCACGCCGACGCCCGCCAGACGCAGCATGGAGATGTCGTTCGTGCCGTCTCCGAAGCACATCGCGTTCTCCGGCCCGAAGCCGAGCGTCCGGCAGAGCGCCGCCATCGCCTCGCCCTTGGCCGCGAGGCGGCTGTTGATCTCGATGTTGTTCGCGCAGCTGGAGGTCAGATTCAGGTCTCCCAGCGGCCCGCTCAGCTCCGCTTCATAGCGCATACGCTCCTCCCGGGTGTGGAAGAAGATCTGTATTTTCTGGAAGTCGCGCTTTTTCTCGGCCATATAGCCCAGAAAATCCGGCACCGGCGTGCGGATGCTGCGCAGAAACGCCAGCGACTGCGGCGACCCGGCGAATTCCTCCAGCCGGTCGAACATCGCAGCGTCCATCCAGCCTTGACCGTCCATGTAGCAGTCGTATACGCCGGGCAGCGCGGACAGCGTCCGGAACACCTCCATCCCGCGTTCATGTGGGATGTCTGCGCGGCAGAGCGTCCGCCCGGTCTCCGCGTCCACGACCTGCGCGCCGTTCACGCAGATGGCATAGTGCAGGAACGGCAGGCCGCGCACCGCCTCCGGCAGCGCGCACAGCAGCCGTCCCGTGCAGGGCACGATCTGGATGCCCAGGGCAGCCGCCCGCTCCAGCGCGGCATAGTTCCGCGCGCTCAGCTTCTTTTCCGAATTCAGGAGCGTTCCGTCCAGATCCAGAGCGATCAGTTTGATTTCATGTTTCATAGCAAATCTCACAGCCGGTCCTTCCGGCAGCCGCAGGGTGGATAATGAATATTTCAGGGCGTCCCCTTCCGGGACACATTATATTATAGCGAAGATCCGCGTTCGCGCAACGGTTATTTCGACACTTGCCAGCCCTCCGTCCATGTGGTATTTTAATAATAACACGAGGAGGTGCTTCTCATGGCTGAAAGAAACATATGCCTGACAAACGATTCCTTCCCGCCGGTCATCGACGGCGTGGCGAACGCCGTGACAAATTACGCGCGGGTGATCGAAAAGGATTACGGCTCGGCGACGGTGGTCACGCCGTATTATCCCGACGCCGACGATTCCGTTTTTCCCTTTGAGGTCGTCCGCTATCCCAGCATCGACCTTACAAAGCTGGTCGGCTACCGCGCCGGCAATCCGCTTTCGGCGGAGGTCGTGCAGCGGCTGGAGGAAAAGCATTTTGACCTGATCCATACGCACTGTCCGGTCGCCTCCACGGTGCTGGCGCGCATCCTGCGCGACCGGATCCATGTGCCGCTGGTTTTCACCTATCATACCAAATTCGACATCGATATCGCGCACGCCATCCGCGGCAAAAAGCTTCAGGAGGCCGCGATCCGCGCGCTGGTGGAGAACATCTCCGCCTGCGACGAGGTCTGGACGGTCAGCCGCAGCGCGGGCGAAAATCTGCGTTCGCTCGGCTATGCGGGCGATTATATCGTCATGCCCAACGGCGTGGACTTCGCCGCCGGGCGGGTCGAGCCGGAAAAAGCCCATGCCGTCGGCGAGGGTCTCGACCTGCCGGAGGGTGTGCCGGTGTTCCTGTTCGTCGGCCGCATCATGTGGTACAAGGGCCTGCGCATCATACTTGACGCAATGAAGGCGCTCAAGGACAGCGGTTGCGATTTCCGCATGGTTTTCGTCGGCAAGGGCACCGACGGCCCCGAGGTCGAAGCCTACTGTCACGAGCTTCTGTTGGACGACAAGGTCTTTTTCGTCGCGCCCGCCTATGACCGCGACGTGATCCGCGCGTGGTACTGCCGCGCCGACCTCTTCCTCTTCCCCTCCACCTTCGATACGAACGGGCTGGTCGTCCGGGAGGCCGCGGCCTGCGGCCTTGCCAGCGTCCTGATCGCCGGGAGCTGCGCCGCCGAGGACATCACCGACGGCCGCAACGGCTTCTTCATCGAGGAAAACGCTGCCTCCATGGCCGCGCTGCTCAAAAAGATCTATCAGAACCGCACGCTCCTGCGTCAGGTCGGCGAAAACGCCCAGAAGGAGATCTACATCTCCTGGGACGACGCGATCCACCATGCCTGCAAGCGCTATGATGTCGTCATTGACCGCTTCCGCAGCGGCGCCTATCCGCCGCATGACGCGCCGTCCGACGAATTCTATCGCCGGATCGCCGAGTACATGGCCGCTGTGAACCGCGCGCGCGGAAATCTTCAGGAGTTGCGTGAAGGCCTTCAGGGCGGATACGAAAAGCTGTCCGAAAAGCTCGACACCCTCTGGCAGAAAACCGACCGCTTCCTCTGAGGAAGCCGCCCACCCCCGTCCCGGAACGCTCTGCTTTTCCGAATGTCATACTGCTGAAAATCGCCCGGCCGGCGCACAAAGCGCCGGCCGGGCTGTTTTTTCTCCTTCCGTGCAGGAGCTTATTTCTTCCTTGCCGCAGCCTTGCGGACGGATGCTGCCAGCGCCTGTGCCGTGAGGCCGTATTCCTCCAGAAGCTCCTCGGGAAGACCGGAGCGGCCGAAGCAGTCGCGCACGCCGTGCAGCACGACGGGCACCGGCTCCTTCTGCATCACGGCCTCGCATACCGCCGCGCCGAGTCCGCCCTTCACATTGTGCTCCTCTGCCGTAACGATCGCGCCGGTCTCGCGTGCCGCCTGGAGTACCAGCTCCTCGTCGAGCGGCTTGATGGTGTGCATATCGATCACACGGACGGACAGCCCCTCGGCCTGCAGCGCCTCCGCCGCCTCCAGCGCCATCTGCACCATGATCCCGCAGGCGATGACCGTCACATCGCTGCCGCCGCGCAGGACTGCGCCCTTGCCCAGCTCAAACCGATAGCCCGGGACCGCGTCTGTGACCGTCTCCACCGGCATCCGCCCGAGCCGCATATAGGCCGTATGCGGATATTCTGCCAGTGCCGCCACCGCACACTTCATCTCATGATCGTCGCAGGGGCATACGACCGTCATGCCGTGGATCGTGCGCATCAGGCCAAAGTCCTCGATGCACTGGTGCGTCGCGCCGTCCTGTCCGATCGAAATCCCGCCGTGACCGCCAATCACCTTGACGTTCAGATCCGGGTATGCGATGCCGTTGCGGATCTGCTCCCAGCAGCGTCCGGCCGAGAACATGGCAAAGGTATTGGCAAACACCGTCTTGCCGCAGGAGGCCATGCCGCCTGCAACGCCGAACATATCCGCCTCCGCGATGCCCATATTGAAAAAGCGTTCCGGGTAAGCCGCAGCGAATTGATTGGACATGGTCACGCCGGAGAGGTCGGCGTCGAGCACCATGACCTCCGGATGCGTCGCGCCAAGCGCCTTGAGCGCTTGCCCATAAGAAACGCGGGTTGCAATCTTTTCCATACTCAAGCCTCCAGTTCTCTGCGCTTCGCTTCCAGCTCCTGCATGGCCAGCGCATACTCGGCGTCATTCGGCACCTTGCCATGCGAGCTGACCTGATTTTCCAGGAAGCTGACGCCCTTGCCCTTGACGGTCTTTGCCAGGATCACGCTCGGCACGCCCTTTGTCGCGGCGGCCTCGTCGAGTGCGGCGGCGATCTGTGCATGATCGTGCCCATCGATCTCAATGACATGGAAGCCGAAGGCTTTGAGCTTGGCAGAGAGCGGTGCCGTCGGCATGATCTGCGCCGTCGGCCCGTCGAGCTGCAAGCCGTTGACGTCAATGATCGGGCAAAAGTTATCCAGATGGTACTTGGCCGCAGCCATAAAGCACTCCCATACCTGTCCTTCCTCGATCTCGCCGTCGCCGAGAATCGCGTAAACGCGGAAGCTTCTGTTCGACGCGCCTGCGCCCAGCGCCATGCCGAGCGCGACCGACACGCCCTGTGAAAGGGAGCCGGTCGAAGCGTCCACGCCGGGGACGCTCTTTTCCACATGGCCGGACATATGGCCCTTTATGCTGCGGTAATAGCGAAGCTCCTCCACCGGGAAAAAGCCGCGCAGCGCCAGAACGGAGTACATGGCCGGGGAGCAGTGTCCCTTCGACATAACGAACCGGTCGCGGTCCGGATCCTGCGGGTTTGCCGGATCGATCCGCATATTGCGGAAATACAGCGTCGTCAGGATATCCATACAGGACAGCGAACCGCCGAGATGGCCGGACGCAGCGCGCTTGACCATCTGGATCGCCAGCATTCTGGCTTCATTCGCGGTGAGAGCAAGTTTTTTCATTTCAGGATTCATTGTACTCTTGCCTGCCTTTCACTCAACATGCGCGCCGCTGCGGGCGTTTTTCATGGAAACTGCCTTTCTCACCGCGTCCGCCAGCGCCTGCGCGGTCAGTCCGTGCCGCTTAAGCAGCTGCGCCGGATCGCCGGAATGACCGAAGCGGTCCTGTACGCCGTGGATCACCATGGGCGTCGGGCAATTCTCAGCCAGCAGCTCTGCGACCGCAGCGCCAAGGCCGCCATAGATATTGTGCTCCTCGGAGGTCACGATCGCGCCGGTCTCACGCGCAGCCTGCAGCACCAGCTCCTCGTCGAGCGGCTTGATGGTGTGCATATCGATCACGCGGACCGAGATTCCCTCGTCCTTCAGCGTTTTGGCCGCCTCCAGCGCCATCTGCACCATGATCCCGCAGGCAATGACCGTCACGTCGCCGCCGTCGCGCAGGACGGCGCCCTTGCCGATCTCAAACCGGTAACCCGGCGCATCCTTTGTCACAACCTCCACCGGCATACGGCCAACGCGCAGATATGCCGGGTGTGGATATTCCGCCAGCGCACGCACGGCGGCATGTGTTTCAAAATCGTCGCAGGGGCATACGACCGTCATGCCCGGGATCACGCGCATCAGGCCGATATCCTCGATACACTGATGCGTCGCGCCGTCCTGTCCGACGGAAATGCCCGCGTGTGTGCCGACGACGACCACATTCTCGCGGTTGTAGACGATCGAATTGCGCACCTGCTCCCAGCAGCGTCCTGCCGCAAAGATCGCAAACGTACTGGCAAACGGCTTTTTGCCGCAGGAGGCCATACCGGCCGCCGCGCAGTACATATTGGCCTCGGCGATGCCCATTTCATAGAATCTGTCCGGATAAGCCGCCTTGAAGCCCTTTGTCATGGTCGCCTCCGCGAGATCCGCCTCAAAAACGACGACGTCCGGATCAGCAACTCCCAGCTCAACAAGCGCATTGCCGTAAGAAACGCGCGTTGCAATTTTTTCCATCATTCTTCCTCCAGCTCCTTCAGCGTTTTGTCCAGCTCCTGCATAGCCTGCTCAAATAGCTTGCCGGTCGGCACCTTTGCGTGATATTCCACGACATTCTCCATAAAGCTGACGCCCTTTCCCTTGACGGTCTTCGCCAGGATCGCCGTGGGTCTGCCCTTCGTCGCGGCCGCCTCATCCAGCGCGCGGAAGATCTGCCCGTAATCGTGTCCGTCGATGCGAATGACATAGAAGCCGAACGCCTCGAGCTTTTCGTCCAGCGGCTCCGACGGCATGACGACGGACGTCGGGCCGTCTATCTGGAGACCGTTGACATCAATGATCGCGCAGAGATTATCCAGCGCGTACTTTGACGCGGCCATAAACGCTTCCCAGATCTGTCCTTCCTCGCATTCTCCGTCGCCGATCAGCGTATAGACGCGGTATGCCTTCTGGTCATACTTTCCGGCCATGGCCATGCCGACCGCCGTCGATGCGCCGATAGACAGCGAGCCTGTTGACATGTCAACGCCGGGAACGTCCACCGTGATCTGGCCGGAGAGCCGGCTGTCGATGCTGCGGTAGCCCTGAAGCTCCTCCGCCGGGAAGAAGCCGCGCATACTCAGGATCGGATAGATGACCGGCGTCGCGTGGCCCTTGGAGAGCACGAAGCGGTCGCGATTCGGATCCTTCGGGTTTTCCGGGTCGATGCGGAGCGTGCGGAAGTACAGCGCTGTCAGGATCTCCGTGCAGGAGTACGAGCCGCCGAGATGGCCGGTCGTTGCGCGGTTTGCGATCTCCATGGCCGTTTTTCTGGCGCGCGCCGCAAGGAGCGCAAGGCTGTGAAATTCTGAATTCATGATGCATTCTCCTTTTTTCGTTGAAAAAGAGACCTTTCGGCCGTAAAAAGATAAAAAATGCGGAGGGCACACTTTCCCTGGCTGCTCGTTTTATACGGTTACAAAACCGCCCACCAGAGAAAGTGTCCTCCACCGGATCGCTTTATCAGGGTTTGTGCATGTATAGCTGCGAAATTACAGTGCGTTTTTAATAACGATGGACTTCTTGATGCTCATTTCCTCGAGCGAGACGCTCATGCCCTCGCCGATGCCGAGGCCGCTGTGCTTATGGCCGCTGAACGGCATATCGAGCGTGCGGTACATACCGGTGCCGTGAACGATGACGCCGCCGGAGTCGATCTGCTTAGCCAGCGCGATGCCGCGGCGGGTGTTGGCCGTGGCGATGCCGCCGGAGAGGCCGTAGGACGACTGGTTCGTGATGGCGACTGCCTCCTCGTCGGTGTCGAAGCCGATGATCGGGAACACCGGGCCAAATACCTCGAGATCCTTGGCGATGTCCATGTCCGGGGTAACATTGACCAGAACGGTCGGCTCAAAGAAGCCGTAGCGGATCTTGTGACCGCCCAGAATGCACTTCGCGCCCTGCGCGACCGTATAGGCCACCTGCTTTTCGACCTGGTCGGCCGCAGCCTCGCTGACAAGGGAGCCCATTTCCGTCTTCGGATCGAACGGATCGCCGACGACGACCTTTTCCAGCCGTGCGACCAGTGCCTTCGTGAACGCCTCGCGGATGCTGTTGTGGACCAGCAGGCGCTTGTTGGCGATGCAGATCTGACCGGCGTTGAACACGCGGCCGTCCATGACCATCTGCACGGTCTCGTCGATGTCGGCGTCGTCCAGTACGATCAGGGAATCGTTTCCGCCAAGCTCAAGCATCACGCGGGTCAGGTTCTTCGCAGCGTGCTCGTTGACGTCGATACCGGCGGCGGTGCTGCCCGTCAGGGTGATGCCGTTGACCAGCGGAGACTCAGCCAGCAGGCGGCCAACGACGGAGCCCTTGCCGGTAATGACCTGAATCGCTTCCTTGGGAACACCGGCGCGGATGAGCACATCGACCATGTAAATGTCGGCAGTCGGCGTATCGGAGGCCGGCTTGACGATGACGGCGTTGCCTGCGGCCAGCGCGGGCGCTACCTTGTAAGAGAACAGATCGACGGGGAAGTTGAACGGGATCACGCAGACCACGACGCCGAGTGGCTCCTCCGTGACATAGATGAGATCGGTCTCGCTGGGCAGGACGGTCTCATAACGGTGACGGATCAGCTCTGCATAGCCGGTGAACAGCGCGCAGACATTGTCGATCTCCGCCAGAGCCTGCGGATAGGTCTTTCCGGCCTCCTTGGTCTCCAGCGTTGCAATGGTCTCCTGCTCCTCGCGGTACATTTTCGCGGCGCGCAGCAGGATCTCCGCACGCTCAACAGGCTTGTAGGCGCCCCAGATCTTTTTGCCGCGCTGCGCGGTCTCCAGCGCTCTCTGTACATCCTCCGCAGTCGCCTGCGGTACCGTTTCGGTGACTTCGCCGGTAGCGGGGTTTATGACGTTGATGACCTGCTTGTCGCTGGAATCAACCCATTCGCCGTTGATGATCATTTTCATGCTTTTATCCTTCTTTCTATGGAAATTGTTTTGCTTTTGAAAACAGCCGACAGCTCATTTCCGGTACATGCCGTCCGTGCAGCCGAGCAGCCATGTATGCTCCTTGTCGTCGATCCGGGTCTTGTCCCACGGATCTCCGGGCAGATGGCGTATCCCCCACGCATAGATCATTGGATAGCCGGGCGCGCAGACCTGAGAATGGAACTGCGACTGGATCACCAGCAGCCCATTGTGCCCGGTCTTGTATATTTCGCCGTTGGCAAAGCCCGCGCCGAAGCCCTGCGGCTTGTCGAAGCGGTAAAAGTAGACCTCCGGCTGCGGGTGGTGGTGCGGCGGATAGCTGCTCCACCTTCCCGGAAAATTCTGCACCTCTCCGAGCACCATATTGGAATACGGCGCGTTGCTGTAGTCGAAAAAGGTGCGGATATAGCGGCGCATCGTGCCGTCCAGCTCGCCGTTGTTCCCGGCCTCGACCGTCTGCACGTCGTCCGGTCCGTAGATGCGGCTGGGGAAGGTCCGCTCATTCGCGGTTTTCTGAATATAAAGTTCGCAGTGCTCTCTTGCCTGAAGGACGACCGGCGTTCCGGCGCAGATATGGATGCACCATGCGCCGTCGCGGAACGTGTCCTGCCTCGAGATCCGCCGTGTCTGCCCGTCGAGCGCCGCGTCCGCCGTTCCCTCAAACAGAAGAATCGCCGTTTCCTTTTCAGGCTCCTCTATCCGGATCGTGTCGTCCCGCTCCAAGATCAGCAGCTGAACGTCCATGTTGATCTCCCGGCCGACGCCCGCGTCGCTGCGGAGATAGTCGTTGAAGCCCGGCCGGAACTCCTGCTTCTGTATATACATAAATGTATCTCTCCTGTTTTCTGCGCCGGGAAGCTGTATTTTGATCGTACTCCCCCGTCCGCGCCCTTATATTATCAAAATATAACAACAAAATCAATATAATATCACAAAAATATTTCACAAGAAACCCGAATCAATCTTGTGAAAACTGGATAATATCTGAAGTTGCTCAAAATCCTCTGTTCTTTCCGTTCTGTCAGTCAAAAACTTTCGGCCCGACGGATCATCAAAAACGTCTGTATTTGCGCCAATTTCCGAAATATTTCAATTCTATTTCTTGAATATAACCGTTTCATTGGATAACTATTGACACATTATATGTTAAGTGTTATCATATTCCCAGTCTTTTTATCAGGATGGTGACGAAATGCCCAGAAAAATCATCTGCATCGGCCAGACTTGCGTCGATGTGACGACGGATGCAGGCCGCGTGACCGGTGCATTTGCCCCGGAAGGCGCCCGGATCAACGTTCCGGCGATCCGTCTTTCTCTCGGAGGCGACGCGACAAACGTCGCCATCGCGCTGCGGAAGCTCGGCTGTCCCGCGCAGCTGATTAGCCGCGTCGGCGACGATGTCGTCGGCGAATGCCTGCTGACGGCGCTCCGCCACTACGGCATCGACACCTCGCAGACGCTGCGCGGCCCGCAGCCAAAGGCCGCAACGCAGATCTTCCGCTTTGAGGACCGGGCGCGCACGCTGTTCATCGACGCCCGGGATTACGCTCCCTATGAGATCCCGCTGCACAGCGTCTGTCCGGGTGACATCGTCGCGCTGTGCAGCCTTCTTCAGGAGCCGCTCCGGGATTCCGCGCAGGTCCGGCGCGCAGCTTCGGAGGCGAAGGCACGCGGCGCGATCGTGTGCGCGGACGCCTACACTGTGCGCGATCAGTTCGATTTCTCCGTTTATCGTGACGCCTTCGCGTATTTCGACTACTTTTTCCCCAACGACGAGGAGGCCATGTGCTACACAAGGGCCGCCTCTCCAGAGGAGGCCTGCCGGGTTCTTTTGAGCTGGGGTGTCAAAAACGTCGTCATGAAGCTGGGCAAGGACGGTTGCATGCTCTATTCTGCGCAGGGTTCCTTCCGTCAGCCGGCGTTTCCGGTTGCGCATGTGGTCGATACAACCGGCTGCGGCGACCATTTTATAGCCGGCTTCCTGTCGGCGCTTCTGGAGGAGTTTTCTCCGCAGGAATGCTGCCGCCGCGCCAGCGCCGCCGCAGCCATCTGTACGCAGTTCATGGGCGCGTCCACCAGCGCGCTCAGCCGCTCCGCCGTGGAGCAGCTGCTGGGCATTTCCAAATCATAACTGTGACATGACATAAAATTAGTGATATTATTAATGAAAGGAACAAAATAGGCCATGCTTGTTACAATGAAAGAGATCCTAGACGTCGCCAACGAACAGAACTATGCCGTCGCCGCGCCGAACGTGATCAGCGAGATCGATGGACGCGCCGCACTGGAGACCGCGGAGGACCTGAATGCCCCGCTGATCCTGGACATCTCCTGGCGCGGCACGATGGATCTCGAGTTCGTCGGCTCGTACATGACCCGGCTGGCCGATCAGGCCTCCGTACCGGTCGCGATCAATATGGACCACGGCAAGGATTTCGCGCAGTGCATCCACGCCATCCGTGCCGGCTTCACCTCGCTGATGGTCGATCGCTCCACGCTGCCGTTTGAGCAGAACATCGCGGAGGTCGCTGAGATCGTAAGGATCGCCCATGCGGTCAATGTTAGCGTCGAGGCTGAGCTTGGCCATGTGGAGGAGGGCTGTCTGTACGATGTTGCCCGCGAGAAGGGTCTGACCGATCCGGCGCAGGCACGCGAATTCGTGGAGCGCGCAGGCGTCGACTGTCTGGCCGTTGCCGTCGGCACCGCGCACGGCAGCTATAAGGGCGAACCGAGGCTTGATTTTGACCGCATTACCGCGATCAAGAAGGAGGTCAACATTCCTCTGGTTATTCACGGTGCCTCCGGCACCGGTGAGGACAAGCTGGCGCAGGCCTGCCGCCTCGGCATCAACAAGGTCAACGTCTCCTGCGACCTGCTGCGTGCGGCCAGCATTGAGATTGAGAATCACGACAACACCTTCGACGGCGCATACGATCTCTGGAAGCTGATCCAGAAGGGCTACAAGCGCCGTCTCGGCGAGTACATCCGCCTGTTCGGCAGCGACGGCAAAGCCTGGACCGCGCCGCACAGCAAGCTTTTCCGCAAAAAATGGGGAATGCGCGAAGTCTGACGCGGAACGCGCAGAGCGTGTTCCAGCAGGAAAGGAAAGTTGCAACCAATGAATGCACGGATTGAAAAACGAATCGACTATGTCAAGAACATGACAAACGACGCCTATTTCTATGAGCGGATGACGCTGCTCGAGCAGGCGTACACCCTGTATCAGGATGAGGAGACCGGCCGGCGCTACGCGGACGCATTTTACTATGTGCTGAAGCACATGGCACTTCTCATTCTGGACGACGAGCTGATTGTGGGCGGTGTCAAGGAGATCATTCCGACCGCCGAACAGCAGGCGCTCTATGATAAGGTCATTTCCAGACCGGGCAACCAGAACGATATGCAGTGGGGCAATTCCTTCGATTCTCTGCTGCTGCAAAAAAGCGAGGAATGGGTCGAGCGCTATGCGCCCGAATGGTTCGTCTCCTACGGCCATCACACCGAATCGTGGCCGCTGCTGCTGCAAAAGGGCTTCGGCGGCATCCGCACGTTCATGCAGGAGCGTTTGGAGCACGACGACCTGAACGCCGATCAGCGCGTGTTCTATGAAAACGGTGTCATTATCTGCAATGCCTACGAGTGCTACGCGGCCCGCTATGCCGCGCTGGCGCGTACGCTCGCGCAGAGCGCCCCGACGGAGCAGCGCCGTGCCGAGCTTCAGCAGATCGCCGAAAATCTCGACCGCGTCCCGATGCAGCCCGCCCGCACCTTCTATGAGGCGCTTCAGGCCGTCTGGCTCGTCCAGATGATCAACTCCAACGTCTGTGGCGCGCGGGATTACGCCTTCGGCCGTATGGATCAGTATTTGCTGCCCTACTATGAAGCCGATCTTGCCGCAGGCCGTCTGGATCACGACCGCGCGCTGGAGCTGATCGAGAGCTTCTACGTCAAGATCAATGAGATCATTGGCTACTGCGTGTATAACTACCATCCGAAGCGTTCCCTCTGCAACCATTCTCTGCAATACATCTATATCAGCGGCACCGACGACGCGGGCCATGACGCGACAAACGCACTGTCGTATCTTTTTCTGGAAGCATGCGCAGAGGTCCGGATGCAGCAGCCGACGCTTTACATCCACTATCACGAGCAGATCAACCGCGATTTTTTGCACAAAGCCGTGGCCGTCACGCGCGAGGGGCGCGGCGACCCCTGCTATTATAATGATGCAAAGGTCGTCGAGGCGCTGATCAACACCGATGTCGTCACGCCAGAGGATGCGCGGCACTTCACGCATTACGGCTGCAACAACATCAATCTCGACTCGCAGGAGGACGAGATCCGCGAGATCTGGAACATCATGCCGAAGTTCGTGGAGCTTGCGCTCAACGGCGGCCATGATATGCTCACCGGCAGGCTCCTGACCTATGAAAGCAAGCCCGCCGAGGAGATCACCTCCTATGACGAGCTGTTCGGTATCGTCCAGAGCCACCTGGAATTCGCGCTGGAGGCCTCTAAGAAGATTACCGCCCGTTCGGACGCAACGGTCCGCAAAAACAAGACCTTCTCCGCCGAGTCTCTGCTTCTGCCGGACTGCCTTTCGCAGGGCATCGACATGACGCGGATGACGCGCTACAAGCACTGCAACGTCCACTGCGCAGGCATTGCGACCTGCGGCGACAGTCTCTATGCCATCGACCGGCTCGTTTTCCGTGAAAACCGGATGTCTCTTGCCGCGCTGCGCGACATTCTCCGTGCAGACTGGGCCGGGCATGAGGCGCTTCGCAGTGAGATCCTGACGCAGTTCCCCAAATTCGGCAACGATCTGGACGAGGTCGATTGCTATGCCGTTCGCTTCGGCGAAATGTTCTGCCACGTCGTCAAGGCGCACTCCCCCATTCAGGAGGACAACGGAATCACCAGAATGCTGATCCCTACCTTCTATTCGCTCGACCATGCCACGCCCATGGGTCGGCTGACTGCCGCCTCCGCAGACGGCCGTCATGCAGGTGAGCCGATCTCGGAAAACCAGTCCCCGGTCTACGGCGTCATGAGGAACGGCCCGACCGCCGCGCTCAACTCCGTGGCAAAGCTGCCGTTCCGCTATACGCCCGGCGGCGGTCTGAACGTAAAGATTCAGAAGGAGCTTCTAGCCGGCGACGGCGGCGTCGATGTGCTCCAGGGCCTTCTGGAGGGCTATTTCCGTCAGGGCGGCCTGCATATGCAGATCATGGTCAACGATCAAAAGGTACTGGAGGACGCCCGGCTCCATCCGGAAAAATACCGTGATCTTCTCGTACGTGTCACGGGCTACAGCGCTTATTTTGTCACGCTCTCTCCGGACGAGCAGGATGAAATCGTGCGGCGATCGTCCCTGTGAGGCGTTTATGAACGGACAGATCACAAATTTGCAGCGCTTCTCCGTCAAGGATGGTCCGGGCATCCGCACGACCGTCTTTCTCAAGGGCTGCCCACTGAAATGCCAATGGTGCCACAATCCGGAGACACAGCATGCGCAGCGCGAGTACGGTCTCCAGCAGGCGCTGTGCGTCGGCTGCCGCGCCTGCGCGGGCGTCTGCCCGAACGGCGCGCACCGCTTTTCGCCGGATGGCGCGCACCGCTTCGATCCCTCCGCCTGTGCGCTCTGCGGCGTATGTACGCGCGTCTGCCCGGCCGGCGCGATCCAGCTCTACGGCAAAAGCGTCTCCGCCGAGGCCGTCATGCAGACGGTTCTGCGGGATAAGCTGTATTACGACGCAAGCGGCGGCGGTATGACCGTTTCCGGCGGAGAGCCGCTGGCGCAGCCGGACTTCACCCGTGCGCTGCTTGCTCTGGCGAAGGATGCCGGTATCCGCACCGCCGTAGATACCAGCGGCTGTGCGGGCGCCGAGGCCCTGTCCGCCGTGGAGCCTCTGACGGACCTGTTCCTGTACGATCTCAAGCTCATGGACGACGCGCTACACCGGCAGTATACCGGCTGCGGGAACGGGCAGATCCTTGCCAACTATGTACACCTGATCCAGAGCGGCAAAACCGTGCATGTGCGCGTACCCGTGATGGAAGAAGTCAACGATACCGCGCAAAACTGGGCCATGCTGGAGGCGCTTCTGCACCGGTATCCGCCCGCCGCGCTGCGCTTTCTGCCCTACCACACGCTCGGCGCAGGAAAATATGCCGGTCTCCGGATGAACGCCGTCCGCTTCACGCCTCCGTCCGCGGAGCGTTTGGAGCAGCTTGCGGCCCGTTTCTCCGCATTGGGTATCCTTGTAGAAAAATTATAGCATTCTTCTCACTGTTTCCCATTTATTTTGATAAAAGTTGCTCACAAGTTTGATTGAAATTATCAACTTTTTCTTACACTTTACCATTTCTTTCGTTTCTCCTCATGCAATTCCAACAAAAAAGCTGCCACAATATAGAGGAATACACACAAAAACGCAGCCCACACTGGTTTTCATGTTGACATTCCATTTTGCAGAGACTATAATTTATACCACAAGGTTAACTTCTTATGAAATTGGTGATAATTTATGGTCAACAATTGCTTATACTTTGCTTTTGCGACGGTTGCCGACTCGCGTGACGACTACTATCAGCAGCGTGCCGGTCTCTTACAGGAGGAGCTGGAAAGCACTGCATTCGTCGATAAGCTCGGCGCCGTGATCCGCTCCGAGGTCATCCGCACCCCACAGGCCGCAGACGACTTCGGGCGTCAGGCCGCACAGAGCGGCGCGCAGGCAATGATCATCCACATTCCGATCTGGGCAGACCCTGAGCTCAGCCTTTCTCTGGCGCAGAGCTTCGGCGGGCCGGTCCTCCTGCTGGGCAACACGCGCGGCACGACCTCCTCTGTAGTCGGAACGCTCGGCGCGGGCGGCGGCCTGGACCAATGCGGGATCTCGCATAGCCGTGTATTCGGCTCCGGCGAAGCACAGCAGGAGACCGTTCTTCAATTCCTGCGCGCCGCATATGCAAAGAAGGCGCTTGCGGGCAGCACCATGCTTCGCTTCGGCGAACGCAGCCTCGGCATCGTCACGGCCGACCCGGTGGAGGCGCTCTGGCGGCAGGATTTCAGTGTCAGCGTCCGCCAGCTCCCGCAGGAGCAGATCGTTGAGCTTGCCGAGGCGATCCCCGAGGCGGAGGTGGAGCGTCAGCTCCAATGGCTTCTGACGGACGGCTCCGCAGACTTCGACGAGGTCTTTACGGAAGCGGCGTTCCGCAGGCAGATCCGAAGCTACCTTGCCACAAAACAGCTCATTGACCGCTTCGGCGGCAGCTTCCTCGGCGTCAAGTGCCAGAAGGAGCTCAGCGACGGCTATGTCACGCAGTGTCTGGCGCACGCGCTCCTGAACGGGACGGTCTGCTCCGAGGGCCGCTGCGACGCCGTTCCCTACGCCTGCGAGGCCGATGCAAACGGCGCGATCACGATGCGGATCCTCAATCTTCTCTCCGGCGGAAAGCCGACGACTCTTCTGGATATCCGCACGCTCGATCCGCAGGCCGGTGTCCTGACGCTTGCCAATTGTGGCGGCACGCCTCCGGAGCTTCTGACGGACGACACCTCGGCGCCGCTCCGCGGCCTACACATGTGCCGGCACACCTTCGGCGCCGGCGGCGGCGGTGGACTGTGCGGAACGCTCCGTCCCGGCAAGGCTACGCTCGCGCGCCTCAGCGTTAAAAACGGGAGGCACTGCATGAGCATCGTCGCCGGAGAGGTCATTCCCATGCCGGAGCAGGTGCGTGCATCCGTTCCCCATGCGTTCCCCTGTGCGCAGGTCCGTACCGGGCTGACGAAGGATTTCCTTCAGTCCTACGACTCCAATCACATCCACCTAGTCTACGGCGACTACATCCAGGCGCTGCAGCTCTTCTGCGGCATGACCGGCATCGACTGCCGTCTGTATTCGTAGGCATAGCTGTCCTCAGCTATCAAATTAAACACACTCGAAGGGAGAACCGAAATGAAAAAGCTTATCGCACTCGCCCTTGCACTGATCCTGGTGCTTGGCCTTGCCGCCTGCGCATCGAATCCCGATGCAAAGAACGACAACACCCCCGCACAGAACACCCCGGAAGCCGAAGCTCCTGCCGAAAGCGGGACCAGCGACGCCCCCGTCGTCCACAAGATCGGCGTCAGCATCCCGACGCTCCAGGAAGAGCGCTGGCAGAATGACTTCAACTACTTCACCGAAGAGGCCGACAAGATGGATAACGTCGAGATCATCCTTCAGGTCGCTGACCTCGACGCTGAAAAGCAGAACACGCAGATCGAAAGCATGATCGCGCAGGGTGTCGAAGCCATCATTGTCTGCCCGGTCGATGTTGCGACCATCGGCGCAACGCTCGATTCCGCAGCCGCAGCCGGCATATACGTTTCCGCCTACTGCCGTATGCCGGAAAACTGCGAGGTCAACATGATGACCTGGTTCGACCCGATCGTCGTCTCCGCGACCAACGCCAAGGTCGCCTATGATCTCTGCCCGGAGGGCAACTGGGTCATGCTCAGCGGCGATATCGCCAGCAGCCCCGAGACCGACGAGTTCTTCACCGGCTGGCACAGCGTCACGCAGGAAGCCGAGGACGCAGGCAAGATCAACGTCGTTATGGAACAGTACGTCACCAGCTGGTCGAGCGATAACGCCATGGTCTACGCCGAGGCTGCTCTTGCCCAGTACAACAACGACATCCAGGTCTTCCTGTGCGGCAACGACGGCATCTCCCGCGGCGTCATGCAGGCCTGTGAGGCTGCCGGCATCATGGACAAGGTCATTATCACCGGCAACGACGCCGACTACATCAACCTCGGCTATCTGCTCGAGGGCAAGATCGTCAGCACCACCGCTCAGAACACCCGCAAGCAGGTCGTCCTCGCGCTTGAGTCTGCTGTCGCTCTGATTGAGAACAACGGCGTTCTGCCCGAGTCCTACAACGATCAGATCACCGGCTACTACAGCAACGGCAAGCTGGACAAAATTCCCGCTCTGGCGGTCTACGCCGAAGGCATCACGAGCCGTGAAGACATCCAGACCAAGCTGATCGACACCGGTCTGCGCGATGCCTCCAAGATCCCCGGTTGGGAATAAGCCGAAACACACAGCACAGCACGAGAATACAAACCGCATTGTATGCAGGAGCCTTGCTTCTGCATACAATGCAGCATTTACGAGCAGGAAGAGGCCGGACGGGCTGCCCGTCTCCCCTCCGATTCCATTGTAATAGGAGGTAGCATGGACGATTATATTCTCCAGATGAAAAACATCACAAAAGAGTTCGGCAGCGTCAGGGCGCTTTCCGACGTGACCTTCAGCGTTCGGCGCGGGGAGATTCACGCGCTCGTCGGCGAAAACGGCGCCGGAAAATCTACACTTATGAAGATCCTCAGCGGTCTGTATCCCGCCGGAAGCTACACCGGCGAGTTGGTCCTGAACGGTGAGGTCCAGCACTTTACCAGCATCAAGGACAGCGAAAAGAAAGGCATCGTCATCATCAACCAAGAGCTTGGTCTGATCAAGACGATGGATATCTGCGAAAACCTGTTCCTCGGCAACGAGATCCTGAAAAACGGCATTATTCAGTGGAATGAGCAGATGCGCGTCACAAGAGAGCTTCTTGAGCGCGTTCATCTCAACATAGATCCGAAAACCAAGATTATCGATATGGGCGCCGGTAAGCAGCAGCTGGTCGAGATCGCAAAGGCGCTCGGCAAGAATGCGCGCCTGCTGATCCTCGACGAGCCGACCTCGTCCCTGACGGACGCCGACACGGAGAACCTGCTGCAAACGCTACGTGAGCTGAAGGCCTCCGGCACCACCTGCATCTACATTTCCCACAAGCTGGGCGAGATCTTCTCCGTCACGGACACTGTGACCGTCCTGCGCGACGGCCGCACGATCACGACCCTTCCGACCAGGGAGCTGACCGAGGATTCCATGGTCTCCTACATGGTCGGCCGCGACCTGCTCGACCGCTTCCCGCGCAAGGAGCATCAGCCCGGCGAGGTCATGCTCGAGCTGAAGAACTGGTCGGTGGTCAACCCGGACAATCCGGACAAAATGCTGATCGACCACGTCGATCTGGTCGCACGCAAGGGCGAGATTCTGGGCATCATCGGCCTCATGGGCGCAGGACGCACTGAGCTGGCGCTGAGCCTGCTCGGCGAATACACCCACACGCCGGACTCCGAGCTGTATCTCGACGGCAAGCGCGTTGCGCCGAAGGACCCCAAGCAGGCCATCGACTGCGGCATCAGCTACGTCACCGAGGACCGCAAGCGCTTCGGTCTCGTGCTCGACGCAGACCTTCAGCATAACATCTCGCTTGCCAGCCTCCGAAAGCTCTGCGGCCGCGGCGGCTTTATCCGCGGCAATGAGGAAATCAAGCGCTGCAACGACTATGTCGCGCGCATGCGCATCAAGACCAACAGCCTGATGCAGAAAGCAAAGAATCTTTCCGGCGGCAACCAGCAGAAGGTCGTTCTGGCCAAATGGCTCATGACCGAGCCGAAGGTCCTGATCCTCGACGAGCCGACACGCGGCATCGATGTCGGCGCAAAATATGAGATCTACAATCTTATGAACGAACTGGCCGACAGCGGCGTGTGTATCATCATGATCTCGTCGGAAATGCCGGAGGCGCTCGGTATGAGCGACCGGCTCTATGTTATGCATGAAGGCAAGATCAAGGGAGAAATGTCCTGGAAGGAAGCTACGCAGGAGAAGATCCTCTCCTGTGCGATAGGGGGATAACGCGAATGCTCAAGAATAAAGAAGGCTTCAAGCTGAAGCTTGACGTTTCTAAATATGCGATCGTTGTAGAAATGATCATCATTTTTGCGGTCTTTGCTCTGTTTTCCAAGGGCATGTTCCTGACCAATACCAATATCAACAATCTTATTCTTCAGACCTGCACCTACGCCCTCATGGGCTGCTCCATGGTCTACGTCATGGTCATCGGCGGCATCGATCTTTCGGCCGGTGCCGTGATCGGTTTCCTGTCCACCTTTGCCGCTACGCTCAGCGTAACGCTCGGCTTCTCCACCGGTGTGACGATCCTGCTGACGATCCTCTGCGGCCTGCTCATCGGCGCGTTCAACGGCTACTGGATCGCCTTCCAGCAGATGCCCGCCTTTATCGTCACGCTCTCCGGCCAAATGATCTTCAAAGGTCTGAACCTGCTGGTCGGCAAGGGCGTATCGATCGGCCCGGTCCCGGAATCGTTCGCCATGTTCGGCCGTTCCTTCCTGCCCAAGCTCATCTTTAAGGACTGGGCCTACAGCGACACGAGTGTGCTCGCCATCGTGCTCTTCCTCGCCGTGGCGATCCTTCTGACCATCAGCTCCAGACGCTCCAAGAAGAAATACGGCTTTGAGACGCTGCCGCTCGGCATAGAGATCCTCAAGATCGCCGCGATCTGCGTCGTGACCGTCGCCGTCGGCATCATTCTCATCAGCTACCGCGGCGTACCGAACGCCTTCGTCCTGCTGATCATCGTCTGCGCGCTCGTAACCTTCATGGCCAACAGCACGCCCTTCGGCCGCAGCATCTATGCAATCGGCGGGAACCGCGATGCAGCCCGCCTGTCCGGCATCAATATCCGGCGCGAGACCTTCAAGGTCTATCTGCTGCACGGCTTCGTCCTGTCTCTGGCTACGATCATCTATCTCGGCCGCGCCGGCTCCGCCTCCTCGGCCACCGGCACGAACTTTGAATTCAGTGCCATCACGGGCTGTATCCTCGGCGGCACGAGTACCCTCGGCGGCAGCGGCACAGCCATCGGCGCCATCATCGGCTGCTTGATCATGGCCAGCCTTGACAACGGAATGAGCCTTCTGAATCTCGGAACGACCTGGCAGTTCCTCATCAAGGGCTGCGTTCTGTTGCTGGCTGTTTTCCTGGACATCACAAGCAAGCAGAAGAAGATCTCCGCCAAGTAAGCGCCGCGTATGGAACGACAAATAAACGGCATTCTCACAGATATCCAGCGTTTCTCCGTCCACGACGGCCCCGGCATCCGCACGGTCATGTTCTTTAAGGGCTGTCCGCTGCGCTGTAAATGGTGTCAGAACCCGGAAACGCAGAAGCTGGCAGACCGGATCCTTTACAATCCGGCGCTCTGCATCGGATGCGGCGCGTGTATCCGTGCCTGCCCGAAGCACGCCATCGACCCGGAAACCGGCGAATACGACCGCAGCCGCTGCACCGCGTGCGGCAGCTGCGTAGAGACCTGCTACGCAGGCGCACGGACGATCCCCGGCGCAAAATGGACGCTGGCGGATGCGCGCAAGGCTGCTCTGGCCGACCAGATCTTCTACCGGAAGAGCGGCGGCGGCGTCACGCTTTCGGGCGGCGAGGTCACGATGCAGCCGGAGTTTGCGCTGGCCCTTCTGGAGGCGCTCCAGATAGAGGGCGTCCATACGGCCATTGAGACCTGCGGCGCGTGCAGCCTGCAAACCATGCTGCGGTTCCTTCCGCTGACAGATCTGTTCCTTTATGACGTAAAGCTGATGGATCCCGCGCGCCACCGGTCCTATACCGGGGGCGACAACGAGCAGATCCTGCAAAACCTGCGCGAGCTGGGCGCGCGCCGCGCAAATCTGATCATCCGCGTGCCGCTCATTCCGGGCGTCAATGACTCGGAGGAAAACCTCCGGCAGACCGGCCTGCTCGCACGGGAGGTCGGCGCGTGGGAGCTGCACCTTCTTCCCTTCCACCAGCTTGGCGAGGGAAAATGGGACAACCTCGGAATGCCCTATGAATGCCGCAGCTGCCAGCCGCCAAGCGAGGCGCAGCTGGAAACGGCAAAACAGCAAATCGAAGCGCTCGGCGTCCCGGTAAACATCGGGGGCCTCGGGATCTATTCCGGCAGAGGAGATAAAACACATGACAAGAGCTGAAAAAATCAAAAAACGCCTGTTTGAAGTCGAATATGTCACGAAAAAAGAATGGTGGGGCATGAACGAGACCATTCTGACCAACGACGCGATCAAAAAGGAGCCGCTCGTGGTACGCAAGGCGCTCGGGATCGAGTACGTCATGCGGAATATGCCCGCCGAGATCAAGCCCGACGAACTGATCGTCGGCATCGCGACCATGGCGGCCACCGGTCTGGGCTACGAATTCCCGGACTATGCTCTGCCGGAGGAAAAGGAGGAGGCTCTTCGCTCCTGCTATACCTTCAAATCCGTCTGGGGCCATCACCCCGGCGATTATGAAAAGCTGCTGCGCGTCGGTGTAAAGGGCCTACGCGAGGAGATCTATGCCAAGCTCCGCGAGGAGGCCGCAAAGCCCGGCTGCGACGCCGGAAAGATCGATTATTACCGCGCCATGCTCATCAGCATCAACAGCCTCAACGACCTGTCCTACCGCTATGCGCAGCTCACGCTGGACGAGGCGGCCAAAACCGTCGATTCCGTCCGCCGTCAGGAGCTGCTGACTATCTCCGAGATCTGCAACAGGGTCCCGGAAAACCCGGCGTCCAGTCTCCATGAGGCGCTGCAAAGCGTATTTTTCATGATGTGCGCCCTGCAAAGCACGTTGGAGATCGTTCCGCTCGGCCGCGTGGATCAGTACCTGTATCCGTATTACAAGCACGACCTTGAGACGGGCGTTCTGACAAAGGAGCAGGCCAAGGAGCTGATCGTCAGTTGGCTCGCCAAATTCAGCGAGCGTGTCCAGACCAATCCGGAGTTCTTCGAGGCCAATCATGAAACAGCGCTCGACCAGTCCGACGGCGGCGACCCCGAAAACTACGGCGGCTCGTTTGCCATGGAAAATGACAAGGATTACAATTTCGGCACCTCCGCAAATCATTTCCTGCTCAATATGATCCTGGGCGGTCAAAATCCGGACGGCACGGACGCAACCAACGACCTGACCTACCTGCTTCTCGAGCAGTGGGCCTATCTCGAAGCCATTGTCCCCGTCTGCTCGGTACGCCTGCATAAAAACGCGCCCGCAAGGCTCTACGATATGTGCGCGCGCATCCTGCGCGACGGCAGCGGTGAGCCTGCGCTTTATAACGACGAGGTCGTGATCCAGGGCCTTGTGGACATCGGCATTCCCATTGAGGATGCGCGCTGCTACTCCAACGACGGCTGCTGGGAAACGCTCATCCCCGGCAAGACGAACTTCGGCTTTGAGTACGTCAACATCCTTCAGATTCTGGAGCACGCGCTCCACCACGGCCGCAGCCTCGTCCGCCAGAAGCAGGAGGCCGAGGACCTTGGCGATCCCTGTGCCTGCCCCGACTTCGACACCTTCTACAGCACCTTCTTCCTCCCGCTCATCCAAAAGCGGATGGAATTCGTTCTCAAGACCAAGCTGCGCTACCGCGCCGACCGTTACAAGATCGCGCCTTCTCCCCTGCTCTCGGCAATCATGGACGGCTGCATCGAATCCGGCCGCGATCTGTCCAACGACGGCGCCCGGTATAACATCTACCCGCTCATGCTGACCGGCGTTGCCAACTGCATCGACTCTCTGGTCGTGCTCAAGGAACTCGTGTATGAACAGAAGCTCATTACAATGGACGATGTGGTCAAAGCGACCGCCTGCAACTACGTCGGCTACGAGGCCATGCAGCAGCTCGTCAAGAACCGCGCGCCGAAGTTCGGCAACGACGACGACCGCGCCGATGAAATGGCCGTTCGTGTGCTTGGAGACTGCGCAAAGGTGCTCGACGAGGTCAAGGCGCACATGGACGTAGAAGATCTGCTCACCGGTCTCGGCGTTGCGACCTTCGAAACGTATATGTCCATCGGCTACAACATGGGCGCTTCGCCGGACGGACGCGGCCTGCACGAGTCGATCTCCAGCAACCTCTCCCCCGCACTCGGCGTGGATAAGAACGGCCCGACGGCCGTGATCAAGTCCATCACGAAGCCGGATCTTATCAAGTACTTCAACGGCTGTCCGCTCGATATGCAGATCAATGCCAACGAGGCCGGCGGTGAGGAGGGCGTCAAGCGCATCGTCGCGCTGATTCAGTCCTTCATGGAGCTTGGCGGCGTCATCCTGACGCTGACGGGCGTAAACGAAAAGGATATGATTGCCGCGCAGAAGGATCCCAAAAAGTATGCGAATCTGCGTGTCCGCATGGGCGGCCTGTCCGCTTACTTCGTCGCGCTGCCGAAGGAGCATCAGGACACGTTGATCCGGAAGATCAAGCACACCGTATAAAGGAGGAGACTGGTTCCCATGTATGATCAGGACTGTATGTATTGTGCGGAAAACGAGCATCTGCAAAGTCTGATGCTCCCGGTATGCGAGGTAGACGGCTTCCGGCTGTATCTTTTCCGCGACCAAACCTATCCCGGCCGCTGCATCGTCGCCTTCCGGGATCACAAGCGGAAGCTTTCCGAGCTGACCGTCGGCGAGACCGCCGATTATTTCGCCTGCATCCGCCGCGTGGCGCAGATGCTCGACGAGCTGTTCCATCCGGAGCAGGTGAACATCGCCATGTTCGGCGACAAGGTCCGCCATCTGCACTGTCATCTGGTACCGAAGTATGTCGGCGGCACGGATTTCGGCGGCATGTTCCAAATGAGTCCCGCGCCGGCAAAGCTGCTGACGCAGCCGGAATATGAGGCGATCATTGCATCCATGAAGGACTATTTTGCGAAGAAGTGACCCTTTTCACAGAATCAGGCCGGAACGGAGCAATGCCCGTTCCGGTTTTTTTACCCGCGCCGCGTCAGCCCGGCTGACTTCGGCGCAAGAAGGAGGAAAGATCATGGCAAAGCCCGATTTCAACGCACTGAAAACGCTCAGTGCGGAGATCCGCAAAAGCACTGTCCGCGCCATCGGTTGCGCCGGATTCGGACATATTGGCGGCTCTATCTCCATCGCAGACGTTCTTGCTGTTCTCTACGGCGGACAGATGCGCGTAGACCCCTCCCGCCCGGACTGGGAGGATCGTGACCGGCTCGTGCTGTCCAAGGGCCACTGTGCGCCCGGCCTTTACGCCGCGCTGGCTCAGGCCGGCTATTTCCCGCTGGACTGGCTCCAGACGGTCAACAAGCCCGGGACGAGGCTCCCGAGCCACGCCGACGGTCGGAAGGTCCCCGGCGTGGATATGTCGACCGGCTCGCTCGGTCAGGGCATCAGCGCGGCCGCCGGTATCGCGCTCGGCAACCGGATCCAGAAGCGCAGCTGCTACACCTACTGCATCGTCGGCGACGGCGAGCTCAACGAGGGTGAGGTCTGGGAAGCCTGCGAGGCGGCCCGCCACCTCCGTCTCGACCATCTGATCGTTTTTGTCGATTGGAACAAGAAGCAGCTCGATGGCCGTCTAGAGGACATCTGCGAGCCGCTCGACATCGAAGCGAAACTCCGCGCGTTCGGCTTCGACACGAGGACCGTCTGCGGCTCTGATACGCAGGCAATCTGGGAAGCCATTGACGCGGCAAAGGCCGTTGAAGGACTTCCTCACGTGATCGTCCTTGATACCGTCAAGGGCCTCGGCATCGATTTCGCCGAGAAGCAGGAATTCAACCACTATATGACCTTTGGTACAGAGGAAGCAGAGGCGGCCTGCGCCGAGATCGACAGAAGACTCGCCGCCGGCACATATCCAGGAGGTATCCGCTGATGGTTAAGCTATGTGAAACGATCGCCGTCTCCCCGGAGGAGATGCGCCATGCCTACTGCAACGCGCTCATTGAGGCCGCGAAGAAGGATCCGCGGATCGTCAGTCTGGACTGCGACCTAAGCAGCTCCTGCGGCACGACGGGCTTCCGGAAGGCCTTCCCGGACCGTGCCTTCAACCTCGGCATTCAGGAGCAGAACGCCTGCGCGATGGCGGGTGGCCTGTCCGCTGCCGGGCTTGTCCCGTTCTTCCATACGTTTGCCGTCTTTGCCACACGCCGCGTCTATGATCAGGCCTTTCTCTCCTGCGCCTACGCCGGACAGAACGTCAAGATCGTCGGCTGCGACGCCGGCGTCAGCGCCGCGTTCAACGGCGGTACGCATATGGCCTTTGAGGACATCGGCATCATGCGCCTGATCCCGCACATCACGATCGTCGAGCCATCCGACCCAGCCATGATGCGCAGCCTTCTCCCGCAGATCGCGGAGACGGAAGGCGTTTTCTATCTCAGAATGCCGCGCAAAAAGGTCTACAAGGTCTATGAGGAGGGCTCCTCCTTCACGCTCGGCAAGGCCGCTGTGATCCGGGGCGGCTCTGATGTAACGCTCATCGCCTCCGGCATGGAGGTCGTGCAGGCGCTCCGCGCGGCAGATATGCTGGCGCAGGAGGGTATTTCCGCGCGCGTTGTGGATATGTTCACCATCAAGCCCATCGACGCGGACTGCATCCGTACCTGCGCCGCCGAAACAGGCGCGATCGTCACCTGCGAGAACGAAAGCATCATCGGCGGTCTCGGCAGCGCAGTCGCCGAGGTGCTGGTGGAATCGGATCCCATTCCGATGGAACGCATTGGCGTACAGGATGAATTCGGCGAGGTCGGCCCGCAGAGCTATCTGGAGGAGCTCTTCGGTCTGACTGCCCCGTTTATTGTAGAGAGAGTAAAAAAGGTGATCGCTCGGAAACGGTGAACACAGCGAAAGGAACCATTATGAGCATCGAAAGGAAAAAATACTGCGTCAACGGCGAATGGAAGAAATCGAAAACGGAAAAGTGGCTGCCGGTCACTGACTCGTCCACCGGCGAGGTGATTGCGGAGGTTCCGTCCTGCATGCAGGAGGAGGTTCTCGAGGCGATCGACGCCGCCGACCGCGCGTTCCGGGAATGGAGCCAGGTCTCCATCTCCAAGCGCACGCAGCTGCTGTTCAAGTGGCGGAACATTCTCGTCGCGCATCTGGACGAGCTGACAGAGCTTTGCGCCAAGGAACTTGGCAAGACGCTCGATGAGGCGAAGGGTGATATCCTCAAGGCCATCGAGCCGACCGAGTTCGCCTGCTCCGTACCGTTCAGCTCGCAGGGATCCGCCTCCCTTCAGGTGACGACCGGCTTTGATACCGCCACCTATCGTATGCCGCTCGGCGTCGTGGCGGGCATCGTTCCGTTCAACTTCCCGGCCATGATCCCCTGGGGCTGGATGGTTCCGCTGGCCATTGCGACCGGCAATACCGTCGTCCTCAAGGCCGCGTCCCAGACGCCGCTGACCTCCATGCGCATCATGGAGCTGTTCTATGACGAGGGCGGCTTCCCGAAGGGCGTCGTAAATCTGGTCACATGCAGCCGCGGAGAGTCGGAGGTCCTTCTGACCGACCCGCGCATCAAGGCCGTCACCTTCGTCGGTACGACAGAGGTCGGCAAGCATATCTATTCCATCGCCGCCGCGCACGGCAAGCGCGTTCAGGCTCAGTGCGAGGCCAAGAATCACGCGCTCGTGCTCGAGGACTGCGATCTGGAGAGCACGGTCAACGCCGTCATCAACTCCACCTACGGCTGCGCCGGTATGCGCTGCATGGCCCTGCCGGTGATCGTCGTGCAGGAATCCATTGCCGACCGGTTTGTTGCGCTGCTCAAGGAAAAGGCCATGGCCATGAAGATTGGCTGCGCCTACGATCCCGAAACGAAGCTCGGCCCCGTCGTCAGCGCAAAGCACAAGAAGTCCATCTGCGACTGGATCCAGAAGGGCCTCGACGAGGGTGCGGAGCTGGTCCTCGACGGCCGGAACGTCGTCGTCCCCGGCTATGAGAACGGCTTCTTTGTCGGCCCGACCATTCTTGACCATATCACGCCGGAAATGTCGATCGGTCAGCGCGAGATCTTCGGGCCGGTCACGCTCATCAAGCGCGTCAAGACCTTTGAAGAGGGCCTCGCCATCATGAACGCAAATCCGTTCGCCAATGGCTCCGCCATCTTCACGCAAAACGGCTATTATGCGCGTCAGTTTGAAATGCTGACAGACGGCGGCATGGTCGGTATCAACGTCGGCATTCCCGTCCCGTCCGCCTATTTCCCGTTCTCCGGCAACAAGGATTCCTTCTTCGGCGACCAGCATGTGCTCGGACTTGACGGCGTCCGCTTCTACACCAGAGCCAAAACTGTCACCATGCACTGGTATGACGAGCACTCGCGCAGAAAGGCCATGGACACCTGGGAGGGCACCGTAGAGCGGATCTGATCTGCAAAAATTCGTGCAGGAGTCTGTCTTATGTTTGTATTTTTTAATAAAAGCATGATTAACTCTTGAAATACTCCAAGAATATGGTATACTATTTGTAGCATATAGATTTGAAAATCTGATTTTGGAAACGGAGCTACAACATGCGCATTGACAGACTGAACATGATCGAGCAGTATGTGATCCAGTGCAAGACTGCTTCTCTGGAGGAGCTTGCTACTCACTTTGGTGTCTCGATGAATACCATTCGCCGGGATGTCCGGCAGCTGTTGGAGCGCGGCGCGCTGGAAAAGGTCTATGGCGGCGTTACGATCAAGACCAGCCAGCATGTGCAGCTCCCGCTCCCGTATGCCATCCGCGCCAGCAGGAACATTGCAGAAAAGCAGGAGATCGGCCGTCTGGCCTCGGAGCTGGTTTCCGATAACGCCTCCATCTTCATCGACTCCGGCTCGACAACGCCGACGATCCTCGCCCATCTGGCGACAAAATCCAACGTGACGGTCATTTCCCACTCTTTGAGCGCGCTCTATGAAGCGTCCAAATATCCGAATCTGAATGTCATCGCGCTGGGCGGCATCTTCTATTCCAACACCGCGTCCTATATCGACATCACATCTATGGACGCGCTCTCCCGGTTGTCGATCGATACGGTCTTTATCGGTGCGACCGGCATCACGCTGGAAAACGGTCTGACCAATACGACCTATCTGGAAGCGGAAATGAAGCGTATCGTCATCCGCCGCAGCCGCGGCGCCGTCCTCATGGCGGATCACAGTAAATTCGATAGCTCCTCGATCATCACCTTCTGCAAATTTGAGGATCTCAGCTGCGTCGTGACGGACACGCTTCCGCCGCAGCGTTACATCGACGCCATGCGGATCAATCAGATCCGGCTGCTCTGCCCGGAAACAGAAAAGGACTGATATTTTACGCAATCAGGAACGCTGCCTTGCAGCGTTCCTTTTTTCTTCAGCCGAAGCAGCTTTTGCACCGGTCTCGCTTCTCCCCTCCGGTTTTACTTGACGCATCTCCCGTTCGGTGGTAAAATATGTACCATAATATGCCGCTGTGTTGGAATCGGTAGACAACGCAGACTTAAAAACCGGTGGGTCTGTTTCCCCGCCGAGTCTTAACTCCCCAGCAAAATCAAGCGTTTTCAATTTTCAACGGCCAGAGCAAACCGGAATTTCTCTCCTATTTTCTCTCCGTCCGCTGCATTCCCATTTTTTGAATATGCCGCTGTGTTGGAATCGGTAGACAACGCAGACTTAAAATCTGCCAGAATTTTACTTCTGTACGGGTTCGAGTCCCGTCAGCGGCACCACATCGTCGCGGGCTGCGCAAGTCCGCGACGACTTTTTATACACTTTCGAGTGCGGATGAAAGATCGAGCAGGTTTTCCATAACTGTGCCTACGCCGACCTTGGATTCAGAATCAAGGTGTGCATAGAGGTTCGCTGTCGTGTTGTATGTACTGTGGCCGAGCCATGCTTGAATATCTTTCATTCCAACCCCTTGCTTCAGCAGCATGCTGGCACAGCTATGACGAAGTTCGTGAAAAGTGATCTTTCGGAATCCGGCTTTCATCAGATAATTGCGAAAATGATCTGTTATAAAGTCCGGCATATATGGGACACCCAGCGGATTAACATATACATATTCGCTTTCGTGATAACAGTTCCCGCAAAGTTTTCTGTTGTCCTCCTGTTGCTTTTTCATCTGAAGCAAAATCATCTTGAACTGCGGCATTAAAGGAAGGCTTCTGCAGCTGGATTTATTTTTTGCCCGATCCTTTGCAATAATTTTTCGTTCTCCGTCAATGAGTGCCTGCGTCACAGTATGCTCGATCGTTATCCGGTTGCTTTTAAAATCGATAGCTTTCCAACGAAGGCCAGCAATCTCACTTCGCCGAAGCCCATAATACGCCGCCATCATGACCGGAAATTCAATCGTATCCCCATGAACTGCTGCAATCAACATCTCTGTTTCTTCCGCACTATAGAAATTTGCGTTATGCTGTATTAGCTTTGGTTTCTTGACCCTATTCATAGGATTTACACGAATATAGTCCATTTTTAATGCATATCTGAACGCGCTCGTCAGATTCGCGTGGTAATGGATCACAGTATTATTGCTGACATGTAAAACCGTCTGGCAGTATGTGTAGAACTCCTGAATCTGTGCAGCCTTTATTTCGCCGAGCGTAATACCGCTTTGTTTGAAAAACGGCGCAATTCTTTTTTCGATATTGCTTTTGTAGCCAGCATAAGTGTTTTCCTCCAGATTTGGTCTTACAATTTCCAGCCAATAACTCATGTACTCCACGAATGGCATTTGGGCTTTATCGTTTACGACCGACGAGAAATATCTGGCTCGTGTTTCCTCCAGCATGGCTTCCGCACGGCGTTTATTGCCCTTTGCCGTCAATCCAGTTCCGATCCACTTCGTCTTACGTTCTCCTTGTTCATTTCTGAGTTCGAGAACCATGTAGTATTTCTCATTCTTGATTTGCAGATGCCCTGCTACCATTATAAACTCTCCTTTCGGTAGCGGTAAAATTTCTGCCAATGACTGACTTTATTTTACCACTCCTATAGACTGAGCGCAATGAATCATCCATGATTTATTTGAGCGTCAAACATCTTTAGAATTCGTTCTTCGCCTAACAAACGCAATCACACTTGCTTTGGGAATGAGAAATCCTCGGCCAATTTTGAAAAACTCCACTTCGCCATCATGCAGGCACTGATATACCGCTTTTACACTGATACCGCCCATCATTTTCTGAAATTGCTTCACATTCACCAAATCTGGATAATCAGCAAACAAATCCTGAGCTTTCATTCTGTCCTCCTACTATATAATATTGGGGGGTGAAGGCATGACCGCCAGCCATGTCTCTTTCCATCTTGTTGCCTAAGCTACAATAATAAGGGGCGCAACTGGCTGACCATTCTCTCCTTGGGCTTATATGCCCGCAGATAAGGCTGTCAGCCATTCCCTTATTGCAGCAATTGATTTGAGCAGGCTGGGCCATTAGAGTTCACATCACCCAACAGGTTGAATCGACCAAATGGATTCCAGTTTCGATTCACAGATTGGAGGAATATAAACGAGCTCTATAAGCATTGATATCTGTATGGGATGCAATGCCACCATGGATACCACGGCGGCGTTATTTTAGAAAGGTGTTTCTCTTTTCGCCTTTCTATCGCCGAAGGATACCATCTGCAAAAGCATACAGATTGGCGAGTTCTTCCACGGCCTGCTGTCTGAGCCGCTGCACAGTCCTGGGTGTCGAACCCATACCGTCCGCGATTTCACCCCACGGCTGTTGTTCAAAATAATATCTCCGAATCACATCCTGCTGCCGCTGATTCAAAAAACCTATGTAATGCAGAAGCCGATCCTGTTCCTGACAAAGATCAGCATATTTGGACACCAAGTCCTCAGCAGCTTCATTATTAAGCTGCGCAGCAATATGCTGATAGGATAATGCAATTTCCGGAACATCTTTAGTATAGATATCTGTGCTATTACTGTTTGTAGCACGGCCTTGAAACGTCATGACTTCAATCATCTCCGCCGGGGAGACATGTCCGACATGCTGTATCTCATACCGAAGCAGTTCTATCTGTTGCATTATTTTTCTGTAGTTTTCCAGTTTTTCCAACACTTTGTTCAGGTATTTATTGTCCATGTGATATCCCTCCTAAAGCAAAATGCCGACGGATCAACCTTGGAGGTATATAAAAACAGATGCTGCAGAACAATTCTGCAACATCTGTTTTCTATTTTTCTATTGTAAGGATAACACAGAGGTCTGCGACAAATCAAGTGCCACGGGCAGGCGTTTTTTCAGAATAATACGACAGATGTGCGACATTTAGGCGACACATCGAGTTTAATAGCTCTCGATATTTGTGGACAACGAAACATCTTCGATAAAGTTACCGCTCGTATCGTATACATTCGCCGTGAGTTTTGCGAAATAATAGTAGCCAGACATCACAAAGCAGCCGTCATTGAGCGTCAGCAGCGACGGGCCGCTCACACTCCACGAATCGACTTTACTCCAACTGGTTTTGTCTTTGCTTTTATACAGCGTGATCGTCAAGTCCGCCGTTGCTCCGCTCCTCAACCGCATGTCTCCGGTGCATTCTGCATAGCCGTATTTTGAAATATCAAGGAAAACTGAAAAGCTGCTGACCTTATCATAACGCTGCAGGTCGATTGTCGGATCCGCTGCAAAGACCAGCATATTAGTTGCCAGCATAGCAACGAGCAACACAAAAACGAGCAATCTTCTATAATTCTTTCTCATATTTCCTCCTGTTTCTGTAACCTATTCTTGATTAATTGAAATGATTCCGCTGATAACGCTTGAAAGCACCTCAAGCGATGTATTCGTCCCCTCAATGACATACATCCGCTGCGTGGCTTCATCGGCCCATGTCGCCTGATAGACATCTTCCTTCTGCACAAACATTACATCATGCTGCCCAATAGATTCGTGCCATACCTCCGCATTCTCTGTATCGACCGTAATTGCTCCGTTTCTGTCCAATAATGAATACAGTGCAATGTAAATCTCAGAATTCTCACTGTTCGCAAATAGAAAATTCTTCGAAATATCGTTTGCGCTTGAAAATACTAACGAAAAGCCTTCCGGCATTACGCTTTCAAATTCTTCCTCCGTACTCTGTTCCAAAGCAGTACTTGGATACTCATCCTTAGATGTACGAAATTCTGTCCCAATATTGAACTCCCGAATTAAAAGATTCATCGTCTTTACCCGAACAGTCTCTGAAGCAGCAAACACACCTACAAACAAGAAAACAGGGATCAATATCCATAATGCAACACGATTCAGCACTCGTACCGCGCTTTTCACCGTATTCTGGATCTGCGCTTTCCGATAGCTCTTCTCAATAACCCGCATACACCGCTTGCTTAACCGTTCTGGTACAGCGGCATCCGGGTCCGCGAGAAGTTCTTCGTTTTTCTGCATCAGTTCATTTCCGTTTGCTTCAGCTACTTCGTTCATGAGCAGCGCAAAGAGCGCATCTTCATATTGCTCATGTAATTGTTCATTTTTATTCATTACTCTCACCCCCTCCCCGGAGCTTTTCAATAAAGAGACGTCTTGCCCTGGTCAACTTCATCCGGATGCTGGACGGCTTACAGTTGATCACTTGAGCAAGCTCGGTATCCGACATATCCATCGTATATTTCCCTAATAATAGCAACTGATCACTTTCGGTCATTTCCTCAAAAGCGGCCAACAGCTCCTGCCGCCGTTCCTTTTCCAAATATTTTACCTCACTACTCAGCAAATACGCCTGCGGGTTGTCTTCCGAAAACTCGTCCAGTGGAATACACTGCGCAGATTCCTGACGGCTCCTTTTTAGCATGTTAATTGCAGTATTCCGCACAGCTACAGAAATGTAGTTTGCCAGTGCATAAGGCGGCAGCTTCTGTAAGGTCGCCTCATTTCTCAACAGGGACAGAACCGCAGCTTGTACAATGTCCTCTCGTTCAACCGGACTTTCTGTGTATTTCCCAGCAATATAATACATCAGGCGCTCGTGCCTGCAATATACCTCTTCCATGAAGCGCTGTTTCTCTTTTATCTTATTCATGGTCTCTTCTCCCTAATGCTCATACTAATAAGACACAAAAAGTCGAAATCTGCAACAATGTTTTTTGAATTTCTCTTCTCAATTCAAGTTATCCTTCTCAAATTACTAGTTTAACTATAGTAATATGCCTGTTTTTGCTAATTACTATTGCATTTCTAATATTATGAACACTTTTATTTTAGAATAAGTATAATAGCAAAAACAAGAAAGGGGCAAGAGCTTGACGAAATTTGGTGAAATATTGATGCAGCTTCGCCTGGAATAGCACCTTTCGCAAGCCCAGCTCGGCAGCGAAATATTTGTTTCCGGCGGGACGATCTCAAATTATGAAACCGGTGTCCACTATCCGGATGTCGAAAAACTGATAAAATTAGCAGAATTCTTTAATGTTTCTATCGACTATCTGCTCGGCCGGTCAACGTCAAAGCTTTCGCCTGACGTGTTTGAGCAGACGATCATGGATGATACGACAGTTGGCGATGTTGTCCGGTCTTTACAGCATCTATCGCCTGATCGGAAACGGGCAGCCTGTACAATGGTCGCAGATATGGAAGTTGCCTCTATAGTTCATATTCAGGGAAAGAGGAAACGCACTTGATCCCGTGTTGCATTCTTATAATTGAAGATGACTCCGACCGGAATTTTATGTCCTCACTGTTTATTGAATATGAAAGGCTTCTTTATAAAGAAATATATGAGATTCTGAATAATCCATGGGATACAGAAGATGTTCTACAGAAAACTCTTGTGAAGCTGATTGAAAAAATACCGGATCTGCGTAAAAAAGAGCCACCGAAACTGGTGAACTACATCACTACCGCCGCCAGGCATACTGCCTATAATTTTTTGCGCGCGCAAAAGAAGATAGCGTCTTTTTCAATTGAGGACTATTTTGAACAAACTGCACCTCAGGGTGAGTGGCGTCAAATCGAAGCACGCTTGATTGAAAAAGAGGAAATCGACAAGCTGACGCAGCGTTGGACTCAACTTGACAACCGAAGTAAATATCTGCTAGAGGGTCGATACATACTAGGTAAAAGTGATGAAATGCTGGCCGAAGAATTATCGATTAAGCCAGCCAGCGTCCGCATGGCACTTACGCGCGCAAGGCAGTGCGCATATCGCCTTTTGTCCGATGAATTCTCTCCAAATCATTTGTAGTATAACGAATCGGGAACTGCGATAACTGCCGCACTTACATTTCCAACAATACTGCCCCAGCCCAGAGAACACTCTGAGCTGGGGCAGTTTCCATTTATCCATCAAAAATCCATGTCAAGCCGCTTTCCGAAATCGCAGGCCGTTTGCTCTCACGGACAGCTCCTGTGAGAGAAGGCGCAGCGTTTCAAAGTCATCGTCGAGGCCGTCAAGCTCCCGGCGAAGAATTTCTTCATAGTGCTGTTTCTTCTGCTCCAGCGTGGCAATCTTGTTGACCCACCGCTCCATGACGCTGGGGCTGCGGCTGCCGCTCTGGATGAGATAGTCGGCCTTCTCCTGATACAGCGCGATCTCCTTTTTGACCGCGGAATAAAATTCCTCCGTCATTTTGTCGCGCTGCTTGACATCATCAATGATGTAAAAGCTGTTGACGCTGAGCGCATTGTCATTCTGGTTCATATCGCTGAGCTGCTCAATGAACGTCTCGAACGTATCGACCTTATCCATGTGCTGCCGCGGGATGAAATACAGATGCCCGGTCGAGCTGACCTTGGTGGCTTCCAGCATCCGCAGATAGCTCAGGCAGATCGTCTCGATCTGTCTGCGGTTCGCGCAGACCTGATAAAGCTCAAACAGCTCCTCCGCACGGCGGCAATAGTTCAGGGGATCAATATCGGCATCAAAACCGATGTTGTCATACCCAAACCGATTATCGCGCCGGTCGTAAAAGATGTTTGCCAGCTTTTCATACTGGTTCGTCCGCTGGTTGAGCGTTTCCTTGACCAGCTCGCGAGAATAGACGTCCTCGGTGTGCGCATTGTCGCGGCAGTAGACCGCATAAATATGATGCTCGCCGGGATTCTTTACCGTGATCCGATCTTTAATATCGCCCGTCGCGGAGCGAAACGCATCCGACACGGAAATTCGCTTGCTGCCGGAATACGGGATGCTCAGATCCTCGCAGAGCTGCGCCAGTGCCTCCTTCTCCACCAGAATGTTGGCAAGCGAGAAATAGAGAAACTTGCCCAGTACAGAGGTCTTGTCACCGTTCATTGCGCCAAGGATGTCCTGAAACTTTGTAATATTTGTCATACACAATTCCTTTCTTTAAGCCGTCTTTCGTTTCGTCCAGTCCAGCAGATAATCGTCCACGCCCTTGAATCGCGGGTTCCAGGTACATTGATAGTACCGGATGCCCGGAATTGACTGCACCTCGCGGCGCAGGGTGCCGATCGCCTGCCGGACCTGCGGATTTGTAAACTGATCCATGTCCATCGCCTCCATGACCTCCGTGACGCCGAGCGACAAGAGCGTTTCCCGCAGTCCTTTGTGGGCGTTCACGCCGCCGAGACACACAAAGAGCGCATCGTTTGCAAAGTAGCTTGCAATATCACCCTTGAGCGGCCCCTCGGTGAGATAGGCGCGCTTCTGCGTGGTGTCGCCGGTGACGTGTATCCACGAATAGCTGCGTGCACCGTTTTCCATGCGGCTCGGCCGGCTGGACAGCCAGCGGTATTTTCGCGCCGCATCGCCGTCCAGTCGGATCTTCATACCCTGGATCAAGCCGTCCTTGTTCCGCACCGGAATGAGGAATCCATTCGCGCCTGCCAGCGTCCATGCCCCGTCCTTTGTGTAAAAACCGGGTAATCCGTGCAATTCATGATCGCACGCAAGAAGCGATGCCAGCCAGCAAGCGTCGTTCAGATTCCGTTTCCGGCATGGACTTATAGCCGTTGCGGGCAATGATCTCATCCGGGAGTCCTCGTTCATGGAGATTGTCTCTGTGCCGGTCGGAGAGCGTCAAAAGTGACAGCATTTCCGTATAGGCCGCATGGCGCTGCTTTAGCGCATACGGCTCCCGGCTCGTTGTGTTTGGGGAGCTGGGCTGCAAGGGCAGCTTATACACGTTGCTCTTTGCAGCCAGCTCCAAGTATGCTTCTTTGTTTGTCAGACCATTCAGCCGCGCATACAGCGTCACGCTGTTGCCGCTTGCACCGCAGAGATTGCAGCGGTACTGATCGGTTCTCGTGTTCAGACTCAGATGATATTTGCCGCTTCCATGGTCGCCGCAAAAGGGGCAGCTTGCCTCAACTTCTTCACTGTGAAGCGTTCGGTCGTTGAGGGCAAGCCCGCACCGTCTGGCGGCTTCCAGGATTGGCAGCTTCTGATAGGCCAGACGGCGCGCCCCCTTTCTGAAAAGCAGGGTTACGCCGCCTTCGGCATTGCAGTGCTGCCAGCCCGCACGGAAAGCTCCGCATTACGGACGCATTTGGCGAGGATCATCTGACTGGTCGGACGGATGTTGCTGAGATCGTCCACAGATTCCATGTTGTCGAAGAATACAGGGTAATTACGGCCTGTGAGCCGTTTCACAAGCTCCGACACTTCCGCGCCAGCCCGGATCTTCTCAGAGAGCGAGAGCCGGTCGTAGCGGCGGCCGTTGTAGGTAAACCGGAACACGTCCCTTAATTCGCCGGTCGTCTTGACCACATCATAGAGCGAGATCTTCACGCGGTTCAGCGCGAGTTTGGAGAATGTCATCTCCGCGCGCTTGCTCATGTAGAGGATCACATCTTTCATAACGATTTTCTTTTCCGTGATCTCCTGCTCAATTTTGTGAATCCGTTCGTCAAAGTCTTCCGGCGCGGCGCTCAGAACCTGCTGCGCGGTGGCAAGCTGCACCCGGCAGTCCTCCAGCAACGCTTTGCACTCCGCAAGACGCTCACTGTCCGCGGGGCTCAGCGTGCCGCATTCCATACTTGTCGTCAGGTTCTGGATGCGTGTGCGCAGCTGCTCCAGGGTCTGCTGACGCTGCGTATTCTGCTGCGCGGCAGCGGCCTGAAGCTGTTCCCGTTTCTGATTCAGCGCGTCGATCTCAGACTGGTATCTGACCAGATCATCCGCTTTGAACTGCTCGAACGTGCTTTGACTTTTCTGCTCCAGCTCCTGAAGCTCAGTGATTTGACCTTTCAGCTGTGTGCCGTCGGCAGCGATTTTCTCCGTTTCCGCCTGTAAAGCCTGACGGAACGCCGGATATTCCTGCTGCGAGAGGACACGGCGGCAGACCGGGCAGCTTGTACCCGGCTGAAAGCGCTTCAAAAGCGCAGCGTTCTGCTGATAACGCTTTCCAAGCGCCTGCACCTTTGCCGTATCCTCTGCCAGCGGGCCTGTGTATTTTGGCTGGTAGACCTCGGACGACCGAGCGCCCAGCTTTGCGTGAAATTCTTGCAGTTTTGCGTCCAATTCTGCCGTATCCGGCGTTTCCGGCGCTTCACCGGAAAGCTCCTCGTACTGCTCGCTGGCCTGCACGAGCTGCTCCTGCAAATCCTCCAAATTGACGTTTTCAAACCGCCGTGCTTCCAACGATGCAATTTCACGCTGCAATTCCTGAATCTGTGCAGTCAGCCTGTCGGACAGATCTTTGCTGCTCTGTCGCTGCTTCTGCGCCAGATCCAGCTTGCCGCTCAGATAGACTGCGTTCTGTTCCAGTTCCCGGATCTCCTCCCGGCGATTCTTGAGAAACGTCTCAGGAGACGGTAATTGAAGCCCGGACAACCGCTGCTGCGTCTGCGCATTGAGCTGAGCCAGAACGTCGGCCTGCGGAATGGGCGGGAGATACCGCTCCAATAGCTTCTTTCCATCCTCGCCGAGTTCTTCAATGAAGTACAGGGGATTGAAAATGGAGAGAAACACGTCCCGTTCGCCGAACATCTCATTGAGATCCGTCTGCCGGATGGCATAGCCGTCGTAGGTGATGCTCATGCGATCCTTCTGCCGGCTGCGGGTCAGCTCGTGCGCTCTGCCGGTATCATCCGTAAAGCGCATCGTGATCTGCAGGTCCGGGTTCGTCTCGTTGTGCAGTCGATCAATGCCGCGCTCCCCGAAAAAGGGAAGCCCCGTGACGGCAAACGCAATCGCGTCCGCCAGACTGGATTTGCCGCGGCCGTTGCCGCCGGTCACAATGGTAGGGTTACCGAACGTGATCTCGGTCGGCGCTTTGTAGCACTTGAAGCCGGTGATCGTCATGCCGGTGATCTGAAATCCTTTGATTTTTTCCATTCTGCCTCCTTACGCTGCCTGCTGCATGACTTTGTAGCCGTCCAGCGTATAAAACGCAACGTTTCCCTGTTTCCGCATTGCGATCTGCGCGTCATAGAGCTGCGCGCCGGGCGTGAGCGCCGGATGGCTGCCCTGCGCGTAGACCTTGGCCTGTTTGCCCTCCGCATTTTGCAGTGTCGCACAGACAAGCGGCTGACCGGACATATCCTGCTGGCTGTTTGCTGCAAGTACAACGTACTGGCAGACCTGCCGCGTGGTAAACGGAAGCGGCTGCTGCGCACTTGGCTGTGCCTGCGGCGTTGCCGTTGAGGGCTGTGCCTGCTGCGGGGGCTGCGCGTCGCGCTTGTAGCTGAGCTGTGCCTGTGCTGCGCCCGGAGATGTGGGAAGCTGATGCAGCTTATCCAGCAGTTCCAGATACGCGGCATTCAGCTTCGGCCGCTCGGTATCGCAGATCACATAGGAGTTGCCCTTCTGCTCGATCTTGACCCAGAGCGGTTTCGTCATCTTGTAGAGGACGCGTCCAATGCCCCATTGCACGGCGGAGCGTTTCATGGAGTCCGACAAACCGCCCTTGATGGGTTCAATGTCAGAATCCTCCGCACCGTCCCACTTTGTAATAAAGCCTTTGCCCTCAAAGTAGATGGAAATGCCGCAGATCTGCGCGTCCTTCTTTCCGTTGCCGTGCCACGGCTTGTAGTCGTTGTACCAGTTCTCCGGCCCCACGACCTCATCCAAGCGGTCCTGAATGGCGCGGTTTGTGACATACGGAATGGCAAGGCCGCTGGTCTTATCTTTCGATGTCACTTGTATCCGCCATTCCAAGTCCTCCGGCGCAAATGGCCGCGCCAGCTCTTCCCGGATGGTTTTTGCATCTTTTGCCATACGTTACCCTCCAATAAAGTCTTTTAAAGTCTTTCCGTTGGGGATCAGCACGTCGGAATAATAGTACGACGGGTCTTTGTCCTTCAGGTGCTCCAGAAGATCGCGGTATTGCAGTCCCAGCTTGTTGTTCAGCGCATTGAAGCTGTGATCTCCATTTGGGATGGACAGCAGGAATGTTGGCAAATTGGCAAGTGCGTGCGGCGACTTATACCGCGGGAGTGCATTTGAGCCAATGCAGATCTCTCCTCGTGTACCGCTGACGTTGGAAAACGGATAGCGGTACATCGCGGTTTCCATCGTCGGCTTTTCGTCCGCAGCAACACCCATCCTGCATCCGCTGATCTTACCCTCTGTGTCAACATGGAACGCGAAGACCAATCTCGGTAGCGGAAAGTTCGGATATGCCGTCTCATGGTAGCTAATATCTGCGTATAAGCGCGGGTACCAGAGACAATATTCCTTGTTCCCGTTCGGATGGATTTTGACATGGATACAATCTGACGGCAGCAGCCCACTGTTGACATAATTCCATCTGGTGCTGTTTTTAATGCAGTCCAGAAACGCGTTTTCCTGCACCTCTTTGCACTTCACGATACCATCCGTGTACGTCTCGATGAGAATCTGTCCGTCCTCCGGAATGATCCGGATCCGCAGTTCGTCTTTGTTCATGCCGCCTCCAATTCCGAAACGTACCGCTTCGCAAGCGCACGTTCCTTTCTAAGCAGGGTTTCCAGCTTCTGCACTTCTTCCGTGTACCATGCGTCAATGGAAAGCAGCGCTTCCAGCAGGTCAAGTTCATAGTGAAAATAACCGTCTGTTTCTACAATAAGGCCGCTCGACCACTCTGAGCTGATCTTTTTCTGGTAACCCCAGCCCATACCGCCGTTCAGACAGCAGGAATAAAGCGTAGCAGAGAGCATTTCCTCGGCTCTTTTGACGTATGGATTTTCCGAGAGCTTCATGCTGTGAAGGCTCCCGTATTCCCGGATCAGCCGGTAATACTGCATCATGCTGCGAAAGCTGAAATACCAGTGATCGTATTCATAGTCCTCATTGAATTTCTGATCCATATAATCCGTGGCGGCGATCAGAAGCTCATAATAGACCTCATACAGGTCATCGCTCGATGTCGTGATATCACGCTCCAACAGCCGATCCAGTTTCCCGTATTCGTAGAACATACGAGCCGCTCTGACTGTTTGAAGTGAACAGCATATAGATTCATAGTCCATAACTGCGCCTCCTTAACAAAATTTCCGCTGCGCAGCGGCTTTCGGGTTGGAATGGTCAAAAGTGCTGCGTAGGTGATTCAAACGGTGTTCCCGGTCCTCTGCATCAGACAATGCACCGTACAAGCTGTCAATATCTTCTTCGGTAAATGCCTCGAAATCAAGATCCGCAAAATGGGTGCAATCATCATTTTTCAGCGGAGCCAGAATATTTGTCAGCACATACGGCGAAATGTTCTCCGGTTCGGGTACCGGCATATGCGGCAGCGCCTCCAGCCCCTTTAAGAGCTTGGAAAGATCAATCTTCATCCGCTTTCTCCCATACAAGCTTCACTACGCAGATGGCATAGTCCTTCATATTGCAGAGGATCTTCTTGTGCTCCGCCTCATTCAGATACGACCGGCCCTCGCGCAGGAAATAGATCCCGCAGTCCGGCATCAGCTCTCCGAACATGCTGGCGATGTGCCATTCCATGTGAGATCGCGCCTCATCGGTATCGCCCTTGAGGTGGGCTGTACACATCTTTGTATCCCCGACCGTCTGCTCCTTCCCAAACTCCAGATGCTCCATGAATCCGTTCAGATGCGCCTTCGCGGAATCATCCAGCTGATGCTTTGCGGATGCGTAGAAATACAGGAACAGCGCCGGTTCGCTCCGCCCGAGGACGACGCTGTACGGGGCAGATAATTTCTGCCCCCATGCGCCGCTGGACGGTTCAAACCGTGTGCAGAGCTTTCCCATCTGCGGGACGATCCGCTCTGTGACCTGCTGCCAGACGGCTTCGCGCGCCGTCTGGTCGTCCGTATCTGTGACCGGAGCGATGATCGCCACATTTTTTGTCAATATCATATTGTCCTCCTAACTCAAGGCCAGAAATCCATTCGGCGTCAGGATGTTGAAGATCATCTTGTTGCTGACGACCTCATGCACCTCTGCGCCGCAATGATTTCCACGCCGGTCAAACTGTTCCTCGCGTTCTGTGTTTTTGACCTTTACAATACGCCCCTTGATGATGTGCGGAGTATCACACTCGATGAGTCCGTTGATCATCCCGGAGCCGCCGATCAGACCAATCTGCCCAATGGAGAGAGGCAGGAGCGGATGCTTTTCCGCACTGTCCAGCGCGCTTTTTGTATGCAGCAGCTGTGTAAAGCTGTCTGAATGTGTCAGCTGACGCTCCAGTTCCTTCTCGTTGAACCGTTCGCCGCGAAAGACCTCGACGGTCTTTGTGACAGCGGGCAGTGCATACCGGTTTTCCTCCAGTTCCGTAACGCACGGAATTTTCTCTGGGGTCAGCGTCTGCGCACCCAGCCGACCGGCCGTTTCGTCGTCCTCCGCGGGCTTCTTCCGAAGCCCCAGCACGACCGCCTGATGGAATCTGGTGAACTCGCCGTCGGTGAATTTCCAGACGGAAAGGTCTGAAAAGTTCTCCGCAAGGATTTTACAGATGTCCGGCGTCAGGCGATAGTACGGCACGATGTAGACGAGCAGGCCGCCCAGCATGAGCGTCCGAATGCTCTGCACCAGAAACTGCTTTTCGCTGCGTACCCGGCTGCCGCCCTCGGTCATAACAGACAGATACGGCGGATTCAGGAACAGCACGTGAAACGCCTCGCGGCTAATCCGGCTGTAAAAGAAGCTGCCGAAGCCGACGCGATGGAGCCTTGTCTGGGCCTCCTCCGCGCGGTGTTCGTCCAGTTCCATGCCATAGGTGTAGCAGTTGTTGCCGTCGGCAAGCTGCCGAAGCGCCTTGCCGCAGCCGCAGCACGGGTCGAGCAGATTCGTCGTCACGCCCTCTGGAAATGCAATACCGCGCAGGATGTGCGTAATATTCTCCGGGTCTGTCGGGTAATAGCCCATGCGGACATGGTTCATCAGCCGGCCGATCACTGCCGCGTTGACGGTGTCCGTTTGCGGCAATGACTTTGCAAAGCCGGTCAGAACTTCGTAGACAGGTTTGTACGTTCTCGACATGAGATCAAAGCGGTGCAGTCCTGCTTGAAGCTGTCCGGCTTTTCCGGCCAGCGCGGATTCCTCCAATTCCAGAAGATTGCGCTGTGCATCGCTGAGCACTGCAAGAAGCGAATCCCGCGTTTCCTGCAATTCCAGATAGTACGCATACGCGCGCTGTGGCTGTGCTTCACGGTATTTCTCCACAGCAGCGCGGCATTTGAGCAGCTGCCGTGTGCTGCGGAGAATGGCTTCTGCCAGCTGCCGAAGCTGCTCCAACGGGTAGAAGGAGCATTTCTGCTCCTTTTCCAACTCCTGTTCCATCCCGTTTGACCTCACGCCGCAGGCTGCATGTTCTCAGCTGCAAAGTCAAAGACCGGCGCGTTCTCCTCCGGCGTACCGGGGACCACGCGCAGCGTGTAGCCTTTGTCCCGCAGCAGCTTGAACGTGCTGATCATACGCTGAAGCTCGAAATCATCCACATCATCCGTATTGTTCGCGCAGGCGGCCTTTTCCGCCGCCTGCTGTGCAAGCACCTCCTGCACGACCTTTGCGATGTTGGCTTTCATTTCGGTATCTTCCGGCGTGTCAGACGGTTCTTCCGCTTCCGTGCGCGGCTTCTCAAACCTGCCCTGCGGACGGCTTGCCGTCAGGCGCAGCCAGAATGTCCGCAGCATGGAAAGAAGCAGCGTCAGGATCATGCCGCGCGGCTTCGGCGTCAGATGCACGATCTGATCCACATCAGCCTCGCCGATCTCACTGACCGCCACGGTCAGGCAGGGAGCCTTGACATAGTTGGCGGAGAAGAAACGGGAGACGGCGGCGCTTTCCGAGATCATCGCCTCATTGACGCTGACGCGCTGCGCCAGCAGTCTCCGGCAGATGACTGTGCCGCACTCCAACTCCGTCACATCCACGACGTCCGCGGAAACCTCACCGGCGGTGATAAAGCCTCTGCCGGAAATATGTTTCGCTTTCAGACCGTTCGTGACGTGCAGATGCCCGTGGACGATCACGTTGTCCGTGACAAGCGTTTCATAGTTGCAGGTCGCGCCAGCGGGGATATAAACTGTTTTCATGTTCAAACTTCCTTTCTCTTTTACGCTGCGTTCAGGTCTTCTTCCTTGAGCCGTACCGGGAGGACAATGGCAGAGCTGCTGCCCGCCACGAGCGAGATCGCGCCCAGCGGGTTGATTAGCCGCATCGTCACCAGCTCCTGCTTTTCAAACTGTGTGAGCGCATCCAGCATGTATCTGATGTCAACACCGAAGAAAATATGGCTTTCCGGGCTGATCGGAACCGCTGCTTTGTAGAGGCAGTCCTTTGTACGCAGGGTCAAGACTCCGTTGTGAAACCGGATGTAGGGCTTGCCTGTTTTTCCGGTACAGGCCAGCAGATATTTGAGGGCCTGCACAAAGTCCTTCGGATAGAAGCAGATCTCCTCATTCCATCTCTGTGGAGCAATGTTTTCATAGCTCAGGAACGGAGGGCTTGGAACACGGTACGCGGTCAGTCGGACCCATTCATTTTGGAATGTGACACATCTCTCGTTTACGTCGATCTGAATTTCGGTATTCCCAAACACTTTGAGATGTTCCAGCGCCGGAACGCCGACAAGAAACGGCTTTTCAACGTCCAGCCCGCCGTCATCACAGCAGGCTGCACGGTGTCCTTCCACCGACCAGATGTGCTTGTTCTGAAACAAAACGCCCTGATACTCCGGTCTGGTATTGCGCAGATCAACGGCATACTTTACCTGCTTGACGCATTTGAGAATGTTTGCCGCGTTTGCCGTATAGCTTTGCTTGGCTTCAAACTCCGGCCATGTGGGGCATTCCTCAGCTTCATAAACTGGGAACTTGCCGCCCTTGTCTCCGCAGCGCATGGTTATGATCTGTGATTTCCTTTGACCGGACAGCTCCAGTTCCAGTTGGCCCGTAAAATAACGGCACACCTTCCGGACACCGGCACTGTTCCAAAATACGAACGCAAAGTCGTCGCCGCTTGCGGGGATCGTCACAGAGAGCCATGTATTGAAGTTTGTTGCGGAGAGTGTGCAATGATCCGCTGTAAATTCCACCTTGATCTCCTGCAGGACTTTGACCGGACTTTTTGCCGGAATGTCCATCAATGCTGTCATCGCTTTATAAAAGGCTGCTGCGTCTACGGAACTTCTCATGCTGCTTTCCTCCTTGTTTTCTGTAAGGTCGCGCGCATATTGACAGGCCCCGTTGCAAACGTGATCTGCCGCACGCGCGTTTCTCCGACGGTCAGGATGTTGTAGATCATGTCCACGACGGCGGTGGCCGCCGTAATGTTGGCGGCGATGCTCTGCGGCGCGGAAACAGACGCCTCGGCGCAGCTCAGCTCCGTCGGGAATTTGTCTGTGTCCTGCAAAACCTCCGGGAACGCCGCTCCGACGGGCCGATAGAACGTGCGCCCGCCGCTGCGGATGCCGCAGACAATCTGCCCGGTGTGCATGCCGTTGCCGCTGTCGATGTAGATGAGATCATCCAGCTTGTAAAAGACTTCGTGGCAGAGCTTTCGGCTCTTGTTGTTGTCCACCGCGCCGATGAGGATCACCAGCTCTTTGACGGTTGGAGAATGCCAGTACGGCCCAGTCGGGAACGTCCGTGCCCGCAGCATGGAAAGAAGCCGCTCGCCGGACTCGATAAATTCCGGCACATACTCTGTTTCCATCCCGAACACAGACGAATACCTCTCCGCCAGCACCTTTGCCTTGTTTTCCCCAAGGTCAGCCGGTGTGAAGTTCTGACGCACGAGATTCTTTTCCTCCACGATATCTCCGTCACAGAGGATAAAGCGGACAGACCGTTCCAGCGCGAACAAAAGCCGATACAGATGTGGCGCGATATGTCCGCCGGTGCCTCCGGCTCCCAGCATGACGATCTTTACGGGGCGGTTCTCTGCAAACTTCATCCCGCACCTCCAAGCAATCCGCCCAGGAACGAGCGCACGCCCGCGAAATGTGCGGACGGCGCTTCCGGAAGTTCTGGGAGTTGATGGACGACCTTGCCTCTCCATTCCGCGGGAAAGCTGCCATCCAGCCCTTCGAGCACCAGACTCGGTTCAACGGGGACAAAGCTGCCGCCGCAGGAAATGCGGGCGGAGATCTCCGGGAAGAAGCGATCCAGACGGCCGATCACGAGATACAGCCGCGTGCCGCGTTCGTCCTGATCGTCGATGGCGGAAAAGACCGCCTTCATGCTGTTATGGGAGTGGATGTCTGCGTAATACAGATACCGCGTATCGTCCGGAAGGTCTTCATCCGTCAGCCGAACCGTTACGCTGTCTTTGGTGGCGCGCTGCTTCGGGACGAACGGGATGAATTTCTGTTCTTTCCGATCCCAGTAGATGCGGACAAGGGCTTCAAACTCCGCGCCCGATTCCATCTGGCTTCTGAAAAAGCCGATGATGGAGCGCAGCAGCTCCTGCGGAATGCGAGGAAGAGCCGGGCGAAAGCCGGCTCTTACCTCTGAAAACTCCGTGATCTTGTGTTTGGGCGCGATAAACTCGCCGAGCTCGCTCCGGCGCATCTCATACGTCTGCCCGTCCCGCGAGGGGATGAGGCAGATGACCTTGTTGGACGCGCGTGCAGCTTCCAGTGTCGGGAACACGCCCTTGTAGTCCGCGATGCCCTTCTTCTGCATCCGGATCTGCGGCTTCACGACGCACTCCGGGTCCTTGACCTTGCCTTTTTTCAGGCTGTCCAGGAATGCTTTTGACTTCTCAATCTCCGCTTTCATGGCCGCGATGGTGTCTTTCTTGGGCGTGGGAACGGTCTTTGTAATATCTCCGTACCGTACCTGCCATGTGACAGCCGACGCATCCTCCAATTCGGGGAAATCATCCGCTTTCTGGATACGCAGGGCCTCGAAGGTCATGTTGGGATCTGTGATCTGCTCTCTGGCGCCGCCGTACTGAAAAACGGGCGGCTTGTCAAAGAGCGACAGTTGTGTTTGGGGTCTTGGCGCAATGCTTTTGACCGGGGCTGCCTCTGGGATGGGGTCACTTTCTGCATTTGTAAACGCCGAAAAGAGTTCCAGAGGCTGTTTTTCTTCTTCTGCCGGTGCTTCCTGCGTCTTTGCAGGGAGTGTCTGTTTCGGTTCGGGCTGTAATGCCGGCGTCTCCGTCTGAACCTGTTTCGGCTCTGGCTGAGACTTGACTTCTTCTGCCAAAGCTTGCGCGGGAGGAGGCGGTGCGGGTTCATCCGAACCGCTGCCGAAGATCTTATCTACGTCAAACTCCTCATCATCGCCCAGTAAGGCAAAGCCGTCAAATACGTTTTCTGTGTCTTTCATGCTGTGTCTCCTTTCATTTTTGTGTCCGGACGCAAAAAGACCGCAACTGCCAAACGGCAATTACGGTCTTATGAGTCCATTCTTTCATTCCATGTCCTGCGCACGGAACCGGGGGCATACCTGTCCCCAAGTCTTCACCTCCGCCCTGAAATAGCTCCGCCCTTCATCTGCTCTGACCTGGAATACAAGGGTATTGTAGCAGATAAAAATAATAACTAAAACTTGTAGAAAAGCCAAGGTCAATATGCTCCGAATTAAACTGTTTGATTTTTACATATCGATTTTCTCGTTTTAGTCACATCTAGTTTAAATCACTCATGGTATTAGTAGAAAATTCTCATATTTCGTTGCTTTTTCCCGAATTAATTGTCTATATAAGATGGATAGCGATAGCCGCATTTTGCTCCCGGACTGAGTGAAATATGTGCATTATACGTCTGTGAAGTGCAGCAAGCCTATCGCATCGGACAGAGAAAGAGAAGGAGAGAAAGAGATGAAGAAAAAATTCCTGAGATGTATCAGCCTGCTGCTTGCGGTCATAATGTTGGCAGAGATGTTGCCAACAGCATGGTTTGCAAGCTTCCTGCCGCGTGTCTATGCGGCAGACACAGCCGCGCCGACAGAAACGTACACAGTCCCTGTTGCTGCGCCGACGGACAACACGATTACCACAGATATTCCACCAACGATCATTGACAACACAGATACAGATGATGAGGACACGATCACAGGCAAAGCAGCCGCCGCAGGTACACCTACCATAGATATTTCAGATATCATTAACACGTCTAAACCGGAATGCTCGGAAGATGATGCGCACTTTATCGCCATCCTGAAGCAGTCTGCTGCATTTTCTGCGCTTTCTGCGGCAGATGCCGCATTCCTCGTTGACTATACACATATTCCAGCCTCCAGTTTTTCGGAAATGGAAGCTGGCGGCATTTCTCTTTGGGATTCCGTCACATATGGCACACTGGCTATCGAAGCCGAATGTCCCGTTTCAACCGTTCTTGCGCTGGATCTTTCATTAGATGCAGTCCGGCGCATTACGCAGGAGCTTGCAACGCTGCAGGCAGTATTGCGAGCAGAGCTTTCCGGTACGGAGCTCTCCAGAGAATTGAAGCAATATATTTTGTACGGTCATAGTTGCGTCCGGGTATTGAACGCTTATGGTGTCAGTCAAGTGTTTGGCATCAGCATGGCAAAGCTTCTTAATTTTGATATTGCCATGCCTGCGGAACTTTCCGCTTCTGAATCACAGAAAATTGAAGCGTTCAGCGAGTCTTTGGATATTGCTGCCGCACCTCTCGCGGAATATGCCATAAAGAACGGACTGAGTGCAGAAGAAATAGAGAGCCATACGAATGAAATCACGCAGAAATACTCAGATATTCTTCTTGCGCCACAGAGCACCGGAAGCGATTCAGGCGAAGCGGCAGCAGTTCAAAATCCGTATGTTGGCGCACCATATACTTACAGCAGCAGCGGAAACGAAAAGACTGCACTCAATTCTGGCTCACTGGTCTATGAGAATACAGATTATGTTCTGCCTGGCATCAATGGATTGGATCTGGAAATTGCACGCAGATACGATTCGCAAAGTGCCAGTCTGGGGACCCCAGATGCTGACGTTGTAGCGCATTATGAAACCGTATGTTGTGTTATCGTTAGTGGAACTGCTTATTCTGACGTTCCGGGTTATGGCCGCGGACGTTGGCCCGCCCAGGATATTCCACCCATTGAGGTAGGCGAGTTCACATCATATATGGAGGCAGAGAAGGTTCGGGCCAAGTATGAAACCACCGTACGGAAAGAAAATTTCCAGGGTGACGTGGATCTTATTATTGAATTCACCGCAAAAATCGTCCCCAAGAACGTTGGAGTCATATATGAGCTTGAATCGACAACAAAGCCCAATGATTATTTTCAGAAACTGTATGGTCTTGGCTGCGGGTGGCGATTGAATTTCTCCTCGATTGAAATTTCCGGGAATCAAAAATATCTGCATTTAGCCGCTGGTGAAACATATGAGATCAAATCAGATTCATCTGGCCTGCATCTCAAAGATTATCCTCTTGATGACCTAACGCTCACAAAGCAAAGCAATCTATTCAGCAATGGCAGCACACACTCAGAATACTGCCTTACGTATCAGGACGGCAAGCGAGAATATTTCGACAGCGAAGGCAAATTGATCGGGATTCAAGACCGAAATGGAAATACCATTACGTTAGTGCATACCAAGGAAAACGGTTACCCGCATATTGCAATTACGGATACCTTGGGACGAGAAACAATTATCTCAGGCACATCAACCGAGTCTGGACATAGAATGACTGTTCAGCTTCCGGATGGTATAACATTGATCTATGAATTACTGCATGAGGATAATGCATATATTCTTGCATCCTATCAGGACGCAGCCGGCAATAAAACACATTATAGTTATGAAAAGAGCAGTACCAACTTTAGCATAAAGACCGACGAAGCAGGCATTTGCCGCAACACATATCTGAATCTAGCCACTATTACACACCCGACCAATGCGCAAAGCATTTATACCTACGAAAAGGCAACCAGAAATCTCGGCAAGCAGGGCTTCATGGAGGTCTATCGTCTTACTTCTCGAGCAGATAAGCTTGGCAGTGAGACCTTCAACCAGCAAACGTTCAGCTACTCGGAAAATGATTGCAGCGGCTATCCAAGCATTCATGATCCGGAGAAGCTCGGTGAAGATTATCAATATTATACATCTGTTTCAGAAGCAGATGGCTCCGTAACGACCACAACATTCAATTTCAAGCATCTTCCCATTTCCGTCGAATATTGCAATGCTTCTGTTGTGCTTCAGAAAGCTTATTATACTTACGATGCTCGAAAGCAGCCGGTACAGCAGAAAATTGAATATTTTTCGTCGGGAACTCAAGCCCAGTCTTTCATGTCTATTACTGCCGCCGAATATGACAGTAAAGGCAATACCACGGCAAGTTGGAGCGCACAGGCAAACGGCGTCACAACCGATACGGAATATCGCACATCGTACACATATGACAGCGCCTACGGCCTGCTGCTTACGAAAACCTATAAGACGGATGCGGATACCACAATTGAGGTCCGCAATACGCTGGACAGCAGCAAAAAGAATATTATCCGCACGGAGACATTCCGGAACGGTGTCAAAACTGCCTGTACAGAATACGATTATGACGCTTACGGAAATGTGATCCGGGAAAAGCGCTATCATGACGGTTTTTCTGCGTATGATACAACAGAATATACATATGACCGTAATGCCTATCTGACGCAGGAGAAACACACCGGAATTCTGACCG
>OIWQ01000151.1_pt1 | contig 85571 bp, 76 predicted proteins | sample 1587571 | NCBI WGS metagenome assembly OIWQ01 (sample SAMEA3888910, study PRJEB22519) | human gut metagenome | biome: human gut; feature: human-associated habitat; material: faeces | place: Denmark | collected 2010
CTATGCCGTGCTATTTGGCCCCTAAAACCTTGTGTGTCCTTGTCAACTGATGGTAAAATATAAACCTAAAAATAAATGAATATCGACCTTGAAAAAGCGTGGCGGATCAGTGCCTGCACTCGCTGTCCCATACTATCGCATTGCGGCTGCATGTGAAGGTGTGCGCATCGCTCTGCGCAAAGCCGAAGCGCCGCACGAGCGCAAAGCGGCTTTCGTCGCATATTATGCGTATATCGTTCTGCGACAGTTCCTGCGCCCTAAAAAGCAGCATCCTCAGTACAAGCTCCGCATAGGGCATTGCATCGTACTGCGGCATTACCGCAATGCGGTCTATAATAAGCGCGTCGCCGTCCGGATACATACGCCCGGCGGCTATGGGTTCGCCCGTTTCTTCAAAAACGTAAACATGGCCGGCGTAGGCATCTTTGCCGTCGCTTATGCATTGCGGGCATGTGCCCGCCGCGCGCCTAAGGGCCTCTATTCTGTCAAATCCGTCATTGCCTATGCTCCAAACCGCCTTGAACATTGTGTACCTCCGCATGAATTATGTACTAATCGTAACCCAAAAGATGAATAATGTAAACAGTATTGCTCAGAATAGATTTATGTTGTACAATTAACCTAAACAATGAAAGGCGGTAGCTAACGATGGAAGAAATGGAAAGGGATTTTGTAACCTTTACCGATGACGATGGTAACGATTTTGAACTGGACGTTATCGATTATTTTGAATACGAAGGCCAGGAGTACGCGGTGCTCATGGATCTGAGCGAGGAATGCGAGCACGGCGAAGATGAGGAGTGCGACTGCGGCCACGATGTATATATCATGAAGATAGTCGTAAACGGCGATATGGAGGAATTCGTTCCCGCCGACGAGGATAAGTTCGATGCGCTTACCGCGATAGTTGAAGAGCGCATGAGCGGCGAATGCTGCTGCGACGATGATTGCGACTGCGAAGATGAGCACGAGCATGACTGCGGCTGCGGCTGCTGCCATCACGAATAAGGCATAATTTAGCTGCAAACAAAAAGAGCATCCGTTTCGGGTGCTCTTTTGCTGTTGGTGGAGCTTAGCGGCTTTCGGCTTTCTTCATTATGGCTATGCCTGCGCTTGCGCCAAGGCGGTTTGCGCCCGCGGCTATCATCTTCATGGCGTCGGCATAGGTGCGTATGCCGCCCGCGGCCTTAACGCCCATGTCCGCGCCAACCGTACCGCGCATCAGCGCAACGTCCGCTTCCGTTGCGCCGTGGGTGGAAAAGCCCGTGCTGGTCTTTACAAAATCCGCGCCCGCTTCCTTTGCGGCAAGGCATGCCGTCACCTTTTCGTCGTCCGTAAGCAGGCAGCATTCTATTATAACTTTCACTATCGCCTTTGGATGCGCCGCGGCAACAACGGCGGCAATATCCTTGCGCACATAGTCCCAATCCCCGGCCTTTGCCATGCCGATGTTTATCACCATGTCCACCTCCTCCGCGCCCGCTTCAACGGCAAGGCGGGTCTCCGCGGCCTTGGCTTCGCTTAAGCAGGCGCCCAGCGGGAAGCCCACCACGCAGCATACCTTCGTATCCGTGCCGCTGAGCAGCTTTGCCGCAAGGGGAACATAGCAGGAGTTTACGCATACGGACGCGAAGCGGTATTCCTTCGCCTCCGCGCAAAGCTTGGCTATCTGTTCGGGCGTGGCGTCCGCCTTTAACAGGGTGTGGTCAATGTATCGGTTCAGTTCCATTTTTTGTTATCTCCCGTAAAAATTTATTTCTTTGAATACGGCGTGCCGCAAAGGGGCAGCGCGTATCGGTCTATATTATCGCGCGCGTAGTATGCTTCCGCAATGGCGGCGGCGGTGGGTATGGAGGTTATTTCGCCTATGCCTATTGCTCCGCGCGCCTTATCTATGCCAGGTTTTTCGATTATTACGGACGTTACGCGCGGGCAGTTATCCGCACGGAACAGCCCAAGCGTGCCGTATTTTGCCGTTGGGCGACAGTTTTCAAGCGGGTAATCCTCCGTAAGCGCAAAGCCGCAGCTCATTATCACGCCGCCCTCTATCTGCCCTTCAACGGAAAGGGGGTTAACGGCCTTGCCAACGTCGTGCGCGGCGACTATTTCGCTCACGCGGCCGGTTTCCTCATCAAGTATTGCAACCTGCGTTGCGTAGCCGTAGGCAACGTGGCTTACGGGGTTGGGCTTATCGCTGCCCAAGGGATCGGTCTTGGCAAGATATTCGCCGTAATACTCCCTGCCCTCAAGCTCGCTTAGATCATGCTCCGCAAGGTCGGCCTTAAGCCCTTGGCAGGCCCTTAACGCTGCCTCTCCGGTTATGAGCGTTTGGCGGGAGCCCGATGTTGTGCCGGAATCGGGCGAATGGCTGTTAGAGCCGCCGTATACCACGGCCTCGCGCGGCAGCTTCAGCTCATCCGTAACGTATTGCACAAGCACCGTGCCCAAGCCCTGGCCTATGCAGCTTGCTCCGGTTTCAATATGCACTTTGCCGCGGCGTATTTTAAGCCTTACCCTGCCCGTATCCGGCAGACCCACGCCCACGCCCGCGTTTTTCATGGCGCAGGCTATGCCCGCGAACCTTGCGCCCTCGTAAGCATCCTTCACGGCCTCAAGCGTTTCAACAAGGCCGGTGGAATCGTCCGCAATTTGGCCGTTTGGCAATACCTGCCCCGGGCGGATGGCGTTGATATGGCGTATCTGCCACGGGCTTATGCCTATCTTGTGCGCCATGCGGTTGAGCATGGATTCCATTGCAAAGCAGGTCTGCGTAACGCCGAAGCCGCGGAACGCCCCCGCAGGAGGATTGTTTGTATAGTACGCATAGCCGTCTATTTCAAAATTCTGATAGTTGTACGGCCCCGCCGCGTGGGTGCAAGCACGCTCCAGCACCGGCCCGCCAAGGCTGGCATATGCCCCCGTGTCCGCTATAACGGTTGCCTTAACGCCCTGAATAATGCCGTTTTCGTCGCAGCCCAGCGTGAATTCCATGTCCATCGGGTGGCGCTTTGGGTGAACGAGTATGCTTTCTGCGCGGGTCAGCTTGACCTTTACGGGGCGGTTTGTAAGGTACGCGGCAAGCGCGGCATGGTGCTGAACGCTAACGTCCTCCTTGCCGCCGAAGCCGCCGCCGACAAGCTTGTTTTCAACATATACCTTATCCGTGGGCAGGCCCAGCATGGGCGCGGTTTCGTGCTGAGTATCGTATACGCTTTGGTCGGAAGAATATATCTTCACGCCCCCGTTCCACGGCAATGCCACGGCGCACTCCGGCTCAAGGAAGGCGTGCTCGGTAAAGGGCGTTGTGTATTTGCCGCTGAGGACATATTTGCTTTTCGCTATCGCGCCCGCCGCGTCCCCGCGGGAAACGTGCTTGTGCGCAAGCAGAGTGCCGCCCTCGTGCAGCATTGGCGCATCCTCGGCCATTGCCTCGTATGCATTGCGTATGGGCGTAAGCTCCTCGTAATCAACGCTTATAAGCGCCTTTGCGGCCTCCACAGCCTCGGGCGTTTCGCCTACCACAAGCGCCACTGCATCGCCCAAGTAGCGCGTGCAGTCGCCTTCGGCTATCATTGTGTCCCAGTCCTTTTTAAGGTGACCGACTTTGTTCTGCCCGGGTATGTCCTTTGCGGTGAAAACGGCGATTATGCCATCGGCCGCTTTAGCCTTTTCGGTATCTATTTTCAGTATGCGCGCGCGGGGGTATTTTGCGCGCAGGGCGCTTGCGTATGCCATGCCATCAATATACATATCGTCCGTGTATTCACCGTAGCCAAGCGCCTTTTCGCGCACGTCAAGGCGCGGCACCCTGCTGCCCACGGCCCAGGATTCGCCGGATTCGGGAATTTTGCCTTTCCTGAGCAGCCTTGCGGCAAGCCTGACCGCATCCACTATTTTAACATAGCCTGTGCAGCGGCAAATGTTGCCCCTTAGCGCGCGGCGTATTTCGTCCTCGCTCGGGTCGCTCTCCTTATCAAGCAGCGCCTTCGCCGCCATTACCATGCCCGGCGTGCAGAAGCCGCATTGCACCGCACCCGCATGGCCGAAGGCGTATACATACGCTTCCTTTTCAAATGCGCTCAGCCCTTCGGTGGTTATTATATGCTTGCCGCCCAGCCTGTCCGTGCGCTGCACGCAGGCCTTCATTGCGCGGCCGTCTATTATAACGGTGCATGTGCCGCACGCGCCCTCGCTGCAGCCGTCCTTTACGGAGGTCAGCCGCAGTTCATCCCTGAGATAGCGAAGCAGGGACATGCTGCCTTCGCACTTTACAATATTTCCGTTTACATAGAAGCTGCTCATGCTCCGCTCCTCCTCCTGTTTCGGTATCGGTATTTACAGCATATAGCCGTAATCGCTTATAACGGTGAGTATTATCGCCTCAATGTCCCGATCAAGTGAATTGGGCTTTGTCAGGCAAACCTCGCCCACCCCGCCGTTCAGCCTGAGCTTTACGGTTTTGCTGTCCCTGTCAATTAGCAGGAAGCCGTTATTCTCGCTGTCCGTAAAGCTTGCTTCGTCCGCAAATACGGTAAGCTTATCCTTATACGGCCTGCCGGAATACGGGCAGAACACCGCGCAGTTGCCGCATTCGTTGCAAAGCGCGTCAATATGCACTATCTGCCGCTGCGCCTTACCCTTTACCTTTATGGCGGCGTTTGCGCGGTTGGGGCAGGAGGATACGCAGCTTTCGCATACCGTGGAGCAGCCCAGGCAGCGCTTCGCTTCCGCCTCGCCGCACTGGCGTTCCATAAGCCTGTGCTTGCGGGCAAGGGTCTCCCTGTAATCCCGCGCCGCGGCGGGGTTGATCATGTAGCCCTTATTGAAGCCTATCACCGCGTCCGCAAAGCGCCTTGCATCCGCAATGGCTTCAACAACCGTTGCCGGCCCGCGAAGCGCGTCGCCCGCGGCATATACTCCCGCGCCGCAGTCAAACGGAACGCGCCCGTTTTCGTTAGGTTCGGCGCCGTATGCACGCAGCGCTTCCGCGTCCGGCTTTTCGCCCACGGCGGCTATTACGGTATCCGCGGGGATGGTCACGGTCTCATCCGTTTCCGTTACGCTGCGCCTGCCACTTTCGTCAAGTTCACCAAGTTCCATCTTTTTGCAGACGAGCATGCCGTCCTTCTGTTCAACGGGGGCAAGGAGCTCGGCAAATTCGACCCCGTCCTCCGTGGCGAGTGCAAGCTCCTCCTCATCTGCGGGCATATATTTCTTTGTGCGGCGGTAAACTATGCTCACCTTTTCAACGCCCATGCGCTTTGCCGCGCGGGCTGCGTCCATTGCCGTGTTGCCGCCGCCTATAACCGCAACCGCATTGCCCAAGGCAAGCGTTTCGGGCGCGTTCTTGGCGCTGTATAGGAAGTCTATAACGTTCATAACGTTGCCCTGTATGCTGAGCGCGCCGTGCTTCTGCGCGCCTGTTGCAAGCAGAATGTATTCGTAGCCCTCCGCCTTCAGCTCATAAAGGCTCGGCGCTTCCCTGCCGCATATGAACTCCGCGCCCATGCGCTTGGCAAGGGCTACGTCCTTTGCTATGGCGTCGCTTGCTATCCTGAATTCTGGTATAACGTTTTTAACTATGCCGCCCGGCTCGTTTTCCTTTTCAAACACGGTAACGGGATAACCTTCGCGGGCAATGAAGTACGCCGCGGCTATGCCCGCGGGGCCTGCGCCTATTATGGCGGTTTTCTTGGCCTCCTGCGCGGGGGCGGGGGCAAGGCGCGCCATTACGGCGTCGTAGCCTTCTTGTGCGGCTATCAGCTTAAGATTGCGGATATACACGCTGTCCTCATAAAAATTGCGCGTGCATTTATCCATGCACCTGTGGGCGCATATTGTGCCGGTTATGAAGGGCAGCGGGTTCTTTTCAAGTATCAGCTCCAGCGCCTCGGGGTACATTTGCTTTTCGACCAGCTCTATATACTCGCTCACGTCCTGGTGTATCGGGCAGCCGCCCATGCAGGGCGCTGTGAAGCAATCCGCAATGGGCAGGGGAAGGCCGTTCTTCCTGTCCGGCAGGGGCTTTACGGGCTTTTTGTAATGCGCGTCGGTTTCCGCATCCGCGCTAAGCTTAGCAACCTTTGCCGCGTTTACGCCTGCGTAGGGGCGCTTTGATACGCCGTCGAACAGCTCGCCAAGCTGCTTAAAGCGGGAATATCCGCCCGGCTTGAGTATTGTGGTTGCAACGGTTATGGGCCAAATGCCGGCCTCGTACAGCGGCACAATATTGAAATAATCCGCCCCGCCGGAGAAGGAAAGCCTAAGCCTGCCTTCAAATTCGCGGCTGAAGCGCGCTGCCATCTCTATCGTAAGCGGATAGAGTGCGCGGCCGGACATATACATTTCTTCGCTGGGCAGTTCGTTGGCCTTTACGTCCACGGGGAACGTGTTTGAAAGCTTCAGCCCGAATTCAACGCCGTTGTCCTTGGCAAGCTGCATTAGCCTACGGAACATGGGCACGGCATCCGTATACTGAAGATCCTCGTTGAAATGATGCTCGTCAAAGGCAATGTAATCATAGCCAAGCTTATTGAGCCGCTCGCGCGCGAAATCGTAGCCGAGTATGGTTGGGTTGCACTTTACGAAGGTGTTCAGCCCCTTTTCGCGTATAAGATAGCTTGCTATGGCCTCTATCTCATCCGGCGGGCAGCCGTGCAGCGTGGATACGGTCACGCCGGTTGCTATGCGCGGCGATATGGCGGCGAAGTATTCGCCCATCTCGGGGAAGCGGCGGTTCAGCTCTGCCATGCATTCGGCCCATATGGGGGTGGAGGAAGCGTCCTTCATGCCCTCTATAAAGGCGTCTATCTTTTCGGTCTTTATGCCCGCAAGGTCGTAGCCCACACTCATGTTGAACTGAAAGCCTTCGGGGTCGCCAAGGTCGTAAAGCTTTGCAATAAGCTTTATTGCAAGGTATGCCTTAACGTATTCCTCAAACGCCTGCGGCACGGTAAGCTCTGTACTCCATTCGCAGTTGTAGCCTTCATCGTTTGCCAGTATGCACGGGCGGCTGATGCAGGCGGCAAGCTCCTCGCCGTCCATCTTCTGCACGGTTTTCAGCTCAAAGAACCGCGCGCCGGCGTAGTAGCCCGCAATTATATTTTCCGCAAGCTGCGTATTGGGGCCGGCTGCGGGGCCGAAGGGAGCCTCCAGCTTTTCGCCGAATAGCATAAGCGCGCCCGCGTCCTTCTTAACATAGGGCGAGCTTACGCCGAAAACCGCCCCGCTTGCTTCCTTTTCGCAAAGCATCCATTCTATAAGCGCCTTAAAGGGCAATGGGTTCATTCTTTCGCTCATTTTATGTTCCTCCCGTTGTTGTGTCAGCCGTTGAGCCGCTGCCAAAGCTTGGTTGAAACCTCAAGCGTTTTGGCGTTTTCGGCTTCCTCGTCGGCAATAAGCAGCTTCCTGTCTTTCATAAGCAGTCTGCCTGCGCACATTGTGGTTTCGCACTGCCTGCCGGCCATGCCGAAAAGCATATGCCCGTCTATATTCTCTGCCGAGAACGGGGTGAAGGGCTTGTAGTCCATAACTATAACGTCCGCGCTTGCGCCCGCCTTTATAACGCCCAGCTCATGGGGGAAATACTTGGCGGCAATCTTAGCGTTGTTTGCGAAAAGCATTGTTGTAACTTCGCTCCAGCCAACGTTTGGCATGGCGGCGTTGTGCCGCTGTATGGTCAGGGCGGCTTTAAGGCTTTCCAGCATATCGAACGTATATGCATCGGTGCCGAGTCCTACCAATATGCCCTTTTCAAACAGCTTCAGCACAGGCGAGCAGCCCACGGCGTTGCCCATGTTCGATTCGGGGTTGTTCACAACCATTGTGCCGGTTTCGCGAATTATGTCCATTTCCGCTGGGCTTATATGTATGCAATGCCCAAGCAGCGTCCTTTCGCCCAAAATGCCGTTGTACAGCAGGCGGTTCACGCTGCGGCAGCCGTAGTTCTTCATTGAATCGTAAACGTCGTTCATGCCCTCGCAAACGTGAATATGGAAGCCTGTGCGCCCGCCGTTTGCCTTAACGCATTTTTCAAACGTTTTATCGCCTATCGTGAAAAGCGCATGCCCGCCGAACATGGCCTTCAGCATGGGGTCGTTTTCGCGCTCGCAGTGATCTATAAAGCTCTTGTTCTCCTCAATGGATTCATCGCACTTCTTTTCCCCGTCGCGTTCGCTCACCTCATAGCACAGGCACGCGCGTATGCCAAGCGCCCTTGCCGCGTCGGCTATTGTAAAAAGGCTGCCCTCTATTTGGCAGAAGCTTGCATGATGATCGAATATAGTGGTGCAGCCGGTCTTTATGCAGTCTATTATGGTTGTGTATGCGCTGCGGCGCGTATCCTCAAGGGTAAGGCTGCGGTCTATTTTCCACCACATGCCGTCCAGCACCTCGTAAAAATTGGTGGGGTTATAGCCCGCTATGCTGAGACCCCGCGCAAGGGCGGAATATATGTGCGTATGCGCGTTTATGAACGCGGGCATTATAACGCCGCCCTTAGCGTCCACAAATTCCGCATCCGGGTATTTCAGGCGCATCTCTGCCGTTGTGCCTGTTTCCTTTATAAGCTCGTTTTCGGTAACTACCGCGCCGTTTTCATAGTATGGCTCGGCCGCGTTTCGGGTTATCAATCTGCCGTTTCCTATGATTATCATGCCAAAAAGCCTCCTTAAAAAGATGGTATATGGTTTTAATATTAAAAAAACGCTCGGCTGACAAGGCGTAAGCCCTGTTTCCTGCCCGCGCGCAAAGCACTCCCTTACAGCATTCCGTATGATGATTTTTCTTACGTTATTATAATATCATCCATGCGGCGCGATGACAAGAACAAAAGAAGCAAAATTCTTTTAGATAAACTAAATTTTATTTTGATATCGCCTTTGCAACGGAGTTATTGTATGATAAACTAATATATGCATACGCAGATATACTTGAACGGAGGCGATATGTAACAATGGACGATAAAACGCTTGATTTTGTAAAACGGCTGGCGAAGGCCATGGCGGCCCAGTTCGGCGGAAACTGCGAAGTGGTGGTGCACGATCTTAACACGGGCGATCCGGAGCGCACCATTGCCGCGATAGAAAACGGCCATGTGTCACGCCGCCGCGTTGGCGATGGAAGCTCCCCGGTGGTGCTGGAGGCGCTCAAGCACAAGGGCGAGCATATGGAGGACGAGCTTGGCTACCATACCAAGACGGGCGACGGCAGAACGCTAAGATCGAGCACGGTATATATAAACGACGAAAACGGCGTGCCGGAGGGCATATTCTCAATAAATTACGACATGACGCCGTTCATGATGGCGCGCAGCGCCGTGGATTCCTTCATTGCGGACGATAAGGACGAGCGGGAGGCTCCGCAGATACCCACAAGCGTTAACGAGCTGCTGGACGAGCTTATTGAAAAATCCGTGCGGCTTGTGGGCAAGCCGGTTGCAATGATGAACAAGGAAGACAAGGTTCGCGCGATACGCTATCTTAACGACGCCGGCGCAATGCTCATCACCAAGAGCGGGGACAGGATAAGCAGCTACTTCGGCATAAGCAAATACACGCTGTATTCATATTTGGACAGCGGCAGCAAGGAATAATACCCCCTCACGGGGGGCGCGAGAATATAAAAACGGAAAGGATGGACGAAGGAATGGATGCTTGCGCTGTAAAAAAGGCCGCGCAGGGCTACGAAAAAGAGATGACCCGCTTTTTGAGGGACCTTATAAGGATACCCGGCGAAAGCTCGGGCGAGGAAGGCGTTATCCATAGGATAGCCGAGGAGATGAAGGCCGTTGGCTTTGATAAGGTTGAAATAGACGGCCTTGGCAACGTGCTGGGCTACATGGGCGAAGGCGAAAGGCTTATCGCTTTCGATGCGCATATAGATACGGTTGGCCTGGGCGAAATGAGCAACTGGAAGTTCGACCCGTATGAAGGCTATGAAACCGATACCGAAATAGGCGGACGCGGCGCGAGCGACCAGCTTGGCGGCATAGTGAGCTCCGTTTACGGCGCGAAGATAATGAAGGAGCTTGGCCTTATACCCCAAGGCACAAGAATACTTGTTACCGGCACCGTGCAGGAGGAGGACTGCGACGGCATGTGCTGGCAGTATATACACAATATTGACGGCATAACCCCCGAATTTGTTGTTATAACCGAGCCTACCGACGGCGGCGTTTACCGCGGCCACAGGGGCAGGATGGAGATACGCGTGGACGTGCTGGGCGTAAGCTGCCACGGCAGCGCGCCGGAGCGCGGGGACAACGCCATTTATAAGATGGCGGATATACTGAAGGAGGTTGAGCAGCTTAACGAAAACGGCTGCACCGACGAATATGAAATAAAGGGCCTTGTAAAGATGCTGGAGCCGGAGTTCAACCCCGAGCATTATACGGACGCGCGCTTCCTTGGCCGCGGCACCATAACCACCAGCCAGATATTCTTCACCTCGCCCTCCCGCTGCGCGGTGGCGGACAGCTGCTCCGTATCGCTTGACCGCCGCATGACCGCCGGCGAAACATGGGACAGCTGCATACGCGAAATAGAGGCCCTGCCCGCGTGCAAAAAGCACAATGCAAAGGTCAGCATGTATATGTACAACCGCCCCAGCTGGACGGGGGAGATATACGAAACCGAATGCTATTTCCCCACATGGATAAATAAGGAAACCGCGCCGCACGTTCAAGCCGTGACCGATGCGCATAAGGCGCTCTACGGCGAAAAGCGCTGCGGCGACAAAACCGCCATGGCAAAGCGCGAAAGGCCGCTGATAGACAAATGGACGTTCTCCACCAACGGCGTGAGCATACAGGGCCGCTACGGCATACCCTGCGTGGGCTTCGGCCCGGGCGCGGAGAGCCAGGCGCACGCCCCCAACGAGATGACGTGGAAGGAGGATCTGGTACACTGCGCGGCCATATACGCGCTGGTTCCCGGCCTTTACAAGGGCAAGGGGGACGAGGACGCGACCGAGTTCCGCGCCACCCTTACGGATAACGACATAAAGTAATACTTCACCATAAAGGAGACGAAAATGAGCAACGTAAAGCAGTTTACGGACGTTATAAGCCAGCTTAAGCTTGACAAGATGTACGAAGGCGACTTTTTCCTTACATGGGAAAAGAGCTTTGACGAGATAAAGGGCGTTTTCGCCGTTGCGGACGCGCTGAGGCACCTGAGGGAGAACAACATTTCCGCCAAGATATTTGACAGCGGCCTGGGCATAAGCCTTTTCAGGGATAATTCCACCCGCACCCGCTTCTCCTTCGCATCGGCCTGCAATCTGCTGGGCCTTGAGGTGCAGGATTTGGACGAGGGCAAGAGCCAGATTGCCCACGGCGAAACCGTGCGCGAGACCGCCAACATGATATCCTTCATGGCGGACGTTATAGGCATACGCGACGATATGTACATAGGCAAGGGCAACACATACATGCACAACGTTGTGAACGCCGTTACCGAAGGTCACCGCGACGGCGTGCTTGAGCAGAAGCCCACGCTGGTCAATCTGCAGTGCGACATTGATCACCCCACGCAGGTGATGGCGGACACGCTGCACCTTATTCACGAATTCGGCGGGATAGAGAACCTGAAGGGCAAAAAGGTTGCCATGACGTGGGCATACAGCCCCAGCTACGGCAAGCCCCTTTCCGTTCCGCAGGGCGTAATAGGCCTTATGAGCCGCTTCGGCATGGAGGTTTCCCTTGCGTATCCCGAAGGATACGAGGTTATGGACGACGTTGTGGAGCTTGCAAAGAGGCAGAGCGCCGAATCCGGCGGCAGCCTGAGCGTTTCCCACGACATGAAGGAGGCCTTCCGCGATGCGGACATAGTATATCCCAAAAGCTGGGCGCCGTTTAAGGCCATGGAGGAGCGCACGGAGCTTTACGGCAACGGCGACCTTGAGGGCATAAAGGCCCTTGAAAGGCGGCTGCTTGCGCAGAACGCCAACCACAAGGACTGGGAATGCACGGAAGAAATGATGAAGCTGACCAAGGGCGGCAAGGCGCTGTATCTGCACTGCTTGCCTGCGGACATAACCGGCGTATCCTGCGAGGCGGGCGAGGTTGCCGCCAGCGTGTTCGATCGCTACCGCGACCCGCTTTACAAGCAGGCCAGCTTCAAGCCGTACATTATAGCGGCCATGATATTCCTTGCCAAGGTGAAGGATCCCGCCGCAAAGCTGCTTGAGCTTGAGGCCCGCGGTACGCTAAGGCACAACGGATAAAGCAAAATATTGAAGGCTGCCGGGGGACGCATGGCGCGTCCCCTGGTTTTTGTATATCGTCAACCCCTCAGTCAATCCGCCTTACGGCGATTGCCAGCTCCCCGTAAAGGGGAGCCTTTTGGGCGTATTTACAAGCTCACATTTTAGCCTCCCTCACCGAGGGAGGTGGATTTTGCGAAGCAAAAGACGGAGGGAGTTTGCCTGCCCTGGAAGGGGAGGTGGATGCGAGCAGAGCGAGCAGACGGAGGGGTTACAACGAGGCTTCTGTTGTTTACCTCAACCCCTCAGTTAATCCGCCTTGCAGCGTATTGCCAACCAAAGAACCCGTTAGCTATTTCCAAACGCTTTTTATCCGCATTCATACCCAAAGCTGATGAAAAAAGTGCTATAATGCTTGAACAGAGCGAAAATATGAATTTGGCGGAGAGATCTTTATGAAACCATTTGAAAATATTATCCCAAGGGATTTCCAAGGCGGAGTGCTTGTCCTTAAAAACGGTCAGGTTGTTTTTGAACATTGCCAAGGCAATGCTGACTGCGGCACAAACACTCCCTTCACATCACATACCACCATTACATTAGCTTCGCTGTCCAAGCAATTTGTCGCAGCAGCAATTTTACTTCAGATAGAGCAGGGGAAGCTTTCTTTGGATGATACAATCGACCTATACTTCCCACAATATCCCCAAGGGAAGAATATTACGATTCGCAATCTGCTGCATCATTCTAGCGGTATTCCCGATTATATCGGTGATAGGATTATTCCTGACGCGATTCGTAAATATGAATCGGAGCATGGAACAGCGCCGGCTGATGTTATCGAGTTCAATAGGTGCATTGTTGCGGAATGCCGTCCCGTTAGTCTTTCGGAATGCTTTGAACTGATCGGTGAACTGCCCTTGCACTTTGAACCCGGAACAGAGGGAAGATACAGCAATACGAATTATTTTTTGCTTGGTCACATTTTGGAGATGCTAACCGGCAAACCTTTGTCAGCAGCCATGAGCGATGTATTTATGCGCTTCGGCTTAAACCACACCCACATGAACGGACATATAGCGGACGCTTGCGGATATGTAAAGCATAACGATGAGATTTTTTCCTGCGGCAGGCCTGCCATGGAGAGCGGCGACAGCAGCGTTGTTTCTTCGCTGACGGATTTAGGGCTTTGGTGCAGCGCTATACTGAATGCCGATATATTGTCCGCTGACAGTTGGAGGGAATGTCTGAATTTTGACCCGAAGCCCTACGGATGCGGGCTATGGCAGTTTGATAACGGTTGGTTTGGACATGATGGAGGATTGCCGGGCTTGAGGCATTGGCAAAGGTTGAATTTTGAGTATAAAGCGGCAATCATCATCCTCTCTAATACCGTTATGGAGGAACCTCCCTTCCTTGCCCAAATGATGGAATATTTCATTAAAACCAAACAAACGGCGGAACGGCTTTAAGTGAGCATACAAAAAAGCACCTGCTTGTGCAGATGCTCTTTTTATCTTCTGTATGCCTTACTTCATCAGCGGTACGAATACCAGCGAAACTATGGTCATCAGCTTTATCAGAATGTTTATGCTGGGGCCGGAGGTATCCTTGAACGGGTCGCCCACAGTGTCGCCTACAACGGCCGCCTTGTGCGCTTCGCTGCCCTTGCCGCCGAAGTTGCCGCCTTCAATGTATTTCTTGGCGTTGTCCCATGCGCCGCCGGAGTTGCTCATGAATATTGCCATAAGCACGCCCGTTACCACGCTGCCCGCAAGCAGTCCGCCAAGGGCGGCGGGGCCGAGCAGGAAGCCGACCAGCAGGGGAGCAACGATGGCTATTGCGCCGGGGAGAATCATTTCCTTTAGCGCGGAGGTAGCCGCGATGGATACGCAGGTGCGGTAATCCGGCCTTTCGGTGCCCTTCAGTATGCCGGTGTGCTCCTTAAACTGACGCCTTACCTCGCGAATCATGCTCTCCGCAGCCTTGGATACGCTGCTCATGGTCAGCGCGCTGAACAGGAACGGCAGCATGCCGCCCAGCAGCAGGCCGATTATTACGAACGGGTCAAGTATGTCTATCATCTGAAGCTCGGCAGCCTGCGCATAGGATACGAACAGGGCCATTGCCGTAAGCGCCGCGGAACCGATGGCGAAGCCCTTGCCCATGGCGGCGGTGGTGTTGCCAACGCTGTCCAGGCGGTCGGTAATGTCGCGCACGCTGTCCTCAAGGCCGGCCATTTCGGCTATGCCGCCCGCGTTATCGGCTATCGGGCCGTATGCATCGACCGCAACGGTCATGCCCGCGGTGGAAAGCATGCCTACCGCCGCAAGCGCTATGCCGTAAAGACCGGCGAACTTATATGCGCCCAGTATGCCGAGGCACACGAGTATTATGGAAACGCAGGTGGAAAGCATGCCGGTGCTCAGGCCGCAAATTATGTTGGTCGCGCTGCCGGTGGTGGACTGCTCCGCAATGCTCTTTACGAAGCGGTATTTATCGGAGGTGTAAACCTCGGTGAAAAAGCCTATCGCAAGGCCGACTATAAGGCCGCAGATTATTGCAAAGCTGGTGTTTATGCCGCCGAAGCAGAAATAGCTCAGCACAACGCTGCCCGCCGCAACCAGTATGGCGGAGGTGTAGCTGCCCATCTTGAGCGCCTTCATCGGGTCCGCATTCTTGCCGCCGCGCACGAAGAACGTGCCCAGGACGGAAGCGATTATGCCAAGTCCGCTCAGCGCAAGGGGATATACCGCACCGGTAGCGCCGAAGCTGAATACGCCCAGCACTATTGCGCTTACTATACTGCCAACATAGCTTTCAAAAAGGTCCGCGCCCATGCCGGCCACATCGCCCACGTTATCGCCCACGTTGTCGGCAATAACGGCGGGGTTGCGGGGGTCGTCCTCCGGAATGCCCGCTTCAACCTTACCAACAAGGTCTGCGCCTACGTCGGCAGCCTTGGTGTATATGCCGCCGCCCACGCGGGCAAACAGCGCAACGCTCGATGCGCCAAGGGAGAAGCCCGTAAGCACATCGCCGTTTTCGGTTATAATATAAAGTATGCTTGCGCCGATAAGGCCAAGGCCAACAACGCACATGCCCATTACCGTGCCGCCGGAGAAGGCAACGCGCAGCGCCTCGTTTATGCCGCCGGTACGCGCCGCGTTAGCGGTACGCACATTCGCGCGGGTGGCAACCTTCATGCCGAAGTAACCGGCCAGCACGCTGAACAGCGCGCCCACAAGGAACGCAACCGCTGTGGTTATGCTGCCAAGGCCAAGCCATATTCCCGCGAAAACTATCGCGATGAATATAAGCAGCAGCTTGTATTCGCTCTTAAGGAATGCGTCCGCGCCTTCGCTTATGGCGTGGGCAATTTCGGCCATGCCGGGCTCGCCTTCGTCACGGCGGGCTATGCCGCGCGCCTTTATAAACGCGAACAGCAACGCAACCGCCGCCGCAGCAGGCACGGCATACAGAAGAATGTTCATAGGATCAGGTCCTCCAAAAGAAAATTTATTTCACGCAGGGAATTCTGCATAAAACACGACATAATTAAAAACACAAAACAATGGAACGACATTGCGAGCGGACAAAACCAATCATACCATCGTTCCAACGGCTCGGTTTACACATAATACATAAGGGGCGCTTTTAAGTCAAGAGGTTTTTTGCAAAAATAATTATGTTTGAGACAAAATTTGTGATTGAATTGACAAGGCAAATTGGGTATAATACTATCAGGCGAGGATGTTGATTTATTTACACACCTTTTCGGCGGCTTATTTTTGTTCTGCCGCGGCGGGGAAGAATACAATATTCTGCGCCGCCTTTTTTGTATATGAAACATTGAAAGGAGCATCCTGCATGGGCGTGCAAAACGGGCGCGGACTTATAAGCCGTATAGACAAGCGCGCGGCGCTGCTTGCCGCAGCCACGATAGCCATACAATGCGCAACGTATTGGCTGGCGCAGTTTATAATAGAAACGGCGGGCCTTGCGCTGCATTCGCCCGAAACTTGGCTGGATGCGCGCATACCGTTTCTGCCGGTGTTCCTCGTGCCGTATGTGGGCTGCTTTGCGCACTGGGTGATAACGTTTTACATTGTGTACAAAACGAAGGATGGCTTCGCCCGATTATTCACCGCGGCCGTGACGGGCTACGTCATTGCCACCGCAATTTTCCTCATCTGGCCAACCACAATCACCCGCCCCGCGGAGCAGGCGGCGGGCGTGTGGGGATTCATATACGGAATAATCTGCGCAACGGATGCTCCGCTCAATCTGTTCCCCAGCGTGCATTGCTTCGTTTCGTTTCTGTGCATGATATCTACCGTGAAAAACTCTGGCATACCCCATTGGTACGCTTGGCTCAGCGCGGTAATGTTCGCGCTTGTGTGCATGGCGACGGTGTTCGTGAAGCAGCATTTTATAATCGATGTTGCGGGCGGGACGGCGCTCGGCGCGCTTTGCTGGGCAGCGGCGGCGAAGGGAAAACCGCGCGAATGTGCCGCGCATGTGTACGAAGCGTTAAATTTGCATAAGTAAAGGCTTAATCATACAAAAAAAGAGGGCTTTTGTCACAAAGAAGTATTGACACGGAGGGGCGGGAACGAATATAATATATTCGTTAATTGAATATCGAAACGATAGAGGCGCGGGAGCTGAGGTAAGCTGCGTATGCTAAGGGTGGGAGACCCGATGACGCAGGCGAATGTAACTTCCGCCGAAAGCACGGCGGCTCATCCCGGCGCCATGCTTGGGCGCAGCGGCCAGCGCGCTGCGACTGTCATCTTGCTTATTGGATGAAGAGCTATCGATGCGGCGTTTGCCGTGTCGATAGTTTTTTGCTTTTCTATGATATCTGAAGATGGCGCGCTATCCGCCCGTATGTGCGGCAGGGTGCGCCCCGAAAACGCATAAACGGAACGATATAAAACAGAATAACGATTTTAAGGCTTTACCATAGAAAATTACTATAACAACAGGAGGAACTAACTATGGCTATCAAATCGACTATCAGGCTCAGGATGGGTGCTGAGGATGCACATTACGGCGGAAATCTCGTAGACGGAGCGCACATGCTGCATCTGTTCGGCGACGTTGCGACCGAACTGCTTATCCGTTACGACGGCGACGAGGGTCTGTTCTGCGCGTATGACAAGGTGGAGTTCCTTGCCCCCGTATACGCCGGCGACTATATTGAGGCCGTTGGCGAAATAGAGCGCGTAGGCAACACCAGCCGCACCATGACCTTCGAAGCCCGCAAGGTCATCCGCTCCCGTACAGACATCAGCGCGTCTGCTGCCGAGTTCCTTGAGGAACCCATCGTTGTATGCCGCGCGCACGGCACCTGCGTCACCCCCAAGGATTGCCAGCGCATAGAGCATAAATAAGCCCAAAGGCTCGTTTAACAAGGCGAATAATTAAGCGATAATCAGGAAAGGAGATACTGATGGAGAAGCTTATAATCACCGCCGCCATCTGCGGCGCAGAAGTTACCAAGAAGCAGAATCCCAACGTACCTTACACCGTAGAGGAAATGGTGCGCGAGGCTAAGAGCGCCTATAATGCCGGCGCTGCCATAGTACACGTGCATGTGCGCGAGGACGACGGCACCCCAACACAGGACAGGGAACGCTTCCGCGTAGTTATGGACGCCATCCGCGCCGAACTGCCCGACGTTATAATGATCCCCTCCACCGGCGGCGCCACCGGCATGAAGCCCGAGGAGCGTTTGCAGCCCACAGAGCTGTTCCCCGAAATGGCAACGCTTGACTGCGGCACCTGCAACTTCGGCGACGAAATATTCGATAACACCATGCCTACCATGCGTGCCTTCGGCAAGCGCATGATCGAAAACGGCATAAAGCCCGAATACGAGTGCTTCGAAATGGGACATCTGGACACCATTCTGACCATGGCCAAGAAGGGCGAAGTCCCCGGAGCACCCATGCAGTTCAACTTCGTGCTGGGCGTACCCGGCTGCACCCCCGCCACCGTGCAGAACCTTGCATGGCTGGTAAACGGCATACCCGCAGGCTCCACCTGGACCGCCACCGGCGTAGGCCGCAACGCTTTCACCCTTGCCGCGCCCGCAATAGTTATGGGCGGCAACGTGCGCGTAGGCTTTGAGGACAATCTGTACCTGAGCCGCGGCGTGCTTGCGAAGAGCAACGGCGAACTGGTGGAGAAGGTAGTCCGCCTGGCCAACGAACTGGGCCGCGGCATCGCTTCCCCCGCAGAGGCCAGGGAGATCCTTTCCCTCAAGCCCCTTAAGTAATTAAACAAGACCCCGTTTGGGGTCAACAATACAAACATTATATATCAGGAGGAAAAACTACAATGGCAATGAAAGGCAACAAGTACGGTATCCATCGCGTAATCGAGCCCCAGGGCGTTCTGACCCAGGCGGCTTACAAAATTGACAACGACATGACTAAGCTCTATTCCAACGAGATTATGTGCGACGTCATCTCCCTGAACATCGACTCCGCTTCCTTCACCCAGATTTCCGAAGCCTGCGGCGGCGACGAGAAGAAGATCGGCGAAATGATCCTTGGCATAGTTGCCGAGCGCGGCAAGCAGCAGAACCCCGTAACCGGTTCCGGCGGCATGTTCATCGGTAAGGTTTGCTACATCGGCGAAGATCTCAAGGACCGCGACCTGAAGGTCGGCGACAAGATCGCTTCCCTGGTCTCCCTGTCCATGACTCCGCTGCGCATAGACAAGATCAAGGCCATCCATAAGGACATCGACCGCGTTGATATCGAAGGTAAGGCCATACTGTTCGAGAGCGGCATCTATGCCAAGCTCCCCGAAGACATGAGCGAGCCTCTCGCCCTGGCAGCCCTCGACGTGGCCGGCGCTCCCGCCCAGGCCCGCAAGCTCCCCAAGGAAGGCGACAGCGTTCTGATCCTTGGCGCCAACGGCAAGTCCGGCGTTCTTTGCGGCTACGAAGCCATGAAGAAGGTCGGCCCGAACGGCAACGTAGTCGGCGTAGTCCGCAACCCCAAGCAGGTTGATGCTCTGATGGATCTTGGCGTATATCACAAGGTCATCGTCGCTTCCGCTACCGAGCCCGTCGCCGTGCTTGATAATGCGCTGGCCGCCAACGACGGCAAGGAATACGACCTGTCCATCTGCTGCGTAAACATCGAAAACTGCGAGATGAGCGCCATACTGCCCGTCCGTGACGACGGTCTGGTATACTTCTTCTCCATGGCCACCAGCTTCACCAAGGCGGCTCTGGGCGCCGAGGGCGTAGGCAAGGACGTCACCATGATCGTCGGCAACGGCTACACCAAGAACCATGCCGAAATCACACTGAACGTGCTGCGCGAGAACCCCAAGCTCCGCAAGCTGTTCGACGAGAAGTATTGCTGATAACAGCATAGTTTAATGCGAAAAAGGGCCTGCGGATGTCCGTGGGCCCCTCGTAGCATCAACGAGTTAATACCTTATATTACCAAAATAAAAAGTAAAGGAGAACCTAAATGAGGAAAAGCAGGGAAAACGGCCTGTTCCTGAACGTGCCCGATGAACAGTGGAACGATTGGAAATGGCAGGTAGAGAACCGCATAGAAACTCTTGAGGACCTTAAGAAGTACATCACCCTTACCGAAGAAGAAGAAGAAGGCATAAAGGCTACGCTGGGCAGGCTGCGCATGGCCATCACCCCGTATTACCTTTCCCTTATCGATCTTAACGATCCCTACGACCCCATCCGTAAGCAGGCCATACCTACCGAGCATGAGCTTGAGTTCGCTCCCTATGAGGATGCCGATCCTCTGCACGAGGATATCGACTCCCCCTGCCCGGGTCTGACCCATAGGTATCCCGACCGCGTGCTGCTGCTCATCACCGACCAGTGCAGCATGTATTGCCGTCACTGCACGCGCCGCCGTTTCGCCGGCCAGCATGACTGCGAAGTGGCCAAGAACCAGATAGACACCTGCATCGACTATGTGCGCCATCATCCCGAAGTGCGCGACGTTCTGCTCAGCGGCGGCGACTGCCTGATGGTAAGCGACGATATGCTCGATTACATCATCGGCGAGCTGCGCAAGATACCTCATGTTGAGATAGTGCGCCTCGGCTCCCGTACCCCGGTTGTTATGCCGCAGAGGATCACCCCGCATCTTTGCGAGGTACTCAGCAAGTATCATCCCGTGTGGCTCAACACCCACTTCAACCATCCCAACGAGATTACCGAAGAATCCGCCAAGGCCTGCGCCATGCTGGCTGACGCCCTCGGTAACCAGAGCGTTCTGCTCGCCGGCGTGAACGACTGCGTGCATGTAATGAAGAAGCTGGTCAACGAGCTTGTTCGCATCCGCGTCCGTCCTTACTACATTTACGCCTGCGACCCGTCCCTGGGCCTGAGCCACTTCCGTACCCCCGTTTCCAAGGGTATAGAAATAATGGAAGCCCTGCGCGGCCATACCAGCGGCTACTGCATCCCCACCTTCGTGGTAGACGCACCCGGCGGCGGCGGCAAGACCCCCGTTATGCCCAACTATGTGATAAGCCAGACCCCGCGCAAGGTCATACTGCGCAACTTTGAAGGCGTTATCACCACCTATACCGAGCCCGAGGTTTACAAGAACGAGTGCCATTGCGACGTTTGCGAAGGCAAGCGCAAGGTTGCCCCGCTGACCGGTGTTGCCGGCCTTGCACAGGGCGTTGAGCAGAAGTATCTTGAACCCACCAAGCTGCTCCGTAAGGATCGTTATGCCGACAGGCAGAAGAACGAGAACAAATAATCAAACTTGACCCATTGCTTTGCGGAAGGGGAAAGTCCCTTCCGCAGGGCTTTGACTTATCGGGAGGTAAATCAATGCAGAGCAAACTGAACCTGAACCGCGAGCTTGTCGATCGCGCCCGCCAGTCCGCCGCAAACATTGCCGCGGATACGCAGCGCTTTATCGATCAGCACACCACGGTAACCGTGGAGCGCGCGGTTTGCCGCCTGCTGGGCATAGATGGCGTCAACGAGATGGACGTTCCCATGCCCAACGTGGTGGTTGATCACCTTATGGCCAATTCCATACTGCCCGTAGGCGCGGCGTGGTACATTGGCAACGCAATGGTAGAAACCGGGCTTGACCCGCAGGGCGTTGCGGAAGCAATAGATCGCGGCGAGCTTGACATGAGCAAGCTGCCCGCCCATAGCGACGCCGATATACGCGCAGCCATAAATCCCGTTGTGGAAAAGACCATTACGCGCATAAACGAAAACGTAAGGAACCGCAACGAATACCTTAGCTGCTTCGGCGACAAGGAAGGCCCCTACCTTTATATCATAGTCGCTACCGGCAATATATATGAAGATATAACCCAGGCTAAGGCCGCCGCCAAGCAGGGCGCGGACATAATAGCCGTTATCCGTACCACCGGACAGAGCCTGCTGGACTACGTGCCCTACGGCGCGACCACCGAAGGCTTCGGCGGCACCTATGCCACTCAGGAGAATTTCCGCCTGATGCGTGCCGCGCTTGACGAAGTGGGCGAAGAACAGCACCGCTACATTCGCCTGTGCAACTATTGCTCCGGTCTGTGCATGCCTGAAATAGCCGCCATGGGCGCGCTTGAAAGGCTGGACGTTATGCTTAACGACGCGCTCTACGGCATACTGTTCCGCGACATAAACATGCAGCGCACCATAGTTGACCAGTACTTCTCCCGCGTTATAAACGGCTATGCCGGCGTTATAATCAACACGGGCGAGGATAACTACCTGACCACCGACGACGCCATCGTTGCCGCGCACACCGTGCTCGCGTCCCAGTTCATAAACGAAGCCTTCGCAAGGGAAGCCGGCATGAGGGAAGAGCAGATGGGCCTTGGCCATGCGTTTGAAATGGATCCCTCCGTGGAAGATACCTTCCTGCTTGAGCTTGCCCAGGCGCAGATGGCGCGCGAAATATTCCCCAATGCGCCGCTTAAATACATGCCTCCTACAAAGTTCATGACTGGTAACATTTTCCGCGGCCATATACAGGATGCGCTCTTCAACATGGTCACCATACTGACCGGCCAGAAGCTGCACCTTCTCGGTATGCTTACCGAGGCCATACATACCCCCTTCATGAGCGACCGCGCCCTTTCCATTGAAAATGCGCAGTATATTTTCCGCACCATGAAGGATCTGGGCGACGAGCTGACCTATAAAGAGGGCGGCATAATCCAGACCCGCGCCAACGAAGTGCTGACCAAGGCTGCCGATCTTCTTGTTGAGATAGAAAAGCTTGGCCTGTTCACCACCATCGAAAAGGGCATATTTGCCGACGTAAAGCGTCCTAAGGACGGCGGTAAGGGCCTTGCGGGCGTTGTGGTGAAGGACGACAGGTACTTCAATCCCTTTATTGAGGCCATGAAAGGTAGGGTTGCAGAATGAGCAGCGGACTGTACAATACCCATAAAATAGACTTCGATACCACGCTGGACCTTACCAAGCTGAAGCCCTATGGCGACACGATGAACGACGGTAAGGTGCAGACCAGCTTCACCCTGCCCGTCAAGGACGACGAGCGCGGCGAGGAGGCGGCCCGCCAGATAGCCAAGAAGATGGGCCTTGAAGAACCCAACGTGGCATGGCATATGCCGCTGGACAAGGAGTTCACGTTCTATGTTGTCTACGGCAGCTGCGTACACACCGTAAACTATGAGGATATCCATGTTATAACCGTTGAATCCGACGTGATGAGCATGGAAGATACCAACGAATATATCCGCGAGCATATCGGACGCAAGGTTGTGATGGTCGGCGCCTCCACCGGTACCGACGCGCACACCGTCGGTATAGACGCTATAATGAACCGCAAGGGCTTCGCGGGCCATTACGGACTTGAGCGCTATGAAATGATAGAGGCCTATAACCTGGGCTCCCAGGTTCCCAATGAGGACTTCATAAAGAAGGCATTGGAGCTGAAGGCCGACGTGCTGCTGGTCTCGCAGACCGTTACCCAGAAGGATGTTCATATCCAGAACCTGACCAACCTGATAGAGCTGCTTGAGGCGGAAGGCCTGCGCGACAAGTTCGTTGTCTGCTGCGGCGGTCCGCGTATAACTCATGAGCTTGCCAAGGAGCTGGGCTACGATGCGGGCTTCGGCGCGGGCAAGTATGCCGACGACGTCGCCAGCTTTGCCGTTACCGAAATGGTCAAGCGCGGGATGGGCAAATAAAAATGGAATTTGTAGGGCTTGAAAAGCGCGGCCATATCGCGCTGCTTAAACTGAACCGCCCCAAGGCGCTGAACGCGCTCAATACCGCCATGCTGAATGAAATAGAGATGGCGGCGGCAAAGGTTGAACGGGACCCGGAAGTGCGGGTGCTTATAATCAGCGGCGAAGGCAAGGCCTTCGGCGCGGGCGCGGACATAGGGGAAATGGTTGGCTTGAGCCGGGCGGAGGCCAAGGCCTTTGCCGACGCGGGGCACCGCGCCTTCAAGCGCATAGATGATCTGTATATACCTGTTATAGCTGCTATCCATGGCTACGCCCTGGGCGGCGGGCTGGAGCTTGCACTGTGCTGCGACATAAGGCTTTGCTCCGAAACTGCCAAGTTCGGTCAACCTGAAGTTGGACTTGGTATCACCCCTGGTTTCGGAGGGACACAAAGGCTTCCGCGCGTGGTGGGAACATCCAACGCCATGACGCTTACGCTTACGGGGAAACCCGTGGGCGCTGAGGACGCGCTGAGGATGCGGCTGGTGAACAGGGTATATCCGGACGCGGAGCTTATGGACGGCGCAATGGAAATGGCAGAGACCATTGCCAACAACGCGCCGCTTGCCGTGCATTACTGTAAGGTTGCCATGAGCCGCAGGGTGGATAGATTCCTGGAAAACGACCTGGATTACGAAGCGCAGGTATTTGGCGAGTGCTTCGAGACCGAGGATCAGCTCAACGCCATGACCGCGTTCCTTGCGAAGCGGCCAAAGGCGGAGTTCAAAGGAGAATGACGAACGATGATGGATGAAAGGATTGCCGTAATAGGCGCAGGTACGATGGGGCTGGACATAGCGACGGCGTTCGCAACCGCGGGCGCGGCTGTTATAGTGCGGGACATCAACAACAATATCATTTCCGCCGCGAAGGCAAGGCTTGAAGCTTCCCTTGAAAAAAGAGTGGCCAAGGGCAAAATGAGCGGCGAGGAGCGCAGCGCGATACTTTCGCGCATGAGCTTCACCACCGAGTTGGGGGACTGTAAGGATGCCGATTTGGTGGTTGAGGCGGCTGTTGAGCGCGCGGACATAAAGAAGCAAATATTCGCCCAGCTGGATGATATTTGCCGCACGGACGCAATACTTGCCAGCAACACAAGCTCCATATCCATAACCGATATCGCTTCCGCTACCAAGCACCCCGAGCGGGTGGTGGGTATGCATTTCTTCAACCCTGCAACCGTTATGAAGCTTACGGAGCTGATAAGGGGCGTGTTCACAAGCGATGAAGTGTACGCGAAAGCGCGCGCTTTGGCGGAGGCGGCGGGCAAGACCCCCGTTGAGGTGAACGAATGCCCCGGCTTCGTAGTGAACAGGCTGCTGATACCCATGATAAACGAAGCTATCGGCCTTTGGGCCGAGGGCATAGCGAGCAGGGAGGATATAGATACGGCCATGAAGCTTGGCTGCAACCATCCCATGGGCCCGCTTGCGCTTGCGGATATGATAGGGCTTGACGTGTGCCTGTTCATAATGGATACGCTTTATACCGAAACGTGCGACAGTAAGTACAGGGCGCATATAAAGCTGAGGCAGCTTGTGCGCGCGGGGCTTATGGGCCGCAAAACGGGGCGCGGGATATACGATTATACAAAATAGTTTTTTTATTACACACTTAAAAGAAGGAGAGAAAGATGGATTTCAACCTGTCACAGGAGCATCTGATGCTTCGGGATTTGTACCGCAAGTTCGCTGAAAACGAAGTGAAGCCCCTTGCGGAAGAGGTAGACGAGGAAGAACGCTTCCCGATGGAAACCGTTAAGAAGCTTGCTCGTTACGGTTTCATGGGCATTCCGTTCCCCACCAAGTACGGCGGAGCCGGCGGAGACATTCTGGCTTACGCAATGGCTGTTGAGGAACTGAGCAAATGCTGCGCCACCACCGGCGTTATAGTTTCCGCGCATACCTCACTGTGCTGCGCCCCCATATTCGAGAACGGCACCGAGGAGCAGAAGATGAAGTATCTGCCCGCCCTGCTCAGCGGCGAGAAGATAGGCGCGTTTGGCCTCACCGAACCCGGCGCCGGTACCGACGCCGCCGGCCAGCAGACCACCGCCGTGCTTGAGGGTGACCACTACGTGCTCAACGGCACCAAGATATTCATAACCAATGCCGGCTATGCAAGCGTTTATATCATATTCGCCATGACCGACAAGGCCGCCGGCACCAAGGGCATTTCCGCCTTTATAGTAGAAAAGGACTTCCCCGGCTTCTCCGTAGGCAAGAAGGAGAAGAAGATGGGTATCCGCGGCAGCGCCACCTGCGAGCTGATAATGGAAAACTGCATCGTTCCCAAGGAAAACCTGCTGGGTAAAGAAGGCAAGGGCTTTGCCATAGCCATGAAGACGCTCGACGGCGGCCGTATAGGTATCGCCAGCCAGGCGCTTGGCATAGGCGAAGGCGCCGTGGAAGAAACCGTAAAGTATGTGCAGGAACGTAAGCAGTTCGGTAAGCGTCTTTCCCAGATGCAGAACACTCAGTTCCAGCTTGCCGATATGCATACCCGCATGAAGGCCGCGCAGTTCCTGGTATATTCAGCCGCGTGCAAGAAGCAGGCCTATGTTGAGGCCGAAATGGCGGGCAAGAAGGGCGAAAGCTACTCTGCCGACGCCGCAATGGCCAAGCTGTTCGCAGCCGAAGCCGCCAGCGACGTTACCCGCAGGGCCGTTCAGCTTTACGGCGGATACGGCTACACCCGTGAATATCCCGTGGAGCGCATGATGCGCGACGCGAAGATAACCGAGATATACGAAGGCACCAGCGAAGTCCAGCGCATGGTCATCGCGGCCAACCTGGGCGTGAAGTAAGGAGGCAGACATGAAAGTTATAGTATGTGTAAAACAGGTTCCCGATACCTCCGGTAAGGTTGCCGTCAATCCGGACGGTACGCTGAATCGTGCCTCCATGCAGACCATAACCAACCCGGACGACATGAACGCCGTTGAAGCCGCCCTCAAGCTGAAGGACGAGACCGGCTGCAAGGTAGTTGTTGTTTCCATGGGTCCCCCGCCGGCAATGGGCATGCTGCGTGAGCTGCTGGCCATGGGCGCGGACGAAGGCGTGCTGATAAGCGGCCGTGAATTCGGCGGCAGCGATACCTACGCCACCAGCCAGATAATTGCCGCGGGTATCAACCACCTGGGCATAGAGAAGGACGACATAGTATTGTGCGGCCGCCAGGCTATCGATGGCGACACCGCGCAGGTTGGCCCCCAGATCGCCGAAAAGCTGCATCTGCCCCAGGTCACCTATGCCGCCAAGATAGAGAAGGAAGGCGACACCGTTACCGTTCAGCGCATGCTGGAGGATGGTTACATGACCGTTAAGGTGCAGACTCCCTGCCTCATCACCTGCATAAAGGAACTGAACGAACCCCGCTACATGAGCGTTGGCGGCGTGTACGAAAGCTTTAAGAAGCCCATCGCCGTGTTCGATTTCAATACCCTGAAGGATGATTCCCTGATCGACCTGACCACCATAGGCCTCAAGGGTTCCCCCACCAACATATTCAAGTCCTTCACTCCTCCTCCGAAGGGTGTTGGCCAGATGCTTGAAGGCGCCGACAAGGCCACCTGCGAAGGCCTTGCCGAAACGCTTGCCGCCAAGCACATTATCTAAGGAGAAAGGAGAACACAAATGGCTTACAACAGCATGGATTTAGCCGCCTTTAAGGACGTTTGGGTATTCTGCGAGCAGCGCGAAGGCAAACTGATGCCCACCGATTTCGAGCTTATCTCGGAAGGCCGTAAGCTTGCGGACGAGCTGGGCGTTAAGCTCTGCGGTCTGCTGCTTGGCGACAATGTAGAGGGCCTTTGCAAGGAGCTTGCCGGCTACGGCGCGGACAAGATAGTCCTTTGCGAATCCCCGCTTCTTAAATATTACACCACCGATGCTTACGCCAAGGTGATATGCGACGCGATAGAGGAGCTCAAGCCCGAGGTATTCCTTATCGGCGCAAGCACCATCGGCCGCGACCTTGGCCCCCGCTGCGCGGCAAGGCTGCACACCGGCCTTTGCGCGGACTGCACGCACCTGGATGTTGACGTACCCAAGTACCTTGACTTCCTGCGCGCCAGCTCCACCCTTGATATCGACAGCATGAAGTTCGATATGGAGGACCGCAATTTGAAGATGACCCGTCCGGCGTTCGGCGGTCACCTTATGGCAACCATCATATGCCCGCGCTTCCGCCCCGCCATGGCAACTGTGCGCCCCGGCGTTATGCGCAGGGCCGAGTTCGACCAGGCAAAGGCCGATGCGGTGGAAATCGTCCGTCCCGAAGTCAAGCTGACCGCGGAGGATGTGCATACCGAGGTTGTGGAAGTCGTTAAGGCTGCCAAGAAGATAGTTGACCTTGTTGGTGCGGACTTCATCGTTTCCGTTGGCCGCGGCATAAGCAAGAACGTTGAGCAGGGCATCAAGCTGGCCGAGGATCTGGCCGAGGCTCTGGGCGGCGTTGTCGGCGGCAGCCGCGCGGTCATAGACAACGGCTGGCTCTCCGCCGACCATCAGGTTGGCCAGACCGGCAAGACCGTTCACCCGAAGGTGTACATCGCCCTGGGTATTTCCGGCGCGATACAGCACAAGGCCGGTATGCAGGATTCCGAATGCATAATCGCCGTGAACACCAACGAATCCGCGCCCATATTCGAGATTGCCGACTACGGTATCTGCGGCGACCTGTTCAAGGTCACCCCGATGCTGACCGAGGCTATCAAGGCGCAGAAGGCCAAGAAGCAGTAAGCTTCACCTAACGGCATAATAAACCGGCGGCTCACACGGGCTGCCGGTTTTTGCGCAGTATAAATTACCGTCATACCGCGTCCTTTCCCGAATGAAGTCATAAGTCAATATGTAACACCCGTTGCTTGTCAGCGCATAAAAGATATGTTATACTTGTTACGGAACTTGTATTCATAAAGCGTAAAACATGGAAGGGGGGCAGTATGGAGCAGATAAACAACAGCCATCATGAAGCCGCAAACAATGCAAATGAACAGGTAAAAACCACGAAAAATAAAAAGCTTATGCTTGCGGTGCTTGCGGCGGCCGTCGCAATAGCCATGATTATAACAGCCTTTCTTATAATAGAATGGAACGGCCCACAATGTGTGGCGATACGGTACTTAAAAGGAGTTACGGGCGAAACGTCGTGCAGGGAAGCCTTTAATCTGAGCCCGGGCGGCAAGAATGAATTTTTGAGGTATCGCTATGGTTGCAAAAACGATAATGAGCTGCTTGAACAGCTTAACAAAGAGTTTGGCGAGAAGTTTTTATCACTTAATGATTATTATAAATTTATTGATAAAAGAATCCGAAAAGACTTTGAAGATATGTTTGGCGCCTATGCGGTCAGCATGAAGGCGATAGACATAAAAGATACGAGTATTAAAAGCCTACAACTCAAGAGGCTATACGGGGTAGACCGTTTGAGGCTTAGGATAGAGGAACTCCTTGATGGACTTAACATTGACGAGGAAGAAATTACAGCGTGCAAAGAGGTAAATATCGAGTTTGTGGTAACAGGAGAGAAGGAAACATATAGGGGAAATATACATGTTTATGTAGCAAAAATCAAAGGAGCATGGAAGGGTATGGTTCTGGGGCATAACAGTGCTTTGGAATAAAGAATGCCAATGTCACTGCTCATGCTTAACGGCATAATAAACCGGCGGCTCACACGGGCTGCCGGTTTTTGCGTTATGTCTTTACTTGTCAGAAACCGAAGAACGGAGAGTGGACGTTAAATTGGCAATATATGACTATTATCAGAATAACGCTTGAGAGCATATGCCATGCCACCTGCTTCCATGCTGCGCGTTGACGTAATTTGCATTGCTCCGTTTCCTTTGGCGTTAGGTAATCGGGCCATTTGCCAAACGCATCGCGCAGCGAAACGACTATGGGTATAAGCTGAAGCACGAGCAGGATTGCAAGTGCACCGACTCTTGCCCAGCGCGGCCAGCGGCTGTCATCAGGGAGTGATGCCGATAAGCATATGTAGGGGAGCGTCAGCAGCGCAAACTGCACGGAAACAACGTCCGTTGCAAAAACTTCTTTTTTCTGCGAAAGTGCGTTTATAAGCTTTTTCATGTGATGCACCCTATAAAACTTGATTCAATATTGCCACAATACCATATAACCGGCATAAACGCAAGCCATATACCAAGAAAAACAGGTGAATTGTTGCGCTAAGCGGGAATATATGGTACTCTTTGTATATCAAATAAACATTTCAGGGAGGGTAACCATGGTATTTTTAATTCCGCTTCTATGTGACCTTATTCTTATGTGGATAGCTATTGGCATAAGGCGGCAGATACATCAACCGCAGCTTTATAAAGCAATACTGATGGATGTACCTCCCCACGTTAAGCATATAGCATTGCTTTTTGCCGAAGTCGGCATACTGCTTACATGCCATCTGTTTTTGAAGGTGTCAACGCATGACCACGGCATGGCTATGGTTATAATAGCGGGGCTTTTGTGCATGATTCCCGCATTTATAGCGATAGCCAAGAGCATGATACAGTTCGGTAAGGCGGAGCATGGCAAGTGGTGGTATGCGCATACGGCAGTATACGCCATAGGCTGCACGGCGGTGCTGCTTTCCTGCGCGGCACAATACTAAAAACGGGAGAATATGAAACTCAAACGCATAGCCTACATATTCATCCAATGCACATGGGGCGCGGTGCAAAGCCTACTGGGGCTTATTGCAATGCTTTTGCTCGGCAGGCAGAAGCATTGCTTTTATCGCTGTGCCGTGCTTACGGAATACGATATCGACTCTGTGCCTAAATATATGCGCTGGCTCGGCTGCGTGTCGCTTGGCATGTTCATATTCGTCGGCACGCATAAAGGCGCAAGCCATGAACAGGTGCAGGGCATAATTTCGCATGAATACGGGCACACGCTCCAATCGCTGCTGTTGGGGCCGCTGTATCTTATCATGGTAGGCGCGCCAAGCTTTATATGGTGCAGGCATTACGGCAAGCACCGCGGGGAATACGCCGCGCGCGGCATAAGCTATTATTCCCGCTATCCCGAAAAGCAGGCCACGGCGCTGGGGTTAAGGGCGGAGAAACGGAAAATATAAGCAATATCCCGTATTGACATGCGACATAAATCGACAATATAATAAACACAGCACCTGCCAGTGCGGTGGCGGTTAGTCACACCTTAACTTGGATATCAAGAATATCGGGGGAAGGGGGTGATTGCTATGATGACATGGGCGGATTTTTTTGCCTTTTGCATGCTTGTCATAGCGCTTCTAAGGTTCTTCCTGTCGATCATTGATCGCATGAATAAGAAAAAAAGAAGTAACCGTCGCGGTCGAAAGTAACGGTTACCTCTAACTAATACGATTGACCAACCGTCATCGGCAGGTGCTCTTGTATGTTTATTATATACGTTTTAGATTATTTTTGCAACAGCACAATTAAAACTCGTTATAAAACACCAGCTCTTTTTCATCCTTGAACTCGAAGTGACCGGGGTAAGGCTCGGCATCGGGCGCGGGATAGCCCATCATAAGCATGGCGGAGGCTTCGTAATTATCGGGCAGGGCAAATTCCTCACGTACCACCTGCGGGCGGAAATGCATTACCCATGTCGTGCCGACGCCTATGCTTGCAGCCTCCAGCATCATGTGCGTGGTGACGATTGCCGCATCTATGTCGTAACTCTTTTTGCCGTCGTACTTGCGCGTCCAGCAGGCGTCCTTGTCGCTGCAGATAAGCAGAGCCGTGGGCGCATTGAAATGGCACGCCGTGCATTTTTTCAGCTTTTCAAGCGCTTCATCGCTGTTTATGACCAAAATGCGCTGCGGCTGGTCGTTATGCGCCGTGGGGGCGAGCATGCCGGCCTTCAGTATTTTATCAAGATCCTCCTGACGAACCTTTTCTTCCCTAAACTTCCTTACGGAATAACGCTTTGCAGCCAGCTCCAGAAAATCCATATGTGCAGTCTCCTTTGTAAGCGGTTTGCTATATCTTATCATATGGGCGCATAAAAGTGAATAATGATAAGCACATAGGCTTGGGAGGTGACATTATATGGCAAGGGGAAAGGCGGCAAACGCGCCCGCTGTGCTTACGCTGCTGAAGGCGGCGTTTATAGGATGCGTGGTGAGCATTGCGCTGATAGTTATTTTTGCGGTGCTGATGTGGAAACAGGTGGTCGGTGTGGAGTTGATACCGATTGTTAACGCGGCAATAAAGGTTATAGGCGCAGCGGCGGCGGGCTTCTTAGCGCAAAGGGGCTGCGGCAGCCGCGCGTGGCTTTTCGGCGGGGCGGCGGGGCTTATTTACGCAATGCTCGCCTATGCCGTGTTTTCAATATTAAGCGGCAGCTTTGCGCTGAACATGGCAATGCTCAGCGATATGGGCATAGGCCTGCTTGCCGGTATGCTGTGCGCAATGGTAACGCGGGCGGCGGCACGCTGAAAACGATAAATGCGGCGTAAGCATTAAGTTTTCCTATGTAGATAAGCTGTTTTGTGATATAATTAAACAGTTGTAAACACTGCGGTACATAACCGCAGCTTATTGCCAAGGAAGGAGGACGGGACTATGCTTAGGCTGGTATGCAAGGCGCAGGAGCAGCCGCGTGAGCGCGTGCGCGAAATGGCGGAAGAGCTGTGTATCAGCCCGCGGACGGCGGAACTGCTGCTGTCCAGGGGAATTACAGACTGCGACGAGGCCGCGAATTTCCTTAACCCTTCCGAAAGCGCGCTGGAGAACGCATATCTTTTGAAGGATATGGATAAGGCCGTATCGCGCATAAGAAAAGCGATAGATCTTGGCGAAAAAATAGTCGTATTCGGCGACTATGATGCCGACGGCGTGTGCGCAACGGCAATAATGCTAAGCTGCCTCAGGCGGCTTGGCGCGAATGCGGAATACATGATACCTTCGCGGCATGAGGACGGCTACGGCATGACAATGAAAAGCGCGGAGCAGCTTTTCAACATGGGCGCGAATCTTATAATAACGGTTGATAACGGCGTTAAGTCCGCGGCGGAGACGGAGCGCTGCTACGAACTTGGCATGGAGGTTATAGTTACCGACCATCATATCCCGGGTGACACGCTGCCCAAGTGCGAGGCGCTGATACTTTGCGGCAATGCGGACGAATACCCGAACCGGCATATATGCGGCGCGGGGCTTGCGTGCAAGGTGGCGGAGGCATTGCTTGGCCGCGAGGGGGCAAGGGAATACATACCGCTTGCGGGCATTGCAACGGTTGCGGATATTGTTCCGCTCACGGGGGAAAACCGCGTGTTTGCCGCGCTTGCGGTCAAGGATATACGCCGCGGCAGATGCCCGGAGGGAATAAAGGCGCTCTGCTCCGTGTCCCAAACAAAATTGCAGGACGTGAGCGCGGGCGATTTCGGCTTCAGGATAGCGCCGCGGCTGAATGCGGCAAGCCGCATAGAAGAAGCGGACGCGGCGGTGAGCCTGCTTATGGAGACCGAGCGGGAGAGCGCGGCGAAGCTGGCGGCAAAGCTTGACGAGCTGAACGCCAAGCGAAAGGCGGAGGAAAGCGGAATATTCAACGCCGCCTGCGAAAAGCTTGCCAATGAGGACCTGACCAAGCGGCGCTGCATAGTGCTGCACGGGGAGGACTGGAACGCGGGCGTTATAGGCATTGCGGCGGCAAGGATAGCGGAGCGGTTTTATAGGCCCACGGTGCTGCTGAGCGGTAAAGATACGGTCACGGGATCGTGCCGCAGCATAAGCGGAGTGAATATTCACGATGCGCTTTCATCCTGCGAAAGGTTCTTTTCCCGCTTCGGCGGGCATGCGTATGCCGCGGGACTTACCATGCAGCAAAAGGACATAGACGAATTCCGCGCGGCGATGGACGATTACCTTTGGCATAACGAGCCTGAGGAGAAGTTTATACCCAGCGCGCAGTATGATTTTGAAATGGAGCTGGGCGGCATCACGAAGCGCTTTGCGGAGGAGCTGGGCATGCTGGAGCCCTTCGGCGCGGGCAATCCGCAGCCGGTGGTGCTCAGCCGCGGGGTAAGGCTTGCCAACATGGAACGCATAGGGTGCGAAGGCAAGCATGTGCGCTGCCACGTTACGCGGGACGAGCAATATATAAACGCCGTGTATTTCAATTCCGGCGCGGAATTCAGAAATATGCTGGATATGGACAGGTGCGACGCCGTGTATACCCCGAACATAAACACGTTCATGGGGCGGAGCGAATTGCAGCTTAATATAAAAAATCTGCGCTGTGCCGAGCCTAACGACGTAAATGCGTGGATAGACAGGCAAAAGGGCAAATTTGTTGATGCAATATGCAGAAATGTTTTGTATAATAATACCCGTGCCGTAAGCGGACTTGCGTTTGCGGACACGGAGAAAAAGCTTATTGAGCTTGTTGACGCAAGCGCGATGGACACCATAGCGCTCTGCTTCACGGCGGCGGGAGCAAAGCGGCTGTGCGCACTGCTTAAAGCGCGCGGCATTTGGAACCGTATGGACGTAAGCTTCGGCAGCAACGCGAAAAGCATATGCGCATATAACGCGGCGGTGCTTGCGCCGAATATTGCGGACATGGACATAAGCCGCTACAAAAATATAATAGTTTTCGATACCGCAACAAGCAGCGGCATACCCGGCGCACTGCGCCAAATGAACGGGGATGCTGCGCTTTATGCAGCCAAGCCGAACGCGGCGGAGACGGAAGAGCTGATAGCTGGCATACCGCGTGACAGGGCGGATTTCATTGCGCTGTATAAGGCGCTGCGCTGCACGGTTGGTAAGTTTTATAACATAAACGCCATGGCGGATGCGCTATGCGCCGCAACCAACGCCCCGCGGTGCCATTGTGCGCTGGCGGCGGACGTGTTCTATGAACTTGGCTTTGTTACAAAGGGCAGCGGCGGCATACGGGTTGAAAAGGACCCGCCCAAGCGCTCGCTTGAGGAAAGCCGGACTTTTTTTGCGCTTAACTCCCTAAGGGAGATGAACGATATGTACTTGCAACTATACGAGGAGGCAAACCATGAAGCTTGAAGATACCATTCGCACCATACCCGATTTCCCAAAACCCGGAATACTGTTCCGCGACGTTACCACGCTTTTTAAGAACCCCGAGGCGTTCCATCAGCTTATAAGCGATATGGCTGAAGAGCTGAAGGACAAGCATGTGGACGTGGTGGTCGGGCCGGAGGCGCGCGGCTTCATAATGGGCAGCGCACTTGCTTACGCACTGGGCGCGGGCTTTGTGCCGGCGAGGAAGCCCGGTAAGCTTCCCTGCGAAACGGTGAGCTATGAATATTCCCTTGAATACGGCACGGATTCGCTGGAAATACATACCGACGCCATTCAAAAGGGACAGAAGGTGGTGGTTGTGGACGATTTGCTGGCGACCGGCGGCACGGCGCTTGCGGCGATAAAGCTTATTGAGCAGATGGGCGGTGAGGTTGTTGCCGTTCGCTTCGCAATAGAGCTTAAGAGTGAGCTTAACGGCGCGGCCGCGCTTGAAGGCTACGACGTTAAGGCTTCCATAGTATACTGATAAAAAGAACGAGCATATACGGAAAGGAGGTTTGCCGGAATGAGCAATGAAAAGATAATAGATAACAACGATGAAATGCGGCTGGACGGTATGAGCGAAGTGAACATAGACAAAATGGTCGACGCATCCGAGCATCATCTTATAGACGACGAGGAAGTAAGGATGCTGATGGACGAGCTTGAAAAGGCCTGCGCGGAAAAGTTCAGCGAGGATGATATGGCGCGGCTTAAAAAGGCCATGAACTTTGCATATAAAGCGCATCTGCCGCAGAAGCGCGAATCCGGCGAACCGTATATAATCCATCCGCTGGCTGTGGCCAAAATGCTGTTTGAAATGGGCATGGATACCAACACCGTTATAGCCGGCCTTCTTCACGATGTGGTGGAGGACTGCGACGGGATAACGGTTGAGGATATTGCCCGCGAATTTGGCACGGACATTGCGGAGATGGTGGACGGCGTAACCAAGCTGACCAAAACCGGCAAAAGCGACATTATAAGCAAGGAAGAGGCGCAGGCGGAAAACCTGAGGAAGATGTTCCTTGCCATAGCCAAGGACGTCCGCGTTGTTATAATAAAGCTGACGGACAGGCTGCACAATATGCGCACGCTTGAATATTGCAAGCCCGAAAAGCGGCAGCGCAAAGCGCGGGAGGTGCTGGACGTTTATGCGCCGCTCGCAAGCCGCTTCGGCATGGGCGCAATAAAGTGCGAAATGGAGGATCTTGCCTTCCATTACCTTATGCCGGAAGAATACGCCGCGCTTGAAAAGCAGATTGAGCCGCAGCGGCGAGAGCGCATGCTTACGCTCAATAAGGCCATAAAAACGATAGAGGAGCAGCTTGCCGCCGCCGGCATACAGGCGCAGGTGAACGGCAGGCCGAAGCACCTATACAGCATATATAAAAAGTTCCTCAGGCAGAACAGGAGCCTTGCGGAGATATATGATCTTATAGCCGTGCGCGTTATAGTGAACACGATAAACGATTGCTATGCGGCGCTGGGCATAATCCATTCCATATGGAAGCCCGTGCCCGGCAGGTTCAAGGATTATATAGCCATGCCAAAGACCAATATGTACAGGTCTTTGCACACAACGCTGTTTTCCGATACCGGCTTGCCGTTCGAGGTGCAGATAAGAACATACGAAATGCACCGCACGAGCGAATACGGCATAGCGGCGCACTGGATGTATAAAGAAGGGCGCGCCAATCAGGACGAGCTGGACAGCAAGCTTGCATGGCTGAGGGAGGCGCTGGAGCTTGAAAACTATGCGGATACCACAAAGGAATTTGTTGAAAGCATTCGCAAGGATTTCTTCAGCGACTATGTATATGTGCTTACGCCGCGCGGGCAGATAATTGACCTTGTCACCGGCTCCACACCGCTGGACTTTGCGTACCGCATCCATTCAAACGTTGGTAACCATGTTCAGCACGCAAAGGTAAACGGCGCGATAGTAAGGCTTGACTACAAGCTGAAGAATAACGACGTTTGCGAAATTGTAACCGCGCCCAACGCAACCCCGAGCCGCGACTGGCTCAAAATAGTGAAAACTCAGCAGGCCAAGGCAAAAATTCGCCAATGGTTCAAAAAGGCCAACCGCGAGGAAAACATAATCCGCGGTAAGGAAATGCTCAGCGAGGCCGCAAAGCGGCAGGGCAGGCAGCTTGGCGAGCTGACAAAGAAAAGCTATTATGACGATCTCCTCAAGCGGTTCAACATGAACGATATTGAGGATATATACGCCGCGATAGGCTACGGCGGCATAACCACAGGGCAGGTGCTGCATAAGCTGATTGAGCAATACCGCAAGGAAGAAAAGGCGAATCAGCTTGCGGCCAAGCTTGAGCAGAAGGAAGAACAGCGCGTGCAGAACGCCGTATCGCATCACGGCGTGGTGGTGAAGGGAGAGCCTAACATGGCGGTGCGCTTTGCGCATTGCTGCAGCCCGCTGCCGGGCGACAAGATAGTGGGTTACATTACCCGCGGCCGCGGCGTATCGATACACCGCGCAGATTGCCCGAACATGACGGATCTGATGCTGGACAAAGAACGGCTTATAGACGTTGAGTGGGCGAGCACGGAAAAGGCAAGCTACCCCGTTACTATACACATTGTTGCCGGGGAGCGGCCGGGGCTGCTGATGGAAATATCGCAGCTGCTTATGAATTTGAACATAAGCATACTGGCTATGAACGCGAAAACCACTGAGGATATCGTGACTGTGCAGCTTACGTTCAATGTATCCGGCGCGGCGCAGCTTGACAGCATTATGAAGGGCATGCGCAAAATACGCACCGTGAACGACGTATACAGAATAAACGCATAACGGGGGATTAGGAACATGAGAGCCGTGGTGCAGCGCGTGGAAAGCGCAAGCGTAACCATAGACGGAAGGGTAAACGGGAAAATAGGCAAAGGGTTCATGGTGTTGATAGGCATTGACGAAAACGACACCGATAAGGATCTTGACTATATTTGCGATAAGCTGACGGGGCTTAGAATATTTGAAGATGAAGCGGGCAAAATGAACCGTTCCATTATAGATGCGGGCGGGGAGATACTGCTTGTAAGCCAATTCACGCTTTATGGTGATGCACGGCACGGCAAACGCCCAAGCTTCATCCGCGCGGCGCGGCCCGAAAAGGCGATACCGCTTTATGAAAAGGCGATAGCGAAGCTGGGCGAAAAGGTGCACGTTGAAACGGGCATATTCGGCGCGGAGATGAAGGTGCAGCTTATAAACGACGGCCCCGTAACAATATTACTGGACAGCGAAAGGACATTTTAACATCATGGAAATAGCATCCCTTATAACCGGCCCCGTCGGGGTGAATACATACATTGTATACGGCAAGAACGCGGGCGAATGCATAATAATAGACCCGTCAGATACCGAGCTTGTGAACAAAAAGCTTGATGAGCTTGGCGTAAAGCCAACGGCGGTGCTGCTTACGCACGGGCATTTTGACCATATAGTGAGCGTTGCCGATCTTCAAAAGCAGTATGGCGCAAGGGTGTATATACACGAAATCGACGAAGCGGGCCTTAGGGACGCAAGCGTCAACCTGTGCGCAATGGCGCATATAGATATACCCCCCTGCAATGCGGATGTTAAGCTGAAGGGCGGCGAAACCATACACGAGGCCGGCTTTGATATCCGCGTGCTGTATACGCCCGGGCATACCAAGGGCAGCGTATCCTATGCCATTGCCGACGGCGAAAGGAAGGCCGTGTTCACGGGGGACTGCCTGTTCCATGGCAGCATAGGCCGCAGCGATTTCCCCGGTGGGGATCATAAGGAACTGCTTGATTCCATAGGCAATCAGCTTTTCGCTCTTGATGGCGATTATGAAGTTTATCCCGGCCACATGGGCGCTACCACGCTGCAGTTCGAGCGGGAGCATAACCCATTTATGCGCCGCTGGGGTAAGGACAAATGATAAGCCTATACACGAACAAAACCGAGTATATAGCCGATATAGCCGACGAGCTTCGGCTATTTTTGGCAAAAGAGGAAATAACGGAGGCGGAGAATGCCGCGGCGGACGTTTGCGTTACGCTTGAAGGCAGCGGTACTGGGCGCATTGCGCTTGCGCGGGTAAACATAGCCAAAGGCATGGCCGTTTATGAATGGGACTGCGTTATACCGCAAGGGGCAGACGCGCTTGAAATAAAGCGGCGAGAAAAACGCGCGGTGAAGATAGCGGCGTTCAGGGCAATGGCCGATATATACGGCTTCATGCCGCCGTGGGGCTCGCTTACGGGCATACGGCCCACGCGGCTGCTGAGGGAGCTGCGCATGCGCCACGGCGAAGCGGAAGCGATAAGAATGATGCAGCAGGACTTTGACGTGAGCGAAGAGAAGCTTGCCCTGGCAAAGACAATAAACGCCGTGCAGCAGCCAATTCTTGACAGCCAAACGGAAAAGGATGCGGATATATACATAGGTATACCGTTCTGCGCATCGCGCTGCCTGTATTGCAGCTTTGCCTCCCAGGTGCGCACTAAAAAGACGGACATGGTGGCCTATCTTGCCGCGCTGAAGAAGGACATAACGCTTGGCTCCGCCATATTGAAGCAGGCGGGCCGCAAAATACGCGCAATGTACATAGGCGGCGGCACGCCAACCGTGCTTACGGCGGATGAGCTGGACGGCCTTATTGCCCACGCGCTTGAAGCATACGCGGGATTCAATGGGGAATTCACCGTTGAAGCAGGCCGGCCGGATACGATAACAAGGGAAAAGCTGAGCGTGCTAAAAAAATACGGCGTGAGCAGGCTTTCCGTAAACCCGCAGACAATGAACGATGCAACGCTTGAACTGATAGGTCGCAGTCATAAAAGCGCGGACATTATAGCCGCGTTCAACATGGCGCGGGACATGGGCTTTGACAATATAAACATGGACGTTATAGCCGGCCTTCCCGGCGAGCATGCGGCGGACATGGAGCATACGCTTGATGAAATAATAAAGCTTTCGCCCGAAAACCTTACCGTGCATACGCTTGCATTAAAGCGATCGAGCCGCCTTGTTACGGAAGGGGAAAAATACCCAATGCCGGAGGCGGAGGAAGTAGAGCACATGGTACACATGGGCAGCGAAGCCGCGGCACGGCTCGGCATGCGGCCGTATTATATGTATCGCCAGAAATATATGAGCGGCAATCTTGAAAACGTAGGCTATGCCAAGCCCGGCACGGAATGCGTATACAACATAGACATGATGGAGGATACCACCGCCATAATGTCCCACGGGGCGGGAGCAATGACCAAATGTGTATACGATGCGGCGCGCCGCGTGGAGCGCGTGCCTGCGCCAAAGGAGATAAGCACATATATCGCCAAGGTGGAAAAGCTGAGCGGGGAGAAGGCAAGGTTATTCCTGTAAGGCTTTAATATCAGGATACATAAAGCGCGGCGCATTTGCGCCGCGTTTAACGTTGCTTTGGTTCGGGGTGCTTTTTTATAGCTTCATCTCCATGTTTATGTTCCGCTCCGTCATGCCAAGGTGCTTATAGAAACGCAGAGCATTTTCGTTAAAGGCCCAAACGGTGAGCATAAGCGTGTCCGCGCCGCGTTCCTTTGCAAGGCGGACTGTTTCATTATACAGCAGCGTGCCTATGCCCATTCCGCGGCAGTCGCTATGCACACATATGTCGTCAATATAGGCTATGCGGTGCGGCAGCATTGCCGGATTTGGATTGGGCGGCTTTATAAAGCCCGATGCAAAGCCTATAAGCTCATTTCCGTCATACGCGGCAATGGGGAAGCCGTTTTCATCCGCAAGCAGCGCCGCATAATATTCGCGGGAAAAGTGCGCATCGGCGGCATAAACATCGCTGCGCGCGGCATGGTGCAGCGCATGAACCTCTGCCACGAGTGCGCGCACGGCATCGTAATCATCAATGGTTGGCTTATGAATGACTATCATATGTTCTTCAGCACTATTTCCTTCATGGGCGTGGTTGAATCTATCGGCCCGCCGCCAAGGCAAACCTCGCCATCGTACAGCACAACCCATTGCCCGGGCGTAACGGCGCGCTCCGGTTGCATGAACGTTACGCGGCAGCCCTCGCCATGGATGCTTACGTGTACGGGTACGTCGCTTTGACGATAGCGGAATTTTGCCGTGCAGTCAAATTCCGGCGCGGGCGGTTCGCCGGCGATGAAGTGCATATGCCCCGCCTCAAGCGCAAGGGAGAAGAGCTCTTCATGCTCGCCCTGCTGAACAATAAGCAGATTGCGCTTCATGTCCTTGCCTATTACGAACCAGCTTTCGCCTGTCCCGTCGCTGCGCCCGCCTATGCCAAGGCCGCGGCGCTGGCCAAGGGTGTAATACATCAGCCCGTCATGCCGTCCTACTATCCTGCCGTCCAGCGTAACGGTATCGCCCGGCTGTGCAGGCAGATATTCCATAAGGAATTTTTTGAAATTGCGCTCGCCTATGAAGCATATGCCCGTGGAGTCCTTCTTTTTTGCGTTGGGCAGCTGCGCTTCTTCGGCTATGCGCCTAAGCTCGGGCTTTAGCATATCGCCAACGGGGAACATGGCGTTTTTCAGCTGCGCCTGCGTAAGACCGGCAAGAAAATACGTTTGATCCTTGTTCAAATCCTTTGCGCGAAGGAGCGTAACCCTGCCGTCCGCCGTCTTATCAAGCCGGGCATAATGCCCGGTTGCCAGGTTGTCCGCCCCTGCCGCCATGGCAAGGTCAAGAAACGCCTTGAACTTTATTTCGCAGTTGCACAATACGTCCGGATTGGGCGTTCTGCCCTTTGAATATTCGTCAAGAAAATAGGAAAAAACCCTGTCCTTATATTCCTTGGCAAAGTTCACGCCGTAGCACGGTATGCCTATCTTTCGGGATACGGCCATAGCGTCCTGATAATCCTCTGTTGCGGTGCATACGCCGTCCTCGTCCGTTTCTTCCCAGTTTTTCATGAATACGCCTGTCACATCGTAGCCCTGCTGCTTTAATACAAGCGCGGCTACGGAGGAATCCACCCCGCCGGACAAGCCGACTATAACTTTTTTTGCGTTGGTTTCCATATGCTTATCCTTATTCGTTGCCCGTAAGTCCGGGGCTTCTTAAAAGCGCGTTGCCAAGATATATCCGGTTTATCATGCCCAGCTTTTCGCCGCCTTCGCTCATCCAAACCTTTTTTATATAGGGAAGCTCGGTAAGCGTGTTTACAAAGCTGTATATTATAAGCATTTCCAGCCTGTCCGCACTTTCGGCGGATTCATAGCTGAGCGCTTCCTTAAGCTTATCCGTAAAGCCTTCCTTCCATTCTATAACCGCTATGCCGTCCGCAAGATACACACGCTCCACATCCTCACGCGAAAGGGGAGCGAAGCCAAGCCCGCTTGAACCTTGCGCATCTATAAGCGTGAGCACGCGCTTTGTCAAATCATATTCGTCGCTTGATGGAACTATTTTATTCTCCCGCTTCAGCATGGATCCGTTCTCGTCCGGATAATCCACGCTTACGCTCGTGCCGAGCATATCGGTATACATGTCGCGGGTAAGATAGTCCACGTCTTCATTAAGCTTTGTGCGCGTGCCGTCCTCCGCTTCAACGTAAAGCACTATGCCGCTTATGCCGGGAAGGTAGCCCGTAAGCGTCAGCGTGAGCGCGGCGCACATGAGCTGCTCGTCATAGTCGTTCTTGGGCTGCTTTATGGTTATGTATATAACCTTCGGTGCGAACAGCGGGAGGGAGCTTGGCGCGGAGGTGGAGGACGCTTCGCCGGTTTTATCCTTTGAGGTGTTCTTTTCGGCGGAGGCTTCCGCATCCGTTTCTTCCTCCTCCATTCCGGCTACGCCTATTCTCGGCTCCCGCGCAAGCGTAAAGTCCGCCGGCAGCACGGGCTCAAGCGCATCCTCTCCCGATATGCCCGCGGCAAGCTTGCCGGTAAGTATTGTAACAAGATCCGTTACCGAAGCTTCGGAAGAAACGCTCAACTGCACGCTGTGTGCGGCTATAAGCGTCCGTTCGGCATTGGTAAAATACATGGTGACGTATTGGTCAATGTATTTCACGACCTCGCTCATGGAGCCTTTGCTGCGGTCGGGATATTTTTCGGCCATGTCCTCGGCGTATTTATCAAGGCTTTGGCCTAAATATCGCGCTTCGCCTATGGCGTTGCTGTTGTAGCCCTGCTCCTTGCCGTTATACAGCACGTTCACGGCCTGTATGCCAAGCGTATCGCTGAGTGTTGCGGCTATCGCAAGGCGGGCTATTAGCCAATCTGACTCGCTGCCCGGGAAGCCGCCGCTTAGATACACGTTGCATATGCCCATGGACTTTTCAACCTTGTCCAGCTTCAGCTTGTATGGTACAGACCGCTCGAGCGACTGGCTCTGCGGCCCGTCCATAAGCGCGCGCATTGTGCAAAGCGCCATGCTTTCGCCTTCCTCGCAGCGCACTGTGCGCTTTTCACCCGCAAGGCGGGTGCCGTCCTCATTTATATAATAAAGCGTTGCTTCAAATTCGCCCTGAGCAAGCGTTTCCTCGCCCTGCCTGGGCGGCACATCGCTGCTCAACTCAAGCGCGGGCGGGTAGCTGTCCTCGTTTATGCAGGCGGAAAATATGCTCATGCATACCGCAAGCGCCAATATGAGCGCAATGCATCGCCGCATCATACGCCGTCACCTCCCAGCATGTTTATAAGCGATTTGTAGCCCGGTTTATATATGTTGCCCTCGCTTTTGAGCGTAAGCTGATATCTGCGCACGCCCTGATCATTATCCAGCGTTATTTCAACCGTTACCAGAATGCTTGAAGAATCCTTGTTCTGCGTTTGCTCGCGCACGGAAAAGCTTTTTATTTTGGCAAGGCTTGCCATGTATGTTTCAAAGCTGGCGTAATCCGGCTTCTGCGCGCCGCCCTGCTCAAGCTCGGCTATCAGCGGATACGCCTTATCGTATTCGCCGTTCTGTATATGCTCAAGCAGGCATGCTACCACGCCCGGCGCGGTTATAACATACGAATCGTCAAACTCCATAGGCTCCAGCAGATCGTGGCTGCCGCTGCCGAATGTTTCAAGGCCAAGCTCGGTCCTGCGCACGCGCGCGGCCGAACCGTTAAGCTCAAACAAAAGCTGCACGCTCACGTCCGGCCTGTTCGCGGTTATAGTGTTCACTATGGACTGCGCGGCAAGCCTTCGCGCAAGGTACATTTCCTCCCTTGCGTTTTCCACGCGCGCTTCGTATTCCGCGCGGGAAAGCAGCCCGTTTTCCATCAGTCTGGAGCCGTCCGCAACGGCTTCGTCCACAATATTTGTATTGAAGAACTCCGCCGAAAGGGTAACGTACAATATTGCCCCTTCAAGCGAAACATCAACTATTTCAGTGCCCGCGGGAATGACCGCGCTTATGTTTCCGCTAAGCGGGGGCGTGCCTTCCATAAGCGTGCGTATCATGGCGCGCTCCTCGCGCTCGCCTGCATAAACGGTTATTGTCGCCGTTACGCCGACGAGATACGCTTCATCAGTAAGCCTGTAATAAAGCTTTGCGCGCATGTCCTTTGCAATGCCCGCTTCGGGGTCTATATCGGGCAAATCCTCATGCACGCTGTCCTCTTTTATCATGCCGCGGGAGCAGCCGCAAAGCATGAGCAGCATAAGCGCCGCCGCGAGCAGCGCCATGAGCCGCAGTGTGTTTTTGCCATGCTTCATGCGTTTACTCCTCCCCGTCCGCAAGCGGCAGATGCACCGTGAACGTTGACCCGTGCCCAAACTCGCTTTCAACCGTTATAAATCCGCCGTGAAGCGCAATTATCCGCTCCACTATCGCAAGGCCAAGTCCTGTGCCGCCCGTGCCGCGGGAACGCGCCTTGTCCACGCGGTAAAATCGTTCAAACAGGTGCGGTATAGCGTCCTCCGGTATGCCTATGCCCGTATCCTTCACAATAAGCTGCGCCTCGCTCCCGGTCTGCTTCACCGCCGCGTCAACATGCCCGGCGTCTGTATACTTGACTGCGTTTTCTATAAGATTTACAACGGCCTGCTCTATCTGGCGTTCCTCGCCAAATATCATTGCGCTGCTGCCGGTGAAATTCAGCGCTATGCCCTTGTTCTCTGCAAGCGGCTTCAATCGGGAAACAACGCGCTCCGCTATGTCCTTCAAATCAACGTTTTCCCGGTGCAGCAGCGGCTGACCTTCATCGAACTGCACAAGGCGCAGAAGATCCGTTATAACGTTGGACATTCTGTCTACCTCGTGGTTAACATCCTCGAAGAGCTCCCGCATTTCGGCAGGGTCCGGATTTTCTTCATATAATATGGATTCGCTTAAAAGCTTCATTGTGGCAAGGGGTGTTTTAAGCTCGTGCGATGCATTGGATACAAATTCGTCCCTCACGCGGTCGTGGGCCTCTATCTGCTCGCTCATTCGGTTGAACGCGCGGCCAAGCTCCGCAACCTCGCCCTGCCCATGCACCTTAACGCGCACGCCGCTGCCCTGCTTGCCCATGCGGCGTATGGCGTGGGTCAGCTCCACAATGGGCTTTGTAACAAAGCCGCTGAGCGTAAAGCTAAGCGCCACCATAACCGCCGCAACAATGCCGAAAACTATGGCAACCTCGGCAATTATGTCCGCAACGCTGTCCTCAACGTCCTGTATCATGGCGCTGAAAAGCACCGCGCCCAAATATTTGCCGCCCTGAGTTATTGGGGCGGTGTAGTATACGGCCCAGTTGGCAGAGCCGGAAAGCTTCAGCGCGCTTTTGTCCGCGCCTGTGCTTATTCTATGGAAGCCGAACGCCGCCTCCTTGCCGCCGATGAGCACATCACGCACCTCTCTGTACGGCAGCATGAAGCCCGTTTGGTATGAGGCGGAGTCTATCTGAACCACCGCATCCGTATCCAGTATAAGCACCCTGCCGCCCATTTCCTGCGCGCGGGTGAGCGCCAATGAATACAGCGTGTCTGCATCGGAATCAAAGCTTTGGCTTATTTCAAGGGCAAGGCGGGTGGTGGCCTCCTGCTGCTGCTTGGTGCGCTGATTGACAAGCGAGGATTCAACCAATATTGCCACGGTAAAGCTTATGGACAGCAAGGCCACGATGGTAACCGCCAAATATATGGCGACCATCCTGACCCTGATAGAGCCGAAAAGCTGTTTTCGCTCACTGCGCAAAGTAATAGCCAACTCCCCACTTAGTAAGAATATATTCGGGATTGGCGGGGTCCCGCTCAATCTTTTCCCTAAGACGACGGATATGCACGTCCACCGTTCTGAAATCGCCCAGATAGTCCTGACCCCATATGGTTTCAAGCAGCTCGTCGCGGCTGTATACCTTGCCGGGGTTTTTCATGAAAAGCTGAAGCAGATCAAATTCCTTCATGGTAAGGCTAACGTTCTTGCCGTCAAGCGTTGCACTGCGGCTGCCTATGTTTATGCTCAGCCCGTTTGCGCTCAGTTCCATTTTGGGCGCTTCGCGGTTCGCACCAGCGCGGCGCAGTATGCTCTTTATCCTGGCCTTTACCTCCAGTATGTTGAAGGGCTTTGTCATGTAATCGTCCGCGCCGTATTCAAGGCCGAGTATCTTGTCCATATCCTCGCCCTTGGCGGTGAGCATTATTATGGGAATGTCGCTCGTTTCGCGCACTATCTGGCAAACCTCTATTCCGCTGAGCTTTGGCAGCATAACGTCCAGCAGCACCAAATCATAATGCTCGCTGTTAAGCTTTTTTAATGCCTCCTCGCCGTCCGATGCGGAATCGGTTTCGTAACCGTCCTGCTCCAGCGTGCGTTTCAGCCCTTTTATCATAAGCGGCTCGTCGTCCACAAGCAGTATTCGTCTTGCCATTATGGCGTCCTCCTTTCGCCGCGCAGAGGTTTTACGCGCAGCTATAACTTTCCATATTTATTATACCATAAAAGCGCCCCGCATAAAGGGGAATAATTTGAACGAACGGTGTATTTAACAATAAATTAACCGCTGAACTATGTACAAATGCATATAAATTTTGTTATAATAGCCAAAGTGTACTATGCCGGCATATGGATATGCCGGTTTTAAGGAAAGGACCAATTTGAATTTGAAACGAATTATCTCGCTTGTGCTTATATTTATACTCGCGCTCGGCGTGCTGCCCATTTGTGCCGCAGCGGACGAATTTGACCCGGAGAGCGTATCCACGCCCTATATCTGCCTTATGGATGCGGCGACGGGCACCGTGCTTTATGAAAAGAACAGCAAGGCGCAGGCATACCCCGCCAGCACCACAAAGATAATGACCTGCATACTGGCCATTGAAAACGCGGCGGACATAAACGAGATAGTGAACACGGGCAGCAACGTTGAAACGCGCGGCTCCACCTGCCACTTTTCCCGCAACGAGGAAATGCCACTTATAGACATGCTGTACGGCATGATGATGTTTTCCGGCAACGACGCCGCCAAGGCCATTGCCGAGCATATTGGCGGCAGCGAATCCGGCTTTGCGGAGATGATGAATAAAAAGGCTGCGGAGCTTGGCATGACCGGCTCGCACTTCGTTAAGCCGAACGGACTCCATAAGGAGGATCATTATTCAACCGCGTATGACATGGCCGTGCTTACCCGCTACGCCATGCGCAACGAAACGTTCCGCAAGATAGTTTCCACCGCGACCTATAACGCCGCCCCGACCAACAAGGATTCCGACGGCTACCAGTGGTATAATTCCAACCGCCTGCTTTATACAAAGGAAGGCGAAGCGGATTACAAATATAAATACGCAACCGGCGTTAAAACGGGCGACACTACCGCCGCCGGCCGTTGCCTTGTGGCAAGCGCGGAGAAGGACGGCGTGGAGCTGATACTGGTGCTGTTCGGCGATTATGAAAACAAGGTAAAGGGCGAATACCGCTTTGAAAACGCGGCCAAGTTCTTCGACTGGGGCTTTGCAAACTTCGTATCCGTGGACGCGGGCACGCTGGGCCTTGAAAGCACGATGCAGCTGCCCGTATCAAACGCCAGCCTTGAGGACGCGGAAGGCGGCCTGCTCACCGCGAACATAGATTTTTCCGCCGCGAAGCTTACCGGCTTAAAGGAAACCATAAACGCGATTACCGCCACGCCATCGCTTTTGACAAGCAGCTATGTTACCTCGAGAAAGCTTGAAGCGCCCATAGCCGCCGGGGAGGAGCTTGGCACGGTATCGTACCAATACAATGGCGTAACGATGTTCACCGCGCCGCTCATAGCTTCGCGCGATGTGGCGGAGGCGGCAACGGTTGTGAGCGACACAGCCTCGCCCAATTCAAGCCCGCTTATAGTATCAAGCCCCGATGTGAACGATAAAGAGGGCGGCAGCGGATGGCTGTTCTGGGCGCTGCTGATAGCGGCGCTGGTAATAATAGTGCTGATAGCGAAGGTGCTTTCCTCCCGCCGCCGCAGGCGCAGGGCAAAGAAACGCCGCGCCTACCGCAGCAACTATCCAAGAAGATAAAGCATATTAAAAAGGCTCCCGGAGGGGAGCCTTTTTGAAATTACCGCTAACCAAAAGCTGTCCCCGCGTGCAGGGAAAGTGTCGCAGCGTAAGCGCAAGCGTGAGCGCGGCTATTATGCCGCAGAAAAGCGTTGTGTGCCTGGAGTTGCTCATGGCTGTCAGCCCATGTATTCGCCGTTGTAGCTTACGAGCACGGCGCTGTACAGCTCCGCCATAACGCCGCCCTGAGCGGTAAGAAAGTCTATATCGCTGCCTATTATGCTTTGCGCCTGTGTGGCGGTTATGGCTGCGCTCTCCTTCAGGCAAAGGCCGCCGCGTTTGCTTTTCTTTTCAAGCTTTATGTGCTCGGTATCGTTGTTATAGCGGCGCAGGCGGAACTTGTCGCGGCAGTTTACGCCGCTTATTTTCTCTTTAAGCGCGGTGTCGTACACATCGTCAAAATAAAGGCTGGTTATTTCGTATGCGCCGTCCGCGCGGGCAAACTCATCCGCCTTCAGCGCGGCGTTAAGGCGCATGGAAAGGGTGATAAAGTCGCTCGTGTTTATTTCGTGCTTGTATTCGTGCCGGTATGCTGCCATGCTGTTCGCTCTCCCGTTCTGTGTTATGGTATCATCGGTTGATAAGAGTATAGCAACATATTATGGCGGCATCGGCAGACATATATGGCAAAGCGGGCAACTAAAACGGCATAAATTGACATAATATCAAACCCGCAACGTTACAAAAATGTAACTATCACGGCTGTTCCTATGGGCGGGAAAATATAGTATAATGGAGCAAATAATTATCAGGCAATGATTAGGGGAGGTATATATTTATGCGTACAGCATCTGAGTTAAGGCAGATTGCCCGCCAAAGGCTTGACGGCAAATGGGGCACAAGCCTTGTTGTATCGCTGCTGGCGGCGCTTTTAGGCTGCTACGGAACATATTTTACGGTAAGCTACTCCGTTGACTCAACCGGAGAACTGTTTGACGGGGCAACGGTGAACCTTGCTGCGCTTTTCCGTTCCCTGTTTGGCACGGACATGGAAATACTTGTGCCGTTGCTGAGCATATCCGCAGCCATAGCCTCTGCAGTGGGCATTGCGCGCCTGATTGTGGGCGGGGCGGCTCAGCTTGGGCTTTGCAGCTATTATAACCGCCTTATAAAGGGCGAAACGCCGCAGGTAAGCGAGCTTTTCTCCCGCTTCGGCTTTTTCGGCAAGGCGCTGCTGCTCAATCTTTATACGGCGCTGCTCACGTTTTTGTGGTCGCTGCTGCTGGTCATACCCGGCATAATAGCAACGTATCGTTACAGCCTTGCGTTCTATGTTCTGTGCGACAATCCGGAAATGAGCGTTACCGAATGCGTGAACGAATCAAAGCGGCTTATGGATGGGCATAAGGGCAGGCTTTTCTGCCTGCATCTCAGCTTCATCGGTTGGCGGCTGCTCAGCGCGCTCACGCTTGGGATAGGGGATCTGTGGCTCAATCCGTATGTAAGCGCGGCGACGAGCGCGTTCTATCTTGAAAGAATAGGCGCAGACGGCGCGGACAACGGCTATACCGCTAAGAGCGATGAACCGGAGTTTGTGGTGAACCCGAACGTTGACGGGCCCGAAAGGCTGTAAAACAGGGCATATTGATTGAAAAGGAGGCGCATGGATGGACCTGACAATGCAGATGAAAAGCGCGGAGCTGCTTATGAACTTCCTCAGGCACGATACGGAAAAGATTCCGCTTTACGGATTCGTGCTGCAAAAGGAGCGCTTCGTGCCGAAGGAGAACACAGCGCCGCTTGAGCGTTCCACGCCGGAGGCGGAGGGCGTGCCGAGCGGGGCGATAGAGCGATTCTATAAAACCATAGAGGCTCAGGCGGATACAACCGCCTGCCACGCCATAACGATACTGCGCCACGGCAAGGTTATTGCGGAAGGGGCATACGCGCCGTACACTCTGGAAGTCCCGCACATGCTTTATTCCATGAGCAAAAGCGTTACGGGCCTTGCGGTGGGCATTGCATGCGACGAAGGGTATTTGGACATAAACGAAAGACTTGTTGAGATTTTCCCGGAGTATGTTACCAATTCAAACGCGAAAATACTCAAGGCGCATACGCTCAGGCACCTGCTCACAATGTCCTCAGGAATAAGGTTCAACGAGGTTGGCAGCGGGCTTGACGAAAACTGGATGAAGATGTTCATGCAGTCCGTGCCAAAGTTCGAGGCGGGGACTGAGTTTGACTATAATTCGCTCAATTCATATGTGCTTGCGGCGGCGGTGGTAAAGCGCACGGGCATGAGCCTTGTGGACTTCCTTACGCCGCGGCTGTTCGAGCCGCTGGGCATACGCTACCATGAATGGGAAAAGTGCCCCATGGGCATAGAAAAAGGCGGCTGGGGCCTTTCGCTCACGGCGGAGGACGCGGCGAAGCTTGGGCAGCTTTGCATGAACATGGGCCGCTGGAACGGTAAGCAGATAGTGAGCGAGGAATGGATACGCCAGGCCACATCCGTGCAGATAAAAACGCCAAACGGCGAAATGAAGCACGGCTACGGCTACCAGATTTGGATGAGCGATGATGAGGGGGACTATCAGTTCAACGGCGCGTTCGGCCAATATGTGCTGGTGTTCCCAAAGCAGGAAACCGTAATAGCCATGTACAGCGGCAGCAGCAATCTGTTCGTAAACGGGGGCTTAAGCGGCATGGTGCGTGAGCTTTTGACTTCGTTTGCGGATGAACCGCTTGCACCGGACAATGAGGCGTATGCTTCGCTTAAAAGCACGCTTAATTCGCTTGAATATTCCCCGTTGCACCCCAAATACCTCAGCACGGATGCGGAGGAGTTTGAGCGCATAGCCTATAGGCTTGACGGGCGGGAGTATTTCGCGGGGCCTAACACGGGCGGATTGTTTCCGCAGACGCTCCAGGCCGTGCACAGCAACATGACCGACAGCGTTACAATGCTGCGCTTTGAAAAGCGGGATAAGGACCTTTATTTATACATATACGAAAAGGATGAGCGCAATCTGCTCGTGCTTCGCCACGACGGCGCGTTTGAATACGGCGCGGCAACCATGCGCGGGGAAAGGCAGCTTGTTGCCACGCGGTGCCGCTGGAAGCTGGACGTGAACAGGATACGGCTGTGGGTAATGACGGGCTTTATAGAAACGCCGAACAGCCGCATACTCACGCTTGACATAGTTCCGCAGAAGATGAGCGTTACGTTCGACGAACGCCCCGCGCTCGACAAAACCGTGCAGATGCTTTTCGATCTTGTGGGCGTATCGAGCATGGCGTTCTACCGGCACATGCTGCCGCTGCTGCAGCGGGAGAACCTTGTTAACCTTGTTAAGCGGTTCACAGAGCCCGTCGCCGAATGCGTAATGGTAAAGCATAACGACGAGGAACCCCTGCCGAGGATAGAAAAGTAAGGGAGTAATCCGAAAGGAACAACACCATGACAAACATAACCGAACAGCGAAACGACCGCTTTGGCGACATGGATGCGCTGAGCACGGAAGAACTGATGTACCGCATAAATGACGAGGACGCTAAGGTTGCCGCGGCTGTAAGGCTGACCATACCTCAGGCGGCGGTTGCCGCGGAGCATGCGGCAGCGGGAATCGCCAAGGGCGGAAGGCTTATATACGTCGGCGCGGGAACATCGGGAAGGCTTGGCGTGCTGGACGCGAGCGAATGCCCGCCCACGTTCGGCGTAAGCTACGAAACCGTGCAGGGGCATATTGCGGGCGGCTACGGCGCGCTGATACATGCGGCGGAAGGCGCGGAGGACGACGCAGACGCCGGCGCGGAGCTGATAGACAGCCTTGACGTGAATGCTGACGACACCGTTATAGGCATAAGCGCATCGGGCGGGGCACGCTACGTTATAGCCGCCGTTAAGCGGGCGCGGGAGAAGGGCGCGTATACCGCCGCCATAACATCAAACCCGAATACGCCGCTCGGCCGTGCGGCTGAAACGGAGATTGCCGCAATAACGGGCGCGGAGGCCGTTGCGGGCTCCACCCGAATGAAATGCGGCACGGCGCAGAAAATGGTGCTGAACATGATATCAACGTGCGCCATGGCGCGGCTTGGGCGCATACGCGGCGGGCTGATGACGGACATGGTGGCCACGAACGAAAAGCTGAGGGAACGCGCGGTGGGCATAGTTATGCGCGCGGCAAGCGTTGATACGGAGCGGGCGAAGCGCGCGCTTGAGCTTGCAAATATGGACACGTGCGCAGCTATACGGCTGATTGAGCGGGGCGAAGCATGACGGATGCAATCATAGCCGCAGGGCAGCGGATAATGACCGGCCTTGCCGGCACAAAGATAGACCGCGGCTTTATAAACGCGGTGAAGCAATACAAGATAGGCAACTATATACTGTTTTCAAACAACATAGAATCGGCCGCCCAGCTGAAAACGCTGTGCAAGGAATTGAAGGACATTGCCGTATCCGAAACGGGGCATATACCCTTCATAAGCGCGGATCAGGAGGGCGGGCGCGTGCAGCGGCTGCCCAAAAGCGTTATAGATACGCCCTCCGCGCGGGAGATTGCCCAAGGCGGTAACGCGGAGGAAGCCTTTTTGACAGGCAAAAGAATAGGCGAGGCCATGCGGGAAATGGGACTGAATTACGACCTTGCGCCCGTGGTGGACGTGGAGAGCGTTTGTGGCAACCCTGCCATAGGCAGCCGCAGCTTCGGCACGGATGCGGCAACGGTTGCGCGCTTCGGCGCGGAGATGGCGCGCGGGATACAGGCGGCGGGAGTTATGGCCTGCGCAAAGCATTTCCCCGGCCACGGCGGCACGAACGTGGACACGCATAAGTCCCTGCCCACGATAACGCTCAGCATGGAGGAGCTTGAAGCCGGCCCGCTTGTGCCGTTTTACGCGGCGATAGAGGCGGGGGTAAAGAGCATAATGACAACGCATATAATGTTCCCCGCGCTTGATAAGGAATATCCCGGCACGCTGTCGGGCGCTGTACTGAGCGCTCTGCTGCGCGGCAAAATGCGCTACGGCGGCATAATAATAACAGACTGCCTTGAGATGGGCGCAATAGCCTCGCGCTACGGCGCGGCGGAGGCAGCGCTGCTGGCGGCAAAGGCGGGCGCAGACATGCCGCTGATAAGCCATAGCTATAATGAAGCGGCGCGTGCGGCGGAGCTGATAGGCCGTGCCATTGAGCGGGGAGAGATGAACATGCCTGAGCACAACGCTGCGCTTGGGCGCATAGCGGGGGCGAAAGAATGGCTAAGTATGCAATAGGCCTTGACGGCGGCGGCACAAAAACGGAAATAGCAATGCTTTCCGCCCAAGGGGAAACGATATACATGGGCCGCTTAGGCCCGCTCAACCCCGTAAGCTATCCCGACAGCCCCGCAAAAATAGCAGAGGAGCTTGCAAGGTTCATCGATGCGGACTGCGCCGCAATATGCGCTGCATGTGCGGGTGCGGCGGATAAGGCGAAGGCGGAGGGCGTTAAACGGGCGATGGATGGCATATTCGCAGGGCCTGTATTCGTCCGCACAGATGGCGAAAATTCGCTCTATACTGCCCTTGGGGAGCGCGACGGCGTTGCCCTTATATCGGGCACCGGCAGCATATGCTATGCCCAGAAGGGCGGTGCTACGGCGCGCAGCGGCGGCCGCGGGCATGTGCTGGACGATGCGGGCAGCGCATACGCAATAGGACGGGACATACTCAGCGCCGTTATACGCGCATCGGACGGCCGGGGAGAGCCCACCGCGCTGAGCGAAGCCGTATTTGAGCTGTGCGGCACGGACGACATTGCCGCCATAACCGCGCGCTACACAGCCTGCCCAAAGAGCGAGATAGCCGCGCTTGCCCCGCTGATAAGCAGCCACGCGGAGGACGCGATTGCCGGGCGCATAGAGGCAGCCGCCGCAGAGGAACTGAGCCTTATGGCGGCGGCGGTAACAAAAAAGCTTGAGCTGAACGCGCCGAGCATTGCGCTGATGGGCGGCACGCTGCTGCACCAGCCGCGCCTTTGCGCCCTTACGGCGGAGCGTATCCGCGCCCGCGTAAAGGATGCGCGCTGCTTCCTTTGCGACAAAAGCGCCGCAGTCGGCGCAGGGGAGTTTGCGCTGGCAAAGGTTGGGTAAGGCGGACTTTCGCCCGCGGTGAAATCCTGCTAACGCAGGGTGAAATTGCGCTTACGCGCAGTGAAATATTGCTTCGCAATGTGAAATACGCCAAAGGCGTGTGAGCGGGAGAGGTTGTGAAGAGCATAAAAAGGCTCCCCTTTACGGGGAGCTGGCGAACGAAGTGAGACTGAGGGAGTAAACAAAGAGGAACGGTCTCCCGTTCCCCATCTTCGCAATTTAACCGCATGCGTAAGCATGCCTTAATCCAGCTCTATCCTCGGGTTTTCTTTGCTGCGGCGGTAGAGCGTAAGTTTTTTGCCTATGCACTGTACAGGCTCCGCACGGAGCCGCGCGGCAAGTGTCTCCATGGTGTCCTTGGGGCTTTCGGGCGCGGTTTCGAGCACCGTTATCTTTATAAGCTCGCGCGCCTCAAGCGCCGCGTCAAGCTGCTCCGTCACCGCGGGGGTAACGCCCGCCTTGCCTATTTGATACAGCGGCTGCAGCGTGTTGGCCATTGACCTGAGCTGCGCCCTTTGCTTGCTTGTCATAATATTCAGTCTCCTTTTTATTCTACAAAGTCAAATTCCCAGTCTCCCATGCGCACAACGCTGTTTTCGTTCGCTCCCGCGGCACGAAGCGCGTCTATTATGCCTTCCTTTATAAGGTATTGCTGGAAGCGGCGCATGGAGCCTTCGTCGTCGGCATAGGTGGTATCGAGTATATAATCCACGCTGCCGCCCGTTACCACGAACACGTCGCCGTCGCGCTCTATACTGAAGCCGGGTTCGTACTTGTGGCCTACGTTTATCTCCTCCTCCTCAAACTGATAGGTCTTGGGAAGAGTCGCAAGCGTCCTCACAAGGCAGTCTATCAGCGCGTCAAACCCGGTCACGGTAGCCGCGGATACGGGGAACACCTCAACTCCTTCGTCCTTGAGCGCTTCCTTTAGCCGCTTCAGGTTATCCTCCGCGCCGGTTATGTCCATCTTGTTTGCGGCAATAACCTGCTTCAGCTCGCCCAAGCGGGGGCTGTACCGCGTAAGCTCGCCCTTTATTTTGAAGTAATCGTCAACGGGGTCGCGCCCTTCGCTGCCGGATACATCGATAACGTGCACCAATACGCGGGTGCGCTCGATATGCCTTAGGAAATCATGCCCAAGGCCCGCGCCCTCCGCCGCGCCCTCTATAAGGCCGGGTATATCCGCAAGCACAAAGCTTTTGTCGTAACGCTTAACAACGCCTAAGTTGGGCGTAAGGGTGGTGAAGTGATAGTTGGCTATCTTGGGCTTGGCGCTGGTCAGCACGGAAAGAATGGTGCTTTTGCCAACGTTTGGCAGGCCTATGAGCCCAACGTCCGCAATGGTTTTAAGCTCCAGCTCAACCTCCCTTTCAAGCGTTTTCTGCCCGGGCTGGGCAAAGCGGGGGGATTGCTTGGATGGCGTTGCAAAGCGGCTGTTGCCCTTGCCGCCGCGCCCGCCGTGCAGCACTATTTTCCTCCTGCCGGGTTCGTTCAGGTCGGCCGCTATCGCGCCGGTTTCAACGTCCCTTACAAGCGTGCCTACGGGTACCTTTATAATAAGATCCTGCCCGTTTTTTCCGCTGGAGCGTGCAGCGCGGCCCTTTTCGCCGTTTTCCGCGCGGAAGAAGCGCGCAAATTTGAAGTCCAGCAGCGTATCCATGTTGCTGTCCGCCACGAACACAACGTTGCCGCCGCGCCCGCCGTCGCCTCCGTCCGGCCCGCCGCGGGTAACGAACTTTTCCCTGTGGAAGCTGGCGCAGCCGTCCCCGCCGTCGCCCGCCTTTATAACTATTCTTGCCTTATCAACGAACTGCATCGTTTTTCTCCGTTTTCTTTTGATTATTTATATACTCCAAGCAGTATGGCCTGATTGTGCATATGCCGCATTTGGGACTGCGCGCGGAGCAAACGCGCCGCCCATGGAAAATTATCCAATGATGTGCGGCAGACCAATCCTCCTCAGGTATGTTCTGCATAAGCTGCTTTTCTGTATTCAGCACGTCCTTTGCGTCCGCAAGGCCAATTCGGTTGGCAACGCGGAACACATGCGTATCCACGGCTATTGCCGGCACGCCGAACGCATTGGATACGACTACGTTTGCGGTCTTTCGCCCAACGCCGGGCAGCTTTGTCAGCTCGTCACGCCCGCGCGGGACCTCTCCGCCGTATTGCTCAACTATTATTTTACTGGCGGCGATTATGCTTTTGCCCTTTGTTTGGTAAAAGCCGCAGCTGCGTATATACGGCGCAAGCTCTTCTTCGCTTAAAGATGCGAACGCCTCTGGCGTATTGTAAAGCGGAAACAGCACGGCTGTGGTTTTATTCACCTGCTTGTCCGTGCATTGCGCGCTGAGCATGGTCGCCACGAGCAGCTCAAACGGGGAAGTGAAGTTAAGCTCCGGCTTTGCGTCCGGATACGCCTCCTTCAGCGCCGCAAGCGCGGCCCTTATGCGCTCCGCCTTTTGCTTTTTGCTTTCCCGCATGTTCAGCGCCCCCTTTCCGTGCGAATACATACAAATACATGCTAATTATATACGAACATGGGCTTATTTTGCAACACGCGCGGCATTTTATTTGGGCTTATGTTATAATGATTCAAATTAAAGCGAAAAGAGGGGCCATATGAGCATTATAGATGCGTTCAATACATCCGAACAGATAATCGACCCGGCTGCCGTGGCAAGGCCGATAGACGGCTTCCCCGATACCGTACTTGTAACATTCAGCCAAAAGGTGCTTGCGGCGGCGGCAAAGCGCTTCAAGCTGACGCTGCTCAAGGAGATGCATTGCTGCTACACCGTGCCGGTATACGCCTTTGAATACAAGGGCAGGAAGCTTGGCATATACATGACCTGCCTTGGCGGGAGCGCGGCGGCAGGGCTGCTGGAGGAAATATTTGCCGCCGGAGCAAAGCGCGCGCTGTTCTTCGGCTCCTGCGGGGTGCTGGACAGGAGCATTGCCGCGGGGCATTTTATAGTGCCCACCGCCGCATACCGCGACGAAGGCACAAGCTATCACTACGCCCCCGCGAGCGACTATATCGATATTCCCACCGCAGCTGAGCTTTCCGCCGCGTTTGACGCGATAAGCATGCCCCATGTGCAGGGCAAAACATGGACTACCGACGCAATATACCGCGAAACGCGCGACGGCCTTGCCAAGCGCCGCGCGGAGGGCTGCATAACGGTTGAAATGGAGTGCGCCAGCGTAATGGCCGTGGGCCGGTTCCGCAAAAAAGCCGTTTATCAATTCCTGTATGCGGAGGACTGCCTGGACAGCGTTGAATGGGACCCGCGCATAATGGGCAAGCAGCCCGCCACCGCCTACGAAGGCTATCTTGACGTGGCGCTGGAATGCGCAATAAGGGTGAAGGGATAGTTAAACCGGTCTAACCCTTCCTCCCCTGCGTAAGCACCTTCACGGCCTCCGCCAGCGTACCCACGCGGATAAGCTCTATGCCGCTTGGGGCCTTGAAGGCGGCGTGGCGGGGGATTATAAGCCGCTCGTAGCCAAGGCGGGCGCATTCGGCGGCGCGCTTTTCCATGCGGCTTGCGCCGCGAACCTCACCCGTCAGCGATATTTCGCCAAGGCATACGGTGTTCTTCGGCATGGGCGCATCAATAAGCGCGCTTGCTATGCACATGGCAACGGCTAAGTCGCAGCAGCGCTCCTCAAGCCGCATTCCACCCACTACGTTTATGTATACGTCCTTGTCCGCAAGGGATAAATAAGCCTTTTTTTCAAGCACGGCAAGCAGCAGTATAAGCCTGTTCAGCTCAAGCCCCGCGCTCATGCGCCGCGGGTTTGAAAAGGGGGTGTTGGATATGAGCGACTGCACCTCAACAAGCATGGGCCGCGTGCCCTCCAGCGCGCATGTTACCGCGCAGCCGGGCGCATCGGTTCCGGTGAGGAACATTCCAGATGGGTCGGGTATTTCCTCCATGCCGCGTTCACCCATTTCGAATACGCCTATTTCGTTAGTGGAGCCGTAGCGGTTCTTAACGCTCCTTAAAAGGCGGAAGGCGTCGTGCCTGTCCCCCTCAAAGGAAAGCACCGTGTCCACCATGTGCTCAAGCACCCTTGGGCCGGCAATCGCGCCCTCCTTTGTAACGTGGCCCACTATGAAAACGGCCGTGCCCGTGGTCTTTGCAACGCGGGTCAAAAAGGACGTGGCCTCGCGCACCTGGCTAACGCTGCCGGGGGCGGAGGCTATATCGGGGCAATACATTGTCTGTATGGAGTCTATTATCAAAAAAGCGGGCTTAATGCGCTCTATCTCGGCCTCTATTACGGTTATGTCCGTTTCCGCAAGCAGCAGCATGTCCCCGCCCGCGCCCAGCCTTTGTGCGCGCAGCTTGAGCTGAGCCGCGGATTCTTCGCCCGTAACATATAATACGCTGCCCTGATTGGTGAGCGAGCCTGCCATCTGCATAAGCAGCGTGGATTTGCCTATGCCCGGGTCCCCGCCCAGCAGCACCGCGCTGCCGCCCACTATGCCGCCGCCAAGCACCCTGTCAAGCTCCCCTATGCCGCTTGGTATGCGCCGCGCCGCGTCCGCCTGAACCTCCCGCAGGGGGAGCGCACGCTGTGACGATATGCCTTTTTTTACCTGCTGCACGGGGGCGGATTCAACGAACGTGTTCCAGCTTTCGCAGTTTGGGCAGCGCCCGAGCCATTTGCTGCTTTCGTAGCCGCATTCGCCGCAGACGAACACGGTTTTTGCTCCTTTAGCCATTATCTGTCGGGTACCTCCGAATATTTCAATATGTCCCTTTCGCGGCTGGTAACGTCCATCCATATCACCTTGCCATCGCTTACGCCCATAAACTGCGCCTTTTCGTATTCGCCGGAAAGCTTATAGGTCTTTTTATTATCGAACCTGTAAAGGTAAATCGTCTCGTCCTTTGAATAGGCTATGAACTTATTGCCCATGCCGAACTGTACGACCCCTTGTGCAACAAGCGTAGGCTCGCTTGCGCCCTGCGCCATGCAGTACAGCTTTGTTTGGAGCGAATGGTGCGCATCGAGCCAGGCGGTGTATTGCCCGTTTGATATGGGGTCGTGCGCATAGGTTTCGGTATGTATGCTCTGTATCGATGTTGAGCCGAGGCGCACGGAGTATATAACGCTCACGTCCTCCTCGTCAGTTGAGCCTGAGCGCTCCGCATCCGCCCACACAAGCACCCCGTCCATAAGCGAAGGCAGGCTTTGGCCGTATGAGGTGTTGCTGAACATATGCAGCGTGGTCGTTTCCATTGTTGTAAGGTCGCAAAGGAACAGCTTGTCCATGCGCGTACCCGTGCGCTCCGTCCAGGCGACATAGTTTTGATAAAGCATAGGCTCGCATTGGCCCGTGTACACGGTTTTTATGGTTACCGGCTTCAGGCTGGAAGATGACCTGTCCACGGCGCAAAGCTTGCCGCCGCCGTCGTAATTGGCGTCCAGGTAAACTATCCAGTTGTCATTGAACTTTGGGAACATGAAATGCGTGTTCTCAAGCGGAATGTTAAGCTTTTCCGCGCTGCGCCCCTCGGGGTCCCATAATAAAAGGTCGCACATAATGGCCTTGCCGTCTATCAGCTTGCCGCCGGCAAGCATAAGCTTGCCGTCATAAAAATACGGATCGCCGAACCATTTGTAGTCCCGAATTTCATCGAACACAACCTCCGTTTCCGCCCCTTCCGCATCAAAAAGGTCCATTGGATTGGGCGTGGGTGTTGGGCGCGGGGTGGGGCTTGGGGTAGGCGTGGGCGCGAAGGGCGCGCGGTAATCTATCCCAACAAGCGGCAGAAGCCGCGGTAAGCCCACGAATACTATTGCGGCAATTATGCCCACTATGCCTATTATCGTTGCGCTCAGGGCCAGAATAGGACCCCATATCGTGGATTTAAGGCTGCGCCTGCGGCGGATGGTATGCCGCCTTCTGTGATGTCGCTTCATATATTTTGTCACCATCGTGCTGATTTTAGTCTTATTATAGTATAACACAGCATCCCCTTCCCCTCAATGCGGCAAAATGTAAACATTGGTTGTTAATGCGGCAAATAATGGTTATAATAGCTGTACCACTAATGAATAAAGGCAGGCTTGAACAATGAACAAATTGCTTTCGCTTATCGTTCCGGTATTTAATGAAGAAGAGGTGCTGCCGGTGTCCTATGCGCGCATGAGCGCGGCAATGCAGGCGCTGACAGGCTACGATTATGAAATAATATATGTTAACGACGGCAGCCGAGACGGCACCATGAAGCAGCTCCGCGCCATAGCCAAGGAGCATAAGGAGGTGCGGGTGATAAGCTTTTCCCGCAATTTCGGCCATCAGCTTGCCGTTACGGCAGGCATGGACAATGCCCGCGGCGACGCGCTGATAATAATAGACGCGGATCTTCAGGATCCGCCGGAGGTAATAGCCGAGCTTGTGAAGGCATGGGAAAACGGCGCGGACATAGCATACGGCAAGCGGCTCAAAAGGGAAGGGGAGACGGTTTTCAAAAAGCTTACGGCCTTCTGCTATTACCGTCTGCTCAACGCCATGAGCGCGTATCCCATTCCGCTGGATACGGGGGACTTCCGCCTGCTGGATAAAAAGGTTGCCGATGTGTTCCTTAAAATGCGGGAGCATAACCGCTTCCTTCGCGGCATGAGCGGCTGGATGGGCTTTGACGCGGTGCCCGTTGAATACGTGCGACACGAGCGCCAGGCCGGCAAAACCAAGTATACGCTCAAAAAGATGCTCCGTTTGGCGTTTGACGGCATACTGGGCTTTTCGTATAAGCCCATGTCGCTTGCGCTCTATGCCGGGGCTGCGCTTGGGGTAACAGGTATGCTGGGGCTTATAGCGCTAATAATAATCGCCGCCACTGTCGGCTGTGCGCCGTGGCTTTGGGCCGTGGATGGGATGGTGCTCATCAATGCGCTTACGCTTGCCGCCATAGGCGTGCAGGGCGCATACCTAAACCGCATATATGACGAGGTGCGCGACCGCCCGCTTTATATAGCCGCGGAGACAATAAATTTGGACCGCTGAAAAATGTGAACATATGGCGATATAACATGAACTTATAGTGAATCTTGCATATTCGTATGCTTTTTTGGGTATTATGCTATTGCATAATACCCTCTGTTTTTGTTAATATTATGCCACTAAGGGACAACACCGGCTGCATAAGCCGCGTTTATATTTTCAAAATTTGTAGTTATGGAGGTACTGTTTTATGGCAGTAAAAATCGGCATTAACGGCTTTGGCCGCATAGGCAGGCTTGTGCTGCGCGTTTGCGCGGAGAATCCGGAGATGGAGGTAGTCGGTATAAACGATCCTTTTATCCATGCGGATTATATGGCATATATGACCAAGTTTGACACCGTGCACGGCATGTTCAAGGGCGAAGTGAGCGCGCATGACGATAAGCTTGTTGTCAACGGTCACGAGATTCAGGTTTATCAGCAGATGAACGCCTGCGACGTTCCCTGGAGGGAATGCGGCGCGGAATACATAGTTGAATCCAGCGGCGTAAACACCACCACCGAAAAGGCTTCCGCGCACTTTGTGGGCGGCGCGAAGAAGGTTATAATCACCGCGCCCTCAAGCGACGCTAAGATGTTCGTAATGGGCGTGAACAGCGACGAATACACAAAGGACATGAACGTTGTTTCCAACGCCAGCTGCACCACCAACTGCCTTGCTCCCCTTGCCAAGGTTATTGAGGAGAACTTCGGCATTATAGAAGGCCTTATGACCACCGTGCATTCCATCACCGCCACGCAGAAAACCGTGGACGGCCCTTCCAAGAAGGACTGGCGCGGCGGCCGCGCGGCTGCGCATAACCTTATCCCCAGCTCTACCGGCGCTGCAAAGGCCGTGGGCAAGGTTATACCCGAGCTTAACGGCAAGCTGACCGGCCTGAGCATCCGCGTTCCCACTCCGGACGTATCCATAGTTGACCTGACCTGCCGCATTGAAAAGGCAGCCACCTATGAGGAGATAAAGCAGGCCATGAAGGAAGCCAGCGAGAGCGACCGCTGGAAGGGCATAATCGGCTATACCGATCAGGCCGTTGTATCCAGCGACTTTTACAGCGACCCACACACCTGCATATTCGACGCCACCGCCGGCATAAGCCTGAACCCCAACTTCGTGAAGCTTATCGCATGGTACGATAACGAATGGGGTTACAGCAACAAGGTTGTTGACCTTATCGCCCACATGGCTAAGGTTGACGCGGAATAACACAAGCAAAGCATCATCAGGGGCGGCAGCGCCCCCTTTTATTTGTGAACAATAGTTAAAATCATAACAATACTAATTGACGTTAGGTAGGCTGGCGGTGTATAATAGTGCAGTATTAGTGAGTATATAAATGCTAAGCAGGGAGGATAAAAATGCTGCGCATAGAAAATTTGACCAAAATATACGGAAGTCATAAGGCGGTGGACGATCTGTCGCTGCACATTGCCCCGGGCGAGATATATGGCTTTATAGGCCATAACGGCGCGGGCAAAACCACCACGCTCAAGTCCGTGGCGGGAATACTGCGCTTTGACGCGGGGGAAATACTCATAAACGGCAAATCAATAAAGGCCGATCCCGTGGGCTGCAAGCGCGAAATGGCCTACATTCCGGATAATCCGGATATGTACGAGTTCCTTTCGGGCATAAAGTACCTTAACTTTGTTGCGGACATATACGGCATGACCAAGGCTGAGCGCGAGGAGCGCATAACAAAATACGCCGATATGTTTGAAATAACAAAGGACCTTGCCCAGCCCGTAAGCGCCTATTCGCACGGCATGAAGCAGAAGCTTGCCATAATAAGCGCGCTTATGCATAAGCCCAAGCTTCTTTTGATGGATGAGCCGTTCGTGGGGCTTGACCCGATAGCCGCGCACCAACTCAAGGGCATAATGCGCGAGCTTTGCGACGAGGGCGGCGCGATATTCTTCTCCACCCATGTGCTGGAGGTTGCGGAAAAGCTTTGCGACAAGGTTGCCATAATAAAGGGCGGCAAGCTGCTCAAGTCCGGCCCCATGGAGCAGGTGAAGGGCGATGCTTCGCTTGAAAACGTGTTCCTTGAACTGGAGGAAGAAAATGTTTAAGGCGCTTGTTAAAACGCGGCTTGCGGCGCTGTGGGCTTCCTTTTACGCGCGCGGACGCAACGCTAAAGGCGGCAAAAAGCCTTCCAAAATAGGCGGGATAGGCATTGCGATATTGCTCATATACGCCGCCATTGTGTTCGCGGGCATGTTTTCCGCCATGTTTTTCGGCATTGCGGAGCTGTATCACGCGCAGGGCATAGGCTGGCTGTATTTTGCGCTTGCGGGCATATTGGCGGCTGGGTTCTGCCTTATGGGCTCGGTATTCACGGCGCAGACGCAGCTTTATAACGCGCGGGATAATGAAATGCTGCTCGCCATGCCCATACCGAGCGCGGCAATACTGGGCAGCCGCATGATAATGCTGCTGCTGCTAAATTATTTTTACGAGGCGATAGTGGCTATACCGGCAATAGCCGTGTGGATAGCGGCGGGGCTTCCGGTAACGGTTAGCGGGGCTGTATGCACGGCGGTGGGCTTCATCATTTTGCCGCTGCTGCCGCTTACGCTCAGCTGCCTGCTTGGCGGCATAATCGCCGCCATAACCGCGCGCATGCGGCATAAGAATATAATAACGCTCGTGTCCTCGCTGCTGTTCCTTGCCGTATATATGTATTTTTATATGAATATACAAGGCTATATGCAGCAGCTTATGGCGGACGGGCTAAATATTGCGGATGCGTTTGAGCGCAGCATTCCGCCGTTCTGTTGGCTTGGTGCGGCTGCGGCGGACGGGGACTTCGTTAAGCTTATTCTGTTCGTGCTGTGCTGCGTTGTGCCGTTCGGCATACTGTATGCAGTGCTGTCCAAAACATTCATAGGCATAGCCACCGAAAGGCGCTCCGCCGCAAAGAAGGTATATAAGGGCGGCGAAATGCGCACAAGCAGCGCATTCATGGCCGTTGTTAAAAAGGAGCTTGCCCGCTTCGTAAGCAGCGCGGGATACATGATAAACGCAGGCATGGGCATAGTTATGATGGTTGCCGCGGCGGTATTCATGGCGGTGAAAAGGGCGCAGCTTATAATGTTTCTTGACGCCATAGGCACGGGCTACGCCGGGGTGCTTGTGGGGCTGATAGTATGCGCGCTTGTGAGCATGGTGTTCATATCCGCGCCGAGCATATCGCTTGAAGGCAAAAGCCTTTGGGTGATGCAGACAATGCCCATCCGCGGCGGAACGGTGCTGCGCGCTAAGGCCGCCATGCATATTCTTATAACCTTGCCCGCCGCCGCAATATGCACTGTTGCGGTGGGGATAATACTTGGCGTGGGCGCGGCGGACTGCATTGCGGCGGTGCTGCTCGCCGTTGCATTCACGGTATTCACGGCGTATTTCGGCGTTGCACTGAACCTGAAGTTCCATAGGTTCGATTGGATAAACGAGACCGCCGCGGTGAAAAGCGGAATGTCCGTAATGCTTGCCATGTTCGGCTCAATGGCAATATTGGCAATACCCGCGCTGCTGTACGCGCTGCTTGCGGCCGAATACATATCTGCCGCTGTGTACATGGCGCTGTGGGCGGCAATATTCGCGGCGGTAAGCATGGCCTTTGACGCCTGGTTCAAAAAGCACGGCGATGAAAAATACGCATTTCTTGCGTGATTGAAAAAACCATAATTTGGCGTAAATCTATCCTCCTTTTCCGGCAACAATAATAGCGACCAACGAAAAGGAGGATTTTGATTATGACATCCGATAAGAACGGAAAGCAGACCATAGGTTGCCGCGTTACCAGCTGCAAGCACAACATGAGCGGCTGTGACTGCGAACTGAGCCGCATAGAGATAGAGCCCCAGTGCGGCTGCCATACCGGCGAACCCTGCGACGAAAGCCTTTGCGGCAGTTATAAGTCCAGGTAAATTGGTCTGAAAAAGGAGCGGCAAAAGCGCCGCGTGCCGATAGCACGGTAATTCAAATTGCAAAATCGGCATCGGCCGAACAGGGCCGGACAACAGCACGGGCGACACCTAACTTGGGTTGGGTGTTGTCTGCTTTTACGGGAAGATTATAAGTCAATGCGATATTTTTTCATAAAGCCTATTGAAAAAGCCCGTGTTTATGCGCTATTATGAGCATATACGCTAAGCGCGGACGGAGGTGAGCGACTTATGGATATTACGTTTGTAAATCCCGGTGTAGATTATATGATTCGGAGCATTATGCTTTTCCAGACGGAGGGGGAAGCGGAGTTTTGGCATGAACCGCTGTACCATTTCTATCCGCAGCTTGATAGGGTATACGCTGCAAGCTTGCCGTTTGCAGAAAGAAAAAACTATATCGAGCGCACGATGAGAGCCGTTTATGCTAAAGCGGAGGATACGATAAATGAGAAGGCGGTATTATATGCCCGCCATTGGAACGCCTGCAAATCGCAGATTACGGCAGCCTTATCGGATGCCTTCGGCGTGGATTGCGCGAGCTTGTTTAATGAACTGCGCTGCAATTTGAGCATGAACCCAATTGAGCCGCGTTTTCTTAAAGAACGCCGTTACGACACATTCTATCTGAACAGCGAAAAGGGCGCTATCGGCGGCGGAATACATGAAATCATACACTTTGTTTGGTTCTATGTATGGAACAGACTGTTTGGAGATGATTACGATGAATATGAACGTCCTTCTCTCAAATGGATACTGAGCGAAATGGTGGTTGAGTCAATAATGAGGGATGAACGGCTCAGCTCCATAAACCCGTATTTCCCAAGGGAAAACGGCGGCTGCGTCTATCCGTATTTCTTCGATATGACGGTAGGCGGGGAGCCTATTCTCGATACGCTGGACGCCATGTACAGAAGTCGGAATATTGAGGATTTTATGCTAAACAGCTATGCCTATTGCCAAGAGCACGAGGCGGAGATTAGGGAACATATATTAAAGGCGGAGGGGGTGAGCCGTTGCTAACGGCAAAAACCGCCGACGGCCGATACGGGCTTTTACGAAGGGCGGCATTATTGAAGGCCATGAAAAAGGAGCGGCAACTGCCGCCCCTTTTTGTGTGCCGTATTATTATATATCCATGCTGGATGCCGTGCGCGGGAAGGGAAGCACGTCCCTTATGTTGGCAATGCCGGTAACGTACATTACAATGCGCTCGAACCCAAGGCCGTAGCCCGCGTGCTGCACGCCGCCAAAGCGCCTAAGATCCATGTACCAATCGTACTGGGACATATCAAGCCCAAGCTCCTCAATGCGCTGCTTGAGCTTATCCGTGCGCTCCTCGCGCTGGCTGCCGCCGATTATTTCGCCAACGCCGGGAACCAGCAGGTCCACTGCCGCAACGGTCTTGCCGTCGTCGTTCAGGCGCATATAGAACGCCTTTATATCCTTGGGATAGTTGGTTACGAACACGGGGCGCTTGAATATCTGCTCCGTCAGGTAACGTTCATGCTCGGTTTGAAGGTCGCAGCCCCAGTCCACGGGATATTTGAATTCCGCGCCGGACTTTTTGAGCAGCTCCACGGCCTCGGTATACGTTACGCGGGCAAAGTCGTTTTCAACAACGTTTGTAAGCCTGTCAAGCAAAGTCTTGTCAACAAAGCTGTTGAAGAACTTCAGCTCGTCCGGGCAGCGCTCCATAACGGTTCGTATTATGTATTTTACCATTGCCTCGGCAACTTCCATGTCTCCGGCCAGGTCGCAGAAGGCCATTTCCGGCTCTATCATCCAGAACTCCGCCGCATGGCGCGCCGTGAAGGAATATTCCGCCCTGAACGTGGGGCCGAAGGTATATATATCGCGGAAAGCCATTGCAAACGCTTCGCCGTAAAGCTGTCCGCTCACGGCCAGGTTAGCTTCCCTGCCGAAGAAATCCTTGCTGTCGTCAACCTTGCCGTCCTCGGTCTTGGGCAGGTCATTCATGTTAAGCGTTGTCACGCGGAACATTTCGCCCGCGCCTTCGCAGTCGCTCGGCGTGATGAGCGGGGTATGCACATAAAGGAAGCCGCGCTCGTCAAAGAAGCGGTGTATGGCCTGCGCCACAACGCCGCGCACCCTGAATGCCGCCTGGAACATGTTCGTGCGGGGCCTAAGGTGCTGAATGGTGCGAAGGTATTCAAGGCTGTGCCTTTTTTTCTGAAGGGGATAGTCCCCGTCGCACTCGCCTAAGATTTCTATTTCGTGCGCCCTTATTTCAAACGGCTGCTGCATTTCGGGCGTGAGCACAAGTTCGCCCTTAACGCCTATCGCCGTGCCGGTATTGAGCTGCTTGGTTATGTTGGGATTGATATTATTGGTTTCGTACACCACCTGCACGTTCTTGAAGCAGGAACCGTCGCCAAGCTCTATAAAGCCCACGTTCTTGCTTTCGCGCGCCGTTTTGATCCATCCTACAACCTCGATTTCGCCGGTATGCGCCTCGTAGCTGCGCACCAGCTCACTCAATCTCAACATAATCCACCTCCGGATAAAATATAAACTATTCAGCTATTATATTCCGATTTTGCATCTTTAGCAAGCATCGCGCATATATTTCCTAAATCATATTTTGTTATAAGGAGACATGCATTATGTATTATGCCGGCGTACCCACGCTTGTTGTCCGCGCAAAGTGCCCCGCGCTTATATCCATAAACGGCCGCGTGGCCGGAGAATGCGGCGGTGAAGGCTATATCAGCGTGCCGCTGAGCGCAAACGGGGATTATTACGTTACCATGCAGCCACTGCTGCCGCACGATGCGTCAGGCGCGGCATTATGCCCCGTTACGCGCAGATTTTCGCTTGAAAACGGAATTATGGAGCAGACCGGGTATCCCGACGCCGTATTGTGCCTTTGGCCCGGCGGGGTGAATGAAATAACAATGAAGCCCATTGCCATATGCGCAAAGGCCGGCAAACAGTGCGAAAAGGCGGGGCAGAAGGGCGCAGACGCGCAGGGGGCGAAGCAGCCCATTAACAATTTGGAACGAGGCATGGCGTTTGCCGTGGCAAGTATGCAGGGAAAGTTTGACGAGGCAATGAGCTATCTTTCACCCGCGCTGAGGCGAAACGTGACGGCGGAGGCAATAGCCGAATTCATGGGGGAATATGAGAGTGTGCGCCCGCCCGTTGGGGACATGAGCGGGGACACGCTGGGACTTATATATAAAAAGAAGGAATATGTTTACGCCGCGCGGCTTATAACGATAGAGCACGGACCGGAAGGCATAGACAACATCAGCGAGTTATGATGCCGAGAATCTCGGCATAGAGCGCATCGCGGTTTTCGGGCGTAATGGTATAAAGCTGCGCCTTTTCGTGCGCGCGTATGCGGTTTAAGAAGTCCACGTCGTATCTTGCTTTTACCGCGGCTATAATGGGTATGTTCCCATCCAGCGCGTTGAACACGGCCCGCTTGAACTTTTCAGCATCCTTTTCCATGAAGCCGAGTTCATCCATTATTATGTATCCGCCCGGCTTTGCGGCGGTTATGTATTCCGCGCCCAGCGTATTGAACACATTTGTATATACATCGCGTATGCAAATGTCGCACCGGCCTATAAGATTAGCGCTGCCGTATGTGCGCTCCGCTTCCGTTTGCCGAGCAGGATGAATATATATTGGAAACAGCCCGTCCGCATCCGCGGTTGAAAGCATCTTTGTGCAGTACCCGTATATGGGGGCGTTTGCGTCCATGCACAGCCTGCGTATCAACGTGGACTTGCCAACGCCTTTTGCGCCGCATATCAATATGTGCTTCATATGGAGTCACCTTTCTATACAAAAATACCATCCGTGAAGGATGGTATTTTGCGTGGAGCTGGTGATGGGAGTCGGACCCATGAACCTCGTCATTACCAATGACGCGCTCTACCAACTGAGCTACACCAGCGAACCGTTCATGACGCTTACCGCGTCAACGGGATATATTATACTATCATATGCGGATATATGCAAGGATTTTTTTTGACAAGTTTTACTTTTTTGCATATGCCCGCAAACGGAGCTTTTTTGGCGGCGTTATTTCATGCCAAGTTCTTTGTCTATGCTGGCCTGAATGGCGGCGTGCACCGCGCTTTCAAAGCCGCAGCGCTGCAATGTCAGCACGCCTTCTATGGTTGTGCCGCCGGGGGTGGTGACGGAGTCAATAAGGGCGTATGGATGCATGCCGCTTTCGCTCACCAGCTTTGCGCTGCCCATTACGGCGCTTGCCGCAATGCTGAGCGCCTTTTGCTTGCTAAGCCCGTTCCTTAGGCCCGCGCGTGCCATTGCGTCGATAAACATATAAACATACGCCACGCCGCAGCCTGCTATGGCGGAGAACGTTTCAAATTCGCTCTCGTCAAGCTCTATAAGCTCGCCAATCTTGCCGAAGGCGAAGTGGAATGCATCAAGCTGCGCCGCCGTAATGCTTGCGGAGGTGGCATAGCCTGTGGTGGATGCGCAAACGTTTGCGTTAACGTTGGGCATTATGCGTATTATGCCCGCGTCGCGGCCTATCCCTTCGCGTATGGCGGCAATGCCGTACCCTGCGGCTATGGACATAACAAGCGCGTCGGTGCGCATGGCGCGGCCTACGCGGGGCAGAATATCTGCAAAGGACTGCGGCGTGGTGGCAAGCACTATCGCGCCCGCCTGCGCGGCGGCTTCAAGCGTATCGCACACGACTATGCCCAGCTCGTTTGCCAAAGCGTCTGCCTTTTCGCGCGTGCGGTTGAAGGCAAGTATGTCGCCGGGTGCAACGCCGCCCGCGACCATGCCGCGGATTATTGCGGCAGCCATGCTGCCGGTGCCGATGAATGCGTATTTCATGAATATCTCCTTTATAATTCAAAAGAGCGGCGCTAACCGCTCTTTTATGCTTTACTTTATGGGCTTCATAGTCGGGAAGAGCAGCACGTCGCGTATGCTGGTTTCTCCGGTGAGCAGCATGACCATGCGGTCTATGCCTATGCCTATGCCGCCGGTGGGGGGCATGCCGTATTCAAGCGCCTGGCAGAAGTCCTCGTCTATCATCATGGCCTCGTCGTCGCCCTTGGCGCGCTCCATAGCCTGCTGCACAAAGCGGCCGCGCTGGTCTATGGGGTCGTTCAGCTCGCTGAAGGCGTTTGCGTATTCGTGGCCGGCAATGAACAGCTCAAAGCGCTCCGTTATGCCGCTTACGCCCTTCTTGCGCTTGGAAAGCGGGGAGTTTTCCACGGGATAGTCTATTATGAACGTGGGCTGGATAAGCTTATCCTCAACGAATTCGTCGAACGCCAGCGCCAGCAGCTTGCCCTTGGTGGCTGTTTTGTCGTCAAAGGGCAGCTTTATCTTCTTTGCAAGCTCGCGCGCCTCTTCGTCCGTTGCGCAGCCAAGGAAGTCCGCGTTTGCATATTGCTTAACGGCGTCGTTCATGCTCAGCCGTGCAAACGGCGGGGTAAGGTCAATGTCGTACTCGCCGTATTTTATCTTGGTGGTGCCGTTTACCAGCATGCAGCAGCGGGAGAACAGATCCTCGCACAGCTCCATCATTCCGTGGTAATCGGTATACGCCTGATATATCTCAATCGTGGTGAACTCGGGGTTATGCGTAGCGTCCATGCCCTCGTTGCGGAAAAGGCGGCCTATTTCATAAACCCTTTCAAGTCCGCCAACTATGCAGCGCTTGAGGTGCAGCTCCGTGGCGATGCGCAGATACATGTCTATATCCAGCGTATTGTGGTGCGTTATGAACGGCCTTGCGCTCGCGCCGGAGGCGGCGGAGTTGAGCACGGGGGTCTCGACCTCTATAAAGTCAAGCTCGTTTAGCCTCCTGCGTATCTCGGCCTCTATCTTGGCGCGCTTTATGAAGGTGTTTCGCACCTCGGGATTTACTATAAGGTCAACGCTGCGCTGGCGGTATCTCAGTTCCTGATCCTTCAGCCCGTGGAACTTTTCGGGCAGGGGACGGAGGGACTTTGAAAGCAAGGTAACGCTCGTTGCATGGATTGAAACCTCGCCCGTGCGGGTTTTGAATACCATGCCGGTAACGCCGATTATGTCGCCTATATCCATGGCCTTAAAGTCGGCATAGGATTCTTCGCCAACATCGTCGCGCTTTATGTAAACCTGAATATCGCCCTTGTAATCCAAAATGTGCGCAAAGGAAGCCTTGCCCATTATTCGCTTGGACATCATTCTGCCCGCAACGGTAACGGTTTTGCCTTCCATGGCGTCGTAATTTTCAATTATCTCTGTGCTGTAAGCATCGCGGTCGAACTTGACTATTTCAAAGGGATCCTTGCCGCGTTCCTGCAATGCCTTCAGCTTGTCCCGCCTTATCTGGAGCAGCTCGTTAAGTTCCTCGGCGGTTTGTTCGCGCTCCTCCACGGGAGCCTTAATGTTGTTTTCTTCCATTTATGCGCCTGTCTCCTGCGTTTGAAGGTTATTTGCCTATGGCTGTTATTTCAAATTCGCTCACTCCGTCGGGAGTCTGAATTTCAACAAGCTCACCCACCTTGTGGCCAAGCAGGGTCTTGCCGACGGGGGATTCGTTGGAAATGCGGTTCTCGTAGGGGTTGGCCTCCGCACTGCCGACTATCTGGAACGTGCGCTCCTCGCCGCCGGCGGACAGCATCTTTACCGTAACGTTTGAACCAACGTCAACAACGTTTGTGTTCAGCGTGTCCTCATCTATGAGCACCACGTTCTTGAGCATGGCCTCTATTTCGACTATTTCGTATTCTATGCGCGCCTGCTCAATTTTTGCCGCGTCATATTCCGCGTTTTCGCTCAGGTCGCCGAAGGCCCTTGCCGTTTTTATCTGCTCCGCAATTTCGGTGCGCGCTGTGGTTTTCAGGTACTCCAATCTTTTCTCATACTTTTCCACGCCTTCGGCGGTAAGCCTTACTTCAGCCATGTTCATTCTCCTTCGTTAAGCCGCGTGCATGCGGCATTATTTTTTCATAATTCTTATATGAAAACACGGCAAAATAACGCTATGCTCCCATATTGATGTAATTATATTTTAGCCTGTTTCGCTTGTCAAGGCGCGGCGGGAATATATTACTGTTCGCCCGCCAGCTCGCGCACGTAGTCCAGCGCGGCCCAAAGCTGCGAATCCTGCTCCTGGTCAAGCTGGTCTATGGGCGTGCCCTTCATCTCCTCCGGCAGGTCAACTTCAATGTCCGGCGTAACGCCCGTGCCGTTTATGCTTTCGCCGCCGGGCGTGTAATATGCGCTTACGGTCATTTTAAGCCATGCGCCGTTTGAGCTGATGCGCTTTGTGTTCTGCACAACGCCCTTGCCGAAGGTTGTCATGCCGACCACAACGCCGGCCTCGTTGTCCTGCACGGCGGCGGCAAGTATTTCGCTTGCGCTTGCGCTGTTTTCATTAACTATTATTGCAACCGGCACGCTTACGCCTTTTTTATTGGAGGTATATGTTTCCTCGCCGCCCTTGCCGTCACGCACGGTAACTATCGTGCATTCGCCAAGCAATGTGTCCGCAACGCTTACAACGTCCTTCAGCAGTCCGCCGGGGTTGTTCCTAAGGTCTATTACAAGGCTTGTCATGTTCCTATCGGTAAGATCCTTCACAGCCTCGCGGAATTCCTCCGCGCAGTTGCCGCTGAACATGCTTATGCGTATGTATCCGGTGTGGTGATTATATAGGAAATGCTCAACGTGCTTCACGTTTATGCGTGCAGATGTGAGCTCAACAGTGAAATCGTCCTCGCCTTCGCGGTGAATCGTAAGCTCGGTGCTTTCCTCCCCGCTTTTAACAACCAGCGTGTTCAGCTCTTCAAGCTCCATGTTGGCTGTGGGCGTGCCGTCAACGGCGGTAACCATGTCTCCCGCTTTAAGGCCCGCTTCGCTTGCGGGTGTGTTTTCGTATACGTCCAATATCTCCGCGCCCTGCTCCGTGGGCTGGCCCAGCAGCACGCCTATGCCGTCGTATGAGCCGCTTATGCTGGTAAGATACTTTTGGTATTCCTCATCCGTAAAATACTGGGCATACGGGTCGTTAAGCTCGCTTACCATGCCGCGTGCCGCCGCGCGGATGAGCGCATCGCGCGAGGGTGCGTCGTAATAATAATCGCTCTGTATATCGCTTATTATTTCGTCAAGCGCCAGTATGTCCGTAAGGGCGGCGTATTCATCGGTTGAAAGCATCACCGCGTCCTTTCGGTTTTGATTATATAGCTGCATGGTAACGCCGGCGGATATGAGCGCCGCTATTATTATGGCGCCCGCAAAATACAGCGCCGTTCTAAGCTTTGGCTTCATGCATGACCTCCTTGGAGAAAATTATTATGCAACATTCTACCAAACTTAGCCTTATGCGTCAAATGAACGAATTATGTTCGGCAGAAGTAGACGCTTTTTGCGCGGCATCTTTTATGAAATGAACATATCTGATATAATAAAGCAGCACAAGTTAAGGAGGGCATTTGCCATGGCAGAATATATTATGGCGCTGGACGCGGGCACAACGTCCAACCGCTGCATATTGTTTGATCGCTATGCGCGCGTGTGCGCCGTAGCGCAGAAGGAGTTTACGCAGATATACCCCAAAAGCGGCTATGTTGAGCACAATGCCAACGAAATATGGGCCACGCAGCTGAGCGTTGCGGTGGAAGCGATGCAGAAGCTTGGCATAGGGGCGGAGGATATAGCCGCCATAGGCATAACAAACCAGCGCGAAACAACAATAGTATGGGACAGACAAACGGGAGAGCCGGTATATAACGCGATAGTGTGGCAATGCCGCCGCACGAGCAAATTCTGCGACGAATTGAAGGCGCGCGGCCTTGCGGAGACGATACGGCAAAAGACCGGCCTTGTTATAGACGCATATTTTTCGGCCACAAAGCTGAAATGGATACTGGATAACGTATCCGGCGCGCGGGAGAGGGCGGAGCGCGGGGAGCTGTGCTTCGGCACGGTGGACACATGGCTCATGTGGAAGCTTTCCGGCGGCAGAATATTTGCAACGGATTATTCCAACGCATCCCGCACGATGCTTTTTAACATAAATACGCTCAAATGGGACGAAGATATATTGAAGGAGCTTGATATCCCCGCGTGCATGCTGCCCGAGGCGAAGCCCTCAAGCGGAATATTCGGCCATGCGGACGCAAAATTCCTGGGCGGGGAAATACCCATTGCGGGCGTTGCGGGGGATCAGCAGTCGGCATTGTTCGGGCAGACCTGCTTTGAAGCTGGGGAGGCGAAGAACACATACGGCACGGGCTGCTTCCTTTTGATGAATACGGGCGAAAGGCCGGTGCTTTCAAATAACGGCCTTGTTACCACCGTTGCATGGGGCAGAAACGGAAAGGTGAACTACGCGCTTGAGGGCAGCATATTCGTTGCGGGCGCGGCAATACAGTGGCTCAGGGACGAGATGAAGCTGATAGAAAGCGCGGCGGATTCGGAATACATGGCGCAGAAGGTGCGCGATACCAACGGCTGCTATGTCGTTCCGGCGTTCACGGGGCTTGGCGCGCCGCATTGGGACCAGTACGCGCGCGGTACGATAGTTGGCCTCAGCCGCGGCTGCAATAAATATCACATTATCCGCGCTACGCTTGACAGCATATGCTATCAGGTGAACGATGTGCTTGCCGCCATGCAGGCGGATTCGGGTATTCCGCTGAACACGCTGCGCGTGGACGGCGGGGCGAGCGCAAACAATTACCTTATGCAGACCCAGGCGGACATTATAAACGCACCGGTCGCGCGGCCGCGCTGCGTTGAAACAACGGCAATGGGCGCGGCGTTCCTGGCGGGGCTTGCGGTAAAATACTGGGCCGATACGGAGGAAATAAAGCACAGCCGCGAAACGGAGCGCGAGTTCTATCCATCAATAAGCGAAGCGGAGCGCAGCGCAAGAACAGTGGGCTGGAACCGCGCGGTAAAGTGTGCCTACGGCTGGGCAAGGGAGGATGAATGACAAAATGATGAAGCAATACGACGTTGTGATAATAGGCGCGGGCGTTACGGGCTGCGCCGCGGCAAGATACCTGAGCCGCTATAATGTGCATGCGGCGGTGATAGAGCGGGCGGAGGACGTATGCGCATTCGGCGCGAGCAAGGCTAACAGCGCAATCGTCCATGCCGGGTTCGATGCGCCCACGGGCAGCCTTATGGCAAAGCTGAACGTTGAGGGCAGCCGCATTATGCCCAAGCTTGCAAAGGAACTTGATTTAAGCTATATGAACAACGGCAGCCTTGTTGTATGCATGGATGAAAACGACTTCGGCAAGCTTGAGCAGCTTTATCAAAACGGGCTTAAAAACGGCGTTGAGGGACTTGAAATAGTGCGCGGGGAAAGGCTTAGGGAGATAGAGCCCGCCGTGCGCAGGGAAGCCTATGCCGCGCTGTGGGCGCCCACGGGGGCCATAATATGCCCGTTTGGGCTTACGATAGCGCTTGCGGAAAACGCGGCGGCAAACGGAGTTGAGTTCATATTCAATACCGCCGTTACCGCGCTCAGGCACGAGCAGGGCGCATGGAGCGTGCAGACGGATAAGGAACTGATACGCGCGGACGCAGTCATAAACGCGGCGGGAACATATGCGGACGTGCTGCACAACATGGTAAGCACAAAAAAGATACACATAACGCCGCGAAAGGGTGAATACATGCTGCTGGATCACGCGGCGGGCGGCTTTGTAAAGCGTACCGTGTTCCAGCTGCCCACCAAGCTCGGCAAGGGCGTGCTTGTAAGCCCGACAGTACACGGGAACATAATAGTTGGCCCCACGGCGGAGGATGTATTCGACCGCGACGGCGTGAATACCACGCAGGCGGGGCTTGACGCGGTTAGGACAAGGGCGGATACTGCGGTTGAGGGCTTGCCGCTAAAGCAGGTGATAACCAGCTTTGCCGGCCTTCGCGCGCACGAGGACGGGCACGAATTCATAATAGGCAGGGCCGAAGGGACAGAGAATTTCTTCGACTGCGCGGGCATAGAATCACCCGGGCTTTCAAGCGCGCCGGCAGTCGGCAAAATGATATCCGAAATAGTGGCGGAGGAATTGAAGCTTGAGAAAAACGCCGCGTTCATACCCACGCGCAAGGGCATAACGGAGCTGAAAAAGCTGAGCATGGCTGAGCAGAACGCGCTCATACGGCAAAACAGCGCATACGGGCGCATAGTCTGCCGCTGCGAAAGCATAACCGAGGGCGAGATTGTGGACGCGATACGCCGTCCAGTGGGCGCAAGGAGCCTGGACGGGGTAAAACGGCGCGTGCGTGCGGGCATGGGGCGCTGCCAGGGCGGATTTTGCAGCACAAGGGTGATGGAGATACTGGCGAGGGAGCTGAAAGCGAGCCTTGCGGACGTTACTAAAAGCGGCGGGCATTCCAAAATGATAACCGGCCTTGCCAAGCAGGAGGCGGAAAAATATGAAACAATATGATATTGCGATAATCGGCGCGGGCCCGGCGGGACTTGCCGCGGCGGCCGCCGCATACGACGCGGGCGCGAAGAACATTATTATAATAGAAAGGGAAGACGCGCCCGGCGGCATACTGAACCAATGCATACACGCCGGCTTCGGCCTGCATACGTTTAACGAGGAGCTGACGGGCCCCGAATACGCGGCGCGCTTTATTGCGCGGGTGAAGGAGCGGGGCATAGATATGCTGCTTTCCACAATGGTGCTGAGCATTGCGCGGGATAAGACAATTACCGCCATGAACCGCACACAGGGCGTGTTTACAATCCGGCCCAAGGCGATTGTGCTTTGCATGGGCTGCCGCGAAAGGAGCCGCGGCGCGCTGAACATACCCGGCTTCCGCCCCGCGGGCATATATTCGGCGGGCACGGCGCAGAAGCTTGTGAACATAATGGGATACATGCCCGGGCGCGAGGTTGTTATACTGGGCAGCGGGGACATAGGCCTTATAATGGCGCGGCGGATGACGCTTGAAGGCGCGCACGTTAAGCTTGTTGCGGAGCTGATGCCGTATTCGGGCGGGCTGAAGCGCAACATTGTGCAGTGCCTTGACGATTTCGGCATACCGCTGAAGCTAAGCCATACGGTTGTGGACATTCATGGGCGCGAAAGGGTGGAAGGCGTTACGATAGCCGAAGTCGGCGCGGATTTGAAGCCCATAGCGGGCACGGAAGAATATTATCCGTGCGACACGCTGCTTTTATCCTGCGGATTGATACCGGAAAACGAGCTTTCGCGCGGCATGGGCGTGGGCATACACCCCGTTACCGGCGGGCCGATGGTAAACGAATCGCTTGAAACGGATATAGCGGGCGTGTTCAGTGCGGGCAATGCGCTGCATGTGCACGATTTGGTGGACTATGTAAGCGAAGAGGCTGCTGCCGCCGGGCGCAACGCCGCGCAATTCGCCCTTGCAGGAAATGCAAATGAAGTATGCACGCAAAGAATATGCATAGAGCTCTCCGGCGGCATACGCTATGCCGTTCCTTCCGCCATTGCGCCGGACAGGATACAGAGTAGTCTTACAATACGCATGCGTGTAGGAAGCGTTATGAAAAATAAACGACTGAATGTAATTATTAACGGGGAGAAAATAATCAGCCGTCCGCGCCCGGTGATGGCCCCGGGGGAGATGGAGCAGGTGGTCATAATGAAGGATATGCTGGATAAGTATGCAAAAGTTGAAAGCATACTTATAAACACGGAGGATATGTGAAATGGAGAGAAAAACGCTTACCTGCATATGCTGCCCGATAGGCTGCACGATAGAGGCCGAGCTTGAAGGAAACCATGTTTTAAGCGTGCGCGGCAACTCCTGCCCAAGGGGAGAGAAGTACGCAAAATCAGAACTTTCGACCCCTGTGCGCACGCTGACCAGCACCGTTGGGCTCACGGGAAGCGCAACGGGTGCGGCCGTTGCTCCGGTGCGTTCGGCACGGGAAATACCCAAGGGTAAAATGCTTGACTGCATGAAGGAATTGAGCCGCGTGAGCGTATCCGCACCCGTGCATATAGGCGATATTGCACTTAAAAACGCGGCGGGAACGGGCGTGGACATAGTTATTACGCGGGATATGCAATAAGTAAATTATAAACAAGCAGGGCGGCACGCTTTGCCGTCCTGCAGTATTATATATAATCCCGAATTATGAACATATTATTTGACATTTGAGCCATATTCTTTTATAGTATAACCAATATCTGCGCAAGATCATGCGCACAGTTGTCTCAGAAAACCAAATAATAAGGAGGAGTACAATGAAAAAGCTGCTTGCTATTCTGTTGACCGTATGCTTCATGCTTGGCGTATTTGCCGCATGCACAAACGACAACACGCCTGCCAACACCAATGAGCCGGCGAGCAACAACAACAATGAGAACCCCGGACAGACCCAGACCAACACCCCGGTGTCTGAAGGTCTTGACCTGAGCGTGAGCAAAGAGCCCAAAAAGGATTGGGTAACTTACCTCACCCTGGCTAACGAAATGGAGACTTTCAACATTCTCTATAGCCAGAACAACAAGGAACTGCGTGTTCTGACCAGCTGCATAGACGGCCTGCTGTCCAACGACAATCGTGGTAACCTCGTTCCCGCCATCGCGGAAACCTGGGGCACCGAAGACGGCGGCAAGACCTGGACCTTCAACCTCCGCAAGGGCGTTCAGTGGGTAAACATGAACGGCGAACCCATGCAGGAAGTTAAGGCCGAGGACTGGCTGGTTGGTCTTGAGTGGGTACTGAACTTCTATAAGAACGAAGCCGCCAACACCTCCATGCCTACCGAAATGATCGAAGGCGCCGCCGATTACTATGCCTATGTGGCCGGCTATCAGGATCTTGAAATCCCCGCGGATGCCGACGCCGCTACCAAGGAAAAGCTGACCAAGAATTACGAGGACGCCAAGGCTAAGTTCGAAGCCATCTGCGAAAAGTACGATCTTGAGCCCGTCCGTCTGACTGCTGACGAAGCCAAGAGCATGGATCTGACCGTATTCAAGAAGATGGTCGGCATCGAAGCTCCCGATGACTACACCCTGATTTATCACTGCGTAGCCGAGCTGCCCTACTTTGCCACCGTTGCCACCTACAACTGCCTCTATCCCGCGCCCCAGGCCCTGATAGACCAGCTTGGCGTTGATGGTTTCTATGCCTGCACCAACGAAAACATGTGGTACAATGGCTGCTACACCATCACCCATTACATCAACGGCAATGAAAAGGTTCTGACCAAGAACCCCCTGTACTGGGATACCGACTGCACCCTGTTCGATACCGTCACCTACAAGATGGTCGAATCCGGCGATGTTGCGTTCCAGATGTTCCAGGCCGGCGAGCTTGATTACATCGAGCTGACCGAATCCAACCTGCGCACCATCTACAACAGCGAGTCCAACGAGTTCCATGATTACATCGTTGAAGCCCGCCCCACCAAGTATTCCTATCAGCTGCATCTTTGCTGGGATAAGCGCGACGAGAACGGCGATCCCGACGTGAACTGGAATACCGCCATTGCTAACGAGAACTTCCGTCTGGCTTGGTACTATGGCCTTGACGCCACCGCCTACCTTGCCCGTACGAACTTCATCTATCCGCAGCACTGCGCTAACTATTGCTACACCATGTCCAACCTGGTCTCCTTCTCCGACGGTACCGATTATACCGATCGCGTTATGGAGAAGCTGGGCATCAGCCCCGATGGCGAGAACTATGCCCGCGTAGACGCCGCCAAGGCTGCCGAGTACAAGGCCAAAGCCATGGAAGAGCTCACCGCTCAGGGCGTGACCTTCCCCGTGGTTGTTGACTATTACATTCAGGGTTCCAGCCAGACCGCTCTGGACACCGCGAACGTTCTCAAGCAGATGTTCTCTGACTGCCTGGGCGACGACTTCGTAACCCTGAACATCAAGACCTACATCTCCTCCGTAGCTAAGGAAGTCCGCAATCCTCAGCTCGCCTCCTTCTACATCAACGGTTGGGGCGCTGACTACGCCGATCCTCAGAACTACCTGGGTCAGGAAACCTACGGCATGGACAACGCTTACTACAGCGTATCCTACTCCAAGACTGCCGGCATCACCGACGAAAACCTGATTGCCGTTTACGAGGAGTTCACCAATATGGTCAACGCGGCTAACGCCATCGTAGACGATATGGATGCCCGTTACGAAGCCTATGCCGAGGCTGAAAAGTACATGCTTGAGCATGCGCTCGTAATCCCCTGGTACAAGAACGTTCTGTGGCAGGTAACCCATGTTAACGACTATTCCAAGATCTATGCTCCTTACGGCATACAGGGCGAAAAGTTCAAGAACTGGGAAACCTCTGTTGATCCTTACACCACCGAGGACTATGCAAAGCTGGCCGAAGCTTATGCCGCCGGCGCTGGCAAATAAGGTTAAAGGTAAGTAAGATTAAATGTTTAAATATACCATAAAAAGAGTACTTCAGTCCTTAGGGACCGTGCTCATCGTGGTATCTATCGTGTCATTGCTGCTCAGCCTGATGCCGACTGATTATTTCTTCACCGAGGAACAGCTTATAAAGCTGACCGATAAGCAGAAGGAAGATCAGTTGGCAGCAGCTGGGCTGCTGGACAGCCCAATCGTACAATTATTCCACTTCCTAGAAAACGTAATTCTTAAATTCGATCTTGGAACCTCACGCAGAATACAGGCCGGCGTGCCTGTAATTAAGGTAATAGGAGACAAGTTCGCTATCTCAATGAGATTGGGCTGTATCGCTTTGGCCATTTCGCTGATACTTGGCGTGCCTATGGGCATACTTCAGGCAAGACATAAGGACCATCTGTTCGATCATATCGGCGCCGCATATACGATATTCGTAAACGCAGTACCGCGTTTGGTATCATATTCGCTGGTGCTGGTGATTGGCGTAAAGCTTTTTGGTCTGCCGTCCATGTATTCAACGCGACATGCCGTGCGCTCCAGCATATTGCCGATAATATGCCTTGCGATGGGTTCTACTGCAAGTTACGCGCTGTGGATGCGCCGTTATATGGTTGACGAGCTTACGAAGGACTATATAAAGCTCGCCCGTATAAAGGGCCTTTCCACCCGCCAAATAATGTTTAAGCATGTTCTCAGGAACGCATTCGTACCTATGGTACAGAATCTGCCCACTTCCTTCATGCTTACTATCGGCGGTTCTCTGCTGGTGGAGCGTTTCTTCTCCATTCCCGGCATGGGCCCGCTGCTCACAGACTCGATTACCCGATACGACTTAAACATGGTCCGCGGACTGGTACTGCTTTATGCTCTGCTTGGCATATTCGGCCTGTTCCTGGGCGACGTGCTTATGACCGTATGCGATCCGAGAATCAGACTTACCGGAAAGGGCGGTGACACTCGATAATGGAAACCAAAGCTGTAAATACCACGGCGGAGCTTGAAAAAGAGCTTGGCATGAGCGAACAGGAACTGTTTTCATTCGTTGAGTATCATGCCGAGGATGCCGAAAGAATAGGCTACAGCGAATATTCATATTGGAAGAGCGTTTTCCGCAACTTCCTCAAGAATAAGGCCGCCGTGGTCATGATAATCGTTTTCTTTGCAATATTCATATTCTCCTTCGTGGCGCTGTGGATAGGCAAATACGACTATCAGCATTTGATACCGGATACGAATCTGTGCTTCCAAAGCCCCAATAGTGAATATTGGTTCGGTACCGATAACCTTGGCCGCGACTACTGGTGCCAGGTTTGGTACGCCACGCAGACTTCCATAAAGCTGGCGGCTATAGTTGCCCTGGGCGAATGCCTTATGGGCGTTACCATCGGCTGCATATGGGGTTATGTGCGTAAGGCGGACAGGTTCTTCACCGAACTTTACAACATATTCGACAGCGTGCCTACCATGATTTACATGACGCTTATCGCGCTGTTCATCGGCCAGACCTTCTGGATAATGTGCGCAAGCATAATACTGTTCCATTGGATGTATATGGCCAAGAACGTGCGTAATCTGGTGTTCATGTATCGCGACAGGGAGTATAACCTTGCTTCCCGCTGCCTGGGCACAAACCTGTTCCGTATACTGACCAAGAATATTCTGCCCTATCTTATAAGCGTTATAATACTTAGGGTGGCACTGAGCATACCGAGCACCATAGCGCTCGAAACCACGCTGAGCTATCTTGGCCTTGGTCTTGACGTGAACACGCCCAGCCTTGGCATACTGCTGCGCAATTCAAGGACGTTCTTCCTTGATTACCCGTATCTTCTGATATTCCCGGCGGTAATAGTTTCGCTGGTAACTATCACTTTCTATCTCGCCGGCAACGCCTTCAGCGACGCGGCCGACCCGAGAAACCATGTTTAAGCGGAGGATAGCATAAATGGAAGCATTGAACAAAAAAACTATCCTCAGCGCCAGAGACGTGGAAATACAGTTCAGCCTGCGCGGAGACAAGCTGACGGCCATACGCGGCTGCTCACTTGACCTTTACGAGGGCGAGACGCTTGCCATAGTTGGCGAATCCGGCTCCGGCAAGTCAGTTTTCACCAAATCCTTCCTGGGCATGCTTGACCAGAACGGTTCCATAACCGGCGGCAGCATAATGTATGAAGGCAACGACCTTGCCAAGTACACCACTGAGAAGGAATGGCGCACCATCCGCGGCAAGAAGATATCCATGGTAATGCAGGACCCGATGACGAGCCTTAACCCGCTCAAAAAGGTCGGCATGCAGATACAGGAATCCATAGAGCTGCATCAGGGGCTGGATAAGGCGGCCGCAAAGGCGGAAGCCATAAGGATGCTGGACATAGTCGGTATCCCCAATCCCGAGGTACGCTATAATCAATATCCGCATGAGTTTTCCGGCGGTATGCGGCAAAGGGCTGTTATAGCCATTGCTGTTGCCTGCCATCCGGACATTCTTATTTGCGACGAGCCCACCACCGCGCTTGACGTTACCATTCAGGCACAGATACTGGACCTGATACGCAAGCTGCAGAAGAATCTGGGCATGACCATAATATACATAACGCACGACCTTGGCGTTGTTGCAAACGTTGCGGACAGGGTAGCGGTTATGTATGCCGGCCAGATAGTCGAAATAGGCATGGCTGAGGAAATATTCTATGATGCGTGGCATCCATATACATGGGCGCTGCTTTCGGCCCTGCCGCAGCTTGGTATAAAGGGCGAAAAGCTGCCCACGATAGACGGCACCCCGCCGAACCTGTTCAACAAAATAACGGGCGATGCTTTTGCTCCCCGCAACAGGCAGGCGCTGACGATAGACTTCAAAAAGGAACCCCCGTTCTTTGATGTTTCGCCCACGCATAAGGCAAAAACATGGTATCTTGACCCCCGCGCGCCCAAGGTGACGCAGCCCGAATCCATAAAGAGGCTTGCGCAGCGCATGAACGAGGACTTCGGCTCCAACCTGAAGCATCCTCACGAGGATCCCAACAGGGAAGCCGTTATACAGGTCAAGGATCTTCAGGTAACGTTCGGCACGGGCCGCAAAAAGTTCGTTGCCGTAGACAACGTAAACTTCGAGATCTACCGCGGAGAGACCTTCTCGCTGGTTGGCGAATCCGGTTCCGGCAAAACCACCATAGGCCGCGCCATAACCAGGATAAACCCGACCACCGCCGGCGAAATACTCTACAAGGGCCGCAAGATAAACGGAAAAATATCCAAGGAGCTTGACCTTGAGGTCATAAAGGGCTGCCAGATGATATTCCAGGACCCGCTTGCTTCGCTCAACGAGCGCGCAAAGGTAGACTATATAGTCAGCGAAGGTATACTGAACCATCATCTTTATAAGGATGAGCAGGACCGCGAGGATAAGGTTCAGCAGGCACTCAAGGAAGTTGGCCTTCTGCCCGAGTTTGCATCCCGCTTCCCGCATGAGTTCAGCGGCGGACAGCGCCAGCGCATAGGCATAGCCCGCGCGCTGATAATGCAGCCCGAGTTCATAGTTGCGGACGAACCGATAAGCGCGCTGGATGTTTCCATCCGTGCGCAGGTGCTTAATCTGCTCAACGATCTGAAGAAGAGCCGCGGACTGACCTATCTGTTCATCGCTCACGATCTGAGCGTGGTTCGCTTCATATCCGACCGTATCGCGGTTATACATAAGGGCCGCATAGTGGAGCTGAGCGAAGCGGAAGAACTTTTCCGCCACCCGCTGCATCCGTATACGAAGAGCCTGCTTTCCGCCGTGCCCAATCCCGATCCGGCGATAGAGCGCAACAAGCAGCTGGTTGTATACGATCCCAGCATACATGATTACAGCACTGATAAGCCCCAGTGGGTTGAAATCATTCCCGGACACTTTGTGTACGGTAATGAAAAGGAGCTGGACGGCTACCGCGAGGAGCTGGCAAAGAAAGCATAAATCAAAGCCATGGCCTTACGCGCCGGGGGCAGCAAAAAGCCTCCGGCGCAGCTGTTTATGAGGATATAATATGAAACGGTTCTTTCAGTTCATAAGGAATAAGGATGTTCGCCACGCCGCGCTGCAAAAAACTTTTCCGCGCGTGGTGATAGGGCTGCTCATCTGCTTTTTGTGGGACAGGTTCCTAAACAGCGGCGGCAGGCTGAACGTATACGGCCATGCGTTTATGGCAGTGGGGCTGATTTACGCCGCGTTGTCGTGGCTCAATTACCTCAGCCTGGATGGCGTTAACGCGCCTGAGATATTCAAAAAGAAGCTTTTCAAAAAGCCGCCAAAGCGCAAAATGGGGGACATGATAGACTACGTTGACGAAAAGGTGGTCTCCTTTGAAGAACTGGACGACGACGAGCGCACGGCGGCAAGCTTTGTTGCAAATCTCATTGCGGCGGTGCTGTTCCTTATACCGTGCATCATTTTTACACTATCAAAATAGCAAAAAAGGCGGCCTGAGCCGCCGTTTTCTTATATATATTACGCCTTCCAAAGCTCATGCAGATTGCAGTATGCGTACGCGGCAACCACCTCGTCCCCTTCGCAAAGGGCAAAGCTTGCTTCGGGCTTTTCGCCGGGCTTGAGCGCCTTACGCTGCACACCCTGCCTGGTTTGCAGCGCTATCCATTCAATGTAATGCACATCCTGCATGGGATGCTCGACCGCGCCAACGCGCACCTGCACGGCATTGCCGTTCACTTCGTATACCGGAACGTGCTTTTCCCGCGCGGCGTCCACCGTGCCGGGGATAATTTCTGTCATTTTCTGCCCGCAGCACGTCATTGGCACGCCGCTGCTCTTTACCATTTCAACCATGTTGCCGCAATGCTCGCAAACGAAAAACCTGAGTTCCATATTCTTTCAAACCTCCATGAATAAGATTAACATCAATTCTTAATCTTATTATACTAATAATATTTTGTTTGTCAAGGGGGAAATAAAATGTGGGGGAGTTTTATTTATGATGCTTTAATACTGCCTGGCAGCTTCGAGCCGTTCCCTTTGTTCGTTTTACTCCCCCCTACACACTATCGTCACTTGCGTCACATCGTCACAAACAGGCTAATTGTCTACGTTTTTTGTGTGACGCAAGGTGTGACGATAAATTCTGCGTCACACGGCGGGCTTACGCATGCCTACTGCCAACTAAAAGCTGTCCCCGTTTACGGGGAAAGTG
>OIWQ01000153.1_pt1 | contig 85561 bp, 65 predicted proteins | sample 1587571 | NCBI WGS metagenome assembly OIWQ01 (sample SAMEA3888910, study PRJEB22519) | human gut metagenome | biome: human gut; feature: human-associated habitat; material: faeces | place: Denmark | collected 2010
TATCGCGAGGCTTGATCCGGCAAGAGGTTCCGATTAAAATCGGAGCCTCTTTTTTTAACCCTTAGAATCGTTCTAATACCGGAAGCAATTTGATTTGTTCAGCAACGTCATGATCAGACAGGCAAGGCCAGCCTAATATTTCAAAAGGATCAGAATTATACTGGAGCAGTGAGAGCACTTCCCGCAGGCGTTTAATATCACTTTTGGCGTAACGTTGCTCTGTTGTGGTCTTCGAATTGTGACCAAGCAAACGGTTGACTTGAAATGTTTCGACATTCGGTTGATTTTCCAAATAGGTACTGACTGTATGTCGGAAACTGTGAAAACTCTTCAATGTATCTTTCGTAATGTGTTCCCGATTGAACTTGTTGAAGAAGTTTTCAAAATTCTTTGTGTATCTGGAATGCGGACTCCATGTATAGGAGGGAAACAATCGTTCAAGTCCATTTTTATCTGGCTTTCCGCGCAAACTTATTACGTAACCGAGGAAACCATGATTCAAAAGCGCAGGATGAATCGGAACTGCTCTTTTAGAATAAGCGTTCTTTACACGTTGCGTTGGATGAGAACCGGGAAGTTTGAAGTATGGAATTCCATCCGTCTGCACAATATCATCAAGAAACAGTTGACAAATCTCATTCAGGCGCATGCCGGAAAACATCGCAATAAGAATAGTCCAGGTTCGTTCCAGTTGTTTATAGTCGTTAACATCTTGAAGCTCTTTTAACTGGCGAAAGATTCGCTCTATATCGCTCTGAGAGTATGGATAGCGTTTTTCATCAGGTGCAACTGGATCTTCGATTTTTAATTCAATAACTGGATTTTTCTGGAGAATCTCTTTATAGGAAACGCACCATTTGAAGAAAGAGGAGAAATCAAACAGATATTCATTGACTGTTGCAATACTAATCTTTTTTTCTGTATCCAACTTGATTGCCTGTTGAAGTGATAGGTTACGGTAACGAGAGTCCGTATTACGCCGGACGGGCAGACGGCGAATAACATTTTCCCGCATTTCATACATCCGGTCCCGTGTAATAGTGTGGAGCGGACACTCATTCCCAAAGTATTCGCAAAGCAAATTGAGACTGGTACGACAATTATTTTCGGTGTTAGCTGTCCATTTGCCGCTGCTCTTCTTGTAGGCGATATATTCTTCGGTCATCTCCTTCAGAAGATAGATTGGAGCAGGTTTTTCCGGTTTGATATCCATTTGTGAGGAAGATTCCGGAGTTACAAGACTACCAAATCCTCGTTGTTGATCGAATTCCGTATCGTAGTTGCCGTTAAGATGCTCTATTCCGATTTTGTCGATTTTGATCCGCATTGTATAGTATTCTTTGCCGAGTTGATGCAGTGCGAGAATGGAGATGTCATCCAGGCTTCGGTTGAAATTACGTTGCGCCGTAAGCTGAAGTTGATCGGCGGCGTAGGAATCATCTTTGCGAACGAGAAATTGACGCATATTGGAAATATCATCTTCAAAAACTTTTCGATAACTGGCAATATCTGCTGAAGAATCTTTTCCATCAAGCACCATGTCGTCAATTCCGGCTTCCAATACTTCCAGATGCAGATGAACCGCTGCTTTGAGTAATTCCTGAAGCTGCTCATAGGTCCAATTAGTTTTCTCTGCCACAGTAAAGAATCCTTTCAGTTGTGCCCGTAGCAATTTACAGACTTGCTCTACTTTTTGCAAACTGCGCGAGGGAATCTTCTGGCGAATTTCCCGTTTTTGCCATCTATCAGCCAGTGCTTTGGGCAGACGCATCCGAAAATACAGCACCCCTCGTTTCATCATTATACACGTGACCATCGGAATGGGTTCCCTCCTCTGGGCATTTGTGACCCCAAATGTGACCCCAAATGTGACCCCAGATTATGCCGTAGCGGGAAAAAAGACGCATTCTCGCGAGAATGTTTGAGGGGGAAAATAAAAGTGGCATCCCCAATGGGAGTCGAACCCATGTTGCCGGGATGAGAACCCGGTGTCCTAGGCCTCTAGACGATGGGGACGCAGGAGGCTCGTTAAACGATGGTGCTTACTATAAGCCGTTTTTTGAAAAAGTCAATCTGGAAAGTGTCACTTTTTTCATTTTTCTCTGCAAAAACCGCTCCGGCTCTTCTGTCCGGCGGAAAAATTTCGGATTTTCCGCTTTTTTTTCCGCGTCATCTTGATTTTTCTTCGGCACAGCTTATAATCAACAGTGCCTATATCTGTTTTTTTTAATCAAAAGGAGAGATGCCGTGAAATTCCGCCCCCTTCCCCTCCTCCTCTGCTGTCTTGCGGCGGCCGTCGCCACCGGCGCGGAGGAGATCAAAAAAAGCGACGGGACACTCTATTCCAACGTCACGGTGGAACAGGCCGATCCCGCCGGATTGACCATCAGTTTCGTCAATGAAAACGGAACCGCCGTCCTCAAACGCATTCCGTTCGAAGAGCTGGACGCCGCCGTTCAACAGCAGTACCGCTACGACCCCGAACGCGCCCGCCGATATGAGGAGCGGCGCGAACAGCTCAGCCGCGACCGGGCTGAAGAGTTGAAGGCAGACGATGAATCCGACCGGGCTGAGGCCATACGGAAAAAATTGCGCGAGCGCTTCAACGGCAGAAATGTCGAGGTGAGCCGCGAAGATCTGCTCTTCCTGATCCGTTCCAACCGGCGGGCACTGCGGGTCAGCGGTGTCGAAACCGCCGGGGATGGAACGCTCGTCCGCGTTCTCCAGGATGACAGCGGCCAGAACGCCCTGCCGATGATGATTCTCGCCGACGGGCTGAAACTCAAGGCGGAAGAGAGCTGGACCGGATTCCTCTATCCGACCGGCCTCAAGGCGCGTATTCAGGGGAACGCCAATCTGCCCGTCTTCTGCGCCTCTGCCGAACAGGCCGCCGACCTCGTGAACAACTATCTCGACATCTACTACCAGTTTGCCGCCGCAGGAGGAAACGACGCCGCGGCAGGCGCAACGGCGAACGCCTCCGGAACAACGGACAATCCGTCCGGCATCGCCGGAATCGACACCAAGGACAAAAGCAGTACCGAACCGATCGACTTCGGCAACGTCCGCAACTACTCCGGCTACTATTTCGGCGACAGCTACTATCCGGTCTGGTGGTGGTACTACGGGAACTGGTGGAATCGATATCCCATCCGCCCCCGGCCGCCCCGGCCGCCGTTCCCCCCGCGTCCCGACTGGCCCGACCGGCCGAACTGGCCCGACCGGCCTGACCGGCCTGACCGGCCTGACCGGCCTGACCGGCCTGACCGCCCGAACTGGCCTGACCGGCCGAATCGCCCCGAGAAACCGGGACAAACCTCCCGCCCCGGGCAGATGGACCGGCTGGAACGTCCGTCACGCCCCGTCCGCCCGACCAGTCCGCAATCGCGGCCGGGAACCATTCAACCGCCGTCCCGCGAGCCCGCGCGGCCGACCGCTCCCACCCGGTTCGACTCCCGGCCGAGCCGCCCGGCGGTCAATCTGCCGGCACGGCCCCCGTCAAGAAGCGGAAACATCGTTCCGGCCGCGCCGGCAGGTGGTGGCGGAGGGCGTGCAATGGGGCGCTTTTAAACTCGCACCGCCCCTTCCCTGCCGACCGGGAGCATCGATCGCATCAAAACAAAAACGGAGGTGTGAAAAAACACACCTCCGTCTCTCTTTTTCGAACGGAAAACGGCGCTTACGGCATCGCCAGAAGCGAGAAGACCAGCGCGAAGATTGCGCAGGTTTCAATGATGCCGAGCACCATCAGGTAGTTCGCAAATCCCTGATTGGTTTCCCCGAAGGCGTTGCAGCCGCCCGCCGCCGCCTTGCCTTGATACCAGGCGGAGACCATCAGCGCCAGTCCGCCGAAGATGCCGATGGCGAGATAGAGCGGCCAGAACTGCGGCGCAGTTGCCGCCTTCCCCTTCAGAATGACCATCATGATCATGCCGTAGATGGTCTGCGACAGCGGCGCACCGGCCAGCGCAACCAGAAGGAACGGCGCCGGCTTGTCCTGCTGATAGCACTTCTTCCAGGCGCCGACCGCGGCACTGCCGCCGATTCCGGTGCCGAGGGAAGAGCCGATTCCGGCCAGACCGACCGCCGCATATCCGCCGGCGAGCGCCAGCGCTTTCATCATTTCAAGTTCCATTGCTCAGTTTTCCTCCGATTGTTTGTGGATTTTAAACGGTTTGAAATTCGATCCGCTCCAGCTCAATCCGACGTGATTGGAAAATTCCAGCGTGTTGAGCCGGACGCCGTGAACCAGCACACTCAGAACGCAGAGCCCGATGTTCAGCAGGTGACCGAAGAGGATCACCAATATGCCGAAGATCAGAAAATAGGGCGACGCCTTCCAGATGCTGACCCCCATGCCGTTGAAGCTGAACGCGATGTAATACCCCGCCATGCCGACCGCAAAAAGCCGGATGTAGGAGAGCACATCGACAAAACTGCCGATGATGTTGAAGGGGAACTGGAAGATATCCGCAACATTTTTCCAGTTGATGTCACAGCACACCACCAGCACCAGGCCGATGCCGTAGAGCCAGTACATGTAGACCGGAAACTCGCCCGGCCAGACAATCAGCCGGATCGTCAAAAAGAAGTTCCCCCACAGAATCAGCATCCAGCCGAGGTTCCGGCCGATACTGCGCAGATTCCCGTCGTGGATCGCACGCCAGATCCGCCCGAGCGAAAGCTGCGCCACCGCCAGAGCAAAGCAGAACGCCTGCACGTTGGCATCCTTGACCCCCTCCTGGGTGAAGAACTTCAAACTCAGCTGCGGCAGCGGAGCCGTGCCGAAGTAGTTGTTGGTCAGCACACCCCAGACGATGGCGGCGACGCTCAGCACCGTCATCATCCGCAGCGGCAACACCGCCGCCGGGCGGTTGCGGAACTTCCACTTCGCCAGCAGCGTCGCCGCCAGAAAGACCAGCCCGTACCCCGCGTCGCCGATGATCATCGCATAGAAGATGGTGAAGAAAATCAGCACCCCGCCGGAGACGTCGATCTCATCGTAGCCGGGCGAAATACCGAGAAACTGGAAGAGCGGCGAAATCAGCCGGCTGAACTTCGACTCCCGGAGCAGAGTCGGCACCGAATCGCCGGCTTCCGGATCGGTAATCAACAGCCCCCAGCCATGCTCCCGGGCCGCGTCACGCAGTTTGTCAATCTCCGGGGCGGGAACAAATCCGGAAAGCGACACCACCGCCCCATGCTCCGCCAGCGAATCATGCACCCGCGCATACTCCAGCTCCGAATCCAGCGTCTGAATCCTGCGCTGTGCCGCCGGCAATGAGGGAAGCAACGCAGTCAGTTCGTCGCCCACCGCCTTCAATTTGAGTGCCAGAGCCTCGGCGCGGCGCCGCAACTCCGGCGGATTATCCTCCTCGCTCAGGCGGACCTCCGGCAGGGCGTCCGGGGCAAGCTCCCGCAACGTCGTCACCACGAAGAAAATCCGCCCGGCATCCTCGCTGATCGGACGGCACTGCACCTCCTCCTGCGCCATCGCCGCCTCGTACTGCTTCTCGTTGCCGCAGCAGAGGTGGACATGGATCCCTTTCGCCTCCAATGCGGTCAGGGTGTCACGGTTGAACTCCCCCCACACGGAGAGCGCCTTCTGCCGCTGGCGGATGTTCTCAAGCTCGCCGGCAAACCGTTCCCGCTTGTCGAGCAGATCGGCCGCCTCTTCCAGCGCCTCCGCTCCCGACCGCGGTTTCCCCGGCGGAATTTCGCCGCCGTTTTCCTGGACCAGTTTCTCCAGCTCCCCCGTAATCCGGGTCGCTTCGGAAAGCTCTTCCGCAAGCTGCTGAGCGTTCTCCGAGGCGCTGCTGCGGACTGTTTCAACCTGCATCACGCCGAGTCCGCGCAGTGCGGTGAGCGCCTCATCCTGTTCGGTGCCCAGCGCCAGCAGCGTGACCTTTTTCATCGGTACAATCATCTTATCTCATCTCCCGTTGATTTCACGGCCGGATCTGCCCGTTGCCGCGAACGAGATACTTGTAACTGGTCAGCTCATCCGCCCCCATCGGACCGCGGGCGTGGAGCTTGTCGGTGCTGATGCCGATCTCCGCCCCCATGCCGAATTCCCCGCCGTCGGTGAACCGGGTCGACGCATTGGCGTAGAGCGTCGAAGAGTCGACGTTGGCGAAAAAGTAGTCGATGTCCGCCGGAATCGTGCTCAGAATTCCGTCGCTGTGCCCCGAACCGTAATGGTTGATGTGCTCCACCGCCTCCTCGACTGAACCGACCGTCCTCACCGCGAGAATGAGTGCGAGGTATTCAGCGAAGTAGTCCTCTTCGGTGGCGGGGAGCGCTTCCGGCGCGAGTTTGCAGAACTCCGCGTCGCCGCGCAGTTCCACGCCGTTCTCCCGCATCGCGGCGAGGAAGGGCGGCACGAACCGCGGCGCGATGTCGCGGTGGATCAGCAGCGTCTCCAGCGCATTGCAGACGCCGGGGCGCTGGCACTTGGCGTTGACGATGATCTTCACCGCCTGATCGATGTCGCATTCGCGGTCGACGAAGAGGTGGCAGACCCCTTTGTAGTGCTTGAGCACCGGCATGGTCGCTTCGGCGCAGACCAGCCGGATCAGCCGTTCGCCGCCGCGCGGAATCACCAGATCGAGATAGCGGTCCATCTTGAGCAGCAGATTGACCGCCGCATGGTCGGTCCACGGCACCAGCTGGACGACGCCGTCCGGCAGCCCGCACGCCACCGCCGCCCGGTTGAGCAGTCCGGCAAGGCAGAGGTTCGAGTGAAACGCCTCGCTGCCGCCGCGCAGAATCACCGCGTTGCCGGCTTTCAGACAGATGCCGGCGGCGTCGACGGTCACGTTGGGCCGCGACTCATAGATGATGCCGATCACACCGATCGGAACGGAGATTTTGGTGATCTCAAGCCCGTTCGGGCGGACATTTTTCGACAGGACTCTCCCGACCGGGTCGTGCTGGGCGGCAACGGTGCGCAGCCCGTCGGCCATCCCCTGAATGCGGGCGTCGGTGAGGGTGAGCCGGTCGATCATCGCCGGAGCGATCCCCTTGGTGCGGGCGGCTTCGAGGTCGGTTGCGTTGGCCGCCAGAATCTCCGGACGGGCCGATTCAATTTCGCGCGCCATCTGTTCCAGACAGCGATTCTTTGCTTCGCTTGCCAGAGTGGCCAATGCGCGGGAGGCGGTTTTCGCTTTCGCGCCCATCGTCTCCAGCGTCTTCTTCATCACATCGGGTGTCACCGTCTCACTCACCGCGTTCCCTCCGGAAAATCCTCAATTGTCTGTCAGAATACACTCATTTTAAAATACAACAGTTTTGCCTCGGTTGCAAATCGCCGGAACGGGAATCTTGGGCAATCTTGAAAAAAACTCCGGAAAAAACTCTCCGGCGCCGTTTTTTCCATCGAAAAGGATTGCAATTTTCCTGAAACGGGTTATGTTAATTTCCTTGTTTTATTTTTGTTAAAAAAACAGATCCTCATTTTCAAACAGGAGAAGAAATATGCCGGTTGATATTCTGGTCGGTACCCAGTGGGGTGACGAAGGCAAGGGAAAGCTCATCGACGTGCTCACCCGCGACGTCGATATGGTGGTGCGCTTTCAGGGCGGCAACAACGCCGGCCATACCGTCGAAATCGGCAGCGAACGTTATGTGCTCCACCTCGTGCCCTCCGGCATCTTCCGCAAAGGGGTCCGGTGCGTCATCGGCAACGGTCTGGTGGTCGACCCGGTCGCGCTGACCGAGGAGATGAAGGGGATCGCCGAAAAGGGTTTTGATGTTTCCGCAATCGAGCTCAGCAACCGCGCGCAATTGATCTTCGAATATCACAAGCGGGCCGACGTGCTCAACGAAGCCGGCGCCGGTTCGAAGAAGATCGGCACGACCAAGCGCGGCATCGGCCCGGCCTACGCCGACAAGATGCACCGCTGCGGCATCCGCGCGATCGACCTCACCGCGCCCGAACGGCTCGAACCGCAGTTCCGCACCGAGGCCGCCAAATACAACAAGCTCTTCTCCGAACACGGCATCGCGCAGCTCGACATCGACGCGGAGTGGGAGCGCGTCAAGGAGGCGGCCGCCTACCTCGCGCCCCGCGTCTGCGACACCGTCTATTCGATCAACGCCGCGCTCAAGGAAGGCAAGAAGATCCTCTGCGAAGGCGCGCAGGGCGCTCTGCTCGACATCGACCACGGCACCTACCCCTTCGTCACCAGCAGCAACACCACCTCCGGCGGCGCCTGCACCGGTGCCGGCATCGCGCCGCAGCACATCCGCGACTCCTGGGGCGTCATCAAGGCCTACACCACCCGGGTCGGCGAAGGGCCGTTCCCGACGGAACTCTTCGACGAGGCGGGCGAACAGCTCCGTCAGGTCGGGCGGGAGTTCGGCGCCACCACCGGGCGGCCGCGCCGCTGCGGCTGGTTCGACGCGGTCGCCGCGCACTACGCCTGCATGGTTGACGGCATCAACAAGCTCGCCGTCACCAAGCTCGACGTGCTCGACAGCTTCGAAAAGATCGCCATCTGCGTCGCTTACGAAATCGACGGCCGGATCACGAAGGAGTTCCCCGCTTCGATCGCCGAACTGCAGGCGGTCAAACCGGTGCTCGAATGGCTGCCCGGCTGGCAGTGCGAAACCTCCGGCGCCACCTGCTGGAACGACCTGCCGGAAAACGCCCGCAACTACCTGAAGCGCATGGCGGAGCTGGTGGATTCCAGCATTGCGGTGGTTTCGGTCGGTCCCCGGCGCGACCAGACCTTCATGGTCTGATGCGGTTCTGATGGATGCTCGGCCGAAACCGGAACACCCGGTTCCGGCCGTTTTTTTTCGCGGGAGAAAGGGATGAAAACGGAGTGGAGCGGCTGCTTTGATGCCGACCGTCAGGAGGAGGGAATTCTCGGACGGCTGGCGCATTTCGTGCCGGAATTTGACTTCGTTCAGATCGGCGCACTGCTCTTTCTGATCGGCACCGGGCTGCTCTTCATCTACTCGACGGGAGCCCAGGTGGGCGGAAACCACGCGGCCTCCTTCTTCTTCCGCCAGCTGCGCTGGATCGGCGCGGGCGGCATTCTCTGGCTCTTCTGTTCGCTGATCGATTACCGGAAGATCCAGTACCGGATTCTGGCGGTCCTCTTCTATCTGGTCACGATCGTCCTGCTGATACTGGTTTTCTTCATCGGTGTGAAGGTCTACGGCGCCACCCGCTGGCTCTCGATCGCACCGCTCGGCATGCGGCTGCAGCCCTCTGAATTCAGTAAGCTCGCTCTGGTGATGGTGCTCTCGGCGATGTTCGCAAGCCCGATGTTTCAGGTGAACCGCTTCCCCTGCCTGCTGCTCGGCGGGGCGACGGTGGCGCTGCCGTTTCTGCTGATCGTGCGCGAACCGGACCTCGGCAGCGCGCTGATTCTGGTGCCGATTTTTCTGTCGATCCTTTTCACTGCGGGGCTGAAGTGGCGCTATATTCTGCTGGCCGCCGTCGCGGTCTGCATTCTCGGCGGAGCGGCGGTGCTCAACGAGGCGATGCAGTTCCGCCCGATGCTCAAGGAGTACCAACGCGACCGGATCCGGGTCTTTCTCAACCCCGAACTGGACCGCACCGACACCGGCTACAACTCCTATCAGGCGCGGCTGGCGGTCGGCTCCGGCGGGCTGACCGGCAAGGGAATCGGCGAAGGCACCCAGAATACGCTGGGATTTCTGCCGCAGACCGTCTCCAACAACGACTTCATCTTCTCGGTGATCGCCGAGGAGGTCGGCTTTCTCGGCTGTCTCCTGCTGATCGCGGCCTATCTGGCGCTCTTTTACTCGATCATCCGCACCGCGTTTCTCACCACAGACCCCTTCGGGCGCTATCTGGCGGTCGGAATCGGCAGCATCATCTTTACCCACTGCTTCATCAACATCGGCATGAGCATCGGACTTGCGCCGGTGACCGGCCTTTCGCTGCCCTTCGTGAGCTACGGCGGCTCCTTCATGCTGACCGGTCTGGCGGGGTGCGGTCTGCTCCAGTCGGTCTACCGGTTCCGGAATTCGCGCTGACGGTGCGGTAGCGCCCCGGCGGCAGGCCGTTCCGGCGCCGGAAGAGCGCCGCAAAATGGTATGGATCAGTAAAACCGAGCATTGCGGCCAGCTCCTTGATCGGCGTCCGGGTGCTGGCCAGAAGCTCCCGCGCCGCCTCCATCTTGCGGTCGAGCAGATACTGCAGCGGCGTCTCGCCGAAGTCCCGGCGGAAGATGCGGATGGTCTGCGCGCGCGATTTTGAGATCGCCACGGCCAGCTCCTCCAGCGAGGGAACCGTTCCAAACACCGCCGCATCGAGACGGGCGCGGAGCAGTTCGCCCTCCTCGGAGATTGCCGGTTTTCCGGCGGCGCCGGCGAGGTCGGCCGCCATCGTGGTGATGACCGCCGTCAGAAACTCCGGACCGGTGCGGGTGTGGATGAATTCCGGATGTTTCCGGAACTGGTGCAGTGCGTCGAGAAAAAGCTCCGGCCGGGAGAAGCCGCGGACGAGAAAGAGCCGCTCCACCCGGAAGATGCGGCGCAGTTCGGTGCCGAGTACGCCGCCGAAGTTCATCCAGTATTTCACCCACGGATTGTGTGCGTCGGACCAGTAGCGGTGACGGCTGCCCTCCGGCAGGAAGTAAAGGTCGCCGGCCGAAGGGTGGAACTCTTCCCCGTCGATTTCGAGCGTGCCGGTGCCGCGTTCGACATATTCGACCACGGAGAAATCGGCGGTTTCCCGTTCAATCCGGTAACTGCCGTCGCAGTAACTCACCCCCGCCAGCCGGAGCTGGAAGGGGGAGTCGGCCGGGACCGGCGGCGGCAGAACGAACTCTTCGCGCATGCTGTCTCAGCGTTTCAGGGCGAGCGAAACCCGGCGGAGCTGCCACGGGGGCAGTGTCTCCTCGCCGCCTTGCGCCGTCCTGACCGTGACCGGGTGAAGCGTGCGGTTCTGCAGTGTTGCCAGCAGTGTGCCGGCACTCTCCTGCTCGAGCGTGACCAGCTCCACCCCCTCGTTTTCGAGAGCGGGCAGCGGCAGCAGCGAACCGGTTCCGGGGCGCTCCCCGGAATGCGGCCAGGTGAGGATCGTCACCGGCGGGAACTCCAGCTCATCCGCGAGGGCCGAAGCATCGCCGCCGGGGGCGAGGCGGAAGTTGAGTTTGAGTTCTCCCCGCTCGGTGGCGTGTTCCGGGAATTCGTCCGCCGCCGTCATGTCGCTGACCGAATAGCGGCTGCCGCGGGCGAGCGTCAGCGTGAAGAAGCCGTTCTCGTTGTCGAATCCGTAGCTGGAATCCGCCGCAAAGCTGTAGGGGCGGTCCGGGAACACCCGGGCGTAGCGGACACCCGGCACCTGGCCGGTCTCGCCGCGGGTGACCTCCGCCCCGGCGACGTCGTAGACCACCCGGTCGCCCTGCGGCATCCGCATCTTGAGCCGCACCGAGCGGTCGAGCCAGAGAATCCGGGCGGCGCCTTCCAGCCGGGAGGAGTTGCGGTTCAGCCGGAGCGTGAGTTCGATCTGCGAACGCCCGCCGGAGAAGCGCACCCACAGGGCGGCCCGTTCCGGACCGGTTTCGAGCACCTTCGCTTCGGTGATGCGCCAGAGTTCGACCAGCTCCTGCAGATGGATGCCGTCAAACTCCTCGGAGCCGTCTCCCCAGGAGCCCCACGGGTCGCGGTAGAGGGCGAATGAGATGCCGCCGTCGCCGGCGAAGGGTTCGCCGTTGCGGAGCAGCTCGATCCGGTAACTGCCCGGCACGGCGCGCACCTCGAGTTCACCGTTGCCGATGACGTGCTCCGACAGCGCTTCCGCCGGATGTCCCGCCGGAGCGGGGGCGTATTCCGGATGGCTGACGTAGCCGAAGGTCATGACCTTCCAGCCGAAGGGAGGCAGTTCCACCGGGCAGAGCACCCGCTGCCGCCAGAGGATTTCCGGATAGCAGTGATGTTCGTGTTCGACCTCCTGGAACGGCACCGGAACGCCGTTTTCATCGCGCACTTCGAGGATCTTGTCCCCCGGAACCGCTCCGAGCAACGGGCGGTAGTCGAGGTTGGTTTCGAGCTCCACCGGTCCGCAGTAGGCGACCGGGCGCGGGTTGAAGACCAGGAACGGCACCGCCTCGGGCATGTCGTCGGCCGGAACCGGCACCCGCACCGCGACGGTGGCGGCCAGATCGTTCAGCGCCGCGAACTCCCGGGCGCGGGCGGAGTGGGCCGCGCCGCCGAGCCAGTCGCTCTGCTCCTCGTAGGCGCGCTCGACACTGCTCCCCGGCAGGATGTCGTGGAAGGTGTTGAAACAGATGTCGCTCCACTCCCGGTGGAATCCTTCCGGCGTCTGCCCCAGCGCGGTGCGGATGACCGATTCGCTCCGTTCGGCACGGCGGACCAGCGCCTCCGTCCGGCGGAAATGGTGTTTGAAGCCGGCCATCGAGCTGTAACAGCCGCGCAGGCAGAAGTTGAGTTCGCCGCGGTAGACGGGCGGCTCGAATCCCTCCGCGATCTCCTGGCGTGCGGCGTTGAAGTAATCGGAGAAGGTGGAGAAGCGCACCTCCACTTCCGGATGCGACTCCGCCCAGGCGAGCACCTCGCGGATCTGCCGCCTCGTGGTGCCGCCGCCGTGGTCCCCGAGCCCCATGCCGAGGGCGATTTCGCGGCGGGGGGAGTCGGCGTAGCGCTCGAGGGCGGAGTTCAACCGCAGAAGCGTCTCATCGCGGCCGCAGCCGTACCAGCCGATCACCAGACGGCAGGAGAGAATCCGGCTGCCGCCGGGGCCCTCCCAGTAGAAGAGATCGTCCGGCAACGCAAGCTGCGCCTCCGCCGGGCGGGAGAAACAGAAGTTTTCGAACCCGGCCAGCCGGAAGATCTCCGGCATGCCGGCGCTGTGCCCGAAACAATCCGCCGACCAGGCGGTTCTGACCGGTTCGCCGAAGGTGTCACGGAAATACTGCTGCCCCAGCAGGAACTGCCGCACCTGCGTGGCGGTGTCGGGCATGTTCTGGTCCGGCTGGACCAGATTGCCGCCGATGATGTCCCAGCGGCCCGCCCGATGGAATGCGCGGATTTTTTCGAACAGTTTCGGGTCGAAGCGCTCGATCTGGCGGTAGATCGTCGCTTCGCCGCGGGAAAAGCGCAGGAACGGAAACTCCTCCAGCAGTGCCGCCATACTGCGGCAGGTTTTGATTCCTTCGTTCAGACCTTCGCGCCAGTCCCAGAACCAGACCGGGTCGAGATGCGCGTTCGACAGCAGGTGAAACGTCAGCTTCTTCATCGTCTTATCCCTTGAACATTCTCCGTTGTTGCGGCTGTAAAGCTGGTATAAGATAGCATCCGTTTCGCCGGATGCAATCGGTTGTAACGGTTTCCGTGAAGGAATTTCATCCATCGCGGAGGGCTTCGGTCGCGCCGCCGGGAGAAAATTGCGGAAACCATTCGTATTTTTCCCGGAAAGGTGCTATCTTTAAAAGAGAAAGTACGGTTGGAACAATGGGAGGCGCGATGGAGACCTTGAGTGCGGCGATGAGCGGTTCGCTGCTGGCGGCTGTCTATCTGGTCTATCAGCTTCCCGCCGTCTGGACGGCGGTTCTTCTGGCCCGCCGGTTCGCGCCGCGGCGCTGGTGTGAATTCCTGACCGTGGCCGGGTTTCTCTACGAACTTCTGATGATCGCTCTGCCCGGCGTGCTCGGGCTGTGCGGCCTGCTCGATCACCTCTTCGTCGCCTCGATGGCGCTGGCGGCCGGCGTGACGGTGATCACCTGGAAGAAACCGTGGAAGCCGCTCCCGCCGGAACGGTTCACCGCCCCCGAACTCCTGATGATCGCACTCGCCGCCGGATTCCTCTTCTACCAGTGGCGGATGTTCGCCTATCTGCCGGTCATCGGCACCGACGCGCAGACCTACCACATCTACTATCCGGCGGTCTGGCTGGCGGAGGGGCGGCTCGAGCGGATTGTCCAGCCGGGGCTGATGACCGCGACCTATCCCTGTTACGGCGAACTCATCTACTGCTGGCACATGGCGCCGGTCCGGCTCGACTTCTTCGCCCGGAACATTCAGTTCTTCCATCTGCTGCTGGCCGGAATCGCCGTCGTCGCCGCCGGACAGGCGGCGGGATTCCGCCGGGCGGCGGCGATTGCGGCGGCCTCGTTCGTGATCTTCTCGGGGGTGGTCTTCCGCAACGCCTCGGTGGCGAACACCGATCTGATGGTCGGGGCGAATCTGGTGATCGGCACCGCACTGCTGATTCCGGCGATGCGGCGGAACTCCGCGGCCTGGTTCGGGCTCGCCGGGGCGGCATTCGGCGTCGCCGCCGCGACGAAATACCTCGGGTTCCTGCTGGCGCCACCGATGCTGCTGGCGCTGGGAGGCGGCATTCTGTTCTTCCGCCGCTCCTGCCGGAACGGGGTGCTTTGTTCGTTTCTCGTCGCCGCGGTGACCGCCGCGCCCTGCTTTGTCGCCAACTGGATCACCTACGGCAACCCGGTCTTCCCGGTGCGGCTCGGCATCGGCAGTTTTTCGCTCTTCTCGAGCTTCATGACGGAACCCTCGCCCACCCTCGGCTGGTCGCTCCGGGCCTGGCACTACTTCGTCGACGGCGCGAAAAACAGCCTCTCGTTCTGGAATGCGCTCCTGCTCGGCGCCGGATGTCTCGCGCTCTTCCTGTACGTTTTCACCGCCGGGCGCCGCCGCGGTGGACGGATGCTGCTCTTCTTCGCCGTCCTTCTGCTGGTTCTGCTGCTGCTCCAGCTGAAACTCTACCCCTCCATCACCCAGCCCCGTCAGATCGTGCCGCTGGTGATGCTGGCGGCGGCCGCCGGCATCGGCGGATTTGAACGGCTCGCCCGCCGGTTCGGCAACTGGTGCGTCGCGGCGGTGATGGCGGCCGTCGCGTGGGGAGCCTCGTTCGATCAGATCTCCTACCCGATTCACGGTGCGGGGATTCTCGTCACCGCGGCGGTCTCACTGCTGTTCCTCCTCTCCTGCCGGGTACGGTTGCGGCCGCTCCGCCATCTCCTGTGGCTGCTCTTCGGCGCGGCACTGCTCCTCGACGCGGGGTACCGGTACGGCGTGGCCAACTCCTCCGGACCGCTGATGCGCGCCCGCTTCCTTTCCGCGGAAGATGAGGCGATTCGCGATCGGATGGAACAGGAGCGCGGCGGCCGCGGCGCGGTGATCGCCTACTGCGGCCTCTATTTCTACCACTACTTCGCCGACGGCCGGAACCGGGTGGTGTCTATCCCGGTCACCGAATCCGGCAATCCCTCTCTCTCCGGCTACCGCGACTTTGCGGAGATGCGCCGCCCCGGCAGTTTCGCGGCGTGGCTCGAACGGCTCCGGGCGGCGCAGGTGGACTACCTGGTGACCGACCCCGGCGTCGCCGGAATTCCGAACGCCGATCTCGAACTGCGCTGGGCGGAGGAGCATCCGGAGCTCTTCACCCCGCTCAATCCGGGCGGCCGTGTGCGCGCTTTCCGGCTGAGGCCGGAGGGGGGAGGCCGCCGGTGACCGAGGTACAGACGCTGACTCATGCGGTGATCTCCGGCGAGATCCGCCGGATTCTTTTCGACAGCGGCGACGGCCGTTACGCCGTGCTCCGGCTGGCGGACGGCTCCGGCGCGGAACATGTGCTCTGCGGACCGCTCTGCGGACTCGCCCCCGGCCAGAACATCGAGGCGGAGGGGCGCTGGGAGAAGCACGCCGAATTCGGCAACCGCTTCCGGGCGGAGAAGTTCCGGCTCCGGTTGCCGTCGACGCCGGAGGGGATCAAACGGTTCCTCGGCTCCGGCGCGATTCCCGGCATCGGCGGACGCACCGCGGAGATCATCGTCGACCACTTCGGCGACCAGACCTTGACCATTCTCGACCGGTTTTCGAAGCGCCTGCAGGAGGTTCCCGGCATCGGCCCGAAAAAGGCGGAAGCGATCATTCAGGGGTGGCGCGAATCGGCCGCCCGCCGCGAAAGCTACATCTTTCTGCAGGGGCTGGGCATCACCCCCGCCTACTGCGCCCGGCTCTTCCGGCAGTACGGGGAACGGGCGCCCGACGTGGTCCGCGCCAACCCCTACCGGCTGGCGGAGGAGGTGGACGGCATCGGATTTCTCAAAGCCGACGAGATCGCCGGCGCGCTCGGCATCGCCCGCGATTCGGTCGACCGGATGGCCGCCGCCTGCGTCTACACCGTCAATACGCTGGTCGGCTCCGGGCATGTCTGCTGTCCCGAACCGGAACTGCTCCGGCAGACCGCCGAGCTCGCCAATCAGAAGCCGGAGCGCGCCTCCGCCGGGCTGGAGGCCGCGCTCGAACGGGGCCTGCTCCGCCGTTCCGACGGCATGATCTACACGCCGCTGCTTCTGCGGGCGGAAACCGAATTGCCGAAGCTGATCGCCGCGCTGGCGACGGCGCGCCGTTTCGCCGGGCAGTCGCTCCGGCCGCTGGCGGGGGAAACGCCGGTCGTGCTCAACGCTGGACAGCTCGCCGCGGTCGAAGGGGTCAGCCGGACACCGCTGTCGATCATCACCGGCGGCCCCGGCGTCGGAAAAACCACCGTGGTGGGGGAGATCGTCCGCCGCGCCCGCGCCGCCGGCGTGCCGCTCGCGCTGGCCGCCCCCACCGGCCGCGCCGCCAAACGGCTGTCGGAGTCGACCGGCGTCACGGCGAAGACTCTGCACCGGCTGTTGCAGTTCGACCCGGCCACCGGGCGTTTCACGCACGGCACCGGTTCTCCGCTCTCCTGCCGGCTGCTGATTGTCGACGAGGTGTCGATGCTGGATCTCCTGCTGGCGCAGGCGCTCTTCCGGGCGCTCCGGCCGGGCACCTCGGTGGTGCTGGTCGGGGACGCCGATCAGCTGCCGTCGGTAGGGGCGGGCACAGTGCTGGCCAGCTTTCTCGCCTCGGGCTGGTTTTCCGTGACCCGGCTCACGCAGATCTTCCGGCAGGCGGAGAACAGCCGGATCATCGTCAACGCCCACCGGGTCAACCGCGGGCAGCTGCCGGAAAATCTTCCGCTCCGCCCCGGGGAACTGACCGATTTCTACTGGATTGAGCAGGACGATCCCGAGCGTGCCGTCGAGCTGATCGAGAAGATGGTGGTCGAACGGATTCCGGCCCGTTTCGGCCTCGATCCGGTCCGCGACGTGCAGATTTTGACGCCGATGAACCGGGGCAGCTGCGGCACGATTTCACTCAACGCCCGGCTGCAGGAACAGCTCAACGGCGGCGACCGGCCGCAGTTCAAGCTGGGGGAACGGGTGTTCCGCACCGGCGACAAGATCATGCAGATCTCCAACAACTACGAGAAGAACGTCTTCAACGGCGACTTCGGCCGCCTCGGCAGGATCCATTTCAAGGAGAAAAAATTCCTGGTTCTCTTCGACGACGGCCGGCTGGTCGAATACCGGTTTGAGGAGGCGGAACAGCTCTCGCTGGCCTACGCGGTGACGGTTCACAAGTCGCAGGGGAGCGAATTCCCGGCGGTCGTGCTGCCCTTCCTCACCCAGCATTACATGATGCTGCAGCGGAATCTGCTCTACACCGCCATGACCCGTGCGAAGCGGCTCCTGGTGCTGATCGGCAGTCAACGCGCGGTGCGCATGGCGGTGGAGAACGCCCGGCTCGAACCGCGCTTCTCGCTCCTGACCGAACGGCTGGTCGAACTGCGCCGCCGCTGTGAGGAGGCGTTCCGCAACGCTCCCTGAACGGTTTTCACTGTTTCGCGGGTTGACAAAACGCACTGTTGTAACACCATCCGCGAAAGGAGAACCGTATGGAACCGAATTGGGACTTTATCTTTCACCGGCGGCATCCGCACTATTTCCGCAACCTGGAGTGCTGGCAGCGCAGTGCGGCGGCCTACGCCGGCGGCGAAGCCTACCTGCGGCAGGCGCTGATCCGGCACGTTTCGGAGGTCGAGCTGGAGTTCGCCGAACGGCTCCGGCGCGCCTACTACTTCAACTACCCGCGCAAGCTCGCGCGGCTGACCACCCAGTTCGTCCTTTCGGTCGAACCGACCCGCGAGGGGGCGGATCCGGCGCTGGTCGAGGACTTCTCGCGCAGCGGACTGCGCGCCGGCGAGGTGATGCGCCAGTTTTCCACACTGCTCAACGTCTTCGGCGGCGCGGCGGTCGAAATCGAAATGCCCTTCTTCGAAGGCGAGGTGGACTGTGAGCGGAGAAACCGGGAGAAACTGCGCCCGGCGGCGAAGGTTCACTCGCCGCTGGAGATTCCGGACTGGGGCTTCGGCGCCGACGGGGAACTCGACTGGATCATCTTCGAGGAACATGTCCGGGTCGCGCCGGGGCCGTGGAAACCCGCCGTCGAACTGCTCCGCCGGAAACTCTACACACGCAACGAATGTTTCGTGCTCGAACGCGAAGCAGGCACCGGCATCGTCCGGCAGAGACTGCACGCCGTGCACCGCCTCGGCGCAGTCCCCGCCTTCTACCTCACGGAACCGGATGGCTACGGACTCAACTCCGGCCACTACTTCGAGGATGTCGTGCGCATTTCGGATGCGATTCTCAACAACGAATCCGAGTCGCAGATGAACATCGTCAAACAGATGTTCGGACTGCTGGTCATCTCCGAAGGATTCGCCCGGGGGGCCCGTTCGGCGGGCGGAAGCCGTTCCGGCGGCGCGACGGAGAAGTTCAGCCACGTGCTCGCCCGTTCCGCGGCGATCTGGGAGAGCCCGGAGGAGCGCGGCATCAGCCGCTACATCTCCCCCTCCGGCGCCGACACCAGCCGAATCCGCGAGGAGAACGACGCGCTCAAACGCGAACTCTTCGACACGGTCGGCATGGCGCTGGTCACCCCCTGCCGGGAGGCGCAGACCGCCGAATCCAAGGCGTGGGACTACCACCAGGTCAAGCAGTTTCTCGCCTGCCGCGCCGACATGCTCGAACAGGCGGAACTGCGCTGCTGGAAGCTGATGGCGAAATTCGATCCCTCAATCCGGATTCCGTCGGTCCTCTACAACCGGGAGTTCGCGGTCGCCGACCTCAAGAGTTCGATCGAATCGCTGCTCGAACTGCGGGAGTTCTCCGGCGGGACGGCCTACCGGCGCGAAGTGGAGAAAAGCGCGCTCTTCCTGCTTGAAAAGATCCGCAAGATCGATCCGCTCCGCCGTCGGGCCATACTCGAGGAGATCGAGCGGGAGGAAAAGGAGGCGAATCATGCTTGAGTCACTGCCGCTGGAATCCGCTTCGCTGTGGAAAAAAGAGGAGGACGGCTCCTTTGTGGAGTTCGCCATCCGCGCCGCCGTGCTGGAGGCCGGTTCGCTCGGCAGTTCCGGCGGGGAGGTGTGCGAGTCGCTCTGCTGGGTGGTCGCTGACGTGCCGCCCCGGCCGGGCGACCGGCTGGTCCTCCGGGAGCGGTGCTTCGATCTGGCGGAGGTGCGGGTGTTCCGCAACCTCGACGGCCGGGTGGTGGCTTACCGGTGCACCCCCGCGATGGAACGCGGATGACGGCCGCTCCCCTTCTCCCGGGAAAAAAATGTGGAAAAAACAACTAGAAATTCGTTTGGCGAAGGTTGCATTTCCCTTTTAATAAGGTTATTTTAAATAATAGTTTCAATCGGGAGGAAGGAAACGCATGTTTTGTAAATACTGGTATCCGAATATGATTCGGCAGCATATTCTGTCGCGTTACGGTGTGGAGCCGTTGAACTCCCACTATTACGCGACCACGTATCCGAGTGTATATGCTGCGGCCGACCGGATTTTCGGCTCATGGGAAGCCGCCATCACCATGTGCGGGCTGGACTACAGCCAGATCCGCAAGTACAAACGCTGGAGCAACACCGCGGTGGTCGACGAAATCCGCAAGCTTCACGAGGAGGGCCAGCCGATCTCTTCGCAGTCGGTGCAGGTCCACCACAAGAGTCTTTACATGGCGGCGATCAAGCGGTTCCGCGGCTGGAAACGCGCGGTGGAAGCCGCCGGAATCGACTACCGTCAGATCCGGCTCCGCCGCAGTCTGAACAAGACCGAACTCCGGCAGCAGATCCTGGAGCTCTACCGGAAGAAGGTGGATCTCTCCTACACCAACATGCGCCGGAACTACCAGTACCTTCTCGCCTCTGGGAGCAAGAAACTCGGTGACGGGAGCTGGGCGCGCGCCCGCCTCCGCTGCGGAATCAAGGTCAACTACCGCATCGAAAATCGCGGTCTCTCCAAACGCAATGCGGAACATCAGGAGCAGCCGCAGAGCTGATCCCCGGCAAAAACCGATTCGTCATTATGCCGCCGTCCATCTGGACGGCGCTTTTCTTTCAGAAAAAAAGGCCGGCGGAGAAAGTTCTGCCGCCGGGGTACCGAGGTGGACGCCGCCTCGAGCGTACCAGACTCGAAACGGGCAGGTCTTGGCTGACCTGAATTTTTCATCTATTAATTGGCGGTCCCGACAAAATCCTGACAGGATTTTCAAAAAAAATTTCACTTTTTTTGCCGAAACTTCCATTCTACCGGGAGGAGGCCGTTCTCATTCCCGCCCGCTTCCGGATTACCCACGGGATGTACCAGCAGTAGCGGTTCCAGATTCCCAGCAGGATGAGCCCTTTCCAGAACACCGGAAACGTAAACTCTCCGGCGGCCAGCGCCTCGCCCAGGCACTTGCAGGCCAGCAGCAGAATCAGAAACGAAAGCGTCGACTTCAACACCGTGCACCGCACCTGCCGGTGCATGAACAAAGTCCACTCAGACAGCACAATGCCGACGATTCCGCCGATTTCCAGCGCGAAAACAATCTCATCCATATCCGGTTTTCGACCGGCAGCCAGGCAGAGTCCGGCACTCACCAGCAGCGGCAGAATGTGCGAAACCGGTTCGCGAAGCTCTTCATCCGGCAGACTCATAGCGGCGAAACTCCATAGATATCCATGCGGTCAAGCACAAAGACCGGCATATCCTCCCCGTAGATCGAAAATCCAAAGCGCCAGTCCGGCACCCCGGCGAACTCCTGCCCCAATTCGCATTCGCCCAGCTTCCGCTGGTCCAGAAAGATATTCAGCTTGTTTTTCACCAGCCCGATACGCAAAACACTCCCCTCCGACGCCTCTTCGACGGCGCAGGGGATCTCCCGCCAGACCTTCCGCCCCACCCCGATTTCGGCCAGCGTGTTGGTGTTGACCCGCATCTCCTCCACTCCCAGGCTGCTCCGGTCGCTCTCCGGATCACGGCGGCAGCGCAGCGTCACCTCCCAGAAACGATTCGCCATGGGCATCCCCTTCTGCAGATCAAAATTCCAGAATGACAGCGTAAGCACCGTCCCCGGCGCCGGAAAGCTCTGCCAGCCGAGAATCAGTTCAAACGAGTTCGGCAGCCGGATTGCCGGGGGACTCAGGAACGGAATCGCACCAGTGATGATCAACCCGTGCAAGTTGCTGTATCTCATACTGTCCGGGAAATAGAACGGCGCCTCCCAGCTGCGCGCTCCGCGAAAATCCTCCTCCTGAAGGTGGTTGGCCAGTGGCGCGTACGAGGAGGGATACCATCGATAGACGCGCCTCGTTCTCGGTAATTCCTGAGCGAAAATTCCGGACGCTTCCGCCGACGATTCCGCGGCATTGACCGCTCTCCATTTGGTACGGGCGGCGGAATACCCCCGCAGACGCCGCAGATACGGCAGACGCTGTTCCCGCGTCAAAGCCGGATTGTCAACGATCAGCCGGCAGCGCTCCTGCTCCCGCAACAACTCCCGGGCGTTCTCCGACAGCAATTCCACCTGATGCCTCGTACTGGCGGAAAAATGCTGGAACTGTTTCTGCAGCTGATTGTACTCCGCGACAGCGTCCAGAGCCTGCTGACGATACAGTTCGTTCTCGCGGTCGGAATATTCCGCAATCCAGAATGCAGAGGTCGCAACGGCAACGACCAGAAAGAGTTTCAGAAGCCGGCAGGATTCGTCGAGCAGATGGTTCAACCGACAGCCATCCCGGGAATCCGCCGCCCGGGAAAACCGGCGGCGAAAACCGATCCACGCCGCCAGCCGCCGGATCTCATCGATAAAATTTCTCACCGCGCCGCTCCAGCGATTGTCCGGGGGCGGCGGCATGTAGCGGCAATACTCCCGCACCAGACGGTTCAACCGGGCGTACTCCGCCTGATCCTCCTCCAGCGGCAGAGTGCTGGGCAGTTCCGGATACGCGTCCGGCGGCAGACCGGTGAACGCACAGTAGATCACCTTGCCCAGCGCGTAGAAGTCGCAGTACTGACTCTCCTCCAGCGTCAGGCTCCCCTCCAGAAAACGGGAGCGCAGACCGGGCGGAAGAAACCCGGGAGTGCCGACCCGCCCGGCAACCGCGTCGTGCGAACTCACCAGCCCGATGTCGCTCAGCTTCGGCACGCCGTTGACGTAGAGAATATTGCCCGGTTTCACATCCCGGTGCGCCATGCCGTGCGCATGGAGCACCTCCAACGCCTCGCGGATTCCGCGAGCCAGACGGTCGGTATCGGCGACGGAGAGATAACCGCCGTCGGCAATCCGGTTCTGGAGGGTGAAGGGGCGATACGAGTCCGCCTCCAGCGAATCCGCCGCCTCCATCGAATAGTAGAGGCAGGAATCATCCTGCGCAACGTGGAAAATCTGCAGCAGATGCGGGTGATTTTCAATCACTCTGCGGTAGTTGCAAAGGCCGGAGAACTCCTGTTCAAAATTTTCGGGATTGCGCTGCCGGGAGATGACTTTCAATGCGAGCTTCCGCCCGGTGATGTCCTGCACGAGATAGACCTCTCCGAAACCGCCGCGCCCGCAGAACTGCAGAATCGTGAAACCGTGAAACTCTTCCATCCTCTTCAACATGTGACGTCCTCCCGTTCCGCCGAGCGGAATGCCTTCAACCCGTCATATGCGGTCCGCAGCAGAACCTCGTCGGGAATTTCCTCCGGAGAGAGCTCCTCCTGGAACTCTTCCACCAGCCGCCGCAGCGCCCTGGTGCCCCGGCTGCACACGGTGTAGACGTTGACCGTGCTCTCCTGAAAAAAATCGGCGACGAATGCGGCAGAACGCCCCTGCAGTCTGCAGAGCTGAAACATCTGGAACTGTTTGTCACTGAGCTGATGTTTCAACTTTTCCAGCGCCAGACTGAGCAGATATTTCTGCCAGAGCTCCCGCCACTCTTCGCTGCCGGATGCGGATGCCGGCGGTTCCGGGGGATCCTCCATGGAGACGATGAAGTTGCGTTTCCGCGTCTGGGCGCGTCGCCGGATGTCGCGGATGCAGTTGGAGATAATTCCGCCGAGGTAGTCGCGGAAACGCCCCTGAGCCCGGTCATAGGTGCGGATTTTATCCTTCACCCGGATCGTATCATACACCAGGTCGATCAGCTCCCGGATCTGATCCCGGGTCAACTTCTGCTTTCGCCCGTACATGATGATGAGAGAACGGTATTTGGGATAAAAATGCTCCCAATCTGCCGGAGCCAGGGTATCTTCCCGCATTCTGGCGGTCAGGTCGACCCAGGTTTGCCAGCCCGACTCCGCCCCGGGCGCGCGCAAACTGTCATATGAATTCATCATCCCCCCTGACAAATAAATGACACTGCTGAAAAATACCGCAGAAAAAGAGATAATCAATCTCATATTCGTAAAAAAAAGCGAATTTTTATTATTTTTCTTTTATTAGAAGGAGAGCCGGATTCCCGTCACCGTTCTCGGCGACAGCCCTCCGCGGAAGCGGGGAACCCGGGTTCGAGATTCCGCCGATAGAAATCGGGAGCAATCCCCACGCGTCGTTTAAACAGCCGGGAGAAATAAAATTCATCCCGGAAACCGGAGGTTCCCCCGTTCTCCGCCGATTTGACCGGCTGTTCCGAAAGTCCACAACCCTTCCGGACCCGATAAAGATTCCCCGATCCCGTGCCATCGTGCAATTGTCTGGAGCAATAAATTCGCAAAGGCCGGCCTGATGCACCGATTGTTCTTTCTGCGCACGGTCCGGAAAACTTTCGAAAAACCATTCCCATGGAGGGGATGACACAGGAAAATAAACAGACATTGTACTTTTTTGCAAATATTTCGGTTCGAATTTGCCAATCTTTTTTTTAAAATTTTGATTTTCCTATTGCCATTGCTTGAATTTTCGATATAATAGGAGAGTGTAAAGTTCACCTAAAATTGATTTTGCATTATGTGTGCCTATTACAGTAAAGCGTGTCGTCTCTCGGAGACCATACAGACGGAAATCCAACAGGGACGTCTATTCAACAACCCCTATTTCCCGTCGGAAATACAGCTTGCGGCCCGCTATTGTGCAAGTCGTCACACGGTACGCAGAATTCTGGCGAAACTCACCGATGACGGAATCCTGATCCGCATGGACAACGGGCGCGTGAAAATCAGTCCATCTGTCGAGGAAAACATCTCGATAAATCCCGGGAAAATCAAGCTGGCCTGGATCTATGCAGCGTATCCCGACTCCACGATTGCAGAAGTCACTGCGGGAATTGTCGACTTCGCCGAAAAAAATGAGGTGGATCTGCAGATTATAAACAGCACCTCCGGCCACCAGGAAGTGCTGCAACTTCTTCCCCACATCAAACAGCTGGGATTTGATGGTGCGATGATTCTGCCATATGAAATACCGGAATATGCCGCCTGTTTGAATCAACTGGTCCGGGAGCATTTTCCTGTCGTTACATTCGGGCCGACATACGGCAGCAACTGCAGTTCGGTTTCCACGGACGACTTCGGCAGTACCTTTCAGGCGGTGAGAGATCTGATACAACGGTACGACCGCCCAGTGTACTTCATCGGAGCCTGCGAGGGCGGCAGCGCCACAGAGCGGTATCACGCCTACTGCCGCGCGATGCTCGACGCCGGATTCGAACAGGAGATCAGGCAATATTCCATATTTCTGGAATGCGCCTGCCCCAACCCGGACTACTGGCCGATTGAGCAAAAACTTCTTCATCCTGCCGAACTCATCAGAAAGGCAATGGAACAATTTCCCCGCCCCTGCTCCATCTTCTGCGTGAACGACTATGTGGCAAACGGAGTCTACCGGAGCGTCGAAAAAGACCGGATCGGCATTGATCTCATGGTGGTGGGGTTTGACGATCTGCCGCTGGCACGGCGCCTGTGTCCGCCGCTGTCAACCATCCAGGTCGATAAGCATCAGATCGGATTTCAGATGGCAATGTTGTTACACAAAATTATATCACAACGAATCGAGAATCAGATTCACCTGAAACTCCCAGCAACATTCATCCGCAGGAGATCATCCTGAAAGAGAAAGTTTAACAACATGAACCAAAGGAGATTGCACATGAACAGACCACTCACGAAAAACTGTCGCAATGCTGAATTTACCTTAATTGAACTTTTAGTAGTGATTGCTATTATTGCAATTCTGGCGGCCATGCTTCTCCCGGCCCTCAACAAGGCCCGGGCCAAAGCACAAACCACCCGATGCATCTCCAACCTGAAACAGCAAGGCCAGGGAATCATCGGATATGTGGGAGATTACCTTGACACTCTTCCGCCGACATTCAGCAATTTCATGAAAGAAAACTGGGATATGCGTTGCATCAGCGTTTCCGAAACCGATCCGAGACAGGGCGGTCTGGCTCTGGTTGCAAATTATGTCCGGAATATGAAAAACTGTTATGGAGATAATCGCCCTAAATGGCTGTACTGCGATGCGCTGGTCGCGAGAGGTGCGGCATGGGACGGAAACATTCCCAATGAACGGGGCATCGCATATTACTACAACCGCGACTCCTCCGTCGGTCAGGGATATGGAACAGAAAAATATACCTGCTTCGGGAGAAAATACTCCAAACTTTCTTCTGAAATTCTGGTTTTCTGCATCGGTTGCGGCGCAGTCTTCGATTATGCCCTGCACAACGGCGGAGGAACCATGCTCCGGGCGGATGGCTCTGTAAAATGGTATCCCTTCGGGAAATATAGACTGGGAAATCATGCCACCACGCCAGACGGCACAATCATCTGGCTGGATAAAAACCGTTAACCCCCACTGTCCAGGGAGATCAAAGACAATGAAGCTGCTATCTGTTGTCCATCTTGGAGTTCTTCTGACCTGCGGAACCGCAATCGGTGCAGTTCCACCGGATTCCGCGGAAAACCTGTTGAACAACTCTTCGTTTGAACGAGTTCAGGCCAATGGTGTACCTGCCGACTGGGCGATCACCTACCGCCTGGTTGACGCATCCATCCGCAGTGTTCCCTCCGCGACGGCGGCGGATGGGGGGAAGGTGCTCCGTATACAGCGGAAAACCCCGTACTCCGAACATCTGTATGCAAGCATCGCCACCTCCTTTCCCGCAAAAGCAGGAGTTCGCTACCGGATAAGTCTGGCGGCTCGATGTGCAAAAGAAAATTTCGTCTCGCTGGTCATCGGACAAAAATGGGATATACGATACCGGATTATTCCGGATACATTCTGGAGGCGCAACCTCTTTGAATTCACTCTGACCGCAGATCAGATCACCAGCCAGGGAACTGCGCCGCTTCTCTTCATCTGCGACGACGTTACCGCAGATTTTGAACTGGATGACATTCAGCTCGTACCAGCACAACACTCCATCGACACGGTCGGCACCCCCCTGCCCTCCTCCCGGCAGATTGCAAACGGCGTCTATCTGGCTCCGTCCGGCGACACCCCGGAATCCCGGGAAAATACTTTTACTCTTCCAGCTGACAAAAATCATTGGGAAAGTATGGCCGAGTTCTCCGAAAAGAATTTAAAGGCGGATGTTGCCCTTTTCTGGGATCAGGCGCAGGGGATAGCATTTAAGATTCATGTCCGTGACAACGTCGTCAACGCTCTGTCTGGCGCCGAACTGTTCCGCGGTGACAGCATCCAGATGCGGATTGAGCCGGCGGGGAAATGCCGGGATGAAGTTCGGGATGACGATCTGGAAATTGGATTTTCCCCGACTGCAGGCAAAGTGAGCACCTGGTACTGGGGCGCCGAACGCGTCCTGACTCCGGAAGAGGCGGAGATCACTGCGACGCGCACTGTTGACGGCTATGTACTCTCCGGAGTTCTGCGATGGAAGCTGTTTCCCGCATCGATGAGGCAGCAGGGCTTCTTCGGCTTCAACATGATCGTCAACGACTCCGACGTCGCAGGGGAACGGGAGCGCTCCGTCGCATTTCTCGCCGACGGCATCCATCATGCCAAGAGCAACCGCAACAATATCCTTGTATTCAACAGCGGCCGGAGAAATCTGTACTGCCGCGCCCGCATTGACAAAAATTACGGAAGGGCCGTTTGCGACTGGTTTGCGGTGGACAACACCGCCCCGCGGAGAACTCGTCTGCGTCAATCCATCAGAGATGCCCGGGGCAATCTCTCCCGATTGCCCGAGTTGCAACTTCGCGCCGGCCAACTGGTACGCTACACGGCGGAATATACTCTGAAAGATATCGCCGACGGCACTCTGAACATCACAGCGGAGACCGAAGACGGCAGACGCGGCACCTTCCGTGCGGAAAAAGCGGATCAGCTTCAATCACAACTTGCCAGCCTGAAAAAATTGCGGAACAAACTGCAGGTTCTGCAAAAAAAGGCGGCCGCTCAACCCGCCTCCGCCGTCGCCACCATGTATGAACGAATCGCCGACCTGCAACTGGCGCGTTTCTCACAGCTTCTGCAGGAAAAGTTCTCTCCTGAGGGGAAAATGAATCTTATGAAGCATTGTGAAAACATTCTGATTCCGGAGATGGAAGAACTGCTTGAGCGCTATGAAACGCTGCTCGCAATCCGCGAAACGAGGACGCTGCCGGAAAACTGGAAAATGGTCACCTCACGGCAGCGCATGCTCGACAACTGGCCCACCGCGGTCATGCGCTCCGACAGCGGCAAACTGGAAGAGCGGAAGGTGTATCTCGGCGGCTATGGACACAGCGCTGCCATCCGGGAAGAAATGAAGGACTTCTCCGATATGGGAGCCAACATGATTCATCTGGAAATCGGCCCGAGTGCATTTTTCCCGACCCCGGGCAAACAAACGGAATTTGCCGCTCCGGATTACAAGCGCTTCCAGCGGGATATTGCAGAGATTATGACGGTCGCAAAGCAGAAAAATCTTCGCACCATGCTGCTTCTCGCCCCTCATTACGCTCCGGCATGGTGGTATGACCGTCATCCGGAGGCGGCCGGCATCTGCGGCTTTGCCAGATATGAAATCATGCATCCGGAAACCCGGAAGATGGTTTCTCACCACCTCGACACCCTGTTCTCCCGGCTTCGTCAGATGCCGTTCAGCGACTCGATCTTCAGTTTTTGTCTGACCAACGAGCCGAACTATTCCGGAGCTGACCCGAAGGAAAAAGCCTCCCAGCAGCGTTTTGCCGCTTACCTGAAGAACAAGTTCAAAACCGTTGCGGAACTCAATCGGCGCAGCGGCCTCGCTTTTGCCGATTTCGATGCGGCCTCCCAGAGCGCCGTGACAGAGCCGGCTATGCGCGTACTCTTTGAAAAGTACCGTCAGTGGGCTTTGCTCGACTGGCATCAATTCATTGCAAAGGAAACGAAAAAATATTTCCCGGACATTCCCATTCAGACCAAAATCATGGTCTTTTTCACTCTGGACCCCCAGCAACTGGAACTGGGCGTGGATCCGGAACTCTACTCGGAACTGGGTGACATCAACGGAAATGACAATTATTTCTACTATACCCCCGGGGGAACATGGATCGCAGACTGGGGGAAAACCACGTTCTACCATGACCTTCAATGGTCCTTCAAGCCTGCGGCAATCGTCAACGGCGAAAACCACATCATGCCCGACGGCTTCCCCGGCCGGCTTCCCTACGGACATGTGTATACGCAGGCGTTCCAGCAGTATGCTTCCGGAGTTTCCGGTCTGGCAACCTGGATCTGGGCGCCATATAAATTCGATCATCCGGAAATCATCCACAATAACATTTCGCGTCGGCCGCTTGCCCTGGCGGCACTGGGGGAGGCAACGTTTGATGCAAACCGGCTCTTCAATGAGCTTCAATCGTTGCGCCGCGCCCCGGCAGAAGTGGCTCTGTTCTACAGCCAGACCGCCTATCTCTGGGATCCGAAAGGATATTCAACCGCCATCCGCGATGTGCACGAACAACTCTGCTTTACCGGGCGCCCGATCACGTTTCTGAGTGAAAAGCAGTTGATCCGCGACCAATTCGGCTCCGCCAGACTTCTGATACTTACCAACGTGAAAAATCTGGATCGCGAAGCCTGGCAGGGAATCCGCAGATTCACCGCTTCCGGCGGCCGTGTCATGTATACCGGCGCGATGCCGCTTCGCGATGAATTCAACCGCGCGCTGCCGCCACTCCCCATACCTGCCGAGAGGTTGAACATAACACCCTACCCCGGCATGGACATCGCGTCGCTGGAGAAACAAATTGCTCCGAACCTGTCCGCCTTTCAGCTCGGCATGACAGTTTCCTATGCCTCCGGAATGCAGGGAATCTACCGCCGGACAGTCTCCACGCCGCAGGGCGAGTTGACCAATCTGGTCAATTATAATAAGGGGATACGGAACATTCATTTCCAGATTCCCCGGGGATACAAACTCCGGGAGCTGATATCGGACCAGCTCATTGACGGGGCTTACTCCCTCAAGCCGTTGTCACCAATTCTGGTCCGTCTGGAAAAGGCAGAGAACTGACAGGAAAGATTCGCTTATGAAATCTCTATACGGTTCGGATCAGTCAAAAGAGTTTCAACAGCAGTTTTCCTCACCGGGCATTCTCTATCGCGACGCCCCGTTCTGGGCCTGGAACTGCGAATTGGAGGAAAATCAGCTTGTACGGCAAATTGAGTGTTTCTCGCTCATGGGAATGGGGGGATTCTACATGCACGCACGCTTCGGGCTGCGCACCCCTTACCTGGGTTGCAAATTCATGGAGTGCATCAAAGTTTGCGTCGCTGAAGCAAAAAAACGCAACATGCTGGCCTGGCTTTACGACGAAGACCGCTGGCCTTCGGGAAGTGCGGGCGGCACCGTAACCCAAGATCCCAGATGGCGGGCGCGCCATCTGAAGTTAAGTTTTGCTCCGGAGTCCGGCCCGGCAGAAGAGTCCGGGAAACTGCTGTGCTGTTATGCGGTGAAGCTGGATGAAACAGGGAAACTTTTCCATTACGAACGCGTCGCAGCTCAGGACCCCATCCCGGAATCCTATCGGAAATTGTATGTTTACCGCCAGCTTGCAACTCCGGAACCATGGTTTAACAATATGACCTATCTGGACACGCTCAATCCCGTCGCGGTCAGACAATTTCTCGAGGCGACTCACGAAAAATATTTTCACACGGTCGGTGAAGAATTTCATCATACCGTTCCCGGAATCTTCACCGACGAGCCTCAATTCACCCGGCAGAAGGATCTCCCGACGGCCGGAACAGATCAGCCGGCCATTCTGCCATACACCGATGATTTTCCGGAGAGTTATCAGAGAGAGTACGGTTGTGATTTCTTCGATACTCTTCCCGAGATTGTATGGGAGCTGCCGGACTCCCGTTATTCCGCGGCACGTTATCGCTTTCACAACCATGTTACAGAACGGTTCGCCACAGCATATGCGGACCAGATCGGCGCATGGTGCAGGGAGCACAACCTTCTTTTCACCGGCCATCTGACCGGGGAAGCAACCATGTCCAATCAGTCCGTCTTCTGCGGAGAAGTGATGCGTTCCTACCGTGCCTTCTCCCTTCCCGGGATCGATATGCTCTGCGATCGCCGGGAGCTGGCGACGGCCAAGCAGGCGCAAAGCGCCTCCCGCCAGTTCGGCTGCGGCGGCGTTCTGAGTGAACTGGACGGAGTGACCAACTGGGACTTCTCGTTTGCAGACCACAAAGGGCATGGAGACTGGCAGGCCGCGCTCGGAGTCACCTTGCGGGTGCCGCACCACGCCTGGCTCTCCATGGCAGGCGGAGCCAAGCGGGATTTCCCCGCCTCAATCGGATGCCAGTCAGCCTGGTATCGGAAATATCATTGGATCGCAGATCATTTTGCACGGCTCAATGTCGCACTCACCCGGGGAAAAGCACTTGTGCATATTGCGGTGATCCATCCGATTGAATCGTTCTGGCTGCTTCAGGGGCCGCTCGATCAGACCGCAACTGCCAGAGAAAATGCAGAGAACGATTTCTCCTCTCTGATCGAATGGCTGCTCTTCGGGTTGCTGGACTTTGATCTGCTGTCGGAATCTCTGCTGCCGGAACAGAATGCTCACGTCGAAGGTTGTCAGCTCGTCGTCGGCGAGATGCACTATTCTTCCATCCTCGTACCGCCGACACTCACCCTGCGCGCCACTACGCTTGAACTCCTGGAACAATTCGTTGAGGCAGGAGGAAATGTCATATTTTCCGGATCGGTTGCCCCGCTCTGCGACGCGGAACGCTCCGCCCGTCCGGCCCGGCTGTCCGAACAGTGCACAAGAATCTCCCACACGAAGCATGATATTCTGCAGGTCATGGAACAGGAGCGGGAACTTCGGATCATTCGCAAAGACACCTGCCTGCCGGCGACAGAACTGCTCTACCAGCTCCGGGAGGACGGCAATGCCCGTTATCTGTTTGTCGCCAACTCGCTCCGCTGCGGGAACAGCTACCATGCGACCGTATCCGTTCACGGAGAATGGCAGCTGGAAGAGCTTGATACGTTTACGGGCACCGCCACTTTCGTTGCCGCGGAAATACGGAAAGGGTGGACGGCGTTTGATTTCGAATTTCATCCGCACGGACATCTGCTGCTGCGTCTCACCCCGTCACACAAAAGCAGCGGAAAATCGTTCCCCCTCTCCCCGCTGAACCAGGAAAAGACAGAAAAAAACATCCTGATGCGTCTGCCGGGGAACTGCGTAAAAGTTTCTCTGGATGAACCGAATGTCCTGCTCCTTGACCGGGCGGAGTGGAGAGTTGACGGTGGCCCGTGGGAAGCTCCGCTCGAAATTCTGCGCCTGGACAATACGGCCCGGGCAAAAATGGGGTTGCAACATAAATTTTACGGGGCACAGCCATGGAGCAAGCCGCAATCAGACAAAATTTACGGTCTGCTTGAACTGCGCTATTCCTTCGATTGCCGGACAAATGTTTCCCACGTTTTTCTGGCAGCGGAACAGCCGGAGAGTTCGACGTTCTGTCTGGATGGAGAAACAATTCCATTTGCCGACTGCGGCTACTGGGTGGATGAATCCATTCGACGTACGCTCCTGCCTGATCTGCAGGCAGGCCGGCACACCTTGTGCGTCAAACGCAAATACACAGATCAAACAAACATTGAACAGCTCTATCTGCTCGGCGATTTCGGGGTTCATACCCTGGCGGACACGGCGGAAATTACGGCTCCGGTCCGCAGCCTTCACTGGGGGGACATCACCACACAGGGGCTTCCCTTTTATGGCGGAAACATCTCCTATCATCTCGATTTTGAACTTTCCAAACCGGAACGTCTGGCTCTGCGACTGCCTCCCAGAAACATGAATATGCCGCATGGGTTGTGCAATCCTCAGGCGTCACGCGAGTGCGCCGTGGCAAGTTTTCGCGGAATGCTTGTTTCGGTGAACATCGACGGCAGAGAAGCAGGCGATATCGCGTTTTCGCCCTGTCAGCTTTCTCTCGGCCGCCTCTCCGCAGGAAAACATCAGCTGAAACTGACCCTCTACGGCAGCCGCATCAACTGTTTCGGACCTCTTCATCTCACCTTCCGATACGATTGGGACAGCGCGCCGGATGCCTATCGGCCGACCGGAGATCTCTTCAGCAACGAATACCGGCTTACGCCATGGGGAATCCTGCATTCCCCTCTTTTACTCCGGGAGTGAAAGGCGACATCGACCGCTCTCGGGTACGCTACGGGAAAATAAATTCCACTCATAAACAACGACAGGAGCAAAAATGGATCAGCAGGTAAAAGATAGCCTCAAAAAATTGACACGCTTTTTTGATCATCCCAAAGCCGGTACCTGGGAACGCATCGATCTGGACATCCGGCGCAACCGCATGGGCTGGGGCAGACTCTGGCTTCAGGATGGCCGGGGCAACGCGCTCAAACACCGGCAGATCAATTTACGCCAGACCTCCCACGATTTCCGTTTCGGATGCAACGCATTCAAACTGAAAGATTTTGAAGAAAAAGAGAAAAATGACGCCTATGAAGCCTATTTCAAACGCATCTTCAACGAAGCGGTAGTTCCCCTTTTATGGGATTCCATCGAACCGGAGAAGGGGATGCTCCGTTATGCGGCGGACAGTTGCAAAATGAGTCGCCGCCCTCCGGCGGACCTGGTGGTTGAGTGGTGTGAGCAGAATCACATCGCCCCCAAAGGTCACTGGCTTTTCTGCGACAACTTCGTCCCGAAATGGCTGCCGGGAGACTGGAATGAAGTGATGCTCCTGCTGGAGGACCGCATCGCCGGCATCGCAGAACGTTACGGCAGACGTATCCGGAAGTGGGACGTCGTCAACGAATCTTTGTGCAGCCATCCCCGCCGGGATCCCCGCATCGGCGACGCGAGTGTGCCGCCGGACTATCTCTGGCAGATCTTCAAGATGGCGGAAAAATATCTGCCGCGTCAAAGTGAATTTCTCTACAACGACGGCGGCAACCAGGCTTTTGAGCGTTTTGCGCATGACAGCTCTCCGATGTTCCTCCTCGCAGACCGGCTTCTGCGCCGCAACGCGAAATTGGACGGCCTCGGAATTCAGTTTCATCTGCTGGCGGACAAAATGGAGCAATTCTCCCGGGAAGAGCTCTGCAATTACTTTGATCCGGCCCACCATCTCCGCGTACTGGATCAGCTCGGCCAGCTCAATCTGCCGCTGCACATTTCGGAAATTTCGCTCACGACATTTCCGGAACTTCCCCGGGAAGCGGCGGAAGAGTTTCAGGCACAATGTCTCCGGAACTTCTACCGCATCTGGTTCAGTCATCGGAACTGCAACTCCATCGTCTACTGGAATCTCTGCGATCAAACCGCCTTCGGTGAGGAGAACCGCTGGAACGCCTGCCTGATCGATGGAGAGTTCAACGAGAAGCCCTCTTACAAGATGCTGGATCAACTCGTCAACCGGGAATGGCATACGCAGACCACTCTCGTCACTGACGAAAACGGCGAAGCAACCTGGAATGGCTTCTATGGAGAATATGAATTGGAAATTGCAGGAACGAAAAAGAAAGTTTCCCTGACACCGCGGGGAGAGAACGAGTACAAAATTCTCCTCTGAGAGAGCCTGTTCCCACGGTTCTCCGGACTCATTGGCGAACCCCTCTCATGAAACTCTCCGACAACCGTCTAAACCGTTCGCGGGGCACTGACGCTGGCGCGTTCGATCAGCTTCGGCTTGAACTCCACCGAGGCGGGACGGCTGCCGGAGAGCACCCAGTCGCCGAGCAGCTTCACCGCCTGTTCCCCCTGCTCGCGGAGCGGCTCGGCAAAAGTGGTGAGTTTCGCCTGTTCCGCGCCACGCCAGGTGTGGTTGTCGAACGAAAGCAGCGAAATCTCCTCCGGAATCCGGAGCCCCAGCTGCTCCGCCGCTTCGAAAAACCATCCGGCCCGGTAGTCCCGGACCGTGAAGAACGCGGTCGGCAGCTCCTCCCGCGGAACCCGCTTGAGAAAGCGGGCAATCACACCGACCTGATCGGCGCTCTGCTCGTATTCCAGCCGGGTGAGGCACCACTGCGGATCGAACGGCAGATTCTCCTCGGCCAGCGCACCGCGGAATCCGGCCAGCATCTCCGAATAGAGAAACTGCTTCTCCGAACCGGTCAGAATGCCGATCCGCCGGTGTCCGTGACGGACGAGGTATCGCACCGCCTCCCGCGCCGCCGCCCGGAAGTCGATAAAGGTACGGACCGCTTCGGTGTGATCCATGTTGTCCGCCGCAATGACGCACGGAATCTTCGCCTTCTCCAGCGGCACGATGAGTTCCGGATAGTTGGCGCACTGCAGATAAATCACCCCCTGAATGGTTCCGGCCATGTGGTGGGCGATCATCTCGTCGGTAATCCGGCCGGAGTCCGAAAGCGACAGCAGCAGCTCCACATTCTGCTTCTCCGCCCCCGCCGTCACCCCCTGCAGCAGCTCGGCCGTCACCGGGAGATAGCGGAACGTGCCGAAGTCGGACGGCCGCACGAAAATCCGGTGAAACTTCCGCCGCGCCTCGGCGTTCTCCAGCACCAGCGCGCCGCAGCCCGGATAGATCTGAATCAGCCCCTCCTCCTGAAGCAGCTTCAGAATGTTGTGCACCGAGCTCTTGGAGATGCCGAGCCTGCGCGCAAGATCGCGCGCCGAAGGCAGATAGGTTCCGGCGAGAAAACGACCGTCCCGGATCGCCTCCCGCAATCTCGCTCTTCCGCCATCTGTCTTGCCCGTCCGCATCGCACCTTTCTCCGCCATCGTTTCCACACGCTCCTTCTGCACAGCCCGACTTTCTGCCATTAACATAATGGACAAGTGCAAAAATTCAAGCCTTTTGTGGACAGTGTTTAAATTATTTTCATAAATATTTCTGATAAAATCCATATTTTTTTCTTGAATCACCTTGATTTTTAATTTATTCAAGTTATAATGGACAGTGTCCATTAAATTGACATTTACGGGGGGCGCTGGATATGAACATCGGGGCAGGCACGGCGGACAACGCGAGCTCTTATCGCGTCGGCACACTCAGTTACACCACCTTCGGGCTGGTGAACCTCTTCATCTGGATGCTGTGGGGCGACTTCTGCTTCAGCATGATGGAACTGTTGATCCCCAATCTGCTGCCGCTCTACCTGCGGATGCATGAGGCGCCGAACTGGCTGATCGGGCTGATCGTCGGCAGCGTTCCGGCGGCGATCAATTTTGTGGTCAACCCGATCATCAGCACCCGGAGCGACCGCACCCGGACCCGCTGGGGACGGCGGATTCCCTACCTCTTCTTCGCCACGCCGTTCGTCACGCTCTTTCTGATCCTGCTCGGCTGGAGCGACGCGATCGGGGAGACGGTCCACTCGCTGCTGCTGCCGCAGAACAGCTGGATCACCGTCTCAAAGGTGGTGATCGGCTTCATCGTGGTCTTCGCGGTGGGGTTCCAGTTCTTCAACATGTTCGTCTTCTCGGTCTTCTACTACATCTTCGCCGACGTGGTGCCTCGCCCGCTGATGGGGCGGTTCATGGCGCTCTTCCGGATGGTGGGGACCTGCGCCGGGTTCATCTTCCAGCGCTACATCATCGGCCACGCCGAAACCCACATGGCCTGGATCTTCACGCTGGTGGCGCTGGTCTATCTAATTTCGTTTCTTCTGATGTGCGTCTTCGTGAAAGAGGGGGAGTATCCGCCGCCGGAGCCGCGCAAAGGCAACATGATCGGCACCTACTTCCGGGAGTGTTTCAGCCTCTCCTTCTACCGCTGGTTCTTTCTGGCGATCGCCTGCAACGACGCCTCGACCGTCTGCCGGACGATGTTCAATCTGCTCTTCGCCAAGGAGGCGCTGGGCATGTCGGTCGATCAGTTCGGCAAGATCATGAGCGTCAACGCGGTGATCAGCTTCTTCGTATTGATTCCGATGGGAATCCTGGTCGACAAGTTCCATCCGCTGCGGACCTACATGGCCGGCGGCATCCTGATCGTGGCGGCGAACGTCTTCGGCTTCTTCTTCGTGCGCGACTACACGAGCTTCTACATCGTCTCGGTGATGCTGGCGCTGGTCTACGTGATCCAGAATGCGAGCAAACTGCCGATGTTCGTCGCCCTGCTGCCGACGGCGCAGTACGGGCAGTTCTCGTCGGCCAACGCGATGGTGGTTTCGATCTTTCTGATCCTCGCCAACGCCGGCGGCGGCGCATTCGTCGATCTGCTGGGCTACCAGTACATCTACGTCTGGGACTTCCTCTTCACCGGTCTCGGACTTTTCGCCCTCTTCATGCTCTACTGCGGCTGGAAGAGGCGCGGCGGGCGCGAATCCTACACGCCGCCGCTGGCCGGAGAGGGGGCCTGATTTCCCGGCAGAACGAAGAAAAAACCCGGATTCTCCGCTTTTTTTTCATTTTTTTTCGATTTTTTTTGATTTCGGGGGCGCATTTTCACAAAAATGAGCTAAATTACATATTCGAGTAATGACTTGGTTCATTCAATATCAGAACAACGAGAGTGCAACATGGGTAACCTTAAGAAGAAACGGCGGAAGAAGATCGCCAAGCACAAACGCAAGAAGCAGTTGAAGGCGTTGCGGCACAAGAAGAAGTAAGCCGCCCCGGGGAATTTTTTCCCGGTAAACTGCGACGCCCGCTTCCGTTTTCGCTGATTGCGATGCCGGAAAGCGGGCGCGTTTCTTTTTACAAGGGAGGAGAATCGATGAAAAAAATCATAGCAATGGCATCCATGGTCCTGTGTTCCGCGCTGGCGGCGATGGAAACCGGAATCGGCAGCGACCAGACGAATGCGGAAAATCCGGCGCCGCCGATCGACCGCCGGGTTTCGAAGGAGGGGGCGGCGCGAATCCGCGCGCTGGAGAACTTCATCGCCGCCATGCGGAATCCGCGTTCTCCGGAGCGGGCCCGCAAACTGCTCGAAGTGCTCAAAGCCGACCCGACCACGCGAGTGCCGCTGAAAGCGATTGCGGAAAGCCTCCGCTCCAGTGAGGAGGCGAAGGAGATCGCGCCGGAATTGAATGCGATTTCCGCCGCACATCCGCAGGAGCTCCCGCTGGCTCTGCTGGCGGCGGGAATCGACCGGCGGGCCGGGAATCCCCCCGCGGAACGGGCGGAACGGCTGCGGAAGACGCTGCAATCCGTCACGGCTCCGGAGAAACTCCCCCGTCAGGAGCTCAATCTCTGGCTCGCCCTCACCCAGTTCTATCTGGATACCGCGCTGGAAAGCGAGGAGTATGAAGCGGCGGAGGAGTGGATCTCCGACGCGCCCCGCCCGGTTACGCCGGAGGCGGCCGACCGCCAGATGCAGATCTTCGCGGAGTTCTACCGGGTCGCGGCGGCGCGCCTGCCGGAAGAACGCCGCTGGTTCGGTCTGCTGCCGGGGGAACGCGAGGAGTTTCTCGACCGCTACCGGGAGCTCATTCAGGAGCTTGTCCGGCGGGAAGATCAGTTCAATGCACCCGGGCAGTACATCAGCCGGCTCGGCTTCTACGAGAAGGTCGGCGAGGCACGGGAGGCGCTCCGGCTCGCCCGGGAGTTCTACCGCAAGTATCCGTCGAAGGAGTCGCTGACGATGCTGGCCTATGCGGCGGTTGCGGTGCCGGACATTCCGGCGATGGAGGCCGCGCTCGCCGAGATGAAGAAGAGTTATCCGGATCTGGTCAAACTCGGGGAACTTCTCTACGCCGGCGGTCTGCTCGACGCGGGCGACGTGGTCCGGGCGCGGGCGCGGCTGGACCGGCTCACGGATCCGGAGGCGCGCTTTGAATTTGAGCTGCAGCTTCTGCGGAGCGAGAAACAGTTTGCGGAACTTCGCGACCGGCTCCTCGAGCGGCAGAAGAGCGGCGGCGAACTGACTCCGCTGCATTTCCAGCTGCTGTTGATGGCGGCGGAAAATCTTCGCGACCCCGCCCTGCTGGAGAAGGTGCGCAACGCGCTCGCCGCCCGCGGCGAACTCAGCCATCCGGACTACGCGAACTCGATCGGCTACGTCAGCGCGGAGCTGAACGTCAATCTGGAAGAGGCGGAAAAGCTGATCCGGCAGGCTCTCTCGGTCGACGCGAACAACCCGGCGTATCTGGATTCGCTGGCCTGGGTGCTGTTCCGCCGGGGGAAATTCGACGAGGCGGATGCGGAAATCCGCCGGGCAATCCGTTTTGCGCGGCCGGGGCAGGAGATGGGCGTCCTCTACTGGCATGCCGGCGAGATCGCGGCCGCCCGCGGCAAGCGGGATGAAGCGCGCCGCTTCTATCTCATGGCGCTGGCCGAACGCGACCGGGAACTCGACCGCGCCGCCGTCGAAAAGCGGCTGAAAGAGCTGGAGTCGGAGCAATGAAGTCCGACCGGAAAATTCCGTTTCTGGCCGGACTTTCGCGCCGGGGCCTGCGGGAGTGGATGTCCTCGGAGGGGCAGCCCGGCTACCGGGGAGAACAGGTGGCGGACTGGATCTTCGGCCGCGGCGTGATTCAGCCGGAGCAGATGACCAACCTCCCCGCCAGTCTGCGGCTGCTGCTGCAGGCCCGTTTTCACGCGCCGGGCAGCAGTGTGGCGGAGGTCTCCTCTTCCGAAGACGGCACGGAGAAACTGCTGATCGAACTCTTCGACGGCGAATCGGTCGAAATGGTGCTGATTCCGTCGGAGGAGCGGCTGACCTTCTGCCTGAGCACCCAGGTGGGCTGCCCGGTGCAGTGCCGTTTCTGCGCAAGCGGGCGCGACGGACTGGTGCGCAACCTCTCCGCCGGCGAGATCATCGAGGAGTTCCTGCTCGGTTCGGAACGGGCCGGGCGACGGCCGGACAATCTGGTCTTCATGGGGATCGGCGAAGGGCTGCTGAACTACAATGAACTGGTGAAGGCGCTGGTTCTGCTGAGTTCGCCGGATGAGTTCGGCATGTCGCCGCGGCGGATCACCGTCTCGACCAGCGGCTATGTGCCGGGGATCCTGAAGTTCGCCGAGCTGGAACGGGAGTTCAATCTGGCGATCTCACTGCACGCGCCGGACGACGCGACGCGGTCGAAGCTGATTCCGCCGCCTTTCTGTTATCCGGTCGCGGAGATCATGGCGACGGCGGACCGCTACCGGGAACTTGCCGGGCGGATGGTCACGCTGGAGTACACCCTGCTGAAAGGGGTCAACGACTCAATTCCGACCGCGCGCAAACTGGCGGCGCTGGCGCGGAGCCACCACGCCAAAGTGAATCTGATTCCGTACAACGCGACCGACACCGAATTCCAGCGGCCGGAACGGCGGGTGATCGAAGCCTTCGCCCGGACGGTGGAGGAGGAGGGCGCGCATGTGACGGTCCGGGTCGAACGCGGCGCGGAGAGCACGGCGGCCTGCGGTCAGCTCCGGCGGCAGGAGGGCTGATCCCGGAACCATTTCGGGACGCCCCGGGCACGCAGCCGGGCGACGGTCCGTTCCCGCCGGGCCCGGAGCGTTTCACACGAATCGTCGAGGCGGGGATCCCGGTAACAGACTCCGGCGGTGGAGCATCGCAAAATGCCGTACTCCTTTTCCGGCAGGGGCAGCGGCAGAAGCTCTTCACAGAAACCGGAGACGGTGCCGCCGCGGCGCCGCCCGAAGGGGATCGATTCGCCGACCTTCAAGCCGGCGCGCAGCAAAGCGGCGCGGTAGGGGAAGGCGCTGCAGTAGCTCACCATGACGCCGCGGGCGTCAAGTTTCCGCGCCAGAATCCGGGTGAAGTCGAAGCTCCACAGCTCCGGATTGCAGTCGGGGGAGAAACCGTCCTGAAAGATCACATCGAATTTGCCGGCGGCGTCGAACACCCGTTTTCTGGCGTCGCCGGGGAGCAGCCGGACGCAGGAGCGGCCCAGCCGGAACTCGCCGGAGCGTTTCAGGGCGGCGATCATCTCCCGTTCGAGCGAATGCTCCGGGTGGAGAGCCTCCGCCGCGTCGAGGACACGCGAATCCAGTTCCAGAGAAACGATCTCCAGCGGATTATCCGCCGTTTCGGCACAGCGCAGGGCGGCGGCGGTGTTGATGCCGAGGCCGAACCCGATCTCCAGCAGACGGCCGGGGCCGTCGGCGAGCCGCTTCGCGAGGCGGGCCGGCTCCACGAACTTCCGCTCCGCCTCGGAGACCGCTCCGGCGAGCGAATGGAAGTGCTGGCGGTACCCGGGGTGGTAGAGGGTGAACGAACCGTCGGCGGTCCGGATGCCGGGGAAAATCTCCCGTTCGCCGCCGCGCCGGAAACTGTCGAGGAAGAATTCCAGGAACTGCCCCTTGCTCATCCACCAGTGCGGCGTTAGAATCTGCTTCGGCTCGGCTTCGGCAACCAGCCGCATGACCAGCCAGTCTTCCGGGAGGAGCCGCAGAAATCCGGCGGCCCAGCGGGCGTACTCATATTCGTTGAGCGGAACCGGTTTCACCGGGAAATCCGGCGAGGCGAGCGGCGTCCCCCGGAGCGTCAGGAGCTGGTGGAGCTTCACCGCGCGGAACGGAAGTTGAGCGAGACACCGGGCGGTTTCGCAGAAATCCTCCTCGCTCTCCCCGGGAAGTCCGGCGATGACGTGGGCGGCGGTGGAGATTCCGGCGTCGTGCAGGCGGCGGACGGCATCTTCGACGGCGGCGAAGTTGTGGCCGCGCCGGATGAGTTCGAGCGTCCGGTCGTGGGCGGACTGCACGCCGAGCTCGACCCACACCTCGTATTCGCGGGCAAGTTCGGCGAGAAAGCGGACCGTCTCCGGCGGCAGGGCGTCGGGACGGGTGCCGACGATGACCACCTTGAACGTGGCCGCACAGAGCGCCTCCCGGTAGAGTTTCCGCAGTGTCTCGACCGGCGCGTAGGTGGAGGTGAACGCCTGAAAATAGGCGATCCACGGCGGTTCCGCCCCGTAGCGGGAACGGGCGAATTCGACGCCGGCCCGGACCTGTCCGGCAAGGTCGAGGTTCCGGGCCAGATGGCGGGCGCGGCCGCCGTCTTCGGCGCAGAAGACGCATCCGGGGCCGAAGCGGTCCGGGCGGTTGGGGCAGCCGAGCGCGAGATCGAGCGGAATCCGCTGGAGCCGCCGGCCGTACCGGGCGGCGATATCGTCGCTGAAAAACCGAATCTGCTGCATTCTTCCCTGCTCCTGATGGAAAGCTCTTCCTGCCGGACAAACAAACGGCGTCCAATATACCACCGCCTCCGGCGGATTGCAACCCCGGCGGCTCTCCTCCGTACGTCGGCGCGCGGTTCCCTCTTTTCTCAGCCGCGGAACCGGTCAAGAAACTCCATATTTCCTGTCAAAGTGATTCGTATTTCCGCCGGGAAGTGCTATTTTAGTAACAGGAAAAAATAGACCGGAGGAGTCCGGAGAGGTTCAGATTTCTATTGCGAGGTGTATATTATGAAGATCGTCATTGTCGGCGGCGGAGTTGCCGCGTTCGAAGCCGCGCTTTCCGCCGGAAAGGCCGGAGTTCCCTGCGAAATCACGCTCATCTCGCGCGAGAAGGTGCTGCCCTACCGGCGGCCCGCCCTCTCCGGCATGGTCGCCGAACCGCTGCCGGATGCGCAGTTCTACATCAAGCCGGAATCGTTCTATCAGGAGAAGAAAATCGATGTCCGCCTCGGAATTGCGGCGCAGTCGATCGACTGTACGGCGAAAACCGTGCAACTTTCCGACGGGAGCGAAGTTTCCTACGACCGTCTTCTGCTGGCGACCGGGAGCCACTGTTTTCTGCCGCCGATTCCGGGGATTGATGGCAAGAACGTCCTCTCCCTGCGGGAGATCAGCGACCTGGAGGCCATCCGCTCCCGGCTGGAGGGCGGTGTCAAACGCGTCGCCGTCATCGGCGGCGGACTGCTCGGCCTGGAACTCGCCCAGAGCCTGCTGGAGCGGGGCTGCGCTGTCACGGTAATCGAGGGCGGCGCCTCCCTTCTGCCGCGCAACCTCGACGCGGAGGCGGCCGAAGTCGCGCTCCGCGAACTGGGGAAGATTCCGAACCTGACGCTCAAATTCGGCGCGGTCGTCAAGGAGATCCCCCCGGCCGGAGTCCGGCTCGAAGCGGAGGAGATTCCGGCCGATCTGGTGATGGTTTCCGCCGGGACGCGGGCGAACATCGAACTGGCCGCCGCGGCCGGATTGAAGTGCAACCGCGGCATCGTGGTGGACAAGCGTCTCCGCGCGTCGCAGCCGGATGTGTTCGCCGCCGGAGACTGCGCCGAGGTGGAGGGGACGCTCTACGGGCTCTACGGAGCGGCGCGCGCGATGGGGCAGGTCGCCGGGAAGAACCTCGCGGGCGGTGAAGAGACCTTCCTGCCGGAGGCGTTTCCGGCCCGACTCAACGTGTTCGGGCTGAAAATCTTCTCGGCCGGTGTGCTGAAGGGGGCCGAAGCGAAATCGGAAACCTCCCCCGACACCGGGGCCTTCCGCAAACTCTTTTTCGATGCGGCGGGGAAACTGGTCGGCTGCATCCTGATCGGCGACCTGAAGGACGCGTTGAAACTGCAGGCGGAAATCGACGCCGCTCCGTCCGGACAGGCCTGAGTCAGACAAGCGTTTTCACACTTTCCCGCTCGATCAGGAGATAGGGAACCCGGACGTCGCCGGCAACCGGTTTGTGATCGATCAGCCGGTCGAGCAGGGTGATCGCCTCCCGGGCGAGTCCGCGAAAGTCCTGCGACAGGGTGGTATGCGCCGGGATCAGCCGTTCGCTGATTCCCGGAAACTCCATCGAGAGGACGGAGAGCTCCTCCGGCACTTTGATGCGAAGGCTGTTGAGCTGCTGCGCGACCGACAGCCCGTTGGTTTCCCCGGCCGCGATCAGCGCGGTAACTCCGCATTCGACCCAGCGGCGCAGATCGGGGAAACGGCCCTGGTCCCGGAAGAAACTGAAGGCCTCCGGCTCATCCACGCCCCGCCGCCGCAGCGCATCGCAGAACCCTTCGTACCGGTGCGATGTGTAAACCCTCTCGTCGGCACGGTGGACATCGGAGATAAAACCGATCTTCCGATGCCCCTGCCGGAACAGAGAGTCGACCGCCAGCTCCATGCCGGCGATGCCGTCGGAACTGACCGAGTAGATGTTCTCCCGATGGCAGCTCGGCCGATTGAGACGGACCAGCGGGAAATTGCTGAACTCCCCCCAGAACTCGTTGAGATGGTCGTTGATCGAAACCGAAATCGCTCCGGCGATGGCCCGACTGCTCAGCAGTTCGAGATCTCTGCTGGAGATAAGTTCCACCCGGTACCCTTGGAGCGATATCTCCTCCAGCAGAAAGGAGAGCAGACTGCCGAGGTAGCCGGAAAGGTTGATTTCAAAGATGATGAGGGCGACGGTCCGCCTTCCGTCGGCGGGCGCGAGCGGATACCCCATCCGCCGGGCCGTTTCGATCACCCGGGCGCGGGTGACCGGGTGAACGCGCGGGTCGTTGTTGAGAACGCGCGACACCGTGACGTGGGAAACCCCGGCGGCCGCGCCCACCATCCGGCTGGTGACCTTTTTCATGGAACTGCTCCTCTTTCCTGATTCCTGCGGCGACATCAGAACCGCACCCTGTCTTTGCCGGAACGGCGGCGCCACTCTTCCGGCGTCATCCTAAACTGTTTCAGAAACTGGCGGTGCAGATAGTTCGCCGAACGGTACCCCGCCATTTTTGCCACCTCGTCCACCGTCAGGAGCGAACGCTCGAGAATTCCGGCCGCACAGTCGAGCCGATAGCGGTTGAGCAGTTCGGGGAAGGTCCGGCCGAACTCCCGGCGCAGCAGCTGGCTGGTGCGCGACACCGAAAGGCCGAGTTCCGCGGCCAGATTCTCGAGAGAAACCCCGGGCGAGCGGAAATAGCGCTCCATCCACCAGCGGATCTGCTCCCCCCGGCCGCCGCGCGGACCGATTCCCGGCAGGAACTCCAGCCGCCGCCGGATCGAGTCGGCGAACAGCGAGCCGAACCAGAAAAGATCCGGCGGAAGTTCCGCCTCCGGGGGAGAGACCGTCTCCATTCCCCGGGGCTGAACCACCCCGCTCCACCCCGTTTCCGGCGGACGGAAGGGGCCGAGAAACATCACGCCGGCCGGAGCGTCGAACTTCATCAGCGGGAACACCGCCTCGAACACTCCCGCATGGCAAAGTTTTCCAAACGGCCGCCCCGCCGCCAGACGCGGCTGGATCAGCCGGGTATCGCACAGGACGCACCGTTCGTAACATTCGGCGCTCCGGGAACGCATCGTCTCGCAACAGGGCGCGAGGTGGTGCAGCGGCAGCTCCTCCGGTGCCGCCAGCGCGGTGATCTCGCCGGTCAGGTCGTGAAACGCGACCCGGCAGTTCAGCCGCTTCTCGAACAATGTGATCTCTTCGCGCAGATTCATCCCGCCTCCGGTGTGGATATTTATATAATAATTGCAGAAATGGAAATTGTCAAACCGGATGAATTCTCTTATACTATAAGAAAAGCAAAATTCATGGAGGAAGACAATGGAACAGCTCACCATTCATCGGAACATTCCCGTCAAATACACCGCCGATCTCTGCATCGCGGGCGCCGGTCCGGCGGGGATCGCCGCCGCGGTCACCGCCGCCCGCCGGGGAGCCCGCGTCCTGCTGATCGATCATCTGGCGATGCCGGGCGGCATGAGCACCGCGGCGCTGGTGCCGGTCTTCATGCCCTGCTCGGACGGGGTGAACTTTCTCGCCGCCGGGTTCGGCAGCGAGGTGATCGACCGGTTGCGGCAGCTCTCCGCCCGCCGGAATTTCGACAGCGGTCTTGCCATCAACGCCGAACACCTCAAGCGCGTCTACGACGATCTGCTCGCGGAGTCGGGGGTGGAGCCGCTCTATTACACCCGCCTGATCGACGCGGTGGTGGAATCCGGCCGGATCGAAGCGCTCCTGTGCAACAGCCCGAGTGGAAATTTTGCGATCAAAGCACCGATTTTCATCGATGCGACCGGCGACGGAACCCTCTCGGTCATCGCCGGTGCGCCGTTCGAGTTCGGCGGTGAAAACGGCGAGGTGATGCCCTCCACCCTCTGTTCGCTCTGGGCGGGGATCGATTTTGCCGCCTACCGGGCGGGAGGGGCCTTCAGCCACAACGACGACAAGATGCTTGCGAAGCTGGAGGAGGCGTTTCAGCGGGGGGAACTCTCGGTGCCGGACTTTCACCACACCGGCGTCTTCCGGGTCTCCAACGTGGCCGCGGTCGGCAACATCACCCATGTCTTCGACGTCGACGCCACCGACGAGCGGTCGCTGACGCGCGGCGTGATCGAAAACCGCCGCCTGCTGGCGGAGTATGAGGAGTTCTACCGCCGCCAAGTCGCCGGATTCGCCGAAGCGGAGATCGTCGGCTCCGGCTCGGTGCTGGGCATCCGGGAGTCCCGCCGGATTCTGGGCGATTACGTGCTCAACCGCGACGACTACGAAGCGCGGCGCGACTTCCCGGACGAGATCGGGCGGTACAACTTCCCGGCGGACATCCATCCCCCGCGGCCTGGCAAGGAGGAGGTGATCGCCCACAAGAAACTGTTCCGCTCCTTCTGCTGCGGCAAGGGGGAAAGCTACGGCATCCCCTACCGGATCCTGCTGCCGCGCGGCGTGGAGAACCTGCTCACCTGCGGCCGATGCGTCAGCTGCGACCGTCATGTGATGGCGTCGCTCCGGGTGATCCCGGGCTGTTACATCACCGGTCAGGGAGCCGGCATGGCGGCAGCACTCGCTGCAGCCGCCGGAACTGTTCCGCGCAAGATCGATACCGCCGCGCTCCGGAAAGAACTTCGTGGAATCGGCGCATTTTTTCACTGAAAAAAGAAGGACTCCGCCACCGGGCTGCGCTTGCGCTGGCCCGGTATTTTTTTTGAGGAGAAGTGAAGCGCTATGGTCGGAAATCGGCTTATGAGGGGGAAAACAGAAGGGAAAAGCCGGATTTTTTTAAAAAAAAGCTGAAAAACGGCAACTAACTCTTGCTTTTTAGTCTATCACTTATCATAATATTAGGGAAGCCGCAGAAGTGCCCGGCCAATGGACGTTTTTCCGGGCGTGCGAGCCGAAGTATCTACCAGAAGGAGATGAATGATGAAGAAAAGTCGTGGGTTTACCCTTATCGAACTCCTCGTCGTGATCGCGATCATCGCGATTCTGGCGGGGATGCTGCTGCCGGCCCTGAACCAGGCGCGTGAAAAAGCGCGCCGGATCTCCTGCACCAGCAACCTCAAGCAGATCGGCACCTCTCTCAAGACCTACTCGATCGACTACGAGAGCCGTCTGCCCAATCTGCCGGGCGCCGCAGGTCTGGAAATATTGCGTGCCTATGATTTCCTGACCGACTACGGCGTCTATGTCTGCCCGTCGACCACCACCCGTACCGGCGGTGGCAGTGAGCAACTCTCCTATGAGGGAACAACACCGAAAAACGGTGGAGAGGCAGGCAATGCCGGAGCGACTGCGGGGCGGATTGTCGACTACGCGTTCGCCGGCGGCATGATTGAAGGAGACAGCGCGACCTACGGCCGTGCTGATTCCGGTATTGCCGCGGATATCTACGGTCTGTATGCCGCGGCCGGTGATGAAGCGGGCACCTGTGAGGAACCCTCTGAAACGACGGCGAACCACACCGATTACGGCAACATCCTCTTCCAGGGTGGCCATGTGACCGGATTCCCGGGTGCCAGCTGGTACATCAACAAGAACCGCGGCTACAGCTTCATCTATCCGAACAAGGGTGGTGAAGGCCTGGATGGCGACTGAGTTTGACCTCGGCGGAACGGATGCGCACCGTTCCGCCGGGTTTTCCGTCAAAAAACAACAACGTATTTGAAGGAGGACCTGCGATCAATCAACTCTCTGATAAAGTTTGAAGACGTGACGTGAATTGACGGTGAAAACGGCGATCTCCGCGCCCTGAATCCCTTAAAACAGGGCGCCCCGAACCGGGGAAAGATGAGGACTGTTTTTACCGCCCGGCCGCGGGAAGCGAAACCCCTCCCGCGGCCTGTTTCAACCGGATCCCGCGGGGGAGGAACCCGCCCCGGCCGCAGCTGACGATACCGGAACGGGCAGGGAAACCCGGAGTCGGACGGGGGGAAGCACCCCGGTTGAAAGAATTCATTTTACCTCCATTTAGTCAGGAATTCCTGATTAAAAAGCTGAAAAAATCCGAAAAAATCTGGTTTTGCTCTTGCATATTTCGGTTTTTTTTGCTAAAATATAGGTAACGTCACGGTGAAAGTCCATTTTAAGGGAAGTGGGCACGCCGAATCGAACTTTATCGTAAGGAGATAAAAATGAAAAAAAGTCGTGGGTTTACCCTTATCGAACTCCTCGTCGTGATCGCGATTATCGCGATCCTGGCGGGGATGCTGCTGCCGGCTCTGAACCAGGCGCGTGAAAAGGCGCGCCGGATTTCCTGCACCAGCAACCTGAAGCAGATCGGTACCTCTCTCAAGACCTACTCGATCGACTATGAGAGCCGCCTGCCCAACAAGCCGGGCGCTGATGGTCTCGAAATTCTGCGTGCGTATGACTTCCTGACCGACTATGCGATCTACATCTGCCCGTCCAGCACCACGACCGCCGGCACTGGCAGCCAGCCGCTGGGTTACAAAGAAATCAACACCACCAACGGCGGTGCTGACTATGCGTATGCCGGTGGCATGATCGAAGGTGACAGCGCGACCTATGGCCGTGCGGATTCCGGTATTGCCGCAGACATCTTTGTCTCCACTGGCACCACCGTCAGCGGATATACTGCGAGTGACACGAATACGCTGGACAGCACCCGTAACGGTGGTGCGCCGAACCACAGCGACTACGGCAACATCCTCTTCCAGGGTGGCCATGTGACCGGATTCCCGGGTGCCAGCTGGTACATCAACAAGAACCGCGGTTACAGCTTCATCTTCCCGAACAAGGGTGGTCAGACTCTGAAGGGTGAATAATTCCTGAGTTCATCAGAGAGTATTTGCTCAATCCGGAGGAGGGAGGCAATGCCTCCCTCCTTTTTTGTAAGAAGAAACAACCTCTCAACTATGCAGACAACCAGTCAAACCACATTACCGCGCTGTTGCGCGGCAGCGCTCCTGCTCACAGCCGCGCTGTTGAGCTATCCGCTCGCGCCGTTGCGGATTGCGGTCGGGGCCATTCCCTTCTGGGGGGATGTCCAGCTCTTTCCGCCGGGAGTGCTCGGTTTGTTTGCAATATGCTGTTGTCTTCTCTTTCCGGAACGGCTGGCCGAACTGTGGAAGAACGATCCTCTGAGCCGGATTCTGCTGGTCCTCGCCGGCGGCATCCTGTTGCTCATCCTTTCCTTTCTCTTCCGCTTCTACTGCACCACGGACCAATTTCAAACGGAACTCTTCTATCTTGCGATGCCGCTGGCGGGAATCGCCCTCGCCCGGGAGCTGAAACGGTTGCTGCCGCCATTTCTGCTGATCGTCGCAGTTCTTCTTCTGGCCTCGCTTGCCAGCGACCTGTTGCGCGGATACCCCCCTACCGGACTTGCGGGGAACTGGAACTGGAACTGGTCGCTGCTGCTGGTATCCGTTCCGGTCGGCCTGCTCGCCTTACCGATCCGGCGCAAGCTGGAGAGCTGTACCGCCGCCGCCATCGTCATCGCCTGGCTTCCTTATCTGGTGACGCCCCGCTACACCTCACTCGCCGCGCTTTTTTCCGCCGTCGCCGCGGCCGGTGTGCTGGCTCTGCTGCTGAAAACCATGCCGCAGCGGCGCACACTGCTTCTGATTCTGCTGGGAGCAATCTGCCTCTTTCTCTTTCTTGCGGCAACTCACGTCCCGGGATTGTTCCGGCCGGGAGAAGCGCGTGTTCCGCTTTGGCACGGGGCGACCGATCTCGCCGTACAATCCCCGCTCGGCAACGGCATCAGCCGCTTTGAAGGGGTAATTCCGGAACATCTCCCCCGCGAATATTTTCTGTCGGATTATGCCAGCGACCGTCACCCGCACCCGCACAACGAATTGCTCTCCTACGCCTGCGGGTGGGGAATTCCCGGAATCATCTGGGGTTTGCTGCTCTTTTACGGACTCTGGCGGGGGCTGGGAACCGTATCCCCCACGGAGGATCCCGCCGGCCTCATTCTCGGCTGGGGCACTCTGCTCCTCTTCGGGCACGGTATGCTGGATGTCATCCTTGCCACACCGTTTGCCGGAACGCTTTTTCTGCTTCTGGTCGGCATGTTCTGGAGCACCGGAGCTGCCTCTGCACGGGAACCGGAACACTGTCGATTCCCGAAATTGCGCAGCGTCGCGGCTCTGCTGCTCGTTGCCGCGGCGGTTCTGACGGTGATCCCGACATTCTGCAGCGGGCTCCTCCTGCGCGAAGCGAAGGCCGCACATCTCCGGCGGGAACTGAACCGTGCCCTCCCCCTGCTCAACCGAAGCATCGACTGGAAGCCGACGCCGGAAAATCTCTACGTTGCCGCCGCCATCCGGCTTTTTGACCGGCAGGACCCGGCCGCGGCGATCGAACTCTACCGCCGCCTCCCGGAGACAGGCTTTCCCTTCTACTCCCACAGCGACGGCCGCATGGCCCGCGCCTTGACCGTGCTCGGCCGGAAGCGTGAGGCTCTGGATGCGTTTGAACGCGAACAGCGGCGTTTTCCCTACAGCGCACTCAATGCCTATTATCACATGATGGCACTTCGCCGATTCAACCTGCCGGAAGAGGCGGAAGAAGCGGAGACGCGCTTCCGCGCAATCATGCATTTCAAAGGGCTCCAGCCGGAGGAGATCCGGCTGCTGATCCGCAATCCGGTCGCGGATGACAGCCCATCCGAACTGCGCATTCTCAAGGGGGCCGCCGGTGACGCTCAATGATTTTATTCTCTCGATGCAGGTTCCGCCGTATCAGTCGCTTACGGCGCTCTTTCTCCTGCTGACGGCGGCGTATGGAATCGGTTCGCCGCTGCTGTGCCGCTGTCGCTGGCACGGCTCCGCCAGCCTGCGGGAATTCACCGGATTTGTCCTGGGGCTCGATCTGCTGGCTCTGCTTTTCCGACTGGGAGAACGCCTTGTCTGCACCATGCCGGCGACGGTGCCGGCGGTTGTGCTGGCGATTCCGTCCGGATACGGCGTCTGGCTCCTGCTGAAGCAGCTCCCCGCGATCTGCCGCCGCCACTGGCTTCTTCTCCTTCTTGCGGTCGCGGGTGCGGTCTGGACGCTCGGCTCGGCCTTCTGCATGCCTTACGCCTGGGATGAACAGGTCTATCAGACGGCACTGCCGTTCCGCTATCTTGCGTCGGGGTCGGCGGCGATGGTGCTGGACAATTCCTATTCCGCCTTCCCGGCGATGCAACATTTTCTGATGATGCCCGCCATCCGGCTCGGCGGAGTTGTCATGCCGCGACTGCTGGTCTGGGGAGTCTACCCGATCCTCTTTGTCTGGTTCTTCCTGGCACTGCGCCGCTTCGGGCGGCTGACCGCGGTGACAATCACGCTGGCACTGCTCCTTTCACCGGTGGTCGCGGCGATGAACCGCGAAAACTACGCGGAGCCCTTCATCGTACTCAATCTCTTTGCCGGAGCCTGCGCCGTCCGCGGACTGGTTTCCGTGCGAAGTGCGGCGCTCCTGACCGGAATCTTCGCCGGTATGGCGGCGGCGGTCAAACTGACGGCGGGAGGCGTTTCGCTCGCTCTGCTGCTGCTTCTGGCGGGGCGGCTCCTCCGGAACGGCAGAGGAGTTCGTCCGGCGCTTCCGCTTTTCGCGGGGTTCTGCGGTGCAGCACTGGCGGCGGCGTTTCCCTTCTATCTTCGCAGTTTTCTAGTGACCGGCAACCCCTTCTATCCCTTCGGCTCCGGCATTCTTCACCCCGGCTCGACGGCCGCGGCGGTCGAAACCTATCACACGCTTCTCGGCCGCCATCTCTACGGGCTGGAAGGGTGGTGGAGTCCGGCGGTCGCCTGGATCTTCGCCGGATTCGATGAGAAGCTCTTCGACGGCGTCGTTCTCGGGTTGCAGCTGCCGCTGATGATTGCCACGAGCGGGATCGCCCTGTTCCTGCTCCACCGTCGTGGAAAGGCGCGGAGCCGGGTGTTTCTCGTCCCTCTTCTGGCGGCGCTGGCAATCTACCTCTTCTGGGGCTACTCTTCGCAACAGACCCGGTTTCTTCTGCCGTTCTGTTTCGTCGCCGGATGGGGCATGGCGGCGCTGGCCGGAGCGTTTCCCCGCAAGATTCGGTTCGGGCTCTGCCTCCTGCTCCTGGCGGCGGCCTGGACAAGCGTTCTAGCGCCGGCCCTGCGTCACTATGAATTTGCCTGGAAGCTTCTGAAAGAAAACCGGAGCAATCCGGCCCGTTTCCTCGCGCAGAGCAGCCGGGACGGCGCCTATTTCGCCATGCTCGACTACCTCAGCCGGGAGACGCCGGCAAACAGCCGCGTCCTGCTGCTCTTCGAACGGCGCGGTCTCTTCGTCCCCCGCGAATACCGGATCGGGACGCCGTACTTTCAGGAACAGTTCTTCACGCCGGTGCCGGAGCGCCCCGACGCGGTGCTCGACGCGCTTTGGCGGGAGAAGATCGACTACATTCTGGTCGGCGCCACCGAACAGAATCCGGAACACCTCGAAGTGTACGACCGGGAGAACCTCAAACTGTCGCTTCTGTTGCGCTCGCTCCTGCGCGCAGGATCCCTCCGGCTGATTCCGGTTCCGGATGGCGGCGACTACACCCTTCTCGCCGTGGAAAAACCTTCTGACGGCAAAATCACGGAAAAGTGACGGAGTAAATTCCCGCTCAAACTGCGGCAAAATCCGTCATTTTGCGTTCCGGGAACGGGAGACACTGCCGGAAGGGACCAGCTTGATCGACGCACAGACTCCGTCGCCGAGGCAGGAGGCGATCCGCCGCTGAAAGAGGTCCAGCGACGGCGCCAGCTCCCGGATGAGCGCACTGTGCGGCACCTCCAGATAGAGCACCCCCTCGTGAAGCCGGGCCGGACGCGCCAGACGCGCCGCCGGACCGGCAATCTTCTCCCAGTGGCTCTCCAGTTCGATGAAATGCGCCACCTCCGGAGAACGGATGTCACTGCATACGGAATCGATGACGCTGGAAAGCTCCACCGCCTGCGGTGTGTGTGCGGAAATTTCAATCGCGGCACGCTCCGCGCCGTACCAGTTTCGAAGCATCTGGTAATATTCACGGCGGCGTTTGATCTGGGCGTATTTGCTCACCGGCCCCTCCCCGCGCCTCAGATGTTGATGTCGAGCCCGACCATCATGGCAGGCAGAAGCAGTGTGTGCACCACCAGCTTCCCGGGGGCGATGAATCCTTTGATCGTGTTGACCAGCCCGTTGCGGAATCCGCCGAACGGCGCGCCGATGCTCATCTGCAACAACCCCAGAGGCAGCCGGAGAGTCTGGAGCGTATCCTCTCCCATCTTGAGGAGACACCGCCCGGTGTTGAGCCCGGCGCGGATCAGATAGGGCTTGGCCACGTTGGCCGCCTTGATCGCAATCGGGGCGAGAATGGCGAGCGTCACCGGGTCGATCGCTTCCGCCTTCGGCGCCGGAAACGCGAAGGTCACCATGATCGCAAGCAATGAAATTTGTACAACTCGTCTCATAATTCTTCAATATACTCCCGTTTAACCGGGAATACAATCCCTGGAAGCGGTTCCGGCGGAAATTTCTTCAATCAGCTCCCGTGCGGCGTGCGGCCGGGCCAGCGCCGCCGCCCGTCTTCCCCGCTCCGCCCAGGCGGCGGGGTCGGCGAGAAATCCGGTGAAGAGCTCCTGCGCCCGCTCCGGCGTAAACTGCGCGTTGTCAATCCGCAACGCCGCCCCGGCGGAGGCGAGAAAATCGGCGTTGTCGCTCTGATGGTTCTCCGCCGCATAGGGATAGGGAATCAGCACCGCGCCCCGGCCGAAGAGCGCCAGTTCCGCCACCGTACTGCCGCCGGAACGGGAGAGCACCAGATCGGCCGCGCCGAGAAACAGCTCCATCTTCTCCGACCCCGGCAGAACCAGCCGGGGGAACGCCGCCCCCTCATAGGCGCCGAGCGCCTCCTCCAGGCGGGCGGGACCGGCCAGATGAAGCACCTGAAAGTCCGCCCGGTTCTGCGCCTTCAGGGCCGCCGGGCAGGTCACGTTGAAAATACGCGCCCCCTGACTGCCGCCGAAAATCAGAATCACCGGCAGGGCCGGGTCGAAACGGCTTCCGAACTCCCGGTTCAGCCCGGCGATCGCCTCGGCGCGGGAAATACCGGCATACTTCGCCAGTTCCGGCCGGACCGGCATCCCGGTGGTGATCACCCGGCAACGGCATGCCGCGGCATTGACCGGCGGGAATGCGGTCGCCAGCAGTTCCGCACCGCGCGAAAGCCACCGGTTCGCCTTGCCGATCCGGGCGTTGCCGTCGTGCAGAAAACAGGGAATGTGCTGTTTTTTCGCCGCAAGAAACGCGGGCAGTGAGGCGAAGGAGCCCATCCCGAGCAACGCCTGCGGCTGAAAAGCGACCAGTTCCTGCCGCGCCGCCCGGTATCCGCCGGCGAGCCCGCGAAGGAAGCGGAACGCCCGCGCAGGCGAGTGCCCCGGGCTCGGCATCAGCGGCAGTTCCACCGCCCGGATTCCCGCCGCACAGGCGATCTCTTTCTGTCGGGCGGAATTGACGCCGGAGAGCAGCAGCAGAACCTCGCCGCCGAACTCCTCCTGAAACACTCTCGCCGTGCTCAGACCCGGGTAGAAATGGCCCCCCGTTCCGCCGCAGGTGACGACCAGACGATGCAGTTTCATGACGAAATCACTCCTCCTCATTCCGGTACTTCCGCCACCACGGCAGGAAGGAACAGGTCCGGCGGATGGCGTTGAGATACTCTTCGTTATACCCGGGGTACGCGGTCTCGGCCGCGATCGAAACCAGCAGTCCCACCGCGATCAGACAGGCCATCATGTTGCTTCCTCCGTAGCTGATGAACGGCGCGGGCATCCCCTTGGTCGGCGCCGAACCGGAGACCACCGCGATGTTGATCGCCGCCTGGAGCGTGATCCCCATCGTCAGAGCGAATCCGAGCAGCATCCCCAGCCGCGACGGGGACTGCAAACTGATCTTGAGCGCGCAGATCGTGAACCAGGCGTAGAGCGCGATCAGGATCAACATCCAGACCAGCCCCAGCTCCTCGCCGACGATCGCCAGAATGAAGTCGGTGTGCGCCTCCGGCAGATACTTGGCCTTCATCCGGCTCTCCATGAAACCGATGCCGGTCCAGCCGCCGGAGCCGAGCGCCAGCAGGGAGTTCCAGAGCTGGTAGCCTTCGTCCTGCTGGACCAGCTCCGGCCGGGTGAACGAGGTGATCCGCGCGAGCCGGGTCGGGTCATGCAGAACAATATACACCCCCAGCAGCGCGACAATCGCCGCCGGAATGACGAAATAGCGCAAATTCAGCCCGGCGATGAAGAGTGTCAGGCAGGTGACCGACAACACCAGAAGTGTGGTGCCGAAGTCCCTCCCGATCAGAATGCCGCCGATCAGCAGCCCCGCTCCCAGCGCGAGCGGCAGGAGGCCGTTCCGGCTCCGGAGCAGAGCGAAGGTGCGCAGATTGTCCGAACAATACTTCGCCACGAAGAGCGCCACCGCGATCTTCGCGAACTCCGACGGCTGCAGACTCAGCTCCAGCCCCGGCAACCGGATGCGGATCCATCGGTTGGCACCGTTGATGGCGGGGAAGAAGAGCACCGCCATCATCAGCAGCACAAAACAGATCCCCATCCACCAGTAGCGGCCGGCGGCAATCCGGCGGTACCCGACGACGAACGCGGCGAACGCACCGGCCGACCCGAGCGCCACCCAGATGATCTGGTTGCGGAAATACTTCAACCCGGCGGTGTTGTAACTCGCCGAATAGAGCATGGTCAGCCCGAAGACCACCAGCACCGTCACCACCAGCAGCAGCCAGCGCGCCGGGATGATCGCGGAACTGGTGTCCTCCCCGTTCACCTGTGAAAGTTCGTCCGTCAGGAAGAGATTCTTCACGCCGCCGTATCCCTTTTATTCCAGATAGAGCTTCGCTCCCCGGGCGATTTCGCGCAGATTGTGTTCCGCGACGTAGGCGTCGACATCCGCCTGGTCGAAGATCCGGCGGGGCGAGAGTTCGATCAGCGCATCCACCTTCCCCTCCGGCGTGCGCGGCACCTTGACCCCCGCCGCCTCCAGCCGCCGCGCATCGCGGTCGACCAGCAGCGCCCGGCAGCTCTCGACCGAATCGACGCCGGTCGGATTCTTGGTCGGGGCAAAGAGGTCCTCACGCCGCCCCTCGAGCACCATCGTGCGCTTCGCCAGCGGCATCGCGTCGAAGATGAACGACTCGAGCTTGACGCCGTTCGGTTCGGAGGGTTTGACCAGGTTGCCCACCTCGTCGAGGCAGGGGATCTTCTTGTCGGCGCGGTGCCACGGCAGTTTCAGCGAGCCGCCCGCGGTCAGGTGCTCGATGAATTCCCGCGAAATCACGTGAATCGCCGGACTGCCGGCGATGAAGCGCAGCGAACCATCCGGATTGCGGCTTTCAGCAAGTTCCGCGGGCAGGTCGCTGTATTCGATGATCTCGATGTGCCCCTGGGTGACGCAGAAGTTGCCCAGTTTCTCGAACGGACCGGTCTTGGCGAGCATGATTGCGCTCATTTCAGAGTTTTCGAGGTCGTGGAGTCCGACGAAAAGCGGATTCACCACCGGAATGAGCGGGTTATCCACCTGGAAGTAGGAGAGATATTCGACCCCTTCGCGCTTCATGCGGTCGAGCGCGCCGGATTTGCGCAGTGCCAGCAGCGTGCCGCCGTGGCCGTTCGGCGAAAGCGAGAGGGAATCCTTCTCCGCCAGCAGAAGTTTGCCGTCGTAACCGATCGCCGGCATCGTCCCCTGCGTGAAGAAGAAGACCTGTTCCGGCGCCAGCCCGAAGAAGGCGTGTTCGCAGAAGAACGCCTCGGTCGCCTCCCGGTTCAGCAGACTGGTCATCACGTACCAGGTGAGCGGCTTCCCGAACTTCTCACCGGCGCGGAGAATCGAGGAGGCGAAGTACTCGAAGAGCGTCTTGCCGGTCACCGGCGCGATCGGATAGGTCCCTTTCGGGCCGTCGAATCCGAGCCGGGTCCCCTGTCCGCCGGCGACGGTGAGGCAGCTCACCTTGCCGGCGCGCAGCAGTTCGGCGCCGCGCGCTTCGGCTTTTTCGTAGAGGGCGCGCTGCGCCTCGTCCTTCGGCACGAGCGGGAAGTAGGGCGCCGGCCCGAGATCGTCCGGAATCCGGGTCTTCGGACGGACCAGCACATATTCGCGGATCAGCTGATCCATTTCGTTGAAGTCGATCTCATCCAGCTGCCCGGCGAGCTTCTCCTGCTGTGCCGGAGAGAGTTCCGGCCAGAAGCGGAGCAGCTGTTCCTGGTGAACGGGGGCGAGGCGATCAAAAAGCTGTTGACGGCGGTCCATGATTGCAAGGTTCCTTCCATATGTGAATCGCAGGTATGATTGCTGTTCTACAATATACTCCGGAATTGCGGCAACCGCAACCGCCGGACGCGGATTTTTCCACACTCTTCTCCGGGAAATCTGCGCCCTACGGCAACTGCGAGGGCGGCACGCCGAAAAACTGCTTGAACGCCTTCGACAGGTGGAACTCGTCGTAGAATCCGGTCTCCGCGGCGATCTCCTTCAAGGTCAGTCCGCGTTCGACCAGCAGCCGCGCCTTCTCCAGCCGGAGCCGCCGGAGGTAGGCGCGCAGCGGCATCCCAAACTCCGCCGGAAAGTGGTGCGACAGATAACTGGTCGAACAGCCGGTCCGCGCGGCCAGCTCCTTCAGCGTGATTTTCCGGTGAAAGTTCCGGTCGATGTACTCCGACGCGGCGTCGACCCAGCGCGGCCGGTGCAGGTGGATCATCTCCTGCTGAATGATGTGTTCGCCGACAATCCGCAGCAGCCGGGCGATTTCGCACATCATCTCCGGGGTGCCGGTGCGCACCCCCTCCGCCGGAAGCGCGCTCTCCTCCCGGCGGATCTGCCCGAACACGAGGCCGCCCAGGTAGAGGCCGCGGCGGCTGTAGAGCGGCACGACGCCGTCGAGCAGTCCGGCGTGGCAGCAGTAGATCACTTCGCGGCGGGTCCGGCGCGCTTCGGCGAGGTGTTCCAGGTCGCACCGGACACAGCGCGCGTCGAATTCGGGATCCTCCCGGCGGTGGCGGAGGCAGAAATCCGAGTGCGGCCGCCCCGTCGCACTCACCTGTTCCGCCCCGGTGCAGTCGAAGAAGGTGAGCCGGATGTTCAGCTGGCGCGACAGCAGGCCGATGAGTTCAATCAGCGAAGTGGGCGGTTCCGGATCCGGCATGGCGGGGACTTCTCTTTTTCGGTTCATTCCTGTCACGGAATAGTATAGCACATTTCTGAAATTTTGCCAGTTTTTCCATGCCGAAGCATGCGATTCCATTCTCAAACCGGGCGCGGACAGGTATAATAAAAACAGAGAAAGGAGAGTTCTGCCATGAAGTTTGCACTCTATCTGGGAAACCGGGGATTCTTCCCGGAGCGACTGATCGCCGAAGCCCGCCGCGAGGTCACCGGGGCGCTTGCCGCGCTCGGAATCGACACATTGTGCGCACCGGAAAATCTCACCCGCTACGGCGCGGTGGAGACCGCCGCCGAAGGACGCGCCTTTGCCGGCTTCCTCGCGAAACATCGCGGCGAATATGACGGCGTCCTGCTGGTTCTGCCGAACTTCGGTGACGAAAACGGCGCGTCGGAGGCGCTGTGCGACTGCGGGGTGCCGATCTACATCCTCGCCTATCCCGACGAGCTCGACAAGATGGACTTCCAGTCCCGCCGCGACGCCTTCTGCGGCAAGCTCTCGATCATGGATGTCTTCACCCAGTTCAACCTGCCGTTCACGGCGTGGGAGCCGCACACGCTCCACCCCGCCTCGCCCCGGTTCGCCGAAGAGATGCGGCAGTTCGCCGCAGTCTGCCGGATCGTCCGCGGCATGAAACGGTGCCGGATCGGCGCAATCGGCGCCAGGCCGACCGCCTTCAAGACCATCCGGTTCGACGAGGTGGCGCTGCAGAAGAAGGGGATCACCGTCGAAGTGTTCGACAACTCCGATCTGCTGCTCGAAGTGGAAAAGGTGAAATCCGGTTCGCCCGAACTGGAGACGAAGATCCGCCGTTTCCGGGAGTACACCGATTTCAGCGGCGTCCCGGCCGACCGGGTCGAGATGCTCGCCCGGCTCTCGGTCGCCATCGACCGCATGATCGAACGTTACGACCTGCAGGCGGTCAGCCTGCGTTGCTGGCTCGACCTCGAACAGACGCTGAAAATTTCGCCGTGCGTCGTGCTGAGCGAACTCAACGACCGGGGCATCCCCGCCGCCTGCGAGCTGGATGTCGGCAACGCGGTGGCGATGTACGCGCTCGCCCTCGCGTCGCAGGAGCCCGCCGCCTGCCTCGACTGGAACAACAATTATGAGGAGGATCCCGACCGCTGCATCCTCTTCCACTGCGGCCCGGTGGCCCAGAAGCTGATGGCCGCGCGCGGACGGGTGATCGACCACCCGATGTTCGCCAAGTCGCTCGGCGAAGGATGCGCCTTCGGCTGCAACGTCGGACGGCTCCGGCCGATGCCGTTCACCTTCGCCTCGGCGGCGACCGTCGACGGCAAGGTGCGCTTCTATTCCGGCGAAGGGGAGTTCACCCGCGACCAGCTGCCGGAGGAGTTCTTCGGCTGCGGCGGCGTGGCGCACATTCCGGGACTTCAGCCCAAACTGATCCGCATCGGCCGCGGCGGCTACCGCCACCATGTCAGCATGACCGAAGGCTCCTGGCGCCGGGCGATCGACGAGGCGTTCACCAACTATCTCGGGTACGAGAAGACGGAGCTCTGAGCGATGAGTTTTCTCGGGGTTGACATCGGTTCGAGCCGGGTCAAGGCGGTCGCCTTTCAGGAGGAGGGGCGGGAGCTCGGTTCCGCTTCGCGGGGCTACCCGGTCTCCTCCCCCGCGCCCGGCTTCGCGGAACTCGACGGCGAAGAGGTGATGCGCGCCGCGTTCGACGTGATCGGCGCGGCGGCCTCCGCGGCCCGTTCCGGCGGCGACCCGGTGCGGGCGCTGGCGATCTCCAGCCAGGGGGAGGCGTTCCTGCCGGTGGACGGTTCCGGAACGATTCTGGCACCGGCGATGATCTCCAGCGACACCCGCGCGACTGGCCTCATGGCGGAGTTCGCCGCCGGATTCGGAGCCGGGCGGCTCTACCGGATCACCGGCCACACCCCTTCGGGAATGTTCACGCTGGCGAAGCTCCTCTGGCTGGCGAAGTTCCGCCCGGAAATCCGCCGCCGGGCAAAACGCTTTCTCTGTTTCGAGGATCTTCTGGTCTCCCGACTCGGCGCCGAACCGGCGATGGGGTGGCCGCTGGCCGGAAGGACCATGCTCTTCGATGTGGAGACGCACCGCTGGAGCGAAGAACTCTGCGACGCGGCGGGCTTCTCCCCGGCGGAGTTCGCCCGGGTGCTCCCCTCCGGCACGGCGGCGGGAACGGTCTCTCCCCGCGTCGCCGCCGCTCTCTATCTGGAACCGGGAACGCTGATCGTCTCCGGCGGCCACGATCAGGCGCTCGCCGCACTCGGCTGCGGCGCCTGCTCCCCGGGGTGCGCCATGTACGCGGCCGGGAGCGTCGAATGCATCGCACCGGTCCACTCCCGGCTGATCCGCTCCGACGAACTCTTCCGCGGCAACCTCTGCTGCTACGACTTCGCGCTGCCGGGGCGCTATCTGTCGGTCGCCTATTCGCTCACCGGGAGCAACTTCATGCAGTACTTCCTCGAGGAGTTCTGCCGCGACCTCGGCGGGGATTACGCCGCGCTGGCCGGTTCGATGCCGCCGGAACCCTCCACCCTCAACGTACTGCCCTACTTCACCGCCTCGGGGACGCCGTACTTCGACACCCGGACGCCGGGGACCGTGTACGGCTGGCGGCTCACCACCACCCGCGGCGAACTCTTCAAGGCGGTTCAGGAGGGGATCGCCATGGAGATGCGGCGCAACCTCGAACTCCTCACCGCTTCGGGATTCCAGGTGGAGGTTCTGGTGGCCTCCGGCGGCGGCTGCCGGCTCCCGGCGCTGGTACAGCTGCGCGCCGATGTGCTGAACCTGCCGTTCCGGGTGATCGCCTCCGGAGAGGCGGGGTGCCGCGGCGCGGCGCTGCTCGCCCGGAGTGCGCACTGCGGCGTCCCGGTGGAGGAGCTGCCCGGCTTCCTCCCCGCGGTGACCGCCGAACTTCATCCGGAACCGGGCCGCGCCGCGCGCTATCAGGAAAAATTTGAACAGTGGAAAACGTTCACCGATACAGTCAGAAGGGAATTGTAACATGTCCATCGTCTCATTCAAGGAGATGCTCGCCGACGCCCGCCGCAACCGTTACGCGGTGCCGATGTTCGACCTCTCCAACACCACGATGATCCGGGCCGCGGCGGAGACCGCCGAAGAGCTCGGTTCGCCGGTCATCTTCGCCGCCATCTGGCCCGACCTCGACGGGTCACTGCTCGGCTACTGGGCCAACACCGCCCGCTACGCCGCCGCGCAGGTCAAAGTGCCGGTGGCGCTCCACCTCGACCACGCCACCACGATCGAACAGTGCCGGAAGTGCGCCGACGCCGGATTCCAGAGCGTGATGATCGACGCCTCCGCCGAACCGTTCGAAATGAACGTCGCCGTCACCGCCGCCGTCGTGGGCGAGATGCATCCGCGCGGCCTCGACGTCGAAGCCGAACTCGGCCACGTCGCCGTCGGCGTCGTCGGCAGCGGCGCGGAGAGCGAAACCGGCGCCTCGGGCGACCACACCCCGATCTTCACCGATCCGGATTCGGTGGTCGAATTCACCAGCCGCACCGGAGTCGATGCGCTGGCGGTCTCGATCGGCACCGCCCACGGGGTCTACGAATCCGCGCCGAACCTCGACATCGCCCGCCTCGCCGAAATCGACAAGGTCTCCCCGGTGCCGCTGGTCCTGCACGGCGGCTCCGGCACGCCGGAGGATCAGCTCCGCGCCGCGATTGCCAACGGCATCGCCAAGATCAACATCTACTCGGAACTCACCGCTGCCTGGAATCGGGAGATGTTCGAATTCCTGCGCAACCGGCGGGAGATGACCTGCTGGTTCAGCGTCTCCTGCCACCGCCCCGAAGAGGCGATGCGCGAGGCGATGCGCGCGAAAATGCGGCTCTTCGGTTCGGCGGGACGCGCCTGAGCGCCCGGCCGGAAGACGCTTGCACTTTCTTCGAAACGATGCTACATTGAAAAACCGCTTGTCCGGAACGATCTCCGGCGGCGGTTTTTCTGCCGGGAGAAGGGATGAGCGGACAAGGAAGAGCGTGGTTCTGGGTGCCGGGCACCTATTTTGCGGAGGGCGGCCCCTATGCGGTGGTCGCCGCCGTGAGCGCGGTTCTCTTCAAGTCGCTCGGCATGACCAACAGCGCGATGGCCTTCTGGACCAGTCTGCTGATGCTGCCGTGGGCGATCAAACCGTTGTGGACTCCGGTGCTCGATCTCTTCGGCACCAAGCGGCGCTGGATTCTCGCCGCGCAGTTCGCCATGACCCTCCTCTTCACGCTGGCGGCGCTGCTGATGCCGCTGGCGGGGATGACCCGTCTGCTGGTGGCGGCGTTCTTCTTTCTCGCCTTCGCCTCCGCCACCCACGACGCCGCGGTGGACGGCTTCTACCTGATCGCGCTGGATGAACACGATCAGGCCTTCTTCGCCGGAATCCGCGGCACCTTCTACCGGATCGCCACCGTGCTGGTTCAAGGTGCGCTGGTGATGCTCGCCGGCTGGATCGAAAGCCGCACCGGCGAAATCCGCACCGGCTGGTGCGTCGCACTGGCGGTGGCGGCGGTGGTGATGGGTGCACTCTCGCTCTGGCACTGCCGGGTTCTGCCGCACCCCGGGGCGGACCGGCCGGGCCAACGGGAACCGGGGCGGCTGAGCCGGGAGTTTCTCGACGCCTTCCGGAGTTTCTTCACCCGGCCGGGAATTCTCCCGCTTCTGCTCTTTCTCCTCTTCTTCCGGGTGGCGGAGGCGCAGCTCGGCCGGATTGCCATCGCCTTCATGCAGGACCCCCGTTCCGCCGGGGGACTCGGGATGTCGGTCGAAGAGTTCGGCCTCCTCTACGGCACCTTCGGCACCGTCGCGCTGACCGCGGGCGGCATCTGCGGCGGCCTGGCGGTGGCGCGCTGGGGGTTCGGGCGGACGCTCTGGCCGCTGGTCTGCGCGATCAATCTGCCCGACGCCGTCTACGTCTATCTCGCGGAGTTTCAGCCGCAGTCACTCTGGATCATCGGCGGCTGTGTCGCGGTCGAGCAGTTCGGTTACGGGCTCGGCTACACCGCTTTTATGCTGGTGATGGTGGCGGCGGCGGAGAGCTCCGGGGCGTACAAGACCAGCCATTTTGCCATCATGACCGGCATTTCGATTCTCGGGCTCAGTCTGATCGGGATGATCTCCGGCCGGGTGCAGGAGCTCCTTGGATTCGCCGGATTTTTCCGCTACGTGATGCTCTGCACGATTCCGGGATTTCTGGTGACGATTCCGGTGAGCCGCCGGATTCCGCGCGACTTCGGGAAGAAGCGGTGACCATTGGCGGCAAAGAAGAGTTCCGCGGCCGGGTTCAAAAATTTTTTTTTGATTTCCAACAATAATTTTTCCTCCGGCGGCGTTAATCCTGTGAACCCCGACACCGCCGGACTCCGGCGGGTCAACTGGAAAGGAAGTGTTTTATGAACAATGGATTCCGTTTTTCTGCCGTCGCTCTGGCGTTCTCGCTCGGAGCACTCCCCTTCGGCGCCGTGGCTGAGGAACCTCCGCCGCCGCCGAGTCAGGAACAGCCGCAACCGCCCTGCCCGCTGCCGCCGCACCATCGCGAGATGATGCACCGCGGTCCGCACCGGGGGCCGGCGGCGCCTTTGCCGCCGAACCAGCGCGATATGATGCACCGTGGTCCGCACCGGGGCGCGATGATGCCGCTGCCGCCGATGGACGAAGTGGACCGGGCGAAATTCGCCGAATTGCATGAGGTGATCCGCGATGCGATGGAGAATTTCCGCCAGGATGGTTCCGAAGCCAACCGGGTCAAGCTCCGCGCCGCAATCGATGCGATGGTGGACGCCAGACTGAAGTACGACGTGGAACAGGCCGAGAAGAAACTTGAATTCGTCAAGGACCGGCTGGAAAAGAAGGCGGTTCTGACCGAACGTTGTCTCAAACGGATGACTGTGGCTCCACGCCCGGAGTTCGATCGCCCCGGCAAGCCCGGCCCACGTCCGGCAATGGATCGTCCGGGAAACGGCTGCCCTGCGCTGCGCCCTGACGCGGTGTGCCCCGGCATGCCCGGCCCGTGTCCGTTGATGAATCGCCCGGGAAAGGACTGCCTTGTGCCGCGCCCTGACGCGGTGTGCCCCGGCATGCCCGGCCCGAAAGCCGCTCCGGCAGCGGCACTCCGCGAGGAAGCCGGAAAGCGCGCCCCCCGCGAAGCCGGCATGCGTCAGGCCCGCCCGGAGCGCAAAGGCTTCCGCCGTGTCATGGAGCGCTGCTTCATCGAGCCGGAGCGCAGTGAACTTGCCAAAGCGCACCAGATGCTGAGACAGGCGGAAGCCGGTTCCGCCGAAGCAAAAGCGGCGGTGACCGAGATGAACGCGGTCTTCAAGCGGGCGCTCGAACGGGTCGACAATGAGCTTGCCAAAGCGAAGGAGGCCAAGCAGGAAAAGGAGACCGCCGAGCTGGAACAGGCGAAAAAAATGCTGACGCGGATGGCGGAACGCACCGCGGATCCGGAAAAGTATCTCGAGGCGATGAAGAACCGCCCCGCGCCCCGGAAGCGCGCTGAGAAGAAATAAACTTCCGCCAGCTGTCCAGCAACGCGGCAGTTACCACCGCGCCGGCATGCAATGCAGTGTTGTAAATTGCATGCCGGCGCGTTATATTATAGGGAATTGTTTGCCAATTTTATGCAGGAGCACTCCGCGATGAAATCCTATTTCCGCCCCGAAATCGACGCGATGTCCGGCTACGTCCCCGGCGAACAGCCGAAGATGGCCGATCTGGTCAAGCTCAACACCAACGAAAACCCCTACCCGCCGTCGCCGAAGGTGCGGGAGGTGCTGGCAAAATTCCCGTATGAACGGCTCCGGCGCTACCCCGACCCGATGGCGGACGCCCTGCGCGACGACATCGCGGCGGAATTCGGCGTGAAGCGGGAGAATGTCATCGCCGGAAACGGTTCCGACGACATCCTCACCATGGCATTCCGCTGCTTCACCGCTCCGGACCGGCCGCTGGCCTGCCTCAACCCGACCTATTCGCTCTACCCGGAACTGGCGAAAATGCAGGGGGCACCGGTCATCCGGATCGACCTCGACCCGGCGGCCGGGTTCACCATGCCGGAGAATCTGCTCGAACAGGCAGAGAAAGCAAATCTGCTGATCATCACCCGGCCGAACGCTCCGACCGGCAATTCGTTCCCGCTCGAATTCATGCGGGAGATCTGCCGGAGCTTCGACGGCGTGGTGCTCTTCGACGAAGCCTACGCCGATTTCGCCGACGACAACTGCATGGAGCTGGCCAAAGAGTTCGACAACGTGCTGGTGTCGCGCACCTTCTCCAAGAGCTACTCGCTGGCCGGTCTGCGGCTCGGCTTCGCGGTCGGAAATGCCACGCTGATCCACGGCATGTTCAAGGTTAAGGACTCCTACAATCTGGACATGCTCACGCAGGAGCTCGCCCGGGCGGCCTTTGCCGACCAGCGGTACATGAAGGAGAACGCCGCCCGGATCCGGGCGACGCGCGGCGAACTTGCCGAAGCACTCCGCGCGCTGGGGTTCGACGTGGTGCCTTCGCAGACCAACTTCCTCTTCGCCGCTCCGCCGGATGGCGACGGGCAGCGCTGCTTCCTCAAACTGCGGGAGGCGGCGGTGATCGTGCGCTACTTCTCCGGCCCGGTGACCGGCCGCTATGTTCGGATCACCATCGGAACGCCGGAAGAGACGGCGCGGCTTCTGGCGGTGCTCACTCCGCTCTACAGCAACCGGTAAGGAAAGAACTCCACGATGCGGAAACTCCTCCTGACGCTCCTCGCCGCCGGAACGGCGCTCTGGGCCGCCTCCGCCGGAACGGTCCGGATTCTCGATGCGGCGCCGGGCGGCGGCGGCGCGCCGGTCCGGCAGCTCGCCCTGCTGCAGGGGCTGGAGAAAGGCTCCGGAGAATTCCGCATCGAAACCCTCCCGCCGGAGGAAGCGCTCCGGCAGCTGGAGGCCGGCAAGGCGGACTTCGTTCTCGTTGCGGAATCGCGGATTCCCGACACGTTCGCCGGGGAGCGCCGCTTCTACGCCGCATTGGCGGCGGCGGTCTATCTCTCGACCAACAATCCGGCCGCGACCTTCACCCGGGAACAGCTCGCGTCGATCCTGACGGCGGAGCGGCCGGAGTGGACCGCCTACAACGGCTCCCCGACGGAGATGCACCGGCTCGGGCTGAAGCCGCGGGCGAACGGCGCAGGCGTGGCCGAGGCTCTGATCGGTCTCGGCAAGAGGAAACCGGCCGAAGGGATCTTCCGGGTCGGTTCGAGCCGCGAACTCCTGCTGCTGGCCGGCGCGGACAGCGAGGCGATCGCCTTCGGGCTGCTGCTGCCGGAGGTTCCGGTGACGGTCAAAACCGCGGCCATTGACGGGGTGCGCCCCGCCCCGGCGGAGATCGCCGCCGGGAAATATCCGCTGGCGGTCCGGTGCGCGCTCCTCTGGAAGAAGAATCTCTCCGCCGACGCGGCGGAGTTCCTCAAACGGATTGACTCCAAAGATTTCCGCGACCTCGTCGACGAGGCGGAAATGCTCCCGCTCTCCCGCTGAACGCCTCCCCCGGTTGACAAAATTCCAGTTAAAAACGGAATTGTTTCAACCAGGGGAGCAATGGCATGCAGAACGATTTTGTGCCGGTCATCACCGCCGGACGCAACGTGACGGTGGAACGCACCGAACGCGGATACCGCGTCAGCAGTTCCGCCTCTCCGGCGGCGGTGACCCTCTACACCGGCTACCTCGCGGTCCGCGCGGAAGCCACATCCGAAGACGGAAAATCGGCGACGGTCCGGGTGGTCGACGGTTCGCTTCCGGCGGACCAGCAGCTCAACTACCTGGCCGGCATGGTGGAGGTCGATCACATCTTTCACCCGGAGATGAGCGACTCCGGCACGGCGGCACAGCCGGAACTGCGCCGCTACCGCGTCGAAATCAATCCGCGCGCCAGACTTCACCTTGACGAGGGGGAGAGCGTCATCTACCTCTCCGTCCACGTCACCCTCGGCGCGGCGGAGGACGGCCGCAACGAATTCGAAGACCCGATCTGGGAAAAGATCCACATCACCGCGAAATGCAAGGCGGCCCCGGAGATGCCGGAGCCGGAGGAGTGCGAATTCTTTCTGCTGATCGCCACGGCAAAAGTGGCGAACGGAGCGGTCACCATCCACCAGCAGCACTCCGGCGAGCCGCACGGGGTGATCCTCGGCGCCTGTGAGCATGAGGACTCCGACTCCGAAACCTCCGACTCGACGGATTCCGACAGCAACTCGATGCAGTCGGACTCCTCCTCCTCCTCCGACTCCTTTCAAAATTACTATTCCGACTCCTCGGAGTCCTCCAGTTCCGGCTCCGGCTCTTCCTCCAGCGCCTCAAGCTCCTCGGGCTCCGAGAGTTCCGCCTCCGAGGACTGGTACTGGTACGGCGTAACCAAGTGCCTTCTCGACGGCGAGGACTGGCGGTACATGGGCACCGGCGGCGAACAGAAACCGATCCGCACCGGTGTCTACACCACCGAAGCCGGACTGACCTGGGAGGTGCAGATCCGCACCCCCGGCTGCACCACGCAGGCTCTGGCAATCGCTCTCGCTGAGAAGTGGGCGCAGGAAAATCCCAAAACCCGCTGCAACTATATCAACCCGTAGGAGATCTTCATGGAGTCCATCAATCGGCACAACTGCCTCAACTGCGCGGTCAAACATCTGGCGAGCGCGGCGGCCATCGCCCGCGAAATGCTGACCGGATACGATACCCCCGAATACCGCCTCTATCTCCTGGGCAACCTCAACGAGGCGCAGGAGCAGCTCACCGGAATCGACGTCGAACTCGCCAACCTGGTCCGGCAGGTCCGCCTCTGGATCGCGCCGGACCGGCTGGAAATCACCATCACGCAGGAGAAACTTCAGGCCATCGAGACGCTGGGGAAGGTGGTCGCGAAACGGCCCGCCTCCCTGCCCGCACCGATGGCGGGGGAACCGGCCGCGCCGATGGCGGTTCCCCCCTGCCGCTGTTCCGAGTCCGGGAGCAGCGCCGCCACGCCGTGGAAAAGTCCGGGGCGGAAGTTCCAGCCCGGCCCGCGGCCGGTTCCGGGTTCGATCGACATCATCCTTCCTCTGCGGGCCGACGGTTCGGCACAGGCGAACGACGAACTGCGCATCGCCCTGCGTTCGATCGAGAAACATCTCCGCAACTACCGCGACATCTACCTGATCTCCAGCCGGGAGCCGGAGGGATTTTCCGGGTACCGTTTCGTCCGCTGTTCCGACCAGTATCCCCGCAAGCAGATGAACATCCACGCCGCGATCTGCGCCGCACTGCGGACGCCGGGCATCTCCAGTGAAGTGATCTTCTGGGCGGATGACAACGTGCTGCTCGACGACCTTGACGCCGCCGACCTGCCGGTGGTGGCCCGCGTCGACGACCTGCTCAACTTCTCCAACGCCCCCGACGCGAGAGTCTGGCACCGTTCGCTGCGGAACACCGGCGAAGCGCTCCGCCGCGCCGGATATCCCACCGTCAACTACGAAGCGCACACACCGGTGCGGTTTCAGCGAGAGAAATATCTCGCGCTCGAATCGGAATTCAACTTCTACGAAGAGGTCGGGCTCTGCTACATCTCCCTCTACCTCAACCGCTACGGCGTCATCAACCCGCTGCCGATGCGCCAGATCAAAGCGACCTTTGAATCGCCGAAGGTCGACCCGAAGGCGCTGGAGGGGAAGCTCTTCGCCGGATTCAGCGACGGCGGCGTCGAAGGCGGCATTCTCTCGCTCCTGCGCACCCGCTTCCCCGACCGCTCCCGCTTCGAGCGCTACGGGGTCACCCGCAGTCTCTACAGCTCCTGCACCCGGATCGGCGTCGTGATCGGCACCAGCGGCAGTGCGCCGCATATCGACCTTGGGCTTCACTGGGTGGTCCGGGGCAACGAACTGCCGGCTCTGGTGGTGGACGATTGTTCCGGAGATGCCGCGCTCGCCGAGGTCTGCGCCCGTTACGGTGTGGAACTGCGCGAACTCTCCGCGCACCACGGCCACTACGCCGGAGATCTGCAGATCTTCGCCGCCGGGCTGGAGTGGGCCCGCGAACAGGGAATCGAACTTCTGGTCAAACTCTCCCGCCGTTTCATCGCCTGCAACCGCTGGCGCGAAGGCCTGCTCGACCTCGCCCGCCGCTCCAACGCGGTCACCTTCTCGAGCTACACCACCAGCTACCATTACGGGTTCCGCACCGAATGTCTCGGTCTCTACGTGCCGGCCTGGGCGCCGCTGATTCCGGAGCTGAAACGCGAGGCGACGCCGGGCAGGCGGATCTTTGTCGAAAAGTTCCTGCACGACCGCGCCCGGCTCCTCGCCGAACGCTGGCTCTCCCCGGAGTTCGAAGCGTGGCGCACCGCGCATCCGCTCGGGCGCGACAAGCAGGGGTACGCCTGCTGGGAGGAGATGCTCGGCACCGACCGCCGCGCCAGCCGCGAAGGATTCCTCTGGCACAACGCCGACTCCGCCGAACAGTACGCCGCCGCCGCCCGCGCCGTCGGCCTTCCCTACTCGGAGGAGGATTTCGGGCTGGTCCGGAAACCGGGAAAGGCGAAGCCATGAGCGAAGCGATTTTCAGCCACTCCGGCAAGGTCGGCGACCTGATCTACGCCCTGCCGTTCGCGCTGGCTCACGTGAGGACGCACAACATCAAGCGGACCGCGTTCAACCTGAACATCCTCCCCGGCCGGCGGCTCTACACCCGCGAATCGGCCGAGGCGCTGGCCGCACTGCTCCGCAGTCAGCACTGGATCGACGCGGTCTGGTTCGACCGCCCGGAGGAGGCGACGGTCAACCTCGACGCCGGGAACCACACCTGGGTCCGCCACAGCTCCGGCGACCTCGCCCGGCGCTTCGCCCTGCTCGGGCGGGAGTTCTTCGACCCGATCGACTTCTCCGCGCCGTGGCTCTTCGGCATCGAGCCGGACCCGCGGGCGAAGGGGAGAATCGTCCTCTTCCGGTCGTTCCGCTACCGCAACGACCGGCTTTCGTGGCTCTCGCTGCGGAGCTTCCGCGACCGGCTGCTCTTCCTCGGCTCGCCGGAGGAGTACGGGGAGTTCGCCGGCCGCGTCTGTCGCTGCGACTACCTGCCGACCCGGGATTTCCTCGAAGCGGCCCGGCTGATCCGCGGCGCGGCGCTGACGATCGGCAACCAGACCGGACTCTTCGCCGTCGCCGAGGCGCTGAAGGTGCCGCGGCTGCTGGAGATCAGCCCGGACTGCCCCAACGTCATCATGCAGGGCGGCTGGAACCGGGATCTGCTCTCCGAAGAGGAGCTCGAAGCGGCGCTCCGGCTCCTCGCCTGATCGGCGGAATTTTTCCCGGTTCCGGTTGATTTCCCGCCCCCAGCATGGTATCTTATGGGGAAAATTCAACCAGACAAGGAAATTCCCGGCATGATTATTCTCGGCATCGACCCGGCGATCCGGACCACCGGCTACGGCGTGATCCGGGCGGACAATCCGGCAAGCTTCACCATCCTCGACTGCGGCGTCATCGCCAACTCCGCCCGGCTGCCACACACCGAATGCCTGCGGCGGCTCGCCGGCGGAATCCGGGAGCTGGTCGACTCGTTCCATCCCGACTGCGCCTCGATCGAGGAGCCGTTTCTGGGGAAGAACGCCTCCACCGCGATCATCCTCGGCATGGCGCGCGGCGCAATCCTGACCGCCCTCGCGGAGCGGCAGATTCCCGTCTACGCCTACTCCCCCCGCTCCGCCAAACGGTCCGCCGTCGGCAACGGCGGCGCCACCAAGGAGCAGGTCGCCCGGATCATGGCGGTCGAACTCGGCATCGAAATCGAACAGATTCCGCTGGACTCCACTGACGCCATCGCGCTCGCGGTCTGTCACGCCCAACTGGCGCTCCGCCCGGCTCTCGCCGAAAAGATGGGCAAGCCGCTGTAACCCCATGGCGAGTGACTTTCACACCCATTCGGCGCCGTCGGCCGGTGTTGCCGCGCTGGTCTCGACCGGACTGGACCGGCTCGGGAGCTTTCCACTCGAATCGCTGGAATTTCATCCGTGGCGGCTTCCGTCGCACCCGGTGGAGTTGACGCGGGAATTCGCCGCCGCTCTGGCGCGGGCCGCCGCCCTCGGCGAGGTCGGCCTCGACCGGCTGCGCGGCCCCGCGTTTCCGGTTCAGCAGCAGATGCTCGACCGGCTGCTCCGCCTCGCCGCGGAACAGGAGAAACCGGTGGTCTTCCACTGCGTCCGCGCGACGGCGGAACTGCTCGCCGCCGTGAAACCCTACCCGCATATGCGGAAACTGTTCCACGGGTTCCGCGGTTCGCCGGAGCTTTGCGAGGAGCTCCGGAAGCACGGCTTCTACCTCTCGCTCGGCGCGGCGGCGCTGGAACGCGCCCCGCTTGTCGAACACCTCCGCCGGACCGGCTTCGACCGGATCGGCTTTGAAACCGACGACCGCCCCGAACCGGTCGGGCAGCTGATCGAACGCGCCGCCGGCGTGTTCGGCTGTCCGGCGGAACAGCTGGCCGCCGTCACCGACGCCAATTTCAGGGAGTTTCTGCAACGATGAACCATTCCGAAGACCAGTCCCGTTTCGAACGCACCCGCCTCCTGCTCGGGGAGGAAAAACTCGAACACTTCCGCCGCGCCCACGTGCTGGTGCTCGGCGTCGGCGGCGTCGGCGCCTACGCCGCCGAACAGCTCGCCCGCGCCGGAGTCGGCTCCCTCACCCTCGTCGACGGGGACCGCTTCGAACCGACCAACTGCAACCGCCAGCTGCCCGCGCTCACCTCGACCCTCGGCCGCCCCAAAGCGGAGGTGGTCGCCGAACGGATGCGCGAAATCAACCCCTCAGGAACCTTCCTCCCCCGGGTGGAGTTCCTCCAGGGCGAAGGGATCGGCCGCCTGCTGGAAACCCGTTTCGATTATGCGGTCGACGCGATCGATTCGCTGACCCCGAAGGTGGAGTTCCTTCTCGGCAGTCTTCAACGCAATATCCCGGTAATCAGTTCGATGGGTTCGGGAGGCAAGGTCGATCCGTCGCAGATCCAGGTGGCGGATATTTCGAAGACCCACGGCTGCGCCCTCGCCCGCGCGGTCCGCACCCGGCTCCGCGCCGCCGGAGTCAACCGCGGAGTCTGCACCGTCTTCTCCCCGGAAGCCGTTCCGCCGGAAGCGGTCCTCGCCTGGAAAGACGAAGCGGGGCACCACCACTCCACCGTCGGAACCGTCTCCTATCTGCCGGCCATCTTCGGCTGCGTCTGCGCCTCGGTCGTGCTCCGGGCGCTCTGAGCCGACACGCGCCTCGCAGAGGTTGTCCCGGCAGAAGACACAAGTTCCTCCGCAGGACGCGCTCCACCTCCGACGAGCGGGATGCCCCGTTCTCGTCGAAGCCGTTACGGCATCACCCGGAACGCCGCCTCCGCCCGGTGCCCCGCGATCAGATCGGTGCAAATCACCGTCCAGTATCCGGCCCGATCGTTGCGGGCGATGGGGATCTCCAGCTCGAACACTCCGTTCGTCAGGCAGTAGTACCCCGAAGAAACGTGGCGCCGCCCCGCCGAATCGCGGAGTTCCACTTCAAGCGCCTGCGTCCCCTTGACCGGGCCCGCCGCCAGCAGTTCCGCCCGGAGACGGATTTTCTCTCCGCGACGCACCGTCGGCGCGATCTTGGCCTTCAACCCGGTGAGTTCCGCCGAGGCGAGATAGAGCAGCCGTCCGCCGCCCGGCGGCAGGAAGAACGCCGCACCGCCCTTTTCCAGCACGACCTTTCGCCGCGCCGCCACGTCGTAGAGCACCCGCCCCTGTGCCGTGAGTTCCGGAGAAAATTTCACTTCAGCCCTCTGCGGCACACCGGCCTCCAGCACCTTTCCGAAGCGGCCGACGTAATCGCCCGCTGTCCGGCTGTCGTTGATGAGGAAGATCGCCTGATCTCCATCGCCGAGACGGCGGCTGATGACCAGATTGTCGGAGGGCGACGAGACGAGACGCTGGAACTTTTTCTCCTCCAAAGTCTTGAGCAGAAGTTTCGCGCCGCGCCGCCACGCTGCTTCCCGGTCGGCGGCGGAGAGCTTCGCCGTCTCTTCGAACGGCAGTTTCACGATGCCGGCCAGCGGGATGCGCGACCCCGTGTCGGTGATCACCGTGCGGCCGGACTCGAGAAAGCGCTTCACCGCGGCAAATCCGCTTTCGCTCAGGAAACGGGTGTCCGGCACCAGTAGAACTTCGAACTTCTCCAGTTCGCCCAGCGACTCCTCGTAAAGAATCCGCGGCTGGAGCTGGGCGAGGATGGCACTGTTGTAGACGTCGGCGAAAATCCGGTTGGCGTTGCCGTAGTTCCCGGTGCGCCCGTAGAGCGAACTGTAGACCGACTGCAGCATCGCCACCCGCGCCGGAGAACCGGTCATCTTCCGCAGCATCGGCCCGTAAGGACGCAGAACCCGGTCGGAGAACTCCGCCAGCGCCTCGGCCGTATCCGGATTGGTCGCGGCGTAGGTGCCCGGCGTAGTGCTGATCGCACTGCCGCCGTCGAGCATGATCGCTTCGACCGGGCGGGAGAGCGCCAGCCAGAGCGCCTCGCGCAGATGGTCCGGCGAAATGGTCATGAAGCGCCCGAAATGGATCGCGTCGCGCGCTTCGACGAAAGAGGCCGCCTCTTCAGCCGCCTTCTTTTTGTCGGCCGATGAAGTGAGTTCGCCCACCACCTCATTGGTGTACCAGAAGAGCTGCAGATTGGGCACGACCGGCTTCTTCCCGCCGACGGCGGCCTCCATCTCGTCGATGTTTTCGAGCACCGCGAGCGGACTCGGATTGGTGTAGGTCCAGTGGCTGACGAAATCCATCCCGCGGTCGCGGCCGAGGAAGGCCGGATTGCGCAGAATCGGGTCGTGGAAGGTGCGCGCCTCCGGGAGGTGCTTCTTCAAAATCTCCGCCGCCCGCGCCCGGCTCTCCACAAAGCCGGAGCCGTTCAGCCACCACCAGCGGATGAAATCAAACTCCGGCGAATGGTCCGGCAGTACGGCAGGGTGGTTCTTCTTTCCGTAGAGCGAGGCGCCGACCATGCCCCACACCCGGTTGACGCCGGCCGGAAGCGGGTCGAATCCCGCCTGTTTCGCCAGCGCGAGGCACTCCGGGTGGAAGCACTGGAAGAGCTTGCGCTCCTCGTTCTCCGTCTCGGAGTCGAAGAGCAGCAGCCGCACCGAAGGAGAGCCTTCCAGGCGGCGGCCGAGCGCTTCGAGCGACTCCTCCAGCGCGCGCCGGCAGGCGGGGTGGTTGTGACAGATGTCGCCGGAAAGCTGGAGCTTGCCGGACGCGTTTTTCATCAGAAGATCGGCGAATTGTTTTTTATCCCAGTAGCGCCGGGTGTCGATCTTGAGCAGAGAAGCGACGCCGTTGCGCAGATACTCCTCGTTGCGCTCGACGGCGGCGAGGGTGCGTTCGAGCTGTTTCTCCTTCTCCTGAGCGAACCCGGAGACGAAAAAGAACGACGGTACCGCCGAAGCGGTGAATCCCAGCCGGGCCAGCTCTTCGCCGGAGTCGATGCCGTCCCAGAGCAGCAGCGGGAAACGGGCCGGATTTTCCGGCGGAACGACCGAAAGCAGGAGTTCGGTGGCGGCGAGACTCTTCCCCTCCGCCGAAACGACCTCGCAAGAAACCGCGTAGTCGGCGCTCCGCAGGGAACCCGCCGGAAAGAACAGTTTCACCTCCGCCGCTTTCCCCGGCGCCAGAGTCGGGAGCTTCCACTTCTCCTCCGGCAGAGCAGCGTCAATCCGCATCCGGAACTCCGCACCGGAAATCGTCTCCCCGGTCGGGTTGAGCACACGGAACACGAGCGGAATCTTCTTCTCTTCCGGCCGGAAGACCCGACGGCGGAACTTCGGCTCGATCACCAGCTCACGCGCCGGCGATTTCTCCGGCAGAAGTTCCACTTCGCACCGGTCGAAAAATCCCTGCCGGTGGCTGGTTCCCACCGCCACCGCGCCGGCAGAAAAGGCGTCGGCCACGGCGGAGAGCTCCACCTTGCCCGCCTTGGCGGTCAGCCGGTTTCCTTCGACCCGGATCGACAGCTCCAGCGGCTGTTTCTGCGGGGAGGCTTCGCCCGCGCCCTCGGCTCTGGCCAGCACCGTCTCCCGCCCGTCGACAATCCGGAGCAGTTCCAGCACCCGGTGCGGGTCGGAGTAACGCACGGCATAACAGTTGTCCTGATTGCGCCAGCGCGCCGCAAGATAGAGCGAACCGACTCCGTCCGCCGTCGAAACCCGCGCCCGGAAGAGGTAGTTCTTCCAGGCGGGCGACCCGGCGGTGCTCCAGAGCGGCCGGTCCCCCGGCGCGACACCGTCGGAGAGTTCGGCAATCCGGCCGTCGGTGATCTTCCAGTCGCCGGAGACGGCGATCCATTCCGGTGCAGGCAGTGCGACCGGTTCGGCGGCGGCAAGGCCGGAGCCCGCCGCCAGAGTCAGCAGAGCGGCGGCCCGCAGAATCCGTCGGAGAATCGGCATGATGCACCTCCTCCGCAAATCAAAGCGTGTCCAGCGACAGCGGCTCGGTGGCCGCCGGAGTCAGCACCCGGCGGATCTTCCCCAGCACCCCCTGGTTGTTGATCCAGCGGATGTCGGAGGCGAAGACGCCGGTACCGATGTTGTTGACGTGCCCGTCGAAGAACGCCATGTTGGCACGGTTGTTGTGAATGAGATAGGGATACCCGTAATCCCCGCTGGAGGTGGAGGTGGTCAGCAGCCGGTAGGCATTTTCGTTCCCCTCCTTGCGCGGATTCTTCGAGCAGCCGACCATGCCGATCTTGCTGAATCCGGAAGAACGGTACTTTTTCAGGTTAAAATGGTTGACGCCGTTGTTCTTGTCGCCGTAGAGCGAACCATACCCCTTGGTCCACTCCGTGATGTCGGTGCTGGCGGGGAGAAGTTCCGGGCAGAAGTAGATCTTGCTGAACGGCAGATAGTTGTTCTTGGCAAAAGCGAGCATCCAGGAGTAATGGTTTCCCGCGGTGTTCAACGAGCCGTCCTGCCCGGCCGGATACCAGAAGTTGTAGTCCTGCATGTAGGTGTTGGCGGCAAGGCCGATCTGCCGGAGATTTCCGGAGCAGGAGATCGCCCGCGCCCGGGCCCGCGCCCGGTTCAGCGCCGGCAGCAGCATGCTGGCCAGAATGGCGATGATGGCGATCACGATCAGGAGTTCGATGAGGGTGAATGTCTTGCGTTTCAACATGTTACTTTTCTCCTCTGGTTGAGTTTTCCCGGTTGAACTTCAGACAGACGGCTTGATAGGGTGAAATAATGCTCTGGAACGTGCCGGAACTGGTCCGGTCATATTCCTGATTGGTAATTAGATCGGTAATCCGGACCGGCTCGGCAGGCAGTCCGGAAATCTCCACCGTCACCTGCGTATCGTCGGAGGAGTTGACCAGCGCCAGCACATGGTTGTCGCGCCAGCCCAGTTCCGCAAACGCGATCGAAGGATATTCACGCACCTCCTCTTTGCGGGGGATGGGAGTGGTTTTCAGCCGCTCCGGCCCTTTGACGATTTTGACCTTGAGGTCGTTCATCGGGCGGCCGAAGAGGAAAATCTGGCCGATTCCCTCCGGTCCGCCCAGCCGGCCGGCTTCGAAAGCATAGGCGTCGAAATACCGCGGATGCGCGGAGAACCCCGACCGTTCCGCCAGCGAGAAGACGGCGATTCCTTTCGCTCCGGAAATCAGCGCAAGATAGATGTCGTGCCGCACGAGTGATTCCACTCTCGTGAGCATCTCCGAAGAGGGCTGGCGGAACATCTCGACCACCGCAATCGGAATCGAACGGCTCCCGGCCTGCCGGATCGCCTCGGTTTCGCTCTCCATCGACCAGCGGCACCAAACCCGTTCGCGCTCCTTGTCGAACTGCGAAGGATACATCCCCTTGCCGATGATATCGAGCTCGGCGGCGAAGGGGCGGAGCTGTTCTGCATTGTAATGGTTGGGCAGGTACATCCAGACCGGCCGCCGTTCCGGATCGTTGTTGCGGATGGCGGCGACGGCGCGATGGAGGAACTCCATGTCGAGTTTCCGCCACGGGCGGAGCTCTTCCGGCATCAGATACCACCAGGCGATATTGGGGTTGGAAGCGGACTTGCGCACCTGTTTTTCGATCGACTCGACGTACGGTTCAAGGTCCAGATTCGGGTTGTCGAGAAGTTTGCGGGTAAGCGTAGTTCTGCCGTCGACGGCGCGGAGCGGCCAGACGATCGGAAGCAGTTCGGAGCCGGCCTTCAATTTGCGCATCTGGCCGTCACTGTAGACCGGGCCGGCCATCGAAAAGCCCGCCTTCGCCGTCGCGGCGACACTGGCGGGGGAGAACCCGGTGAACGGGAAAATTCTCCCGGCCGGATAGATCCGGTCGGCGGGAAGATCCTTCCCGTCATCGAACCCGGGGCGGAAAAAGTCCGCCGCCACAGCAGTCGCGCCAATTGCACCGGCCAACAAGAGACAGAATAATTTCATCGCCCCGGCTCCTTTTCGGATTTCTGCTTTGGACAATGTCCACTCTGCTTATAGTATACCCGGTTAAAATCAAAAAGTCAATAGCACAATTGATTATTTTCAAACTTCTTGCAATTTTGTAGACGGTGTCCAATTATCGACGGCAGGCCGGCGAGAAGAGCGCTCCTGCCGGGGAGGTAGAAAACAAGGGAAGCGGGAGGCGGCTGTTCGGCCGGCGGCGCATGACCGCGCCGCCGCCGCGTCACGCCCGCAGAGGATCCAGCGGAAGCGGAACGTTTTCGCTGTCGCGCAGAACCGGGAGTTCCCCCTCCCAGGTGACCTCAAGCCAGACGTAGCGGCCGTCGATCGCATTCTCCGGACGCCATTCATCCGCGAGAAAGAAGATTCGCCCCTGCTCCTCCCAGGCGAAGGTGCCCTGGGTGCCGAAGGTCGTCTCCGCCCCTTCGCCCCGGGCGGGATTGCCGAGTTCGGTCCACGGCCCTTCGATCCGGTCGGCCACCGCACTCCGGGCGGCGTTGGGCGCCCAGCCGGTGCAGCCGGAGCAGATCATATAGTAGCGCCCGCCATGCCGGAACACCACCGGAGCCTCCATCCAGCGCAGGGGGAACGCCCGGTAACAGGGGCCGTCGAGCCGGGTGAAAGTTTCATCCAGTTCCACGATATGAAGCGTGCTGTTCGCCTCCGAGGAGTGGATCAGATAAGCACGGCCGTCCTCATCCTGAAACAGGGTCATATCCCGGCTCTGCTGCCCGACCGGGAGATCGGCGCCGACGATGCTCAGCTCTTTCGTGCGGGGATTTTCACCGTTCGACACCGGCGGCTGTGACCGCGTGAAGGCAATCCGTTTGGGATCTTTCAGCTCCTCCGGGGTGTTTTCCGGCCAGCGGCCGATGGAGGGGCGTTCGATTTTGAGCAGCGCGAACGGTCCCTCCGGATGGTCGGCCAGCGCAATCCCCACCTTGGCGTCGCTGTATTTTCCGTCGGTTTCGCAGTGGAAGAACATCACGAATTTCTTCGTCTTCGCATTGAAGAGCACCTTGGGCCGTTCGATCACACACTCTCCCGGCTTCAAGCCGCCGGCTTCGCCGCCGCGGATGTCGAACGCGATGCCGCGATCCTCCCAGCTGGAATAATCCCGGGTGCGGTAGACGTGCACCCCCACCCAGGCGCGGTTGCCGGCGCGCCCCGCGATCTTGTGTTCGCCGTACCAGTAGATCCAGCCGTCGTGGCGGAGGAGGCCGCCGCCGTGAGCGTTGATGTGCACGCCGTGGTCATCCGGCCACAGCTCGCGGTTCCGATATCGTTTCATCAGAAAAGCCCGTCTTTCTTTTATATGTTACAATCTACGGCCAGACGCATCCGCCACATTCCGCTTCCGGAGTCACTGCCCGACCAGCTCCCCGACCAGCAGAATTGCACCGATGTAGGCGTCGATCGGCTGGTATTTCGCCGGATTTTTGTCGAAATCGGGGCGGTTCCGCTCGAACAGGATGGCACGCTTGTCCGGCTTCTCATCCAGCAAACGGATTTTGACCGTGTGAACCTTTTCCGGATCGAGATTCTCCCCCGCGGGAACCGTGTTCAGCCGGTAGTAGGTGCAGTAGGGGTCGATGAGACGCCGCGGAAAGCTCTTCCCGTCGAGCGTGATTTCCAAAACGCCGCAGCCGGGCCCGAGCAGGGTGTAGAGATTGAGTTTCGTCCCCTTGAATTTGAACTCCATCGTGCCGCCGGGCGAGAGCTTGACACAGCCGGGCGCGCGGTTTTGAAAGAGTTTTGCCGGAGCCTGATTCAGCGGAAGTTTCTCCACTGGCCCGGAGAATGTGACCTCTTTCCGATCCAGCGGCAGCATGACCGCGCTTTCAAAGTTGTCCTTGACCATCGGCGCCGGCAGAGGCGCATGCGACCCCGGCTTCCCCGCTTCGGCAATCTTCGGGAACGCCCGCTTGAGCACCCCGGTGTAGATCACGTGGCCGGTGTTCTGGTAGGGGTGAACCCCATCCTTCGAGAAGGGAATCTTCCCGTCTTTATCCACCGCGATGTCCGAATCCAGATTCAGCGCGTCGCCCGAAACCCGCGTCAGCCCCTGATCGCTGCTCTGCATCACCAGTTTGCCCGCCTTCACCAGCCGAGCGATCTCCGGTTCGAAGCTGACCGAAGGAATGTTGTAATAGTCGGCAATCTCCTCCATCGTGCTGGTCGAACGCTTCGCCCGGCCCGCCAGCAGGTCGGGGATGTTGGACGCAGTCACCGTGTAGACAAAGCAGATGTCGGTCTCCGGCAGAACCTTCCAGATATGGCGAACGATCCCCTCCATCGACTGCCGGATCCGGTAGGGCGATGTCCCGGCATCGTTGACCGCGAACTCCACGAACACCAGGTCCGGCTTGTGACGGAGCACATCCTGCTCCAGCCGGAAGGCGCCGAGTTCGGACCCGGTTCCGCCGATCGCGGCGTGGATCTCATCGGCTTTCCTGCTCGGGGAGAGCGAACGGAAGTACTCCAGGCTCTGCGGCCGCCAGCCGTTCTGCGCGGTGATGCTGCCGCCGAAATAGGCGATGCGGACCGGTTCCCCCGCCCGCAGTTTTTTATTGAAATTCGGCAGACCGCCGCGGACACACCAATCGACCGGCTTGCGGATCTCCACCTTGTTCCAATCCCGGACCTGCGCCGGCGCCGCCGCGATTTCCGTCACCGCCGCCCCCATCAGCAGCGCCATCAGACAGAGTGTTGAAATTCCACGCATTGCCCATACCTCCAATTTGTACATTCTTCGGACAGCAAAGTTGCACTCCGGATTACTATAGGTGCTGTTGCGGAAAATACAATAGCGACGCGGCAACTTTCCGGCCGGCCCAAGTTGCTTCACCGCCCGAGAGCCGGGAAAAGTCCGTGAGCGGAAATTCCCCGCCGGCAGAGCATCGAAAAAAAATGCGCCCCGCGAACAGGGCGCGTTCGAAACCATTCCGCTTAGACGAGCAGAGCGGCATTGTCGAGGATCTTCCGTCCGGCGCTGCAGGCGGGGCAGTCGCACCACTTGCCCCCCTTCGCCTGCACTTCGCGGGCGTGCGCGGCCATCGCGGCGGCCCGCTCCTCGCCGAACTTCTGTTTCCCGAGCGGAGATTCGAAGAACTCGATGACGTGCCCGATCGGAGCGACGTCGTCCTTCAACTCCAGAACGAGCGCATCGGCCGCCGCCTTCTTCGCCGCGGGATCAGCGGCATCGAGCCACTTCTGCGCGGCATCTTTGAGCTCCTGACAGCAGGAAGGAGCGGCGATCATCTCCAGAACAATCTGTTTCATTTCCTGTTTTTCCATTTTCGACCTCCGTGATTGCACGTTTTATTTTTCCGGCCGGTTCAGCCGTTGTTCCGCTTCCCGGACATTGTCGAGCACCCGTTCCAGAGCGGCCTCCAGCCGGCGGCACTCCTCTTCCGACAGCCCCCGGCAGGTCAGTTCGCTCATCCGCTCCGAAACCGCCTGATATTCGTGTTCCAGCGCACGCGCCTTCGGCGTCAGGGCGATCAGCGTCTTCCGCCGGTCTCCGGGAGCCGGACGGCGACGGACCAGCTCCTTGCGCTCCATGCGGTCCAGCATGCTGGTGAGCGTGGCGTTCGCCAGCCCGGTTCCGTTGGCGAGCTCCTGGATGGAAATGGAGTCCCGCCCCCACAGCACGTAGAGAATCCGCCCCTGCGGGCCGTTGAATTCATCGATGCCGTACTCCGCGAGCATCTTTTCCAGCAGCCGGCTGATATGCTGTCTGGTCAGCGTGATCAGCATGCCGATTTTCCGCTCCACAGCGCGCCCTCCATCTTCTTTTTAAATTACGATATAATATATTTCGATATAGAAATATTTCAACCTCCCAATTTGCTTTTTATACTTTTTTAGAATGAATTGCCCCCGCCGGAACCGCACCGGCGAGGGCTGAGGGAGAATGGATTTGAACCGGAGATCAGAGCGCTCCGGCCGGAGCGCCCGCCTTCCCGGCGGGAACCAGGCCCGCCGGAGTCGCGGTGAAGTTCACCAGCCGGTCGTACACCTTGCGGACGGTCGGAGAGAGTTTTCCGGCGCCGTATCCGTCGCTCCCGGTGCACTCCGCATTGCGCAGTCCGCCCGGGCGGATGAGTTCGCCGCGGGAATCGGCGTCAACCCGCAGTTTCCGCAGAACCGGGCCGCCGATCTTTTCCGCCCTCTTTTCATATATGTAAAAGGCGGGGGAAAACCGGTTGTCCGCGAACTGCAGACGCGGATAGGGAGTCGCCGGGAGTTTTGCAATTCCATTTTTCATGTCGCTCACCACGCACCGCTTCATCGAAGCGCAGGTCCGGCTCCAGCCGGCCGAGAAGTCGGCCAGATACCGGGCCTGCGACAGGGTGCACTGATAAAAATTCACGCTGCCGCTGCGGCAGCGCAGCAACGGAAGATCCCGGCTCCCCTGAATTACGCAGTGAAGGAAGGTGAACTGCGAGGCGTGTTCCTGCACGATGGGCTCCTCCGAATTCCCGCCGGAGAAAAAGCAGTTGACGAAGCGCGCCGTCGCTTCGTTGTAGAGCGAAACATTGCTCTCGAACGCATTGTCGAGAAAGACGCAGTCGACATACTCCGCATGGGAGCTGTTGACATTGCAGACGTTGCTCGACGCACAGCGGATCGCGCCGCAGCCGATGTAACGGATGGAACTGGTCCGGTGACACGAGAATCCCTGTCCGCAGTTGTCGTAGGCCAGACAGTTGATATAGCTGCTGTTCTGCGGAGAACCGTCGGCGTCAAAACCGTCGTTCACGCTGAAGATGCAGTTGAAGTTGCGCACGATCGTGTGGCTCGCATGAATGTAGAATCCATAGTTGGCCGGGAGTTCAATCCGCAGCTCTTCGAGGCGCTTCCCCTCCGGGAGGTGGAAGTAGACCAGCTTCTCCGCCTTGTTCCACTGAAATCCGCCCGGCGTCTTCAGCAGCTCCTCCCGGTCGCGGCAGTTCGGCGCGGCACCGCCATCGACGAACCAGATACGCGGCACCTCCAGCCAGTGTTGGATCTTCTTGTCGTTCTTGAGCCGGTTGCTCATCGGGTAGAAGGGAAGCCGGAAGAGCCGCGTTTCAGGAACCGCTTTCCACGCCTCCGCCGGAACAACCGCCAGTCCGCTGATCGTGGCGCCGTTGCCCTCCACAATCAGCGGTTTCTCCAGCGTGCCGCCCCGGAACAGCCGGTAGCCGTAACTCTGCGAGACATCGGCGCCTTTGTAGGGCATCTGATACGGCTTCCCGGTGTTGGTCACTTCGATCCGGCCGGAAACCGGGACCATCCGGCATGCTTTGTAGAGGGTCGCGTAAGGGTGTTCGCGGGAGCCGTCCCCGTCGTCGCTGCCGGTGAGGTTGTTGACGTGAATGGTCTCCGCCCCCGGGAGAAGCAGCGGCAGCAGCAGAAGGCCGGCAGAAAGGGAGGGAAGAATCCGTCTCATTTCCGCACCTCGATGTTCCACTCTTTTCCGTCGACGATGTTTTTCCCGGTGATCCCTTCGCTCTCGATCAGCCAGATCGGCTTGAGACCGCGGAATCCGAACCGGCTGCCGGGAACCGTCGCACCGTATGCCGTATTCTCGATGATGTTGCCGGAGATGACCGAATCGCGGGCGGCGCAGAGGGCGATTCCGGCGCCGGGGGAGTCGCTGATCCGGTTGTTGAGGATGGAGAGCCGGGCGTGTCCCCGGGGGATCTTCCGGTACTCCTTCAGGTGGACGAAACTGCAGATGGCGCCGCAGACGTAGGAGTCCGCGCGCGGAATCGAGGCCTTGCCGACATTGCGGATTACGTTGTTGCGGATGATGACGTTCTCCACCCAGCCGGCCTCGTTCCAGTATTCGAACTCCGCGCCGAGCGAAATCGCCGCATCGGTGACCCGCTCGATGGTGTTGTTTTCGATGACGCCGTCCGGAACCATGATCCGCATGCCGCGGGCCCGGTGGTCATGGAAGTAGTTCTCCGCGATCCGGAAGGGGCGGCCGTTGGGGAGCGGTTGCAGGTAGAGATCGCCCTCCAGCGGCAGAGCGCCGGTATCCAGCCGGATTTCGTACGCGGTGGGGATCCACTGGTGTTTCGATTTGTACTTCGCCCGGTCGAACCCGGCGGCCAGCTCCTCCATCGTCGCCCGGTAGTCCGATTCGGCGCAGGCGATGACGGTAACCTTGCCGACCGGTGCGAAACCGAGGTCGCGGCGCAGCAGCAGTGCGGTATCCCCCGGCGGAAAGAGCGCGGTCATCCGCTCGGACGCGGCGGCGAAGGGGCGGATGATCCGGAACGTTCCGTTCTCTTTCTCCAGCGGAATCAGCCGCATGACCGCTCCCGCGTGGAAGTTGATGGAGTCGTCGTTGCTGTTCCGGATTTCGCATCCGATGATGTGCGGATAGTTTCTGGCGAAGGAGATGTTGAATCCGTCGCCGTTGGTGGAGCGGATGCGGTCGGTCTCCGCCCCTTCCGGCCGGGGACCGGGAATCACGCGGCAGCGGAGAATCCGGTCATCGCCGGCGCTGTAGCGCATGCCGATGGCGAAACAGCCGCTGCCGTGGATGGTGAGATTTTCGAACGTATGTCCCCGCCCGCCGACGGTCTGGATGACGTTGGCGAAGCGCCGCCCGATCGGAATGCGGTCGCCGAGGCGGAGCGGGGCGGTTCCGGACAGCCGGACCCGCATCCTGCCGCGGCGCGGCGTGAGAATCTCCGGTTTCCCGGAGAGGCGCCCCAGATCGGTGCGGAGTGTGCCGTCCGGCAGGAAGACTTCGAGACTCTCGCTGGCGATCAGGTCCGGAACCAGATCCGGATATCCCTTCTCCACCTCGAATTCGATGGTTCTGCCGTCCGCGGAAATCCGGGTGATCTTCACCTGCGTGAAAATCATCGGGTCGAAATCGAGCGTCAGATTGCGGATGGTGAAGTTGGTGCAATCCTCGATTTTGAAAATGTGATCCTTGCGGCTCATCAGCAGCGTGGCGCCGTTGCCGTCGATGGTGACATCCTTCAATCCGGTGATCGTGGTCCGGCGGTCGGTGCGGTAGATCTTCTTTTCCAGCTTGAGATATTTCACCTTCCCGGCAAGAACCGGCCGGATGGTTTCGGCCCAGTCCGCCCCGGAAAGCAGCAGCGGCAGAGAGCAGGTGCAGGCGAGAAGTCGGCAGAAGAGCTGTTTCATGATGTTCCTCAGTTGTTTTTTGCCACGATGCGCGTGAGATCCCGGGTGTAGTAGACATCGACGTTCACCCGGGAGCCGACCAGTTCCGGACCGCCCATGCTTTCCGTGTGGCCGTCCACGAAGCCGACCACGCATTGACCGGAGTGCGCCAGCCAGATGCCGGTATTGGCCTGATCTCTTGCCTTGAGGTAGTCCGGCGCCCAGTAGTAGTACCCCTTCCCGAAACGGTACTCGTCGCCGCTGTCGATCGCGCAGACGGTGTCGGCCAGATAGAAGAAGCTGCCCGGATTCTTCACCTTGTGGGAGACGATCGTGATCGTCAGATTCCCCGGCCCCTGCGCCCAGCAGCTGCCGAACGTCGCAATGCGCGAACAGTCCGCGTTCGCCGAATTGTTCATCCAGGCGCCGTAGCAGCCCCAGTAGCGCTGGGTCGGAACCGCCTTGTCATACTCCGCAGGGACGTTGTTGGCGGGGCAGGTCATCACCGCCCACGGCACGTAGGCCCGCCCGAGCAGATTCTGAGCGTCGTAGGAGGCGTTCGACAGCAGGACGTTGAACGGCACGAAACTCTTGCCGGACTCCGCTTTCATCACGATGTGGCCGTTGTAGTCGGCGGCGTAGGAGCTTTCCGCGAGCAGCACCTGTTTCTTGTTGGAGGTGCAGCTGATCGCCTTGGCGCGGTCCCTGGCTTTGTTCAGCGCCGGCAGCAGCATCGCCGCCAGAATCGCGATGATCGCAATTACAATGAGGAGTTCAATCAAAGTAAAAAATTCGCCCTTCACCGCCCTCCTTCCACCGCGTCGCCCGGCCGCCTGAAACGGGAAGAGTTCCGCCGATTCGACGCGCCCTCTTCCGCCGCGCAGGAGTTCCTGCTCCATCCACATTTTCTTTTCCTCCCGGTTTTGCCGCTCCGCCCTCCGGCATGCACCGCCGGCAGGAGCCTGTGATGAAACTCATTTTGTGAAAACGTTCCCATTTACATCGGATATTATAACAAAAAACGTTTTCAAATGCAAGAAGAAAAGCAAAAAAAATTCAAATTTTTTCAGTGCCGTCCCATAATTCTTTGAAATCGTCATTCTAACCACCCTATTTGAG
>OIWQ01000161.1_pt1 | contig 83112 bp, 68 predicted proteins | sample 1587571 | NCBI WGS metagenome assembly OIWQ01 (sample SAMEA3888910, study PRJEB22519) | human gut metagenome | biome: human gut; feature: human-associated habitat; material: faeces | place: Denmark | collected 2010
GGGGCTGCGCTCGACTCCGTTCGACTGCGTCGCAATTGCTCCTTGCTGCTTTGCGAAACGCAAAGCAGTTCTCTCACATGCGCTCGCGGCGCTGACCGCGCTTAATGGGGCGCGGTCAAAGCCAAAGAGATATGCTTCGCGGCGCTGACCGCGCTTGTGCCCGTGGAGGAACTGGGCGGCAGCGGAAATTCCGCTCATGGCGCTGAACGCTCTGATTTGTGTGCAAAAAAACTAAAATTTTTGCAAAAAAAATCCGGCCCCTTCCCGCGGAAGAAGCCGGAATTTTCGTACCGGACAAGCCTTACTTGGCCTCGGCAACCGCCACCGCGACGGCGACCGAAGCGCCGACCATCGGGTTGTTGCCCATACCAATCAGACCCATCATTTCGACGTGCGCCGGAACACTCGACGAACCCGCAAACTGCGCGTCGCCGTGCATACGGCCCATCGTGTCGGTCATGCCATAGCTCGCCGGACCGGCAGCCATGTTGTCCGGATGCAGCGTGCGGCCGGTGCCGCCGCCGGAGGCCACGCTGAAGTATTTGCGGCCGTGCTCGATCGCCCACTTCTTGTAGGTGCCGGCAACCGGATGCTGGAAGCGGGTCGGGTTGGTCGAGTTCCCGGTGATGGAGACATCCACACCTTCCTTAATCATGATCGCCACGCCTTCGGAAACATCATCCGCACCGTAGCACTTCACCGCCGCCTTCGGGCCCTGCGAGAACGCCTTCTCGCTCACAACCTTCAGCTCACCGGTGGCGTAGTCGTATTCGGTTTCCACGTGGGTGAAGCCGTTGATCCGGCTGATGATGTAGGCCGCGTCCTTGCCGAGGCCGTTCAGGATAACCCGGAGCGGCTCCTTGCGGACCTTGTTCGCGGTCTTGGCGATGCCGATCGCACCTTCGGCGGCCGCGAACGACTCGTGACCGGCGAGGAAGCAGAAGCAGCGGGTCTCTTCCCGCAGCAGCATCGCGGCGAGGTTGCCGTGGCCGAGACCGACCTTGCGGGAATCCGCCACCGAACCCGGAATGCAGAACGCCTGCAGACCGATGCCGATGTTCTCCGCCGCTTCGGCAGCGTTCTTCGAACCCTTCTTCAGCGCGATCGCCGCACCGAGGGTGTAAGCCCAGACCGCGTTCTCAAACGCGATCGGCTGCACGCCGCGGACGATCTCTTCCACATTGATTCCCTTGGCAAGGCAGAGGTCGCGGGCCGCTTCGAGCGACTCAATGCCGTACTCTTTCAGCGCCTTTTCGATCTGTTTGATCCGGCGTTCATATCCTTCAAACTGTACGCTCATGGTGTGAACTCCTTATTCCTTGCGCGGGTCGATTTTCTTGACGGCCTCGTCGAAGCGGCCGTAGCTCTTGACGTTGTCGGCAAAGGCCTTCGCAGGTTCCACGCCCTTGCGGATCGCCTCCATCATCTTGCCGAGATGGACGAACTTGTAACCGATGATCTCGCTGTTCTCATCGAGGCCGATTTCCAGAACATAGCCTTCGGCCATTTCGAGGTAGCGCGGTCCCTTCTCCAGCGTCGAGAACATCGTACCGACCTGGGAACGCAGCCCCTTGCCGAGGTCCTCAAGGCCGGCGCCGATCGGCAGCCCGCCCTCGCTGAACGCAGTCTGGCTGCGGCCGTAGACGATCTGCTTGAAAAGTTCACGCATCGCGACGTTGATCGCATCGCAGACAAGGTCGGAATTCAACGCTTCGAGAATGGTTTTGCCGGGGAGAATTTCCGCCGCCATCGCCGCCGAGTGGGTCATGCCGGAGCAGCCGAGCGTCTCGACCAACGCCTCCTGAATCACGCCGTCCTTGACGTTGAGCGTCAGTTTGCAGGCGCCCTGCTGGGGAGCGCACCAGCCCACGCCGTGGGTCAGACCGGAGATATCGGTGATCTGTTTGGATTTAACCCATTTCCCCTCTTCCGGAATCGGGGCCGGACCATGCTTGGCGCCTTTGGCGACGCGGCACATCTGCTCCACTTCATGCGAGCACTGATACGGACAACTCATGTTGGTTCTCCTGGTTGGTTGTTTCTTGAATGCAGCAATCTGCCTGTAAGATTGATAATATACACCATTTTTCCAAAAATTCACGCGATTTCCGTCAAATTCTCCAATCAACCGGCGGAGGGAGTTCCCGCTTTGCATTTTCTCCCACCGGGAGATATATTAGAGGCGGCTGTTGCGGAAAATCCCGACGCCGGAACGAAGGAGTGAATATGAGAGGAAAAATGCTGCTGTTTCTGGCCGGAATTCTCTTCGCGGCCGCCGTTTGCGCCGATGATGTCGAGGGCGTTCCCGTCAAGGGGAAAAATGGAGAAGTCGAAGCGATCCGTTTTGACTTTCAGAAGACTGCGCTCGACGACGACGGGTATCCCGCCGGCTGGACCTACAAGGGGAAATTCCGCACCCCCGACGTACGCTACGCCATCGAAAAGGATTCCGAACTCGGTCACCCGGTGCTGGTCATCCGCTCCCCGAAGGCGACCGGCGTCATCATGGCGGACATCTCCGGAATCGATCTTGCAAAATACCCGATCATGCGCTGGCGCTGGAAAGCGGTCCAGCTCCCGGCAGGCGCCGACGCCCGGGTGCAAGCCAAAGACGATCAGGGCATCGCCATCTACGTCGGCTACGGGCGTTTCCGGCAGACCAGCTGCTCCTACACCTGGGAGACAGTCACGCCGAAGAATCTGACCGGCAAAGCGGTCTACAACGGGCTGGTCACCGTCCACTGGCGCTCGCTCCGCAACCAGGAGGACAAGCTCAACACCTGGTACACCGAGGAGGTCAACCTCTATCAGGATCTGAAGGAAAAACTCGGGAAGGTTCCGGACGGGCTCGCGCTGAGCATCTCCTCCAACAGCCAGTACACCGGCACCGACGCGGAAGCGATGATCGACTACATCGAGTTCTGCCGGGCGAAATAGAAGGCGGTCCCGCCGTCATCGACAGGGAAAATATTCGTAACGGATGCGGTCGCCGGGAAATCCGGCAGCCGGTTCCCGGCCGCACCCCCGGAAACCGGCCCGCTCATACATCCGTTGTGCCGGAAGCAGCGGCGCACTGGTGACGACGAAAATTTTCCGGGGCCGCGCAACGAAGATCCGACGGAGCGCCTCCCGCATCTGCCGTGTTCCGAATCCCCTCCCCTTCCAGTCGGGACGAATGCAGTTGTGGCCGATTTCAACCGACTCCGGGAAACGGCGCGGGTCCCAGCTGACGAATCCGCTCGGCGAACTGTCCAGCACGGAAAAGAAGCCGCAGCGATCAGCGATTTTCGGATGGCAAAGAAGAATGCGTCGAACTCCCGCCAGCTTCCGCCATACGCCTTTTCCCAGCGGGGATCAAAGGAGCAGGCCTTCCTCAGCAGCGCGACGAGCGTGCCGCGCGGAAACAGTGTGATCTTCTGAAAGCTCCACTTCATAAAATCCTCCTCTCAGCCTGGTGTTGCACTATCCCCTGTTCCTCCCCGTCTGTCAGGTCTCACCACATACTCCACGTTTTCCTCCTCTGCCTTTTATTCTGCAGAAACGGTTTTCTCTTAAATTGTATACATACAATTATTTTTTAACTAATTGCATACATACCATTGACACCATGCAGAAAATATAGTATAATAAAAACAGAAAAATTTTGATTGAAAGCCGAATCCCGGAAAGATGATTCAAGATGACACCGTTTGAAGCCGCAGCAACCGGAACTGCAAAGTATCAGCAACTGGCGGACTGGTTTGCCGCCCGGATCCGCTCCGGCGAACTCTCGCCCGGAGAACGGCTGCCGAGCGACCGGCAGCTGGCGAAGCAGTTCCGTCTTTCGCCAACCACCACGACGGCGGCGATGAACGAACTGCTCCACCGTCACCTGGTGGTCCGGCGACTCGGAGCGGGGACCTTCGTAACTGACGATCCACTGGAACAGAACCGACGCTTGAAAATCGGCTTCTTCTCCACGGTTTCCCAATCCAACTACACGCGCCAGATGCTCTGCGCGCTCTGGAGCATCTGTGAAGAACGCCATTGCGATCTGGTGCCGCTTTTCCGTACTCCGGAAGAGATCGAACAGACGGTTGCCGACTATCGGCTGGATGGAGTTCTGGTCTACAACCGCAGCAACATTCCGCTGGAACTGATCCGGAAGTTGCGGCGAAACGGCACGCCGACTCTGTTGTTAAGCTCCGTTCTGGAAAATGCCCAGGAATTCACGGTCGGATATTCCAACGAAGAGATCATCCGGGACGCGGTCCGCTATTTGACCGGGCTCGGCCACCGGCAGATCGGCTTTCTGATCGACAACGCCTCCACCCTGCCCAACAACCTCCGACTGGACAACTTCATGACGGCAATGTGGGAGCAGCAACTGCCGGTGAATCCGGCCTGGGTCTTTTCCTCCAATACGACCCCGGAACGTCTCCGTATGTACTTTACCGCTCCGGAGCGTCCCTCCGCCGTCATTGTCGGCAACCAGATGCTGACACCCAAGGTGTGTCAGGCCCTCGAAACATGCGCCGTTTCCGTACCGCGGGACCTTTCCGTCTTCTGCATCGATGAACATGACGACGCCCGCAATCTGTATCCGCAACTCTCCCGCTTCCGCATCGATGTACAGGGCTTTTCCGCCGAAGGAGTCCGCTATCTTCTCGCACAGATTCGCAACGAGACGCTGCAACCGGGGCATGCACGCTTTTATGAATTCGTAGACGCGGGCTCCTGCGCGCCGCCGCAAACGAAAGGGCCGGCTCTATGATCGGAAGCCATTCAACCCCATTCCTCCGCAGTCCCAAAAATGCTTTGAAGGCAATCATTTTGAAATTCTGGAATACTAGACAACAACAGCAGGAGAGTTCCATCATGAAACATTTATTTACTCTAATAGAACTTCTAGTAGTTATTGCAATCATTGCCATCCTCGCCGCCATACTGCTGCCCGCGTTGAATCAGGCACGGGAACGTGCCAAGTCGATTCAGTGTTCATCGAATCTGAAGCAGCTGGGAGCCTATATGCTGATGTATGTCGATCAGAACGCCGGAATCATACCGTCACACGACGGCAACCTGGCGACCGAAAGCAACGCATTTGCGGGAAAATGGCAGGATGTTCTGTACCGCTTCGCCAATCCGAACGCCCTCGCTGGTGACTGCAAATTTCTGCGGGACGCCGGAAACGGACTCGAATATCCCGTCGCCCCCTTCGCCTGCCCCTCCTCCTGGGCTTACGACCGGGCCAAATCCTGCCGCCATTACGGAATCAATATGGCGACAAATACCCGGGCGGGATTTGCCTCCTACATCGGAGGTGAGTTCGACATGAAGATCTCCCGAATCAAAACACCCAGTCGCCGGGCGGCCATGTTCGACCTCGACCGCTGGGAAACCAAACCGCCTAACGGCGCCATGCAGAAATCCCAGATGCTCAACTCCAGCACCGATGGCGTCGGTATGTGGCGGCACGGCAATCACAACAGTCTCAATGTATGCTTTGCCGACGGCCACGTCGCCCTGCTGGAGGAAAAGAAAGTTCCCACCACCTACTGGGAGGACCGGGTTACCGGGTATTTCTGGTCCACCAGCGACAGCCGTTGAAGAGGAGAAACCCAACCATGAAAAAACTGCCTGCCACTTTTTTGATCCCCGGATTTCTTCTGTCCTTGAGCATATCGGCCGCGGCACCGTTCCGGGAGGAACCCGCCCGCAGCGATGAACGGGGAGTGCATCCCGCCGCCGGGGAAATGCTCCGTGTCACTCCGGCGCCCTTCGTCTGGCGGGAACAGAGGGGCGCCCGCAGCTACGAGCTGCAGTACGCCCGGAACCCGGAATTTCACAATGGGGTGACGGCGGCGCCGCTCCGCTGGAACGTTCACTGTCCCGCGGCAAGGATGGCGCCGGGCACCTGGTACTGGCGCGTCCGTTTCGTCGATCAGCGAGGAGAACCCTCACAATGGAGTTCGGTCCGGAAATTCGAGATCGCCTCCGATGCCGCCGTCAATCCCATGCCGACACGCGCGGAGTGGGAAAGGCAAATTCCGGCGAAACACCCGCGCATCTTCCTGCGTCCGGAAGAGCTGCCGAAGCTGCGTCGCTCGAAACCGGAACTGCTCGCGGAACTCACCCGACAGTGTGAAGCACTCCTTGCGTCTCCTCCCTCCACAAAAGAGCCGCCGAAGTATCCGGAAGGGGTGAAACGCCCCTCCCCCGAATGGATCAAAATCTGGTGGGGAAACCGGCTCCATGTCATGAAAACGCTCGACGGAGCGGCCACCCTCGGCTACGGCTATCAGATCACCGGGAAGCGGGAGTACGGCAATCTGGCGAAAAAAATTCTGCTGGAGTGCGCCCGCTGGGATCCGGAAGGTTCCACCAGCCGCCGGTACAACGACGAGGCGGGGATGCCCTATCTCTCCCGCTTCTCCCGCACCTACAGCTATGTGCAGGAGCTGCTGACCGAACCGGAACGGGAACTGTGCCGCCGGGTCATCCGAATCCGCGGTAACGAAGCGTTCCATTCGCTCTATCCCCGGCTGTTTTTCCGCCCTTATGACAGTCATGCCAACCGGCTGTGGCACTTTCTCGGAGAAGCGGGGGTGGTCTTTTTCGGTGAAATTCCGGAGGCGGGCGACTGGATCGACGGCGCCATGCACTACTACTTCTGCCTCTACCCGGTGTGGGGCGATGAGGACGGCGGCTGGCATGAGGGAATCTCCTACTGGCGGGAGTACATGGAGCGCTTCTTCTGGTGGGCCGACATTCTGGACAACACCTTCCACATCGACATCCGCCGGAAACCCTTTTTCGCCCGGACCGGTTATTACGGCATGTACGTCTCGGTACCGGGGACCCGCGACGGCGGTTTCGGCGATCTGTCGGAAAATCACCGCTGCCGCCATGCCGGCGCCATGTCGACCCTCGCCACCCTGGCGGGAGATTCCAACCTTCAGTGGTACGCGGAACGGATCACCGACATCATGCGACGGACCGATCCGAAGGGAGCGGCGGCGGCGAAGGAGGCCATCTACATCGATTTTCTGCGCGCCTCACGCCCCCGCGTGAAACCAGTTCCGCCGACGGCACTGCCCACTTCGCGCTGTTTCCGGGGGAACGGCCTGGCGGTGCTGAACACAACGTTGCTCCACGGGAAGAAGAACATTCAACTCCAGTTCAAATCCAGCCCGGTCGGCACATGGAGCCACGGATACGACGCCAACAACAGCTTTCTCCTGAACGTCTTCGGCGAACGGATGCTGATCCGCTCCGGCCGCCGGGACATGTATGCGAGCAACTTCCACAGCAACTGGATGTGGGAGACCAAATCGGAAAACAACATCACGGTCAACGGCATCGGCCAGAAAAAACACTCCCGTGACGCAAAAGGCGAAATCATCCGTTTCGTCACCGGAAAAACCTTCGACTACGTCGAGGGAGAGGCCGCCGGCTCCTACGAGGGACGGATCAGAAGTTTCCGTCGCCGGATTCTCTTCGCCAAGCCGTCGGCGATTCTGATTTCCGACACGCTCGAAACACCGGAACCGGCCATTTTCAATTGGCATCTGCATGCGCTCAATCCGTTCCGAGTGAACGGGCAGAACGACATCTTGCTTGAAAACAATCAGGCGGCCTGCAAAGTGGAATTTCTCCGGCCGGAGGGACTCAAGTTGACAGTGACCGATCGGTTTGATCCCCCACCGCCGCCTCACCTCAAGTTGCGCCAGTACCACCTGACCGCCGACACGCCAAAACCGGTGCGGAAGGTACTCTTTCTCACACTCCTGCGCCCCCACCGGGCGGGAACGCCGCCGACCGGTGAAACCCGACTGGAGGAGCGCGGCGACCAGCTGCACATCACCCTCCCCACGCCGGAAGGCGAACTGTGCTTCTCCGTCAACCGGAACGACGGCAGCATCACCGCCCGGTACAAAGGGGAAGAGTTCCGCTGATTCCGGATGCTCTTCCGTGACTGACGACGGGTTCTCTGCTTACGAGGAGAACCCGTTGATTTTTCTGTTTCGCCCGGGTGAACGGCAACGGAGTTCCGGATTGTCTCACATGGTGAAACAACCGGGATTTTCCATCTCTTTTTCCATTGACAACCAACCCAATTTCTTGCATGATTTCCGCCGGGAACCGCGCCTAAGACAGCCTTGCCCGGAAACGAAAATAAGTGTTTTTGACGGGACGCCGCCCGGCGCTCCGCATTTTTTTGCAGTGATCGTTGATTTGTTTAGAAAGTGCGCTGTTTTTTTTCAGGTGCAATTCGGTTCGATCATGATATAGTATGGCAGAATCCGGAACATTGATTTTTTCATAACACAGGGAGTTGTCATGAATCGAAAACGCATCCTGCTCATCGGCGGCACCGGCTCCATGGGGTTCTATCTTACGGAACTTCTGCTCAAGCAGAACTACCAGGTGGAGGTCGCCGCCATCGCCCCCGGCGAAATCCAACACCCCAATCTCCAATATTTCATTCTCGACGCCCGCGACATCGACAATCTCACCCGGCTGCTCGAAACCCATCCCGACGCGGTGATCGACTTCCTCGACTACAAACCCGCCGAATACCGGAAGCGCTGTGAACTCTTTCTGCGCCATACGAAGCACTATTTCTTCCTCTCCAGCTACCGGGTCTACACCGATCTCGACCCGGTCACCACGGAAGAGTCCCCCCTGCAGAAAGACGCCGCGCCCGACCTCGCATTCCGGAATTCCGACGACTACTCCATTTACAAGGCGCAAAACGAAGAGATCCTGTGCGCCATGCCTTACGACCACTGGACCATCGTCCGGCCCTCGATCATCTTCTCGAAATTCAGTCTGCCGTTGACTTCGCTCGGCGCCAACTGCATCTACAACCGGGCGATGGAGAAGAAACCGGCCCTGATCGCCGACAGCGCGGTCGAGGTACAGAGTACCTGTACCTGGTCCGGAGATGTTGCCAAACTCTTTGCCGGACTGCTCTTCCGGCCCGACACCTTCCGGGAGGCCTACTCGCTCTGCACCGGGGAGCACCGCACCTGGGGAGAGTGGGCGAAAGCCTATCGTGAACTTATCGGGCTGGAGACGTGGACCATTCCGCAGGAGGAGTTTGAAGGGATCTACTGGAACCGGGCGCAGTGGGCGCTCTATCAGTTCCGCTACGACCGGATGCTCAACCGGGTGCTGGACAACTCCAAGGTGCTGAAAGCGGCCGGTCTCACCCAGTCCGACCTCACGCCGGTCTGGAAGGCGCTGGAGTTCGAGTTGCGCCGCTTCCCGGCCGACTACCGATTTCCCGGCGGCGAAGAGCTCAACGCCAACATGGACCGTTATCTTGCCCGCGGCGGTACGATCCTCCGAAAGTTCTGAACGATCCGCCCCTTTCCTAGCGCTCCCACGGTTCCCGCTCGCTCCGGGAACGAAATTTAAGCCGATAACGCAGGGGAGTGCAGAAATGACGGCGGCGGAACACCCGGATGAAGTAGTTCATCTGCCGGAACCCGCATCGGGCGGCGATCTCCCCCACGTTCAAAGAGGAGTACTCCAGCAGACTGCGCGCCAGCTCCATCCGCAGTCTCGTCACGTATTCGGAAAACCCGCAGTTCATGTTCCGGGCGAAAACCTGCGTGATATAGTTTCCGCTCACGCCGAAATGTTCCCCGACCAGGTCGCCGGAGAGCTCCGTGCAGAGATGTTCTTCAATGTAAACGAGAATCCTTTCCAGCAAGTAATGGGAGTTCTCGCATGTTCCTGCCTCGGATTGACGCAGAATATACGCGTACTCCTGAAGCAGTGTCCTCCAGATCTCCATGATGGCCCCGCCGTGATCGAGTGCATCGGCGAGAGCGCGCATCAGAAGCTCCACCGTCTCCCTCTGAAAAGCGCCGCAATGGAAAAACTGGTCGGGATCATGTTTCTCCGGATCATTCCAGCTCCGCTTTTTTGAAACGAAACGTACCGTCGTGTAACTGCAGACGACGGAAAGCATGTCATACTGCCCCCGCTCCCCGCACCAGACACCGCACCCCGGCGGCAACAGCAGAATCTCTCCCGGCGAAAGCATCTGTTCAACAATCCGCTTTCCATCTCCGAACTGATATTTTCTCTCCCCGGAAAGTACCAGATTGATCCGCCAGAGATTCGGAGAAATGGCTCCCGGCCGCACAATCGCCGGGTACGGACGGCAATGGATGATCTTCGGCGACGTATAATTCATAATGGAATCCACTTTCTCCCGGAAAAAGGAATCCAGATGAATATTTGTCATGAAAGTATCTTTTTCCATCATTTTACCCTACTCAAAGAGTTGAAACTATGCTATAATATAAAAGAGAATCAAATATTTTCAACCTCACTGTCATAAAAAGGAAGTTTCATGATCGCCGTCACCAGCAGAATTCCGCCGTTGATCGATTTTTCAGCGGATTTTGAAATGCAAACCGTCATCGCCAGCGGCAAATCTTCCTATCAGGGGCATCCGACCACACTTCAAATGCCGGACGGCACCATCCTTTGCACCTGGACCATCGGACACGGCGGCTCCTGCGGCCCGATGGCGAAAAGTTCCGACGGCGGCAGAACCTGGTGCGCAGTTGCAACCCCGGAAAACTGGAAGAACTACATCAACTGCCCGACCCTCTGGCACCTGCCGGTTCCGGGAAATCCGGAACGGACGGCGGTTTTCGCTCAGGAACCGGAATCCCGGCGCATTGCGGTCTCGTTTTCTGAAGACGGCGGTTCCCACTGGAGTCCGATGGAGCCCTGCGGCGGGAATATCGTTTCAGTCATGCCGTGGACATCGATCCTCCCGCTGCCGGGCAATGACCGTATCCTCGCCGCCTTCACCAATGCCAGACCTTCCCCGGAAGAGAAGAATCGGAACCTGATCATCCGCTCCTTCTCCGCCGATTACGGCAGAAGCTGGAGCAAGCCGGAAATCATCGCCGATCAGCCGGAAGCCAACCTCTGCGAACCGTGGATTCTCCCCTCCCCCGACCGCTCGCGCTGGGCCTGCCTGATGCGGGCAAACAACCGGAAAATGAACTCCATGGTGAGCTTCTCCGACGCCCCGGACGGCAACTGGAGCGCGCCTCAACCGCTGCCGCTGCCGCTCAAAGGCGACCGTCATATCGCCCGCTACCTCCCGGACGGCAGAATCATCGCCGCGTTCCGCTGCATGGATGAAACCTCCCCATGTTACGGCCACTTCTGCGGCTGGATCGGCTGCTGGGAGGATCTCGAAAATCAGACGCCGGGCCAGTGGATGCTGAAACTGCTTCACCATGTCTCCGATTCCCATTCCGGCAACGGGGACTGCGGATATCCTGGTCTGGAAATTCTGCCGGACCGTACCATCCTCGCCACCACATATCTCCGCCGCAGCCGACAGGACGCCGGGAATTCCGTCGTCAGCCTACGTATTCCATTCGACTCTTTACCCGAAAAACAACCCCTTCATCAGAAAAGGAATTCCACCATGAAAACCATGCGACAAGCCGCCGTTCCCTCCCCCGATGTCAGCATCTCCCGGCATATATCAGTTTTTACTCTGATCGAACTCCTCGTAGTAATCGCCATCATCGCCATTCTGGCAGCTCTGCTCCTGCCTGCGCTGAACAAAGCCATGGAACGGGGGCGGGCCATCTCCTGCGTCTCCAACCTCAAGGAGAGCGCCACCGCGATGATCATCTATTCCGGCGATTCGGATTCGTTTGCAATCGTCCGGCGGGACAACGGCCTCAACTGCTGGGGGCCGATTCTGGAAGACTACAACTATCTGAAAAACCATGACGTGAAAATGTGTCCGAGCCTGAAAAACGAACTGGCCTCCAAGCTGGGTTACTGGGATACCTTCGCCATTCCCGCAGACTGGAGCGCACAGCCGTGGCTGACCCTGGTCAATTCCGGTTACTACCTGAAATTGAAAAAGCTCAACAACAAACTGCCGCTCTTCTTCGATTCCCTGCGGGACTACGGCGGAATCAAACAGCAGATGTACGGCGCCTTCGATCTGTGGACTAATTCCACCAACATGGGGAAATTCCACCTGCGCCACTCCAGTCTGGGCAACGTCGTACTGCTCGACGGCCACGTGGAACCGATGAACGCCATCCGGTACAAGGAGGCCATCGACCAGAGTCTGCTCCTGCCGTTCGGCAAAGAGAGCAAGACGATTTACTACTACGACAAGAACGATGTTCTGCTCCCTTTGTAAAAGGATTTTTCTCATGAAGCAACACGTATGGTACACACTCTTCGGATTTCTGTTTCTCGCAGCGGCAGTTTTCGCAGACGAGGTCAAAATCACCGGCCTCTCCCGTGAAGCGGTGGTCAAGAACGAGCCGTCGCGCGCCGTCATGGGCTATCTGAACACCAGTTATCCCGATATTTTCCGCAACGCCAGAACCGTCTGTCTTCCACGCGGCAGTGCCTTTGAACCGGGGCGGGGCTTCTCCTTTCAGATCGACCGGGAGTGCGACATCTATCTCATCGTCCACAGACGGGGGAAGCCGGATCTGCCCGGATGGACTCTCACCCCCATCAAAACCTATTGGGGAATCGGCGCCACCATCGCCAATGAGGAGGATGTCTACAAAAAGCATTTCAAAGCCGGCCGGGTCGATATTCCGCCGCACAACGGGAAGGTGGGCAAACTCTACGGCATGCCTCACGCGGCGGTGATTCCCTGTTCCCGGAAAGTCGAACCGCTCTTCCGCTGGAACTGGCAGGAGCTCGGCGATTCCTCCGCCACCAGTCTCGGACCGAATGCAAAACAGGTCAGAATTCTGCCCGGCGCCCGCCGAAGCGTGACCCTGCGGATTCCTCAGGAGAAAATCGCCGGCAACAAGGTATTTCACCTGCGTTTCTTCGCCCGGGCGAAAAAAAACGAAGTGTGTTCCGTGCAATCGACGCTGTTGCGGTTTCCGTTCGGAAAAGAGTATGGCATCGCCGACATCTGGACCGCGATCGACATTCCGTTCTTCCTGCCGAAAAACCGCTCCGGCGCCACGCTGAAACTGGACTTTTCCGGCACAGATGAGATCCTGCTGGAGGAAGCCGCCCTCTACCGCGACACAACAGGAATCAAACCCGTCGCCGATCAGGTGAAGAAATTCTTCCCCGGGAATGAGTGGAAAGCGGCTTTCATGGGGAGGCTTCAGCCCCGTTTTCTTCCGATCGTTCCCGGCTCTCCCCTGGATTTCTCCCGGCAGGTGCAGTGGGTACCCGCCGGAAGCAAAGGGAGAATCATCGCCAACCCAAACGGCAAGGCCGCTTTCGAAAAGGAGCCGGAAACCCCGGTCCGTTTCCGCTGTGCCACCATGCAGGTGAGCACGGTCCGCCCGACCTCAAAAAAAGAGATTGATCAGATCATCGCCGATTGCGTCCGGCAGGGCTACAACATGATCCGGATCATGCACATCCCCGGGAAAGCGAAATATCAACGCAGCGGAGTCACCATCGACCGGGCGAAATTCATCCCGCAGAATCAGCAGGAGTTCCGGGAATACTTTGATGAAGACCGTCTCCGGCTGCTGGATTACCTTCTCGCGGAAGCGGGCAAACGGGGCATCTACTGCTTCTGGTACCTCATGTCCAGCTTCTGCGGCTGGACGGATGCGACCGCCGCCGCGCACTGGGTCGGCAGGAACCTTCAAGGGCAGCAGTTTCACGCCCAACTCTATGTCAATCCGGCATTCCGCCGCAACTGGAAGGAGGGAGTGACCTATCTCATGAACCGCACCAACTCCGTCAACGGCAAAAAGTGGAAGGATGATCCGGTCTTCGCCTGCGTTCTCTTCATGAATGAACAGGATTTCCGGACCAGTCCGGTGTTTCTCGCCGCGTTTCAGCCGGAGTGGGAAAAGGTGTTCGGCTCCGGAGCTCCGAAACTCACCGAGCGGCTGCTGAAGAGCAGCTCCGCCACCGGTCGCAAAGCCGGTAAGTTCATGCAGAAAAAGGCGGAGGAGATGATCCGTTTCTATCTCAAGTCGGTGAGGGAAGCGGGATATCCGGGGTTGGTGAGCCACTCCAATTTGTACATGCGCATGATCGACGCGCCCGGCCGGGAACTGCTATCCGCAGCGGATCTTCACACCTACCACGGCCACCCCGGAATGCCGCTACCGGCCGGCAGTGTCCCCGGATATCCGGTCGCCGCCTGGGGGAAGCAGGAGATCGCCGTCTGCAACAGCAGTTCCATCCGGGAACAGGGGGACTATCTTGCCCGAATCCTCGTCAAACGGAAACTCAACTACCCCTCGTTCATCCTTGAATTCGCCGACACGGCACCCAATCCCTTCCGGCATGAAAACGGACTGTTCTTCTGCGGGTATGCCGCATTCAACGGAATCGACGGACTCGGTCCGCATGCCTCGCTGCTGCCGCTGCCGTTTTCTCCCATCAATCCCTACGATTACGCAAGTTTCAACGATCCGATCTTCCGGGCGAGCGACGCGGTCAGTGCGTTCGCGTTTCAGCGCGGCGACGTGGCGGAATCCGCTCACTCCATCGAATTCGCGATCACGCCGAGAATCCTCGCATCCCCCAACCGGATGGACGCGCTGGCGACCGAATACTCGGCACTCTTTCCGCTGGCGAAAGTCGGCACCCGGTATACCGGCCTCGCCGCGCCGGAACAGGCCGACAAGCCTCAGCCGAGCCTTTCGCTGGAACCCGCCTTTTTCTCCCGCGCCTACGGAGCCAGCGTGGAAGCGGTCGCCACCGCCAACGAAGCACTTCGTCCGCAGCTCTATTCCCGGCTGCTGGCCCTGTTGCGAAAAAAGGAAATTCTCTCCGCCGACAACCGGAGTCGGGCCGACGCCTCGCTTCTGGAAAGCGACAACAAGCAATTGCTGCTGAACATTCCGCAGGGGACGATGCAGGTCAGCACGCCCCGGCTGGAAGGCGCGGTCATCAAGCAGAACAAGCCGGTCACGATCAACCGTCTGCACATTTCAGAATGCACGGTCCCCGCGGCCGTTACCATGATCAGTCTGAAGGAATCGCAGACGCTGGAGAACGCCGACCGTCTGCTGCTGATCTTCGCCACGAACGCGGTCAATTTCGGCATGGTGACCAACCGGGAGGGAACACGTCTGCTGGAGACCGGTCAGGCGCCGCTGCTGATTCACACCGGGAAACTCTCGCTCTCTCTGAAGAACCGTCAGGCCCAAGCTCCGACAGCCTACGCGCTCCATCTGAACGGCAGCCGGGCGGAATCAATTCCGGTCAGACAGGATTCCGACGGACTCCATGTTGAACTCGACACCGCCCGCTTGCAATACGGAACGGTGTTCTTTGAGATCGAGTACCAGCAGAAATAATTCATCGGCAGTACAGCAGGCTGCGGCTTTCGGCGCCTTCCATCGAGCAGGACCGGCCGCAGCTTTTTTCTTCCCTCGACACAGGCAAGTCACTGCCAGTCGAGTACGTTCACTCCCTTCCGGAAATAGTGGCGGTGGAAGTTCCGCATCGTCGCACAGAGGGAATCGAGCGTGAATCCGCAGTCCGGATTGTGTTCGAGATAACAGGCGAGCATCCGCCGCCCCTCCTCCGCCGGGAGCTGCATGTCGCCGAGGATGGTGTAGAGGTCGAAGGCGATGGCGCGCTTCATCCGGAAACCGAAGACGATCCGGCAGCGGGCGACGTCGATCCAGAAGACCTCCATCGCCCCCTCAGGACGGAGCCGCCAGAGGATGTTCCGGGGGTGGATCGCCTTGTGGAAGAAGTTGTTCCGGTGAAGTCTCGCCAGAATCGGCATATTGACCTGCCAGAACTCTTCGCGCAATTTCCGATCTTCGCGGAAAGGGCCACCCGGCATGAAGCTCCGGCCATCCCGGGTTCCCTCGAGGAATTCGGTGATGAAGAAGGAGTCGTGCAGATGGCAGAGGGTGCGCCGCTCCCCGAAGGCCAGCACCTTCGCCGCGGGCACATCGAGCTGGTAGAGCACCTGATAGTTGCGGAACTCCCGTGCCGGAAGCGAGAGATCGAACCAGTAGCGCCACGGCTTCTTGCCATGGCAGATTTTATAGACGGCCGTCATACCGCCCGTCTCCTGCGGCAGCGGAATTTTCCACACCTCTTTTCCGCCGGTCCGGCTGAGCAGAGCCTCTTCATTGCGCAGTTCGGGGTGCGCGTTGATGTAGGAGAGTCCCTTTTCAAATCCGGGAGCGGTCCATTTGCGGTAGTAGAGAAAATTGAGCGGCAGCCGGAACACGGAGCGTTCACCCGGCAGTTTCCATTTCATTTTACCCAGAATTCCTTTTCGTCCGGTCCGGCGGACACTTTTCCTCCGGGCATTTCTGACTGGTCCCGGAATAAAGGTAGCATGGTTTTACGTTTTTTCAATCTTCCATCTGCAAAAAACGCAGTTCCCTGAGAGCGAGGCGACCGCCGCCGGGCTGTGCCACCCGAACTGCACCCATTCCTTCGTCGCGGTCGGGGAATTTGTTCAGCAGGAGGATTTCACCGCCGACGGCCGCCCGAAAGAGGGCGTCAACTCCCCCGGGAAGGAGGAGAAGGACGACAAGGAGGCGTGGCAGAAGTATCGAAACAGCCTGAAACCGCAAAAAGCTAAGAAAGGCCCCTCCGCCGCGTCAAAGAAGAAATCCGCGCCGACTACTCCGGCGACCGCGAAACCGGCCGCCAAAGCCCCGGCTAAGCCCGCAAAGGGTACTCCCGAGGCAGTACAGCCGGAGTTGACCCGGATTGTGCCAGGCTCACAAAACGGGAAACCGGTGAAGCTGGGGTTCTCTCAACATTTCCATTCTCAGCCACTTTCCGAGGAGGAGCAGAAGGCGATTCGCCGTTATTCAGGATCCATCTATTCGGATTTCAACCATTATCTGCGGAATCTGGCTGAACACCCGAATATAAAACGGAATCCTGATTTTGACAGCATGGCAAAGAATTTAAATTCCGCCATTGATAAATCGATAGTTACTCATGATGTGATCGTCTATCGCGGTATTGGAAGCAGACGCCTACGGATACTGTATGAGAAAAAGCCACCGACAGAAATTCCGATCAATTTTTTCCAAAGCACCTCTTCTGTAAAAAAGGTGGCCAGGCGGTTTGCGGAAGGACAGATTATGATGATGATACATATCCCCAAAGATTCACATTCCCTGCCGATAAAAAAATACAGTTTATTTTCCCGCGAAAACGAGAATTTGTTAAAAAACAGTGGCATATTTAAGGTGTTGAAGCAGTACCACAAAGATGGCATGCTGTACCTGGAGGTTGAATATGTCGAGCATCAGTGATCGGTGGAAAATCCAAGACGAATTGGACGAAAAATATACTTTTGCGCGAATGATAACTTCCGGTGAATTATCGTTGCAGGAAGCGGAGCAAATCTTTGATTCTGCGGAAGATTGGAAGCAGTTCTGTCTGTTTTTGGAGGAATACCGCCAAAAAGGGGATCGAATTTCCAAGTAGTCTTTTCCCCACCGGCTTGCCAGCCGGTTTTTTCTTTGCCTCGAATATGGATTAAAACGCAATATTTTTGCAAAATAATCCATGCTATCGGTTGATGGTTCCGGAAACGGCACTATATTGAAAATCAAGGGGGTTTTCAGTATGGAACAGGCGCCGGAGTGCTGGGGAAAATTCGATCAATGCGGGCGGTTGTGCGAATTCGCGGCCGCCTGCCGCCTCTGCACCGAAACCGAATCCCGCATGGACCGCGCCCTCGGCGGGCAGGAGTTCGACAGCGTCGCGGAGTGGGCCCCCGACCTCATGCCATGGGACTGCAAAAAAAAACTTCTTCTCCTTGTACACGAAATAATTTGTGGTATGTTAAAACGTACGGAAATAACAGGGCAAGCAACCCGCGGGAGCAAGGGACATGAACATCGTCTGTCCGCAATGCGGCGCTAAGTACGAACTTGACGATTCCATATGCGGAAAAACTGTGGAATGTTCATGCGGCAGAAAATGGATCGCAACCTCTCCTTCCACGCCGAAATCACCGGTGCCTGCCTCCGTGCGCAAAAAGAAAAGGAAAAAAGGCTATGACCCCACCTGGGTCAATGCCATGAATCAGAAAGAGCATGTCAGATTCAAACCGGCCCCCATGAAGAAACAACGCCGCCTGTCACTCTTCGGGAAAAAATCAGATGACACGGCTCCCCGGCCGACACCGGCAATCGTCGAGTGCCCCCGATGCGGCTCCAGACAGTTCTCCGCAGACAGAAACGGAATCAATTTCACCAATGCAGTCATCGGAGGAGCATTGTTCGGCGCGGTCGGTCTTCTGGCCGGACTGCTCGGCAAAGATCAGGTCATCCTCACCTGCCTGAGCTGCGGTCATCAATGGAAACCGGGCAAAAAATGACCTTTCGCGCGAAGGACTTCCCGCCGTCTCACGGAGAAGCGGGCAAAATCACTTGCAAAACCATCGATTCCGCTGTATAGTTTCCGTGTTGTCGTTTCAGAAAGCGGCGGCGCGGAATCACTCCGGAACAGATCAACTTCACAATCGGGATTTTCTCTTTACCTTGGCTCAGATTCATTTTTTTCATTCGCTCCGGCGGGCATGGCTCCTGCTGTCGCTCCTCGCCGCGCTCCCCCTCGCCGCCGCAACGGAATCCGGAACGCCTCCCCGGCGGATCCTCTCCACCACCACCGCCGGAACCGCGCTCCTCATCGAACTCGGCGCCGCCGGTGAACTCGCCGCCATCGACCGCTACGGTAAAATCGTCCCCGGCTCCGAACACGCCGCAGAAGTCGGCCGCGGCAGCGCCCTCTCCGCCGAACGGGTCCTGCTGCTCGAAATCGATCTCGCCGTCATCTGGTATTACCAGCACAGCCTGCAATCCCTCTTCCGCCGCATGAACATCCCCACCTTCATCGTGCCGCCGCTGCGCTGCGACAACTATCCCGATGTGGTCGAGGCGCTCGGGAAACGGATCGGACGCGCGGAAAAAGCGGCGGAAATCGCCGCCAGGTTCCGCCGCCTCATCCGCGAGCTGGAGCAAAACGCCCCCGCACGCCGCACCCGTGTCTATCTCGAACTTTACTCCCCCTGCCGGAGCGCCGGCAACGAATCCTACGCCGGCGACCTTCTCCGCCTCTCCGGCGGCGAAAACGTCGTATCCTCCCTGCAGCGCTCCGGCACCGTCTCCGCCGAAGCGATCATCCACGGCGACCCGGAAGTGATCTTTGTCGTCGACGGCTTCACCTCCCTCGATGAACTCGCCAGACGCAGCGGCTGGGGCGAAATCTCCGCCGTCCGCAACCGGCGGGTCTTCACGATCGATCGCAAATACCTCGTTCCCGGTTACGATCCGGCTGGCGCCATCCGGGAGATGTCGCTGCATCTCCACTCCCCCCGGAAACAGTGAGCCGCCCCCTCCCCTCTCGGAAACGGGACGGCTCAGTTTTCTCTATTGCGCTGTTTATTCAGCGGAATCGCTCTTCTTCCGGCGGGTGCGCTTCTTCTCCGCCTCTTCCGGGAAGAAGAGAATCTTCTGCTGATCCAGCTCCACCCGGACCCCCGTCGCGTGCTCGAAGCTCCCCCGCAGCAGCTCTTCCGCCAGCGGGTCCTCGATGTAGCGCTCGACCGCCCGGCGCAGCGGACGCGCGCCGAACTCCGGCTCATACCCCTTCGAAATCAGATACTCCTTGACCTCGTCGGAGAGATGCAGTTCGAGCTTCCGCCCCAGCAGGCGCTCCCGCAGCTTGGCAAGTTCGATGTCGACAATCCCCATCAGATCCTTGCGGTCCAGACTGCGGAAGACGATGATGTCATCCACCCGGTTGATGAACTCCGGCTTGAAGAACTTCTTGGCGATGCCGAGCAGTCGCTCGTCGTTCTTCCGGGTCTCGGCGAGCGTATCCCCGCCGAAGCCGAGCGGAGCCACACCGCGGGCGATCTGTTCGGCCCCCACATTGCTGGTCATGATGATGATCGTGTTCCGGAAATCGATCCGGCGGCCGAGCGTATCGGTGATCCGCCCCTCCTCCAGAATCTGCAGCAGCATGTGCATCACATCCGGATGCGCCTTCTCGATCTCGTCGAAGAGCACCACCGAATAGGGATGGCGACGGACCTTCTCGGTCAGCTCGCCCCCTTCGCCGTGCCCGACGTATCCCGGCGGCGAACCGACCAGTCGCGAGACGTTGAACTTCTCCATGTACTCGGACATATCCACCTGAATCAGCGCATCGGCGTCGCCGAACATAAACTCCGCCAGCGCCTTCGCCAGCAGCGTCTTGCCCACGCCGGTCGGCCCGAGGAAGATGAATGACCCGATCGGACGGGCCGGATTCTTGAGGTCGGCCCGCGACCGGCGCAGCGCCCGCGAAATCACCTCCACAGCGGCATCCTGCCCGATCACCGTCTTGCGCAGCTCCTCCTCCATGCGAAGCAGTTTGGCGCTCTCACCCTCCTGCATCTGCTGGAGCGGCACCCCGGTGAGTTTGGCGACCACCGCCGCAATATCGGCGCGGGTGACCGGCGTGCGCTTCTCGGAGCACTGGCGCTTCCAGTTCTCCTGCAGATCGAGAATCCGCTGACGCAGTTCCCGTTCAACGTCCCGCCACTTCGCGGCGGCTTCAAAGTTCTGCTCGATGATCGCCGCCTCCTTGTTCGCCTTCGCCGACTCGATTTCGCTCTCGATCGAAGCGGTGTCCGGCGGCGGGACGACGCTGCTGATCCGGGCGCGGGCGCCCGCTTCATCCATCACGTCGATCGCCTTGTCCGGCAGGAAACGCCCGGAGATGTAACGGTCGGAGAGCCGCACGCACGCCTCCAGCGCGCCGGGGCCGTATTCGACATGATGATGCTTTTCGTAGGTCTCCTTCAGCCCTTCGAGAATCCGGATCGAATCCTCGATGCTCGGCGGATTGACCATCACCGGCTGGAACCGGCGCTCCAGCGCGGCGTCCTTCTCGATTCCCTTGCGGTACTCGTCGAGCGTGGTGGCACCGACGCACTGCAGTTCGCCGCGCGACAGCGCCGGTTTGATGATGTTGGCGGCATCCATCGCGCCTTCCGCTCCGCCCGCGCCGACGATGGTGTGCAGCTCGTCGATGAACAGAATCACCTTGCCGGAGTTGCGCACCTCGTCGATCACCGCCTTGATCCGCTCCTCGAACTGGCCGCGGTATTTAGTCCCCGCCACCATCAGCGGCAGGTCGATCGCATAGATCATCTTGTCGGCCAGCAGGTCGGGCACCTTGCGCGCGACGATCGCCTCGGCCAACCCTTCCAGAATGGCGGTCTTGCCGACCCCCGCCTCGCCGATCAGCACCGGATTGTTCTTCGTGCGGCGGCAGAGCACCTGAATCACCCGTTCGATCTCATCCTTGCGGCCGATCACCGGGTCAAGCTCCCCGCGGGCGGCGAGGTCGGTCAGGTTGCGCCCGAAGGCGTTCAATGCGGGCAGTTCCGCACCGTTTCCGGCCGGTGCGCCGCCGGGAGCGTTCCCCTGCGGCGGCAGCGGATTCTCCGGCGCCTCCTCCCCTTCGGGCAGGTAGTCCGAATCGAGCGTCTTGATGATCGCCTGGCGCACCTCTTCCGGATTGACGTTGAGATTTTGAAGGATGCGCGCCGCCTGGCTCTCCCCTTCGCGCAGAATCGCCAGCAGCAGGTGTTCGGTGCCGATGAAGTTGTAGTTCATCGCCGCCGCCTCCCGCGCAGCCAGCACCAGCACCCGCTTGAGCCGGGGCGTGAGCGGCAGTGCGCCCGAGGTCTTGGTCTGACCGCCGACGCCGCAGCACTTCTCCACTTCGAGCCGAAGCTGCTGAAGATTGAGCCCGAGCGACTTGAGCACGTTCACCGCGACCCCTTCGTTGAGTGCGAGAATGCCCAGAAGAAGATGTTCGGTGCCGATATAGTCGTGATTGAACCGTTCCGCCTCCTGTTTGGCAAGCAGCAGGATCTGCCGCGCCCGGGGCGTCAGGTTGCCGAAATTGTTTTCTTCCTGATTTGCCATGATTGCACCTCCTCATCGATATCGGTAATATACAGTGCAAAACCGCGTTGTCAATCTTGAAATCCGGCCTGCCGCACGGCATATTAAAAAAAAAGGAACGATTCAGCAATGTCGGATAAAAGAAAAAAAGCGGTCGCCGCACTCTCCGGCGGCGTCGACTCCTCCACAGCCGCCGCACTCGCCCTGGAGGCCGGTTACGAGGTCGTCGGCGCAACGCTCCGGCTGCGCCACCCGGACCCGAAATTTTCCGCCGCCCAGGTGTGCGCTTCGAAAAATGATGAGGCCGCCGTCGAACAGGTGTGCCGGGCGCTGGGAATCGCCCACCGCTATCTTGACGAATATCCGGCATTCGAAGCGGAGATCCTCCGCCCCGCCGCCGAAGAGTACGCCGCCGGACGCACCCCCAATCCCTGCTGCCGGTGCAATCCCGGAATCAAATTCGGCAAACTGATCGAATTCGCCCGCTCCATCGGCGCGGAACGGATCATCACCGGGCACTATGCGAAACTTTCGCGCCGTCCCGACGGCGTGTGCGAGCTGCGCCGCGGCGACGACCGCCGCAAGGATCAGAGCTACTTTCTCTACCGGCTCGGCCAGCGGGAACTTGCCATGGCGGAGTTCCCGGTCGGCGCCATGGAGAAGGAGGCGGTCCGCGCCGTCGCCGCCCGTTACGGCTTCGTCACCTCCGACAAGCCGGACAGTCAAGACGCCTGTTTTCAGGTGCCGGGCGAATGTTTCAGCGAGACGCTCCGGAAGCTCTGCCATCTGCCCGCCCGGCCAGGCAGTTTCCTCTATCGCGGCAAGATCGTCGGCCGTCACTCCGGAATCCACCAGTACACCATCGGCCAGCGCAAGGGGCTGAACGTCGCGCTCGGCGTCCCCGCCTACGTTGCGGCGATCGATCCGGTTTCGGGGGACATCACGCTGGAGACCAACCCGGAGGCGCTCCTCTCCGCCAGTTTCGTCCTCCGCGACCTCCACTGGCAGTCGGGGCGTGCGCCAGAGGATGACGGGACACTCCTGGTGCAGATCCGCTACCGTTCTTCCGGCGAACCGTGCCGGCTCGAACAGTTTCCCGGCGGCTGCCGGGTGTTTCCGCTCCGGCCGCTCCGCGCCGTCACGCCGGGGCAGTCCGCCGTCTTCTACCGCGATGATCTGCTGCTCGGCGGAGGAGTGATCGACCATGCTGATTAAGATCGTCGTCATCGGCCGGCTGAAGGACCGCGCGCTTCAGGCGCGCTGTGACGAGTTCGCCAAGTGGCTCGGCCCCTATGCAAAACTCGAAATCCGGGAGCTGCCGGATTCCACCGTCGAGCGGGAGGGCAAGGCGATCCTCAAGGAGCTCGACCGGGAGCGGGGCGCCGCCGTCGTCGTGCTTTCGGAAGAGGGGCGGGAGTTCACCAGCACCGCCTTCGCCTCGGTGCTCGGCAATTTCAACCGCAAAGTGGTTTTCGTCATCGGCGGCCCCTACGGGCTGGATCCGGCGGTCAAGGCCCGCGCGGAACTGCTCTGGTCGCTCTCGAAACTCACCTTCACCCACGAAATCGCCCGGTTTCTGCTCTTCGAACAGCTTTTCCGCGCCAGCTCCATTCTCCGCGGCGGCAGTTATCACAATCCGTAGGGGCACTTCCGCTCCGGTTCAGTTCCGCGGCGGCATGGCGACGGAGGCCCGCTCGTTGAGCCGGCAGGGCACCAGCGTATCCTTGCCGACCTGCCCGCCGCCGATCCGGCACTCGAGCGTGTTGAGAGCACAGCGGGCAAGCGCCGGAAAATCCTGCCCGATCGTGGTCTGCGGCGGGTCGAGGTATTCGGAAACCTCCGCCATCTCCCAGCCGATCAGCGACACCTCCTCCGGCACTTTGACGCCGCAGTAGCGGAGCGAATTCTGCACCGAAGCCGAACGGCTTTCCCCCGTGCTGATCACCGCCGTCACGCCGGCGTCGAGCAGCTGGCGGACCGATCCATGCAGTTTCCAGCGGACGTCGCCGGGGTGGACGATGAACTCCTCGCGGCTCTCCAGATTGAAGCGCGCCAGCTCCCGTTCAAACGCGGTTTTCCGGGTGTTGTTGCTGTAGTCGGAGAGGGTGCCGTTGAGAATCAGTCCGATTCTCCGGTGGCCGAATCCGGCCAGATGCCCCACCGCCAGCGACATCGCCTGATCCTCGTCGGAAAAGACCGAATAGACCTGATCGATATGCCGGGCGGAGTCGTTGATGCAGACCAGCGGCACCGCATTGCTCCGCCCGACCCGTTCGGCCAGCTGGCAGCCGAAATCGAACGAGAGCATCCCGGCGAGCGACCGTTCGTCGAGAATGTGAAGCTGATCGGAGGAGACGATCTCCAGCGGCCTCCCCCGCTCCGCCGCCTCCTGCCGGATGGCGTTGAGCAGGTTGATCGAATACCAGCGCAGCTCGATATCGGATTCCGGCAGAATCACCGCGATTGTCCGCCCGGCGGTACGCGGCGCGTAGCCCAGTTCATTGGCGATCCGGAATATCTCCGCCGCGCGCTGCGACGAGATCTGCCCGGTGTGATTCAACGCCCGGGAGACGGTCGACATCGACACGCCGGCCCGTTCGGCAATCTCCTGAATTCCAGCGGATTTCACAATCTCTCCCCACAATGTCCATTGCTGTCGTCCGGAGGAAGAAAGCTCCTCCGCTCGTGATTCAAAATACTCCGGATGTTCGAAGATTTCAATCCAATTTGCACAGATTTGCACAGTTCTTGCTTTTTTTGCTCGGCGATTTTCCGGAAAAGAGTTGTCTTCCACGCCGGAAGCTGGTACACTATTTTCAGGCAATCATGGTCCGAAAACAACGAGAAAGGGAAATACCATGCCGCAGTATAAGTCGCAACTGGTCCGCTTTGCGGGGAATCCGCTCTTTCGGGCGGAGGAGTTTCCATACGGAATCGCCGATCAGGTGTTCAATCCCGGTCAGGTGATGACGCCGGACGGACGCACCATCCTGCTGCTTTCCGTCCTGCCGCGCGGTGAACGGCTCGCCCGCTGTCACGTGGCGGAGAGCACCGACGGCATCCACTTCACCATCCACGAAAAGCCGCTCTTCTCCGCCGACGACACCGCCTTCCCCGGGCTGGACAACCACCCGATCGACTGCCGCATCACCTGGTTCCCGGCGGATGACTGCTACTACATCATCCGCCCGGGCGGCGATGCCGACACCGGCACCATCGCCTTCCTCTACCGGACGAAGGATTTTCTCACCGCCGAACCGATCGAGATCGTGGCGATGACCCACAACCGGGTTCCCTGCCTCTTCCCGGAGAAGATCAACGGCCAGTACGTCCGTCTCGACCGCCCCTACAGCGCGGGAGCGCCCTACGAGAAATCCTTCGCCAACATCTGGCTGTCGCGTTCGCCGGACCTGATCCACTGGGGGGAACACCGGCTGGTGCTCCGGCGCAACTGCACCCGCTGGTGCAACCTCAAGGTGGGGCCGACCGTGCCGATCCGCACCGAAAAAGGGTGGCTGGAGATCTTCCACGGCGTCCAGCAGTGCTTCTCCAGCTGGCGCTACAGCATCGGCGCGGTGCTGCTCGACCTCGAAAATCCGGAGAAGGTGATCGGCCTCATGAACAGCTATCTGCTCACCCCCGAAACCGACTACGAACGGTTCGGCGTCGTGCCCGACGTGGTGTTCACCACCGGCGCGGTGGTGGAGCCGAAAAGCCGGGAACTGCGCATCTACTACGGCGGTGCCGATACCTGCGTCAACCTCGCCACCGGCAACCTCGACGAAATCGTGGAAAACTGTCTGAAAGGAATTTGAAGATGGCTGAATCACTGACTCTGGGAAACCGGTTCTGGCAGGTGGAGTTCGACCCTGACTCCACAACGCTGACGCTGACCGACCGCGTGAGCGGCGCCGTGTGGCAGAGCCGGCATCCCTTCCACTTCAACTACGGCGATTTCTACGATTATGACCTTGCCGCCCACTGCCGGACGCGGACGGAGGTGGAGAAACAGCGCCTCACCATCCGGTTCGACCATTTCGACTGGTGGGCGCGCTACCCGGGGAGCGGCTACCGCAAGCCGGATCCGGGGCCGGAACTCGAATTCGAATTTACTGTGGAACTCGACGGCGAAACCACCCGCTTCCGCACCGCGCCCATCGCCGGGATGGATGAGGAGCCGTGCCGCGTGACCTTTCCGGACAATCTCGTTGAATGGGAGTGCTGCGAAGCCGCCTCGCTCGTGGTTCCCTGCGGATTCGGTTCGCTCTTCGAGTTTCCCCGCAGTGACGCCTTTGAGTTCCGTTACGGATTCTGCAACGATCACAACGGCATGCCCTTCTACGGCGTGATGCGGCGGGATTCCGGCGGCATCGGCATCATCATCGGCGATCCCCTCGACCAGTACTCGGAATTCGGCTGGTCCACCCGGCAGAACGGCCGGGGATTTTACCGCACCACCTGGGAGTTCAACCGGAGGTTCGCAAACTATCCGCGCGAACTCCGTTTCCGGGCGTTCGCCCCCGGCGACGGCTATCTGGAACTCGCCAAATATTACCGTTCCGTCGTCCGGAAAGAGGGGCGTTTCCACCCGCTCAAAGAGAAGATCGCCGCCCATCCGGAGGTAGAAAAACTGGTCGGTGCGGTGATCTGGAAACACAACGTCTATTCGCAAAAACGCCTCCCCAACGGCGTCAAACACGGCCCCAGCTACTACCTGGCCGCCCCCGGACTCAACCAGATCGAGCAGGAACCGAACAACTGGACCGCCTACGAGGTGTTCGACAAGGCGCATGAAGCCGGTTTCGACCGGGTCTGCATCTACAACACTGGCTGGAACCGTTTCGATTTCGATGACGGATACCCCACCCGGCTGCCCCCCAATCCGAAACGGGGCACGCCGGAGGAGTTTCATCTGGCGGCGGAGTACGGCCGGTCGCTGTCGGAGGGGTACCTCTATTCGATCCACGACAACTACCGCGACTGCTACGCCGATTCCCCGGAGAACCACGAGGAGGATCTCGCCCGGAAACCGGACGGCGCCATCCTGACCGGCGGCATCTGGCGCGGCGGCCGCGCCCGGCTGCTCTGCACCTCGCAGAGCCGGAAATACGCCGAACGCGACCTGCCCGGCGTGGCGGCCATGCTCGGCCGCGGCAGCATCTACACCGACGTGTTCGGCTGTACGCCGCTGGAGGAGTGTTATCACCCGGCCCATCCGCAGAGCCGCCGCGACGACGCCGCTTCGCGCCTGAGCACCATGCATTTCCTGAAGGAGACCTTCGGCTCGCTCGCGACGGAGGGCAGCCCGGCGGAGATCTATCTTTCGGAGGTCGATCTCGGCGCCTACGGCTCGATCGGATTCCCGGCGGCACTCCCCCGGACGCTCTCGCCGCTGCCGGTCGCGGTGCCGCTCTGGCAGCTGGTCTATCACGATTCGGTGCTCAACTACGTCGCCGAAGGCGGATACACCACCGAGCGGTTCCGGATTTCCGGCGGCGACTATCTCGCGTTTCTGGCGCTCTACGGACTGCTGCCCACCCAGTTCGACGAGAAGGAGCTCTACCTCTCGCGGACAATGCGCGAAGCCTACACATCGGAGATGGTCCGCCACGAATACCTCACTCCGGTCCGGGACGGGTTCCGGGCGGTGGCGCATTCGCTCTTCGGCGACGGCACCGAAGTGGTCGCCAACTTCACCGATTCTCCATTCCTATATGAAGGGCGCGAAACGCCGCCCCACGATTTCATTCTGTTCAAACGAGGTGAAAAATGAATCCGGTTGCCATCGAACACACGACACTCGCCCTCCCCTGGTACGCTCCCGGCGACGACGATGTCGAACCGGCACTGCTGGCGGAGTTCACCCCCCGCCGGGCGCCGGTCTACCCCTACACGCTCAGCGAAGTGATTCAGTTCGGGAAGGAGGAGCGCATTTTTGAAGCGCTCACTCTGGAGAACGAATTTCTCAAGCTGACGATTCTGCCGGAGCTGGGCGGCCGCCTCTACTCCGCATTCGACAAGCTCCACCGTCAGGAGATGTTCTACCGCAACCCGGTGATCCGCCCCGGCCTCTTCGCGGTGCGCGGCGCCTGGCCCGCGGTCGGCGTGGAGTTCAACTTCCCCAACAGCCACAACGCGCAGACGCTGGAAAAAGTGCAGTGCCGCACCGCCATCCATCCGGATGGTTCCGCCTCGGTGACCGTCGGCGATCTCGAACTGGTCAGCCGGATGGAGTGGGCGGTCACGATCACGCTCCATCCCGGCGTCGCGGCGATCGACATCGAGACGAAGCTCTGCAACCCGACCTCCGATCCGCACCGCTTCTACTACTGGATGAACGCGGCCTGCCCGGTCTGGGAGGAGTCGGAGTTCATCTTTCCGCCGACCACCCGGCGGCTGCTCACCCACCCGCCGATGGATGCTTCGCGTCTCGACCGGCTGGATTATCCGATCCACCGCGGCGTCGACGTGAGCCGGTTCGGGAACATCCATCAGCACTTCCCGGTCTTCGCCGAGTCGATGCACGAGGACTTCTTCGGCATCTACCACCACAGCCGCAACTTCGGCGTCGTTCATCACGCCGACCACCGCCTGGTGCGCGGGCGCAAGATCTGGACCTTCGGCTGTGCCCGCGACGGCCGGGTGTTCATCGATCAGCTCTCCGACGACCATCTGGACTACTGTGAACTCCAGACCGGCCCCTTCTCGCTGCAGTCCGACTACCGGCTGCTCGAACCGGGGCGGACGCTGATTCAGCGCGACCGCTGGTTTCCGGTGGCGGAGACCGGCGGATTCAACCTCGCCGGCCGGGACTTCGCGGCCCGCTTCGACCGGGCGGGAAAGAGTCTCCGCTTCCAGCCGGTGCGTGAACTCGGGCCCCTCACCGCCCGTCTGCTCCGCAACGGAACCGTCGTCGCCGAACAGGAGTTCCGCTCCGCCCCCGGCGGTGTCACCGAACTGAAATTCGCCGACACCGCGGCATGCGAAGTCGAAATCCGCGACGCGGCGGGCGGTCTGCTCGGCCGCAGTGAACTCGACACCATCTTTCCGGAACCCGATGCGCCGGCCGCGCCCCCCGTCTCCGGACGCGAATACCGCCTCGGCGTCTATGCGGAGGAACAGGGGCGCAACGGAGAAGCCGAACAGCACTATCTTGCCGGAGCGCCGCACGATCCGGAGTGTGCCGTCGCCGCCGCTCGGCTCGCCGCGATGAGCGGCCGCTCCGACGAAGCGGCAAATCGGCTCGAACTCGCCCGTCCGCTCCCGCCGAAGGGGAAACTTCTCCGCGCCCGGCTGGAACACTCTCCGGACAGCCGCCTCGCCCCGCTGCTCGACACCGAAGCGCTGCGCGACCGTGCCCTGCTGGAGATCGGCATCGGCTGTCTGCGCGAACGGCGGTTCGAATCGGCGGTGGAGATCCTATCCGCGATGCATCCCACCGGCCGCGGCCTCGCCCTGCTCGCCGTCGCCGAACGTCATCTGGGGCGGGACAACACCGCCACGCTCGAACAGGCCGACGCCTCCTTTCCCTTCACTCCGGTCGTCTGGGCCGAGAGCGGTTCCCGCCGGGCAGTCAACGGGGAATTCCTCCTCGAAGCGGTCTGCGAGTATCTCAACTGCCGTCTCTACGAAGAGGCGTACCGCCTCCTCGACCGGATGCCGGAAGCTCTGCCGATCGCGCCCTACTACCGCGCCTGGCTGGCCGACAAACTGGGACTCCCGGTGGAACTGCCCGGTCCGCAAGAACCCTGGGAGAAACAGTTTGCCTTCCGGGTCGAGGAGATCGCCATTCTCCGCTTCGCGCTGGAGCGCAATCCGCAGGACGAAAACGCCGCTTATCAGCTTGGCTGTCTCTACGCCGGTCTGAACCGCTGGAGCGAAGCGGTTCCGCTCTGGGAAGCGCTCCGGAAGAGACACCGTGCCGCCGCCCGGCGCAACCTCGCCCTCTACTTCTGGAAGATCGCCGGCGACATCACCGCCGCGGAACGCTGTTACCGTGAAGCCGCCGCGGCCGCTCCCGGCGGCCGGACGCTCAGCGAATTCTCCCAGCTGCCCGGGGCGGCGCCGGAGACGCTCCTGCCCCTGCTGGAAGCGGGCGTGAAACATTTCCCCCGCGACTGCCGCGTCAAACTCGCCCTCGCCCGGACCCTGCTTGCGGCAAAGCGTCCGGCGGAAGCGCTGGCGGTGATGGAGAACAACCGCTTCGTGCTCTGCGAAGGGAAGGTCGCCGCCCGCGGCATCTTCGAAACCGCCTGTTTCGCCCTCGGAGACGACGCGATGAAACGCCGCGCGTTCGACGAAGCGGTCCGCTGGTACCTGAAAGCGACCGAATTCCCGGAAAACATCGGCATCGGCCGCCCCTCCGGCAACAAATCCGCCAAAGCGTACCGGCTCGCCGCCGAAGCGCTGGAAGCCGCCGGAAAACCGGCCGAAGCCCGCCGCGCACTCGATGCGGCCATGGCGGAGGGCGAGTGGATCGATTTCGAATTCTTCCCGCTCCGCAACGTCGTCTGGGAGTCGCCGGAAGCGGGAATCGATTTCGACTACTGGATCAACCTCGCCAACCGTGCCCTCGCCGCTGAACGGGGCGGAAATCCGGCGCTGGCGGAGACGCTCCGCCGGAGAATCCGGACCTTCCGGCAGCATCTCGAAGCGGAAGGGCGGGAGAGCTCCTGGCTCCGGGCCTGAGCCGCAGAGAGAGGCATTCCCCAACCGCCCCCGGCCGTTCCGCGTTTCCCGCGGGGCGGCCGGTTTTTTGTCTGCCGCGAAAAGAACGGCGCGGAAGTTGAAAAATCCCGCGGCGGCAGTATATTATCAGACGTCGATCGAAAACCAGGTAAGAATTGCATGATCATCAAAACCACAGCCTACCCGCGGGCCGCTCTGGTGGGGAACCCTTCCGACGGATATTACGGCAAGACCATCGCTTTCGTCTTCCGCAACTACTCCGCCGATGTGGAACTGTATGAAACTCCGGAACTGGAGCTCCTCCCGGCAAAGCGCGACGACAACCGCTTCAACAATCTGGAGGCGCTCGCCGCCGACGTCGAACTCTACGGCTACTACGGAGGAATCCGTCTGCTCAAGGCGGCGGCGAAAATCTTCCGCGACCACTGCCGCAGAATCGGAATCCACCTGGAGGAGAAGAACTTCACCATGCGCTACCGGAGCACGATTCCGAACCGACTCGGGCTGGCCGGGTCGTCGGCGATCATCACCGCCGCCATGCGCGCGATGTTCCGCTTCTACGGGCTCTCCGTCGAACCGGCGGTGCTGGCCAACCTCGTGCTCGCCACCGAACGGGATGAACTGAACATCCCCGCCGGCCTGCAGGACCGGGTGGCTCAGGCTTACAACACGCCGGTCTTCATGGATTTCGACCGCGAACACATGCTCCGCCACGGCGTCGGGCGCTACGAGCCGATCACCATTCCGGAGGATCTCAATCTCTACGTCGCCTACCGGACCGACCTGGCGGAGGGCTCCGAAGTGCTCCACAGCCGGCTGCGCGGCGACTACGACGCCGGAGTGCCGCGGGTGCTCGACGCCATGCGCGAATGGGGCGACCTCACCTGCCGCGTCCGCGAAGCGATCGAGCGACACAACTACACCGCCCTGCCCGCTCTGCTCAACCGGAACTTCGATCTGCGCTGCGAAGTCTGTTCGGAAGCGATCAGCGAAAAGAATCTGCAGATGGTGCAGGCGGCCCGGTCGACCGGCGCATCCGCCAAGTTCACCGGCTCCGGCGGCGCGATCATCGGCACCTACGAGGACGAGGCGATGTTCCGCCGCCTCGAAGAGGTGCTCCACCGGAACCGGATCAACGTCATCAAACCGGAAATCGTCACCGAAGGAGAGACGCTGTGAAACAGACAATCCGCAAAGCCGTTCTCCCCGCCGCCGGATTCGGCACGCGCTTTCTCCCCTTCACCCGGGCGGTTCCGAAGGAGATGATTCCGCTGGTGGACAAGCCGGTGATCCAGTACGTGGTCGAAGAGGCCGCGGCCTCGGGCATCGAAGAGATTCTGATCGTCACCAGTTCCGGCAAAAACGCGATCCAGGAGCATTTCAACCCGGCCCACGCCCTGGAAGCCCGGCTCGAAGCGACCGGCAAAACGGCGCTTCTGGAAGAGCTCCGCGCCATCGACTCCCTGGCCGACATCCACTACATCTACCAGCAGCAGCTCAACGGGCTCGGCGACGCGGTCCTCCGCGCGCAGTCGTTCGTCGGCGACGAGCCCTTTGCGGTGCTGCTGGCTGATACGGTGCTCGACTCGCACACCGGCCGCCCGGTCATCGGCCAGCTCATCGACGCCTTCGAGGAGTACGGCGGCCCGGTCACCGCGCTCGAAGAGGTGCCGCTCGAGCGGATCAGCCGCTACGGCGTCATCGACGGCGAGGAGATCGGTGACAGCGGCATCTATTGTGTCCGCGACTTCGTCGAGAAACCCGCCCCGGAGGAGGCGCCCAGCCGCCTCGCCATCGCGTCGCGCTACCTCTTCACGCCGGAGATCTTCGACGAACTCCGGCACACCGCGCGCGGCAAAGGCAATGAAATCCAGCTCACCGACGCCATGCGCCAACTGGTCAGGAAACGCCCGATGTTCGGCCGCCGGATCGCCGGCGCCCGTTACGACCTCGGCAGCAAGACCGGGTTCCTCCGCGCCACGGTCGAATTCGGACTCCGCCGGCCGGAGTTCCGCGAATCGTTCGCCGCGTTCCTGCGCGAAATTGCCGGGCAGCTGCCCGGAGCGCCCTCAGAAAACGGCGCTGAACCACACAAGACAGAAAGAGAGAATACATCGTGCTGAACACATTGAAAAAAGCGTTGAAGTCCCTGCTGGGCGGCAATGCCCGCTCAGTCACCGTCACCATTGAAACCAAAGAGAGCGGAAAGGCGAAGAATTCCGGCCAGCGCCGGGAGAAAACGCGCGACAAAAACCGCGCCAAAGAGCGGAACAAAGAGCAGGAAAAGGTGCGCGAGAAAGCCCCGAAACGGGAGCGCGCCGCCAAGGAAGCGCGTCCGCCGCGCGAACGCAAGCCGGCGGTCCGCCCCGAACCCGCAGCGGCGCCGAAGCCGGAACACCCGGCCGAACTGCGCGACGTGCCGCCCTGCGAAGGGAAGACCCGCTTCCTCGATCTGCCGCTCCACCCGGAGGTGCAGTTCGGCGTTCAGAACGCGGGGTTTGAATACTGCACGCCGATTCAGGCGATGACCCTGCCCGCACTGCTCGAAGGGCGCGACCTCGCCGGAAAAGCCCAGACCGGAACCGGCAAGACCGCCGCCTTCCTGCTGGCGATTTTCACCCGGCTGCTCAACCACCCGGTGGAGAACCGCAAACCCGGCCGCGCCCGGGCGCTGGTGCTCGCCCCCACCCGGGAGCTCGCCATGCAGATCCACAAGGACGCCGAACAGCTCGGCGTCTTCACCGGCCTCTACAACGCGGTCGTCTTCGGCGGCATGGATCATGAAAAACAGCGCCGTTCACTCGACCGGCCGATCGACATCATCATCGGCACCCCCGGCCGGGTCATCGATTACTCGCGCGGCGGCAGTCTCGACCTCTCGCAGGTCGAAGTGCTGGTGATTGACGAGGCGGACCGGATGCTCGACATGGGGTTCATTCCGGACGTCAAGCGGATCGTTTCCCAGCTGCCGCGCAAAGGAAAGCGTCAGACGCTGCTCTTCAGCGCCACCCTCGACGAACACATCCTGCGCCTCACCTCCGGCTGGCTGGCAGAACCGGTCATCGTCGAAAGCGAGCCGGAGAAGATGGTCAGCGAAAACATCGAGCAGACCTTCTACTCGGTGCTTCGGGAGGAGAAGCTCGCGCTGACGCTCTATCTGCTCGCCAACGAGCCTTACGACCGGGTGCTGATCTTCGGCAACCGCAAGGATGTCAATCTGCGGTTGCAGTACGATCTTGCGCGCTACGGCTATCAGGTGCCGGTGCTCTCCGGAGACATTCCGCAGGAGAAGCGGATCAAGATCCTCGAACGGTTCCGCGAAGGCACCGAAAAGGTGGTGATCGCCACCGACGTCGCCGCTCGCGGCATCCACGTCGACGACGTCTCGCTGGTGATCAACTACGACCTGCCGGAGCATGCGGAGGATTATGTCCACCGCATCGGCCGCACCGGACGCGCCGGGCACTCCGGCAAATCGATCAGCTTCCTCTGCGAATACGGCGCCTACTATCTGCCGGATATTGAAAAGTTGCTCGACGTCCGCTTCTCCAGCATTCTGCCGACGGAGGAGATGCTGAAACTGCCGGAACCGGTGCAGGGAGCCAAGCTGCCCCGGCGCGAACCGGAGGCGGCCCGGCACAGCGGACACCGCGGCGGTTCCGGCCGGGGCCGCGGAGGGCGTCGCCGGTGAAAACGAAACGGGCGCGCAAATCAAACTGCGCGCCCGGAACATGGACAAAAAAATGGAGCGGGTGACCGGAGTCGAACCGGCGTCGCCAGCTTGGGAAGCTGGAGCATGACCGTTTTGCTACACCCGCATCGGTTGAATGGTGGTAAATATAACCCGATCGTGCGGGATTTCAAGCCGGAATTTCAAGAAATCGGAGGATTCTTATGAAAAAATGTGGAGGAATCGCACTCCTCGCCGCCGTCGCCCTTCTTTCCGTCGGCGGCTGCGGGCTCTTTCAGGAGGAGAAACGGCTGCCGTCGGAAGATATTGAAATCTTCCAGTTCTACCCGGAACTCATCTCCGTGTTGAAAAATCCCGCCCTGCCCCCGAACAGCAAAGAGAAATATGAGGCCGCCCGGGAAATCATCCGCAAAGTGGACTTCAGTTTCACCCGGGAATCCAAGACACTCAACGACATCTTCTTTTACGGAGACGCGATCATCGACTCGCCCAACACGCCGGACCACACCATCTCCTTCAACTATCAGTACGGCGATCATTACGTGCGATTCCAGTTCTTCATGTACCGCAACTTCGTACTGCGCACCGAAGTGACCGAGAAATAAGATGGGTTCCGCCGCGGAGGATCAACGCTTCATGCGCGCCGCCCTGGCGGAGGCGGAACGCGCCGCAGCCGAGGGGGAGGTCCCGATCGGCGCCGTGGCGGTCCGTGACGGCAGGATCATCGCCTCCGCCCGCAACCGGGTGGAGGCATCCGGGTCCGCCGTCGCCCACGCCGAATTCGAACTGCTCCGCGCCGCCGAAGCCGCGGTCGGCGGCCGCCGGATGGACGAGGTTGACTTCTACGTCACCAAAGAGCCCTGCCCGATGTGCGCCGGAATGCTGGTCAACGCCCGGGTCCGCCGGGTGGTCTTCGGCATCGGCGACCCGCATGGCGGCGGTTGCGGCGGCGCGCTCGACGTCACCGGCCACCCCGGAATGCTCTGGCATGTCGCGGTCACCGGCGGCGTTCTCGCCGACGAATGCCGCCGCCTGCTCGAAACCTTTTTCCGGGACGCGCGGAAAAAAAAGGCCCCCCTCCCCGGCAACATCCGGATGCGCAACTTCCAGCGCGACGCCTACGGCATCGAATTGAACAAACTTCTGCGCGACGCCTTCGGTCGCGACCTGACGCAATGGTTCCGCTGGAAGGTGTGGAACAACCATTTTGAAAGCTACTCGATCGCCCGGCCGAATTCCGAATTGATCGCCCACACCGGCGTGTTCCGCCTGCAGTTGCACCTCGGCGGCGAACATTTTCCCGTCGTCGTGCTCGCCGCCATCGCCACCGCCCGGGCGGAGCGAGGCCGCGGCCACATCCGGAAACTTCTGGGAGCCGTGCTGGAGCGCTGTGCAGACACCCCGGTTCTGCTCACAGCGCCCTCCGCCGCGGCCACCTTTCTGCAAAAATTCGACTTCCGCCCGGTGCAGGAACAGCAACCGGTGGCGGAAATCGTCTCCGGCAACCCCGCCGTTTGCGGCAGAAAACTCACCACCGAAGAGGCCCGCCCCCTGCTGGAACAGAACCGCTGTGACAGCTCCGCCTTCAGAGCGGAAGAGGCTCTGCCGCTCGAACTGCTGCGCCTCTGCGGCGGCTGGGCGGATCAGCTCCTCCTGCTCCGCGACGGCCTCGCCGCCGCCTGTCACCGGAGGGGGGAGACACTCCATCTGGGCGGTCTCTTCGGCCCGAATCCGGCCAGCTGGGAGGAGCTGGTCACTCTCCTGCCGCTTTCCGGCGTCCGCCGGGTGGAGTTCGGGTTCGCGCCCGAGATCCCCGGCGTACCGATCCACTGGGTGGAGCCATCTCCGGCCCGCCGGGTGTTTCTCCGCGGGGAACTCCCCCTGCCCGTGCCCTTCCATTTCCCGGAATCGCTGGAATTCTGAGCAAAAAAATTGAATTTCCGCAAAAAAGCACTATATTGATCGAATATCATTTCAACTGAACTGCGGCAACCCCGGAGCTGAATTATGAACCGTATCTTCGATCTCTCTCCCCGGCGAACGACCGGGAGTTCCGGGTACCGGTCCGACGCCGGGTGCCGTTCCTGCCGGTGAGTGCCATCATGGCGGCCCCCTCCCTCGAACATCTCAAAGGCCGGGATATCGCCGGGTTCCGGATTCTTGCCGAACTCGGGCGGGGCAACAACGGTATCGTCTACCTCGCCCGCCAGCTGACGCTCGACCGTGAAGTGGCCCTCAAACTCCTGCTCCCGGAGCTGGCCGCCGAACCGGAGTACACCCGGAGCATCCTGCGCGAAGCCCGGCTCGCCGCCCGGCTCGACCATCCCAATATCGTGCAGGCGCTCGACGCCGGCTCTTCGCCGGATGGCTTCTGCTTTTTCGCCATGGAGTATGTGCCGGGCAGAACGCTCGAAGATATTCGCATTCACCATCCGGAGGAGCTTTCGTTCCGCTTCCTGCTGGATCTCTCGATCCAGCTCGCCGACGCGCTCGCCTACGCCTGGAAACACTGCAGGATGATCCACGGCGACATCAAGCCGGGCAATCTGCTGATCCGCGACGGCGACCGCCGCCTCAAACTGGCGGACCTGGGGCTCGCCCGGATCAGCGGCGTTCCAGGGGCAGACGAGATCGTGGTGACCCCGCTCTATGCCGCGCCGGAGGTGATCCGCGGAGAGTTCGCCAAGGTGGGGCAGACCAGCGACATCTACAGCTTCGGCGTGATGTTCTATGAACTCGCAGCCGGGAAACCGCCCTTCCGGGGCGACACCGATTTCCTCATCGACGCCCACCAGAACCTGCCGCCCCCGCCGTTGTGGGAGGCCAACCCGGACATCGACCCGGAACTCGCCGGATTCGTCATGCAGATGCTGGAAAAAGAGCCGGAGCACCGCCCCGCCGACTGGAAGGAGGTCGCCGCTTTTCTGCGGGAAACCCGCGCCCGGCTCTACTCGCCCGGCTACGCGGCGAAATGGCAGGCGCAGCGGAATCAACCGGCCGCCCTCCGCAACCGCCGCCACCCGCTGCTCACGCCGCTGTTGGTCGTGGCGTTCGTCTTGATCTTTCTGCTTCTGGGGGCGTTCTTCTACACCGCCTTCCGGTTCCTCACCGAGGACACGACGCTCACACCGATCACCATCACGCCGGAACCGCCGGCGGAACCGCTCCCCGTCGGCGATGCGGTTGCCCCGGACGAGCTCTTGAAAGTCGCTCTCTCCGGCGAAGCGGTGCGTGAACTGCCCCCGCCCCGGCAGCAGCCGACGGAATCCCCGCAGCGGGCCGTCTCCACGCCGCCGGCCTCCCCGCCGGTCACCCGGCCGGCCCGCCCGGTGCAGACAGCTTCAGATTCTGCGGAACATCAATCGCCCCCGCCGGACTCCGTTCCGCCGCCTCCTCCGCCGACGGTTCCGCCGGAATCGGTGGAGCCTCCGGCAAAGCGGGTCTTCAGCCCGCGCATTTCGATCCACGCCCTGCGGAAACGGATGCAGAAACTCGACCGGATGCTCGCACAGCTCAATGCGGACGATTATCCGCGCAAATGGCAGGAGAAGGCCCGCGAGGTCGGCGCCCACTCCTGGCTCCTGCTGCTTCAACTCGCCACCCGCGACCTGCCGATTCCGGAACCGGACCGGTTCGAACCAACTGGCGCCAACCGGGAGGCGGACTGGATCTCCTTCGGCGGCATGGCCGGCTTCATCCGGGTCTACCCGAAGATGCCGCCGATACGGATTGCCCGCGGCTTCGGAGCCGGACTCTACCGGGAACTGCGCAAGGCGCGCCTGCTGCCAGCCGGGCTGGATGGAGAGTTCAGCCGGGCGTTCGAATTCTTCGTCCGGGAGCGGATGGGGCGCACGCCCATCCGCGCTCTCGACAACCGCATTCTGCGCAACTGCAACTACTCCCTGCCGGATTTCGTCGACACGTTGAAGGACGGCACCCTCGCCCGCCGGCTCCAGACCGCCGGTCAGAAGTGAAATCCCCGGAACGGCAGTTTGTTCGGATGGCGCAGCACCCGGCAGCGCGGACACATGAAATTGCCCAGTCCGTAGATGGAGGCGCACAGCTCCGACTCGAAGAGTTCGACCCGCTCCCCTTCGACCACCTCAATCCGCTCCGGTGAATTGTCGGCAATCAGAATGCCGGGGCCGCGGACCACTTCGATCTCCACCCGCGAATTCGACGCCAGCACCAGATGGTTGACCTCCTCGGTGGAATTGCTGAACGCCAGCCCGATCCCGACCCGGAAAATGCTGTGGGTGATGCTGCGGTAATAGGCGGTGCTGCCGTGGACGCTCGAAAGCCCGACCCCGTCGCCGACCACCTCGTTGGCGTAGAGCTCCCCGTCGATCCACACCCGGTACCGCAACGCGCTGGAGTGGTCGAGGTTGTGCAGAAATACATCGTTCAGCGCCGTGACCACGCGGCCCCGCACCCGGCCTGCCACCTTCGGCAGCGACACCAGCGGCGTTTTCCCCGCGCAGAAGGCGGCGAGCTGCAGCTCACAGCGATGTTCCGGGCAGAGCGGCGCCGTGCGGGCGTCGCGGATCGGCAGTTTCGGCACGCCCGGGTAATCCCGCTCCGCGCCGAGCAGCGCTCCGTCGCCGCCGTGAGCGACCACCAGGGAGAAATCCCGCTCCGCCTCCTCCAGTCCGAATTCGCCGAGCAACGGACGGATGTCCTCCAGATTCTTGCCCACCAGTTTGATCTTCATACCTTCACTCCGTAACGCGTCACCGCCACAATGGCATAGAGGATCGCCGCCGCCGCGTTGCCGACGTTGATCGAGGCCTTCTCGCCGAACATCGGCAGACTGACCAGCCCGTCGACCAGCTCCAGCGTCTCCGGCGCCACCCCGAGCGCCTCGTTGCCGAAAATCACCGCCAGCGGGAACTCATACTTCATCTCCCAGGCGAACCGGCTTCCCGGCATGGGCTCGGCGGCGAGGATCATCCGGTACCCCTCCGCCCGGAGCGTGCGGACCGCCGTGGCCGAATCCGCCATCACCCGGCAGGGCACCATCGCATCCGCCCCCATGGCGGTCTTCGCCAGCTTCGGATGCGGCGGAGCGGGGGTGTAGCCGCAGGCGATGATCTCCGCCGCGCCGACCGCTTCGGCAATCCGGAAGATGTTGCCGGTGTTGTGCGCACTGCGCAGCCGGTCCAATACAATGGCAATCCGCTCCACGTCGAAAAAACCTCCTGTTTCGAAATTTCATTAAATTAATATCTTTATGCCGCTTTTGCAAGCACGGAAACTTGCCGGAAGCCCATTTTGATGATATATTACAGCAACATCCCTTAATCTTCGGAACATGAGAGGTTTTCCGTATGCCTAAAATTCATCCCTCCGCAATCGTCGCAGACGGCGCCATCCTCGATGACAGCGTGGAAGTCGGTCCCTTCTGCTATGTCGGCCCCCACGTCACCATCGGAGCCGGCACCCGGCTGATCGGTCACTGCAATATCGACGGCTACACCACGCTCGGCTCCGGCAATGTGGTCCACCCCTTCGCGGCGCTCGGGCAGCCGGCGCAGGATCACGCGGTCGTCCCCGGGGCGAAAACCTATCTCAAGATCGGCAACGACAACATCTTCCGCGAAGGGTGCGCCATCCACACCGGCACCAAGCCGGACAGCGAAACCGTCATCGGCAATCACTGCATGTTCATGAACGCCACCCACGTCGCCCACAACTGCCGGATCGGCAACAACGTCATCTTCGTCGGCTTCTCCGGCTGCGCCGGGTACTGCGAGGTGTTCGACAACGTGCTTCTCTCGGCGCTCTCCGGGATGCACCAGTTCTGCCGGATCGGCCGGTTCGCCATCATCTCCGGCGGCTCGGTCTTCTCGCAGGACGTCCCCCCCTTCATGATGGCCGAAGGACGCAACGGCGGCGTCAAAATGATCAACAAAGTCGGGCTTCAACGCGCCGGCTTCAGCAGTGAAACCATCACCATCATCAAACACCTCTACCGGATCTACTACCGCAGCGGACTCATCCCCTCCAACGCGCTCGCGAAAATCAAGGAGGAGCTGCCGCAGACCCCGGAGGTGCTCGAATTCATCCAGTTCTGTGAAAGCAGCAAGCGCGGCGTCCTGCCTCCGCACAAGGAAGGCCACCGCAACTAACGATAGAGAGGAATTTCATCATGCTTGAACCTTTGAAGAAAAATCCGGATTTCACCCCGCGCCGCGGCCCGGTGGTGCTCGCCATTCTCGACGGCGTCGGCTTCGGCAAGTACACCGACGGCGATGCGGTGCTCAACGCCCACACTCCGGTGCTGGACCGCCTGCTCAAGGAGTGCCCGACCACCCGTCTCAAGGCACACGGCACCGCGGTGGGGATGCCCTCCGACGCCGACATGGGCAACAGCGAAGTGGGACACAACGCCATCGGCTGCGGCCGCGTCTTCTCGCAGGGCGCGAAGCTGGTCGAAGAGGCGGTCGAGTCGAAGAAGCTCTTCGCCGGCGAAACCTGGAAGAAGCTGATCGCCAATGTGAAGGAGCACAATTCGACGCTCCACTTCATCGGTCTCTTTTCCGACGGCAACGTCCACAGCAACATCGCGCATCTGAAGGCGATGGTGCTGGAGGCGAAGGCGGAAGGGGTCCGTCGCATCCGCATCCACGCGCTGCTCGACGGCCGTGATGTGCCGGAAACCTCGGCGCTGGAGTACATCGATCCCTTCGAGGAGTTCCTCGCCGGGCTGAACCGCGACGGCGTCGACTTCCGGATCGCTTCCGGCGGTGGCCGCATGGTCATCACCATGGACCGTTACGGCGCGAACTGGGAGATGGTTCACAAGGGGTGGGAAACCCACGTGCACGGCAACGGGGAGTTCTTCCCCAATGCGCACGAGGCGATCGTGAAGCTGCGCGAGCGGACCGGCGCCATCGACCAGGATCTGCCCGCATTCGTCATCTCCGACGACGGCAAGACGCCGGTGGGGCCGATTGAGGACAACGATTCGGTGATCTACTTCAACTTCCGCGGCGACCGTTCGCTGGAGATCACGGCGGCGTTCGAGGAGGAGGCGTTCGACAAGTTCGACCGCGGCCGCCGTCCGAAGGTGATGTACGCGGGGATGATGGAGTATGACGGCGACCTGCACGCGCCGAAGCTCTTCCTGGTCAACCCGCCGGAAATCGACCGCACGATGGATGAATATCTCTGCGCGACCGGCGTCAGCCAGCTCGCGGTGAGCGAAACCCAGAAGTACGGGCATGTGACCTACTTCTTCAACGGCAACCGTTCCGGGAAGTTCGACGACAAGCTCGACACCTATGTGGAAATCCGGTCGGATGTGGTTCCCTTCGAACAGCGCCCGTGGATGAAGTGCGCCGAAATCACCGACAAGGTGATCGAGGCGATTGAAAGCGGCGCCTACCGGATGATCCGGCTGAACTATCCCAACGGCGACATGGTCGGCCACACCGGCAGCATGGAAGCGGTGCTGGTGGCGATGGAGGCGCTGGACCTCTGCCTCGGCCGTCTGGTGGAGGCGGTGAAGAAGGCGGGCGGCGTGCTGGTGATCTCCGCCGACCACGGCAACGCCGACGACATGCTCGAACACGACAAGAAGGGCAACGTTAAACTCGATGCGGAGGGCAACCCCTGCCGCAAGACCAGCCATTCGCTCAATCCGGTGCCGTGCATCATCTACGATCCGGAGAGCAAGGGCGAATACAAGCCGGAGCTGCGCGACGGTCTCGGCATCAGTTCGCTGGCCGCGACCTGCATCGAACTGCTCGGCTACAAGGCGCCGGCGGATTACGATCCGGCGGTGATCCAGTTCCGGTAAGTTCCAGACAGCAGAACACCGCCCGGGGGATGCTCCGGGCGGTGTTTTTTTTTCGGCGGAAACGAGTGTGTCCCCACCCGTCGCCGGTACATGGATGTTTCGTAAAATCAGTCGAAGTGTTCACGGGCGAAGGCGATCTTCTCCGCCCGGGTGGGGTGAGCGCCTTCCGGCAGGCTTTCGATCAACTTCAGCCGCGAAAGCAGTCCCTGCCCGTTGGCGATCTGAATCGCCAGCCCCGGCCGGGCGTTCAATTCCAGCAGCAGCGGGCCGCGCTGCCGGTCGGTGGCAATGTCCGCCCCGAAATAGCCGAGCGGGGTCATTTCGGCACAACGGGCGGCCAGATCCAGATGACGCTCCCAGTCGGCCACGCGCAGTTCGGAGAACGGCGCCCCGGTATCCGGATGGTGGGTGATCTCACGGTTGTGCCGCGCGGCGAAGCGCGGACTCCCGTCGCGGATGCTCAGCCCGACGCCGACCGCCCCCTGGTGCAGGTTCGCCCGCCCGTCCGATTCGCGGGTGGCCAGCCGGATCATCGCCATCACCGGATACCCCCGGAAGACGATCAGCCGCACATCCGGCACCCCCTGATAACTGAAACGGCTGTAGATGTCCGAGAAGTCGATGCAACGTTCGATCAACGCATAGTCCACCTGCCCGCCGAGGCTGTAAAGGCCGCTCAGGATGTTCGAAATGTGCTCGTAGATCATCGCATAGTCGCAATATGTCCCGTTCGCCTTGCGGAACCGGGTTCCATCGTGCTCCTTGATCACCAGAATGCCGCGGCCGCCGCTGCCGTGCCCCGGTTTGATGACGAAGTCCGGCACCGGCGCGACCAGCTTGCCGAACTCCCGCACCTCATACTGAAACCGGATGCATCCGACCAGCTCCGCCGTCGTCACACCGGCGCGCATCGCCAGCTCCTTGGTGCGCAGTTTGTCGTCCACATCCGGGTAGTCGGCCCGCCGGTTGTAGCGCATGATGTAACTGTAGTTGCGCCGGTTCATGCCCAGCACACCCGACGCGGCAAGCGCTCGCGGAGAAACCAGACGCGGCAGTTTCATGGCTTCACCAGAGGCTGAAAGCGAATCAGTTCACTCACCCGGTAGCCGGTATAGGTGCCCAGCAGCAGGATGACGCCGAGAATCGCCAGATTGAGTTCCGAAAAGGTGTAGAGCAAATATTGCAGATAGCTGTTGGAGAGAATCAGGTAGCAGACTGCGGCAATCGCCAGACTCGCCCCGAGCTGCATGAGGGTGTTCCGGGCGCCGTCCTCCTCCCAGATCGTCGAGGCGCGCTCGATCGTCCACGCGATGATGATCAGGGGGAAGAAAGTCACCGCCATGAAGTCCCGCAGCTGCAGCCCGTTGGCAACCATGCTGATGAGCTGCATCAGCAGAATCACCACCACCACCACCGCAGAAATCCGCGGCACCATCAATAGATTCAGCTTCGACAGCCAGAAGCGAATCGCCAGCCCCACGGTGAGAATCAGCAGAAAACAGATGATGCCGGGCAACAGTTTCATCTCCAGAAACGCCATGGCGATCAGCACCGGCATGAAGGTCCCCATCGTCGGGATTCCGACGATGTTGCGCGCCACGACGATCAGCAGAATCGCCAGCGGCAGGAGCGCCAGCTTCTGAAACATGTTCTGCGTCCCCGCCGGCAGAGCGAAGAGCGTCAGGTTCGGGAAATTCCGTTCGCCGATAATCCGGGAACGGATCCGGTTCAGCGTCTCCGCCCCCGTCGGCACCCGGGTGACCGAATAGCGGACCGCCGAATGCGTTCCGCCGGAAAGCTCGAACAGCGATTTCCCTCCCCGCTGGAGAATCAGAAATCCCTCCGGCAACCCCTCCTTGCCGGTGTTGGCCCGGAACACGTGCCAGGTTCCGTCAAAATAGAGGTCGAGGAAATCGACCGGCAACTGCTGCAGACGGCGGTCATCCAGACTGATTCCCCGCAGCAGACGCGCATGCAGTCCGCGGCGTTCGAGCACCGTAATGGCGGCGGCAAGCGTCCCCTCCCCGCCGGCGCGGCTGCCGGAGAGAAGTTTCCGTTCCGCGGGAGGAATGGCGGCCAGTTCCCGCAGCAGGACCGGAACCAGCTCTTCCGGCGGAAGCCGCCGGCCGGGATCGATCTTCGCAAGCAGAGCGTCACACGCCGCGGCCGTCGCATCCGGAAGGACCGGGAACCCTTCCGGCGGCGGCGGCAGCACCGGTTCCGGCACCGTTCCCGGCACCACCCGGAAACGGCAGTTGACCGTCTGCCGGCCCGACGTCGGCGGCAAATTGAGCACGGCCCGCCGGTCTCCATCCTCTTCGGTCAACTGAAAATTCCGCTTCCCCTCCGGCACCAGCGAGAAGTAGTACCCCGGCGTCAGCTCCGGCAGGGCAAGGGAGAGATGAACCGGCTGCCCCGGCACCGCCTGAAAGGAGACCGAAGCATCCAGCTGATAAAAGACAGACGAGCGGTCGTTCAAACTGAAATCCAGAAAACGAACCTTGACGAAGACCACTCCCGCGGTCAATACGAAAAGCACCGCGACGATGAAAAAAAGCAGACGGCGATGGCCTTGATGGTCGGGCATGAGATGAACTCCTTCAGATGTTACAGCACGTTGCGGCGGGAGGGATCCACCGCCGCCAGCCCGTTGATGACGTTGCGCCCGAGCAGAACCGGATACTCAAAATGGCTCCGGTCGGCCAGCGTGAACTCCCGCTGCAGCGTGAGGTGGCCGATGCGGAAGGTCAGCAGAACCGTGTAGCGCTGCATGGATTCGGCGCCGTGCCGTTTGATCGTGGCGACGCGCTCCACCGGCAGCTCGTAACTGCGGGTGAGCTTCTCGCCGCGGCTGACGATCTGGAACGACACCCATTTCTTCCCGTCCCGCTCGAACCCGCGGATATTTCTCGCGTCGATGGAACTGGTCGTGGCACCGGTATCAACCCGTGCCTCAAACGGAGCGGAAAACCCCTCCAGATAGACCGCCTCGGTCTCGCCGATGATCCCGAGCGGAAGGTCGCCGAGCATGGAGGCCGCACTCTGCGGCACCGCTCCGGCATCCGATTTTACAGATTCGCATCCGGCAAACAGCAGCGCCGTCGCCGGAAAAAGCAGGAAAAGCCATTTCATTTCAGAACCTCCTCTACAATCAACGCTCCCCGGACAGAAAATATTCGTATACTATACCACAAAATTCCCCTTTTTTCAATTCCCGCCCGCCCTTGACTTTTCTTCGAAACCGGTTATATTAATTGCATATATAGAAATTATAATTTCAAATACAGCAATTATCTTGAAAACCCTGCAGAAAGCGCTCGATCTTCTGGAATTCGTTTCCACCCGGGACGGCGAAGCGGTCACACCGAAAACCGCGGCGGAAAAACTCGGCATCAACCCGAGCAGCTGCGTCCGCCTGATGCAGACGCTCACCGACCGCGGGTACCTGGTGCAGATTTCGCGGCGGGCGGGCTACGCTGGCGGCCCCGCGCTCACCGCCTACGGCTGCCGGGCGACCAGCAGCAACACGCTGGCCGCCGCCGCAGCAGAACCGCTTCGGGAACTCTCGACCGAACTCGGCGGCAGGATGATCAACCTCTCCGTAGCACACCGCAACCGCCGTTATCTGATTTTTCAATGCGGTCACACGCCGGGAGCAAAGGTGGGAGATTTCATCGGGCACAGCTGGGATCTGGAGGAGAACGCCACGGAACTTCTCCTGCTCGCCGCCGCTCCGGAAACGGAACGGCTCCGGATTCTCCAGCAGGCGGAGATTCCCCGGCGGTACCGTTCCCGCGCGGAATTCCGGCTGGAGCTCGATCGTCTGCACCGGCAGCGTCATGTGATATTTTACGGGGAACGGCAGGGGATGTGGATCGTCGGCGGACTGATGGAGCCGCCCGGCTTCCCCGCCGCCACCCTGGGCTTCGGCATGGAATCGCGCGCTGAAGCGGAAAAGAGTCTCCCCGCGGTGCACCGCTGCATGGATGCGATCCTGCGCCGCCTCGCACCGCCCGTTCCCTTCAACTGCTAAGGATACAAGAAGATGAAAGAAAGAGCCAGAACCGCCGCCCGCAACTTTCTCGAAAACGAAACCGAATTTCACCTCGGCTTCCTGCCCACGGAGCAGTCCAACCCGATCACCCGAAACCTCGATCGCGCCTTTGCCTCCGCGACGGCTGAGGGAGTCCGGCTGCTGCAGCGCGCCGACCGCGAAGTGCTCCCGATGGCGCGGAGAATCTTCGCCTCGGAGGAGTTCCGCCGCATGGTCGAAGCGGGAGTGCGCACCGTAAAAGGAGGCGGGCGGATCGTCTTCTCCGGCTGCGGCGCGACCGGCCGGCTTTCGATTCTGCTCGAGTCGATGTGGCGGGAGTACTGCGTCCCCCACCCCGGCACTCTCCGGGCGGACTCCGTCGCCAGCATCATGACCGGCGGCGACTATGCGTTGATCCGTTCGGTGGAGTTTTTTGAGGACTATCAGAGCTTCGGCCGGCGGCAGGTCGCCGACCTCGGCATGAGGAACAACGATATGCTCGTCGCCATCACCGAAGGCGGCGAAACCAGTTCCGTGATCGGCACGGTCAAAGAGGCGGTAGACCGCGGCTGCGCCGTCTTTCTGCTCTTCAACAATCCGGCCGCGCTGTTGCGGGAACGGCTGGTCCGCTGCCGCGAAGTGATCGACAATCCGGCGGTGACGGTGCTCGACCTCTGCTGCGGCCCGATGGCGATCGCCGGTTCCACCCGGATGCAGGCGACCACCAGCGAACAGCTGGTCGGCGGCGCATTGCTCGAAACCATCCTCGCGGAGCTGCGCCCGGAACTCCCGGCGCCGGAGAACTTCGCCGACTCCTTCGAGCGGGTGCTCGGATTTCTGGAGTCCGCCGATTCCGTCGCCGCCATCGCCGGAGAGATCGATTTCGAAGCGGAAACCTACGCCAGTCGCGGAAAGGTCACCTATTTCGCCAACGACTACCTGCTCGACCTCTTCACCGACACCACCGAACGCTCGCCCACCTTCATGCTGCCGCCGTTCCGCCGGAAGGATGACCCGGCGGCCGTGCCGTCGTGGGCGTTCGTCAAGAACCCCTGCTACTCCACCCGGGAGACCTGGCAGCACATGCTCCGGCGCGCGCCGCGCTGTCTGGAGTGGACCCCGGCCGATTACACCGCGATGGGTGCACAGGACAAAATCATCGCCGCACCGCCGCACATCGGCACCGGCGACCTGTATCAGATGGAGGTGGGCAACGAACCGGCGCCGGAACGGCACACCGGGAAAAAGGACGCCGCCGTACTCGTGCTCATCCCCGGCGCGCCGGGCAATCCGGAACTTGTCGCCGCCTTCGAAACGGCGGCCGCGCCATATCCGGTCCACCGCACGCTCGAGCTCCGTTCCGGAGCGGCAGATTCGCCGCTCGGCCTGATGCATCACATGGCGGTGAAACTTGCGCTCAACACCATCTCCACGGGGACGATGGTCAAGCTGGGCCGGGTGGCCGGCAACTGGATGAGCTGGGTAGACATCTCCAACAAAAAGCTGGTGGACCGGGCAATCCGGCTGATCTCCGAGCTGGGCAAACTCCCGTATGAAGAGGCTTGCTACGCGCTTTTCGAAGCGGTGGAGGCCATGGCGCAGGAGGACTGGAGCAACCGGGAGAAACCCTCCCCGGTCCAGTACACTCTGGCGCGAATCGGCAGGAAATAGAAACGCCTCAAGGCCGGAGCAGCGAAACGATCTTGTCGCGGCCATGCTCCGCGGCAATCTCCGCCGGCGTCCGCCCCTGCCGGTCGCACCGCGTCCGCGAAGCACCGCGGGCGATCAGCGCCTTGATCAGCTCAGGATCCTCCGAATACTCCGCCGCATAGTGAAGCGCGGTCCGGCCGGAACGATCCCGGGCGTCAATCTGCGCACTCCGGCGGACCAGCGGCTCCCAGACCGCGCTTCCCCGCCGGGAGCGGATCGCCGCCATCAGCGGCGTCATGCCGCCCCGCATGGCACGATCGCACTCCGCCCCCGCTTTCAGCAGCAGCGCAACCCCGTCGGCGTTTCCGGCGGAAGCGGCGCAGAAAAGCGGCGTCGCTCCCCGGCGATCCACCACATTGCAGGGAACTTTGAGCGCAATCAACCGCCCGGTCATGGCGCTTCCGGGCCGGGATGCCGCCTCATGCAGCGGGGTCCGGCCGCTGTTCGGCTCGGCCCGCGTCAACGGATCTCCCGCCTTTTTCAACGCATTGAGCAGTGCAGGATCCCGTCCGATACGGGCAATCCGCCAGGCGCTCTGCCCGGGCCAGGCGCTGAAACGATCGTATCGATAGCCCATTCCGACCATCTCCGCCATAAGATCGGCACGGCCGCAGGTGAGCGCCAGCCGGAACGAATCCCGGTTGCCGTACCGCCCGATATACGCCCGCACATCGCGCGGCAGCGTCCAGCGACCGCAGAGATCGAGCAACACGTCGCGCTCCTCCGCCGTCCAACGGTTGGAACGGATCAAGGCGGCAAGACGCCCCGGGACATTTTGTTTCCCCTGAAGGAATTCCCGCTCCAGATCCTGAAGCATTTTCCCCTGTTTGCCGGTAAACAAATACAGCAGAGGAACCGGATTCTGGAATTCCGCAAATCCGGGCAGCCAGTCCGGCGTCAGAATCTCCTGACGGGGGAACGCCACCAGAGCGGCAAGCTTCGCGTCATCGAGCGGAATTCTCTTCCGTGTTGCGAGCGCCCGGTCGTACCGAAGCGTGGCCATTTCAAAGCTCATCCGGTGCAGCAGAAGGAGATTGCGCGCATCCGCCGGGAGTTCCGCCGCCTCAAACCAGTCGAACAGCCGGTCGCCGCTCCGGGCGACGCCGGGCTGCAGATAGCCATTCTTCCAACGGTAATCCCAGCGCCTCGCCCCGGGAAGCGCAAGCAGTTCGAAGCCGAACAACGGAATCCGGGTATCAATCCGACCGGAATCCATCGCCGCACAGGCCAGTTCCGCAACCGAACGCAACGGACTTCCGCCGGCGGAAAGAAGCGATTCCGTCATCAGCCGGTACGCCGCAAAATCTCCGGGAAAGCGGCGGATCAGCTCACGGAAGATGGCGACCCGTTCCGCCGCCGAACGATCGGAAAACCGGTCCGCGCGGAGCAGACCGAGAAGCGGTTCCGGCCGGTCCGGCGCAAGCGACAGGGCGCGGCTCCAGGCCTGCCGGGCCTCCTCCGCCGCCGCCATGCTCCTCTTCCGCCGCTCTTCCAGCCCCCGTTTGCGGGCGGCCCCGCTGCCGGAAACCGGGGCGGAGGCGGCGGACGCGGCACGGTCGGACGCGACCCGTCCGGCGATCATCGCCGCCAGCCACGCATCGCGGTTGACGCCGGGCGTGGCGGCAAGCGCGGCGAAATCCTGCACGGTCAGCCCCTCCTCCAGCCAGAGCAGGAACCAGGGGCCATCGGCCTCCGTCAGCACGCCATCGCGGTAGAGACGCATCAAATTCCAGCGGAATCCCTCCGTATCGGGGCGGCGCCACCGTCTCACCGGCAAAGCGGCGACCACCCCGGCGGCAAGCGTCCCGGAAACCGGGTTCAGCTCCGGCGAGATCTCCTCGATCATCGCCGCCGCCGTTTCCGACAGAATTTCCCCGGCAGCGGTCATGGCAAGGATGCGGAACAATTCATCCATCGGTTCCGCCAGCGACTCTTCGCCGTCCGGCGACGCAGCGCGCCCCGCCTCCAGCGGCGCATGGCGGTGAGCGAGCAAACGCCGGAGCGGTTCCGGAGCGGTTCCGGGGTGTTCCGCCAACACAGACCGCTCCAGCCATTCGAAGAAACCGATCCGGCGCGCCTCTTCCCCGGAAGGCGTTTCGCCGATTGCATCGAAGAGGCCGTCAAACAGGCCGTCGCCGGGCGGAAATGTGCCGGAGCCCCCGGCGCTGCGGATCGTCTTTTCCACCGTTTCCACGGCGGCGGCAACCGCCTTCTCCGCCCGGGCCGCCTCCGGCACAGAACGGAGCTCCTCGCGCAATGTGCGGGCCGCGGCGCACACCGCGCGATTGCGGTCCGGGTCGCCGGAATTTTCCGCCAGCCGGCGGCGGGCCAGCAGGAGACGTGTCCACGCGCCGCGCACGCCGGAGTGTCTGCGGCACGCCATCAGAACGGCGTCAGCCGCATCCTGACGCGCCTGATGCAGTGCATCGACCGCGGTCCGGTATTCCGGCTTCCGGATCAGCTTCCGGCGCAGGAACTCCTGCTGCGCGGGAAAACTCTTCCACGCAACATCGGGATCCACAGCGGCGGCGGAGAGCAGCCATCCGGCCAAAACCATGACCGGCAGAGCCGGTCGAAACAGTATTCTCATCTGCAGTCCTTCCCGTTTTCGCTCCTACAATACCATTCCAACCGGATTTTTCAACCGGCAGTGAAAATAACGAAGAGGCTATTTTTCACCGTAGAGCAGAAACCGGCAATGATGTGGATTTCACCGGATTTCTCCATTTTCGGGCCCCTCCTCAATCACTGCGCGCCCGGGCTTGGATCAGCGGACAAATGCAAGCGATGGTTCGGCAAGACCAACGGGAAACGCTTCCGGGAAATCGTAAAAAAAACAGAGATTGCAATCTCTCAATCGGTCGCCCCGTCTGATTCCTCCGCAGCACTGAAACCAGCAATCGAGAGCTTGAGGGATGCAAAAATGGAAAAGTTCCCCTTTTTATTGTAAAACTTGTATAGAAAAACTCTCTTCCAACAAGGGGGGACAGCGGGATTTTTCGAAACGGCAATCTGTTTTTTCTCGATACACATCCTCGAATACACGCCTGATTCTTCTGACGAAAAAATTTCCGCAGCGGAGAAATGAATTGCATTTACCATCATCATCTTCTGCCGTTTTTTGATTCTGTAATTTTTAAAAATTGACTCTTGACTTTTTTCCGAAATAATATATATTATCAAATACAGAAACTTTTACAGGAGGAACTGCAACTTTTACAGGAGGAACTGCACTATGAAAACCGTCACCAAGAAACACGCGGTCATGATGGAATATGTCATTATCGCGGTTCTGATCGCAGCTGCGGTCGTCGTTGCCGTCATTATGTTCGGTAAAAATGTTTCCAATGAGATGAATGTGGCGACCAGAGCGATGAGCGATGCCAAAGGTGCGGAAACCGCCCAGAAGGCAGTGGAAACCGGTACCACCAGCGATATCACGCAGGCAAACAACCACGAAAAGGCCATGCACAACTACGACAACAAGTAATTTTCACAAGGGAAACGAAGCGTGAAAAAAGTCGTCAGGAAACATGCCGTGATGATGGAGTATGTGATCATTGCGGTTCTGATCGCGGCTGCGGTCGTCGTCGCCGTCATCATGTTTGGCAAAAATGTCTCACATGAAATGAACGTTGCAACGAAAGCAATGAGCAACGCAAAAGGCGCAGAAAATTATCAGGGGCAGCTTAAGCAAAACGCCGCTCAGGATATCCAAAAGGCCAACGACCACGAACAGGCCATGCACAATTACGACGACAAGAAGTGAGTCCTCTGTTTCGGCAATGAGTCCTGGACGGATGCTCGCCTGGCGGGTATCCGTCTTTTTTATGAAACGGATTTCGGATGGATTATCTGACTCTCGGGAAAATCATTCTGGCTACGCCGTGGCTGATCGGGCTCTCGGTGTATGATTTCCGGAAACATGAACTCCCGAATGCCTGGGTTTTCGGGGGAATTCTCGTGATGCTGGCAATCGCGCTCGGCGTCGGGGGCAACTATCTGCTCGCCTCTCTGGTGACTGCGTTCCTCTCGTCGCTCTTTCTGCTCCTGCCGTTTTTTCTGCGTGCCGCCGGTGCCGGGGATGTCAAGATGCTCTTCGCCGCCGGGCTGATCGCCGGACCGGGCAACACACTCAACCTGATTCTGCTGGTCTCCCTGGCGGGGCTGCTTCTCGCCCTGTTCATGCTGTTGTTCCGCAAGGTGAATCCGGCAAGGGTGAAGCATTACTGCCGCACCCTCTTCGACTTTCGCTACGACCGTGCCGAGGGCAGAAAACATCTGCCGCCGCCGGAAACCGAGAGCTGCCGGGTTCCGTTCGGCGCCGCCATCGCCGCCGGGCTGTTCCTGAATCTCTTCATCCAACTGCTCTATTCGCTGGAGGCGGGGAAATGAGACGGAAACATTCTCTGTGGAACAATTCGAAAGGCGCCGCGCTGCTGGAATTCGTCTTCTGCTTCCCGATTCTCTTTGTACTGTTCCTCTTTGCAATGCAGTTCGCCTACATCATGATCACCTGGCAGGTGGTGCACTACGCCGCTTACATGGGGGCGCGTTCGGCCATGACGGTCAACAACGTCCAGCGCTCGAGCCGGGCGGAAGCCGTGGTGAAGCGCATTCTCGCGGTTGTCTCCGCGTCGCCGTCGGACTCCAGCGACGCCAAGGATCGCGCCGACGACAAGTACATCAAGCTCGACGGCTGGGGCCGGCTCCCGAACACCAAATACCTCGACGACCAGGTGAAGGTGGAGATTCCGCTGACCGACCTCGATCCCCGCGGTCTCCAATGCACGGTCAAGTTCAAGATGTTTCTGCTGGTGCCGGTCGCAGGCCGGATCATCAGCTTCTTCGCCAAAGATAACAAGGACGAAGAGGAGAGCAAGTGGAGCGAAAAGCTCGACCAGCAGTCCTACGCGCTCAACCCCGCGTTGCTGGCTCAGTACGCCAATGAGATGGAGGTCAAAGGCTCCGACAAGAAGGAGAAGCTGAAATATCCGTATATCACGCTCACCTCGACCAGTGTGATCGCGATTCCGTATGCAACGAAATTTTATCCGGTAACCCTATGAACAGCGCATATCCGACCGTATTCAGCGTCTTTACCGGCAAATGCCGGGAGCTGGCCACCGACACCCGGGGGACGGCGCTGGCGATCACGCTCGCCTTCGTGATGCCGGTCTATCTGCTGGTGATCGGAATCTACGGCATCGGCGAGGTGGTGCGCAACAAGATCGAACTGCAGAATGCGGCGGATGCGGCAGCTTATTCCGCTGCAGTGGTGCAGGCGGACTACCTCAGCCGGATGGCGACCGTCAACAAGGCGATGGCATGGACCTATGTCGACCTGCAGAAACGCTCGCTCGACCTGGCGATGGACCTCTTCTGCAATTATATCTTTATCCAGTTCCAGAAAGATCTCAACACGGCGCGACAGCGGAACACTCCGTGCCACATGCATATCCCGGGGCTCCATTACAATTGCGGTACCGACATTCTGGTGAACAATTTAGTTCTGAAGATCGCCGGCACCGGAGCCGGGATTCCTGAACTGGCGAAAAAATTCAATGGTCAGTCACTCACTCAACGTTTTCTACTGTTGCAAGCTTTCCATACCCTCAGCGCGCAGTTCAAGGGAAAAGGCTCCGTCACCAATACGCCGAAAGTGGCGGAATACAGTCTGAACATCACCAAGATGATGGCAAAACTCAACAAACTGCGGCAGGAGTATCCGAAGATGCTCAAACAGACCGCGCAGCAGATCGCCATCGCCAACATGATGGAGTGCAAAGACGACTATTTTGTCAACGTCTCCATGGGCAATACCGACACCGGGTTCCTCACGATGATGGGCACGGAGGAGAACGAGAAAACCTTCATCTCCTTTGCCGATCCCTCCTTGAAGGATTTCTCGCCGAAGAAGGTGTTCGGCCCGGGGACGGACGATTGGATCGTCCGCAAAACGATTCCCGGTTTCTGGCGCGTCTACAAGCAGACGGAGACCCACCTGTATGCGAAATGGGACTGGTTCTGGACCCGCTGGGTCCATGTCAACCTGGGTGAAATCCAGTTGCACCTTCCGCCGATACTCGGCGGCGCCACCGGTCGGGGCCACCCGGAGTATCATGGATACGACAGCTTTTTCCCGCTGATTAAAAAGGATCTGCCGATCGGTCTGGCGGTGCCTCCGGCGATTCCGCTGACCTTGACGCCGCTGTTCTTCGGCAAGGCCGGTTCGATCACGGTGGCGATCGCCCGCAAGACGAGCAATCCGTTCTCGGTGTTCAGCTGGAGCGGCCGCTCGCTCACCGCGCCGTCGATCCTCTCGGCCTTCAATCCGAGCGTCGCGGGAGGGAACCGGCCGGAGTACATGTGCGCCATCGCCTCCGCCCGTGCCGGATACAAGCTCTACGAGAAGGACAAGCAGAAGAAGTTCAAAAGCGCCGACTACAACCTCGGCTACACCCTCTCCAGCGGTGAAAAGGAGTGGAATCTGGTGGAAACCGACTGGGACGGCGTCATGCTGCCGGTCAAAAACGCCTGGGATCTCTGTGCCGGCGCGGGCCAGCTTCAGGCGTTCACCATCGGCAGCGGCAACATTCTCAAGGAGATCATGCTCGACAAAAAGAACTGGGTCGATGCGAAAGGGAAGAAGGTCGAAGAGAAGAACCTGCCCGACTGGGAGAAACTCAAGCCGCCCGCCGGCCTCATCACCGACAAGGAGGATAAGGACGGCAAACTCAAATGGGATAAACTCCGGGACTATCTGGCCCATTGAACGATGAAAAAACCATATGAAAATCTGTTCCGTTCCCGCCGGGGCTCCGTGCTGATGGAGTTCGTCCTGGTTCTGCCGGTGTACATGGCGACATTGGGCGGCATCCTCTGGCTGGGGATGAAATCCCTCGACGCGATCAACCTCCGCGCCGCGGACCACTGGGGGGTCTGGATGGCGGGCAATCGCTTTTCGACGCGGACGCCGGCGATTCTGGCGCTGCAGTCGATGTTTCCGCGCTCGACGATCATCACCACATCGCAGAAGCGCGCCCTGACCGGGGAACACTCCTATTTGCAGTTCATCGGCTCCAAAACCACGCTGATCGAAACCCGCCCCGGGTTTCTGGACAACTGGATCAACATGCCGTACACCATGTCGGGGGAATCCCAGCCGTTCTCGATTCCGGAGTTTCAGATCACCTCCTCCCGTTACGGCAACGAATACACGCAGTGCATCGTCATGCGGAGCAAAGGCTCCAGCACCGCGAAACGGCACTGGGATCCCAGTCTCGTCGCCAAAAACAAGACCTGGAAGTTCGACGCGAAGGAGGACGAATATCCCAAGGAGTGGAAACTTGATCTGCTGAAGGACCCCAAGTACAGCGACGACACGAAAGAGCAGGAGAAGGAACCGGAGAAGATCAAATTCTACGAACGATTCCCCAAATACGAAGAGTGGAGCACGCCGAAGTGAAGAATCTCCCGCTTTTCACCGCCGTCTTTCTGCTGATCTTTCTCGGCGGACTCGGGATCGTGCTCTTGCAACAACCGGCCGGTACGGCGGAAACGAAGAAACGGCCGTCCGGCACGGCGACGGAGAGTTTCTCCCCTGCCGGGAGTTCTGCGGCGCCGATCGGACTGCCGCCATTGCCGCTGCCCCGGGGCGCGGAGGCGTGGCGCTGCCCGGAAAACAGCTGGGAATATACCGGCGAAATTCCCGCCAACTTCGTTTCGGCGCGCGGGCAGCTCAGCTCCTGGTTTCAAAACCTCTCCTGGCGCCCGGAAAAACAGATCACGCTGGATGCCAGTCTGAAGCCGCAGATTCTGCTGACCTTCACCCGTCAGGAGTATGAACTGACCCTGCTGTTGTGGAAAATCAAAACGAACCTCACCGGATTTTCCTACCGGCGGGATAAAAAATCTGATTTCAAAGGAGAGATCATCCAATGAATGACAACGCATCGTTTCTGGTTCTGTTTCTCGCGCCGGTCAAGGAGTATCTGGCCGATGACAAGGTGTCGGAAATTCTGATCAACGGCCCCTCGCAGATCTACATCGAGCGAAGCGGCAAGCTGGAGGAGACCGGCGCCAGCTTCGCCAGCGAGGCTCAGCTCAAAGCCGCCGCGGTCAACATCGCCAAATCGGTCGACCGGCAGCTCGACGAGATGCATCCAGACCTGGATGCGCGGTTGCCGGACGGCTCCCGGGTACACGCCACCATTCCGCCGATCAGCCGGTGCGGCACGATCCTCTCCATCCGCAAATTCAAGAAGGAGATGCTCACGATGGAGAAGCTCGAGGAGTACGGCAGCGTTCCGCCGGACGGCGTTCTTCTGCTGAACGCGATCGTGAAGCTGCGGAAAAACGTGATCGTCTCCGGCGGAACTTCGTCGGGCAAAACCTCGGTGCTCAACGCCTTGAGCGGGCTCATCCCGGCCAAGGACCGCATCCTCGTGCTGGAGGATGCGAGTGAACTTCAGCTCCAGCAGAAGCACTGCGTCTACTTCGAAACCCGCAAGCCGGATAAAAACGGTCAGGGCGAGTTCTCGATCCGCGACCTGGTGATCGCCTCGCTGCGGCTCAGGCCGGACCGGCTGGTCATCGGCGAAATCCGCGGCGGCGAAGCGCTCGATCTGCTGCAGGCGATGAACACCGGCCACTCCGGTTCGATGTCGACCATCCACGCGAACAGTCCGATCGACGCGCTGAGCCGCATGGAGACCTGCGCACTCATGAGCGGCGTCAATCTGCCGCTCTCCGCCATCCGGATGCAGGTGGCTTCCGCGATCAACTGCATCGTCCACACGATGCGCCTGCCGGACGGCTCCCGGAAAATTGTCGAAATCGCGGAGGTGCTCCCGCTGGAAAACGGCGAATACCGCCTCCGCACCCTGCTGGAGTGGAAAACCGAATCCGTCGCGCCGGACGGGACGGTATCCGGGCGCTTTCTCCTCGGAGAAGCGCCGACCTTCCGGGATGCCGCCGCGCTCACGCATCTGGAGCTGCCCGTCTACGCATGAACGCCGCCGAGAACAGCTCCTACTTCTTCGCCGGGGAACAGATCGCCGGTTTTCAGCTGATCCATCCGCTGCGAATCCGGACGCTTTCGGAGAGCTGGTACGCCGTGAGACGGCGTGACGGCTCGCCGGCGGCCATCAAATTCCTGCGGCGGGAACATCCGCGGATTCCCCAGTTTTACGACATGGCGGATTTTCTGATGCGACACCGCTCCCCCTTCCTGATCGCGGTGCTCGAATGTGCGGAAACCGCACAGCAGATGCCGTACGCGGCCATGGAGTACGCCACCGGCGGCACCCTGCGTCAGCGGCTCGGCAAAGGCCGCATCCTGCCGCTTGCCGAAGCGGTTCGTCTGCTGCGGAGCATGCTGCTCGCGCTGGATGTACTGCACCGCGGCGGCATCGTCCACCGCGACGTCAAGCCGGAAAACATCTGGTTCGCGGCGGACGGCGCCCCCCGGCTGGGAGATTTCGGGCTGGCGAAACTCCCGAACTTCCCCGAGGAATCGGGCAAGGTCTTCGGCACCGCCGCCTACATGTCTCCGGAACAGGCGCAGGACTCCACCACCGTCGACTGCCGGAGCGATCTCTACAGCCTGGCGCTGGTGCTCTTCGAAGCGCTGACCGGGAAACGGTTCCGGCCGAAAAACAGCTTCCCCGACACGCTGAAACAGATCCTCTCCGACCGCTCGGAGCCGCCGGTCGAACTTCTGCGCGAAGCGGCGACGGAGAAACTCGCCCTGCTGCTCGGGCGGATGATGGAGTATTCCGCCGCTCTCCGCCCCCGGAGCGCGGCGGAGGCGCTTGCCGAACTGGACGCCATGTCACTGCCCGTCGGGGAGTGACGCGCCGGAGAATCTCTCCCGGAACATCCGCCAGCGGAAGGTGCTTTGCCAGGCGGCGGGAATCTCGTTCGCCGGCGTCGCCGCCAGCCCGGCAATCTCCCGGTCGGAAAGCCGCAGAAGAACCGGCAGCGGCTCCAGACCAGCCCGGCGAAGCACTCGCTCCGCCCGGCGAAGCCGCCTGGCCAGAATCAGCTCCCGCAACACGACCGCCAGCGGCAGCAGCAGCGGAACAGCGCATCCCGGCAGCTCCGCCGCCGCCAGCACCGGAACCGCCGCAATGCCGCCGAACAGCAGAGCCGGCAGATACCATCGGCGAAACAGATTCCCGACCATCCGGCGGAACCGGGAACCGCTCATCCGGCAGGGGAAGAACTCCTCGTAAGCCGACGTGGGGAATGCACAGCGCACCGCATGGACCAGTTCATGCGCCATGGTTTCGGCGGCGCCGTATCCCCGGCGGACCTTCCGGCGGCGGAATCCGCCGTGCAGGAAGAGCAGCGGCAACCGCCGATCGACCTCCAGCAGGATTCCGACCGAAAAAAATCCCGTCTGCCGGGTGGAGTACCAGGCGGGGATCCATCCGGCGCGGAAGCGGTATTTCGCCCAGGTGAGCTGGTCCGCTTCGCGGCGCAGCTCACCGGAAACCGGTGGAGCCTGCCCGATCAGCTCCTGCAGTTCGGAGGAGCCGTTCCGGATGGCTTCCAGCTCCTGAAACATGGCGGCGAGCCGCGACCGGAACTGCTCCAGCGTCTCCTCCGGAGCGGGGAAGAGCCCGCAGGAATCGAGTTCCGCCAGCACGGCGGGAAACTCTTCCGGCCGGAGGTCACGCACCTTGTTCCAGACGTCCGGAGTCATCGCTCAGGGAATCGGCAAAGACAGGATGGTGACAATCCGCTGGTACAGCGCGACAATTCCCTTCCCGACCGGCCCGAACGAGCCGCCGGAAAGCGAATAGACCGAAGCGGATGCGGCAAAGACCAGCGGCAGAATCGAGCAGACCAGAAGCGTGTACTCCAGAAGGACGCTCCGCTTTCTGGTAATTTGCCGCGGTCTACTCATTTTTCTGGCTCCAGATCCAGTTGAACACCGGGTCGCCCGGAATGCCGTCGGCGAGGATCTCCGCACCGATCCGGGCGGCCGCCTGCGGCTTCAGCGGGTCATACCCCGCCAGCCGATCCTGCTGCACCTTGCGGAACTTCTTCCAGGCGGCGGCATAGCGCTGCATTTCCTCCCGCGGAACCGTCGACGCCGGCGAGAAGTAGAAAAAGGCCGCTTTTGCAATAAAGTAGTTGCGCGTTCCCGGCGCCGCCTCCGCCATCCGGTTGAACATGGCGAGCATGTCGGCACGCCGTTTCAGCAGTGCATCGCAATACTGTTTGAGTTTTTTCGCCTCGCCATCGCGGATCATCCACTGATTCTCCGGGAGCGAGAGCCAGAGCGCGGTCTCCTCCACCGCCCGGTAGAGCGCGGCAAGAGCGATGCAGTCCGGATAGAAATCCAGACTGGAAATGATGTCGCCGGAGTACATATTGGTCGGCAGCACCGACGACTGCTGAATCACGTCGTAGAAAAAGCGGATGCCGAACATCCGGTCATACGCATCGACCGGCGTCTTCCGGCGCGCATTCGGCATTTTCCCTTTGAGGCAGTCGAGCCGCAGCGCTTTTTCCACCATCTCCGCCGAACCGAACTGCTCCACAATCGCGGGAATCTTTCCCGGCTGCAGACCGACGTTTTTCAGCTTGCTCAGCAGATACTTCATATCCTCGGCGTTGCGGAGCAGCGCCTCCTGCCGCTCCACCAGCTGATTGCGCTTCTCCATCGCCTGCGAACTGATCATGCAGTCGTCCTGCGAAACAAACGCAATCTCCCGCTGAATTTTGTCGAACTGCATCGCACCGAGAGCGGCCTGATTTGCCGCCACCATGTTCTGATTCCTCTCCAGCCGCCCCAGAAGTTCGGCCAGATCCTGCGCCCGCACCCGGACACTGCCGGACGACGCGGAGCCAAACTGCTTCATCGCCGCGACGAGCGCTTTGAAATCGGTCGACTCCTCGCCCAGCTGCTTCAATGCCGCCTGCATTTTCGCCCAGATCGCGCAGTTGTTCTCCAGCTCCGCAACCAGCCTGCCGATCTCCTTGCGAAGCGGCTGCAGCCACTCCGCCTCTTTCTGCGGTCCGACGGCGAGGAGCGGGTTCTGCTTCACTTCGGCAAGCACTTTCACCTGAAGCGACGGCTCCGAATCCATCGACGAGAGCAGGGAACGCAGTTTGAACTGCAGATCCAACAGCGCCTTGGCGTGACGCACCACCGCCATGCGTTCGTCGACGGTGGCATCCTCCCAGTTCCAGGCGAAGCGGTTGTCGATCTCCAGGCGACCGAAACATTCGGCGGCATCCTCCCAGTCCGAATCGTTCAGATGCCGTTGAAACTCCTTCCACGAAGCGAGCGTCTTCTCGTAGCGGGCGATGTTCTTCAGGTGTTCGAGATGATACTTTTCATACTTCTGATAGTCCCGGGATTCCGGCATGCGGTCGAGCATGCGCCGCGCCGCGGCAAAATCCGCACGGCGGATGTAATACTCCGCGGCGTTCAGCACCTGCCCCGCCTGCGGCGTCATCGCGTAAAACAATCCGAAAAAGGCGAGGATCACCAGAACGGTCCCCCCCATGATCAGAATCTTCCGCCCGATCTGCGAACGGGTGTGCGGCACGTTGCGGTCCAGAAACCTCAGGTCGGTAAAGGCGACGGAGATCTCGTCGGAATCCATCAGCATCCGTTCCTGCCGCCCCAGTTTGGAGCCGTTGACAAAGGTGCCGTTGAGGCTGTTGAGATCGCGGATCCACGACTCCCCGTTCTCCGCGATGCGGATTTCCGCATGGAAACGGGAGACGACATCCTCGGCGATAACGATATCGTTCTCCGGGTCGGACCCGATCCGGATCAGCGCCTTCTCCAGCCGGACCAGCTCGCCCGCGCGGGGACCGTTCAGGAATTCCAGCCGGTGCACATCGCAGGGGCGCGCCTCGTGCAGTTCCGCCGGCTTGACGAAGAGTTCGCAATCGCCGATCGCCACCCGGTCGTTCCCCTTGAGCACACAACTGGAAACCGCCTTGCCGCGGTAATGGATGCTCTGCCCGCTGCAGGCCTGAAGCCGCATCTCCCGGCTGCCTAGCCGCAGTTCCGCCTGATAGTCCGCGCAGACACGATCCTGCGGCGGAACGACCCAGTCATTGTCCGCGGCGCGGCCGATCCGGACGACGCTGCCCAGAGAATCGGTCTTCACCGAATTGAGCAGTCTGCCCCGGCAGCGAAACTCCAGAAGACGCACATAGGTGCGTTTCCCGCTCTTCTTCTCCGGAGGCGGCTCCGCGGCACCGGCCGCCTTCCGGCGTCTCTGAAACAGTTTGATCATTCTTCAATCGTCCAAACGTTTTTCATAACCTTCACATGCCGGTGATCGTCCGGCGAGGGGAAGCGACGGAGACACTCGTTGATGATCCGGTTCATCCCCTCCCGGTCCTGCGCCGCCTGGTAGGTCTGATAGGCCAGACAGCACTGGGAGTACCAGACCTGCTGTTTCTCCCGGAACTCCCGCCAGAGCGGGAACACCGCCGCCGTCAGCACCGGATCCTTCGTCTCATAGGCGCGGCAGAGCAGAGTCCGCAACATCCAGTCCAGCTCATCCCAGACGGCGACGGCGATGTTCTTGCGCAGCTCCAGCGAGGCGCGCTGCAGCAGCCGGGTGGAATCCTCCGTCATGCGCTTCTCCGGAATCTCCCAGTAGCGGTCCACCATCCCCGGAGAGACAACAAAGGAGCCGAAACTGCGCAGCACCCGCCCGGTACGCCAGAAGTGACCGGCCGGAACCTCGCGCAGCAGAATCAGCTCTTTGTCATGGTAGCGCATGTAGCTCGCGTAGCCCTGCCAGCGGAAGTTCTTATCCTGCCGGGTGTACGGCAGCCGGTAGTACGGAAAACCGCACTCCGTCGGCCGGAAGAAGTCCTGCTGCGGCTCGGCGAGAAACGCAAAGCCGTTCTGCTCGGAAACCCGTTTCCGCCAGTTGTCGAAACTCTTCTTCCGCGTCGTCCGGAACCCGTCCGGCACCGTGTTCACGGTGAAGACGATATGGAACGGCACATCCATATTCTTGCCGAGCGCCGTCATGATTTCGCAGTTGTTTCCCTCGCTCTTCACAATCGTCGCCGATGTCTTGGGATAGTAGACCAGACACTTGCCGCCGGGTTCAATTTCCGTGCGGAACTCTCCGTCGTCGTAGACGCCGGAAACCTCGCCCGGCCAGGTGACCGGATTCTCCACCTGGAGCTCCGAAGCCACATAGCCGCCCGCGATGATGAGCAGAAAGAGCAGAAATCCCGTCACCAGCACAATCCGTTTCCGCCGTTGCTGACTGCGGTTGAAGCGGCGCAGCTCCTCAAGTTCCGCCGGAGATGCGTAACGGGTGCACTCCTCCGCCCCCTTCTTCGGGGCGGACTCATCGGACGACGTCTCTTCGGTCAGCTCTTCGGTCGGCTCTTCGGAATCGTCCGCCGCAGACGCCACCGCAGAGCTCTCCTCCACCGGCATCTCATCCGGCTCGAGCACGAAGGTGAGTTCCCGGCCGATCCGGACATCCGCCCCCGGCGCCAGCTGCACCTCCTGCCCGCCGGTAAACTCCTCGCCATTCACCCAGGCGGATTCGTCGCCGTGCACATGCAGCATCACACCGGACTCCTGCGGCACCAGACTGATGTGTTCCGCCGCGATATCCGCCCCGCCCGGACGGATGTCGGCCTCGCGCTGGCGGCCGATCGACGTACCGGTCGGCGATACGGCAAAGGTCCGGCCGGCCAGCTCGCCGGAAAGAAATCTGATTTTGTAACGTGAGGGCATTCCGCTCATACTCTCCTCCTCAGAACAGCGGCACCCCGGCCTCTCTCATCTTGAGAAACACCGGAGTCAAAATAATGATGAACACCGCCGGCAGAATAAACAGCGCCATCGGCAGAAGCATCAGCGACGGCGCCCGCTGCGCCTTGCACTCCGCCAGCGCGAAACGGGCCTTCCGCATCTCTTCGCCCTGGATCTCCATCGTCTCGGTCAACGGCGCACCGAGCTCGGTCCCCAGCGCAATCGCCGCGGCAAAGGCGGTAAACTCCTTGATCTGAATCCGGTCCGCCATGTTCTGCAACGCGACGGTCCGGATCACCCCCAGCTCCATCTCCCGGAGCATCTGGGAGTATTCGTCGGTCAGCGGCCCGGGAATCCCCAGCTTGACGTAAAACCGGATTGCCGCGGAGAAATCGAGGCCGCCGCGCATGGCCGACGCCACCAGGTCGATCGAATAGGGAATCGCCCGCAGAATCGCCAGCCGACGGTTCTGTGCGAGATTTCCGATCGCGATCCCGGGCAGGCTGCCGCCGATCAGTGCGGCGATCAATCCGGCCACCGGAATGGAGATGCGGTTCTCCGGCTCGACCAGCAGGGTTGTCACACCGGCGCCCACCACCCCGAAGAAGAGAAGCAGAATCAGCTGCGTGCAGTAAACCCGGCCGGTGCTGAGCTTCAATCCGGCAAAGGTCAGCTTCTTCTGCATCTCCCGGCTGTGGCCGGGAAAGAGCCTCCGGAAGAAGGTCCCGACGCCGGCCACCTCCATGAGTTCGGCAACCGGGCGGGTCAACCGGAACGGCAGGGGAACCAACTCCCGTTTCTCCACCTGTTTCTGTGTCCGGCCGGAAAGGACGGTGAAAAAGAGCGTCGGCAGCACCACCGCCATGAACGTCAGAGCATAAATTAGAATCTGTTTCATTTGTCACACCTTGATATCGACAATGGCCCGGATCACCAGATACCCGATCACCTCCAGCGTCAGCATCACGCAGATGGCACACCAGCCGATCGCCGTCTGCACCATCGGCAGCATCAGATCGTTGTTGATGAAAAAGAGCAGCGTGAACGCGACCAGCGGCGCCAGCGACATCGCCAGCGCCTCAAACCGCCCCTGCGCCGTCAGCGCCCGGAGCTTCTGCTGAAACTCCGTCCGCCCCCGGATCATCTGGGTGATCTTTTCGAGCACATCGACCATGCTCCCGCCGGACTGGGCGGTCAGGCGGATGGAGATAATCAGCAACTGAAGATCTTCGCACGGAATCCGGTTGTACATCCGCTGCAGCGCCTCCGCCAGCTCCAGCCCCAGCCGGTATTCGCGGATGACGATCAACAGCTCCTCCTTCATCGGCCCGTCGCACCGCCGGGAGAAAACCTCCAGCGCCTGCGGCAGCGCCTGGCCGGCGCGCAGTCCGCTGGTCAGGCCGAGCGAAAGCTCCAGAATGCTGCTTTCAAACAACAGCGCCCGTTTGCGTGCCTTGGCCGAGAAATAGAACCACGGCGCCACCATCCCCAGCGCACAGGCCACCGCCGCCGCCGGAACGATAATCAGCGGCTCGTACACCTGACAAAACACCAGTATGGCGATCAGCGCACCGGCCAGGAGAATCCCCGTCGAAAGCTGAATCTGCTGGAGCGTGGTGCGGCTGACGAAATAGTAGACATTGTTCGCCAACCCCTCGGAACGGTTCTCCCGGATCTTCCGGTCGGCCTGCTCCAGACTGAACGACTGCACCAGCGAAATGAGAATGTAGATCAGCAGCGCGACGGCGAAGAGCACCAGGAGATACACTCCGTAACGCTCTGAGATCGATATGGAATTCATTCCGGCGCCTCCCTACCCTTCCGGTACAAAGACCGACATATCCAGCTCCAGATCGCCGGCCTGCCGCAGCTCGTCGACGAACTTCGGAATGTTCCCCGTCGCGGTATGGTGCCCGATCACGTGGAACTTCTCATCGAATCCTTCCTGCTCAAAGGTGAAGATATCCTGCATCAGGATCGTACTGCCCTCCCGCCCGGTCACTTCGGAGATCTTCACAATCTTTCTGGACCCGTCCGGCAGGCGGGTCTGCTGCACAATCAGATGAATCGCCGAAGCGATCTGTTCGCGAATGGCCGAAGAGGGCAGTTCAAACCCGGCCATCATGACCATGTTCTCCAGCCGCGAGAGCGCATCGCGCGGATTGTTCGCGTGGCAGGTGGTCATCGACCCGTCGTGGCCGGTATTCATCGCCTGCAGCATATCCAGAGCCTCCGCGCCGCGGCACTCCCCGACGATGATCCGGTCGGGACGCATTCGCAACGTATTGATGACCAGGTCGCGGATGGTGACCCGCCCCTGCCCTTCGACGTTGGCCGGACGCGCCTCCAGCCGGCAGAGGTTCTCGTGACTCAGCTTCAGCTCCGCGGAGTCCTCCACCGTGATGATGCGCTCGTTCTCCGGGATGAACTGCGAAAGGATGTTCAGCAGGGTCGTCTTGCCGGAACCGGTACCGCCGGAAACCAGAATGTTCCGCCGGGCGCGCACCGCTTCCCGCAGGAAAAGCGCCATCGGCCGGGTGAGGCTCCCGAATTTGATGAGGTCCTCATCGGTCAGCTTGTGCGCAGGGAATTTCCGGATGGTGACCAGCGACCCGTCGAGCGCCAGCGGCGGAATCACCGCATTGACGCGGGAGCCATCCTCCAACCGGGCATCCACCATCGGGGAAGCCGCGTCGATGTGGCGGCCCAGCGGTTCAACAATGCGCTGAATGATCGACTGCAAATGACTTTCGCTGTTGAACTTCGCCGCCGTCCGGTAAAGCAGGCCGCGACTCTCCACAAAGATGTTCCCCGGCCCGTTGATCATGATTTCCGAAATGGTCGCATCGCGCAGCAGCGGCGAAAGCGGCCCCAGCCCGATCAGATCATCCAGCAGAATCTGCCGGAACTGATCCAGCTTGACGTTCGTGGGAATTTCGTGGCGGATCTCCCGAAGGATCTGATCCACCGTGCCTTCCACCCGCGGCCGCATCTCGCTCTTCGACATCTCCGAAGCGGAAAAGCTGCCGATGTTCAGCAGCTCCAGCACGCGATTCTGCACCTTTTTGGCCAGCTGGAGCATCTTTTCGCTGTAAAGATCGACCAGCGAAGCCTGGGCCGCGTAGATCGGCAGCTTGTGCGGCCCCGCGCTCTCCTGCGGCCGGGCCGCCGGGGCGGCGTCGGGAACCGGTGCCGGACGGGGCGACGGCTCCTCCGTCTTCTCCAGAACCAGTTCGGTTTCGCCGAGCTGAATCACATCCCCCGCGGCCAGCCGGGTCCGTTCCAGCACCGGCCGCCCGTTCACGCGGGTTCCGGTGCGGCTGGCCAGATCCTCGATCGACAGAGATCCATCCTCCTCCAGCCGGAGTTCGGCGTGCCGCCGTGAGACTTTCCGGTCGGCGATGCACAGCCCGGCGTTTTCGGAGCGCCCGATCGTCATCGGGAGCTTCCCCTCCAGCAGGACGGAACCGCCGTCGCCCTCCGGGGTTTTCATCTTCAGCTGCATCATAAGGCGACCTCTACCAGGTAAACATCTTCCAGAACCAGGACGCCTCCTCCTGTTCCTGAACTTTCCGGCTTCTCTCGTTGACGGAGCGGGAGACCGAATCCTCCACCCCCGCCGTCTCGGCCGACGGGATCGAAGTCATCTTCACTTTGGAATTCGCAATCCGAGGAGAAACCAGAATCAGAAAGGTCATCTCCTCGCCCTGATCCTCCTCCGACGAGGTGAACCAGTTGATGACGGGAATATGGCGCAGAAACGCATAGCCGCTCGGACCGCTGTTCGAATAGGTCAGCTCCTTCTGCCCGGCGATGACGGCAGTCTTGTTCAGCGGGCAGAGGATTTCCGCCCGGGTTTTGGTGGAGCGCTGGAAATAGTCCTCGTCCTGTTTGATCGGGGCGAGACTCTTTTCCAGATCGAGCTCCAGCCGGACCTCATCGGCCCGGATCAGTCCGCCGCGCACCTTGAGCTTCAGCCCGAAGTCGATCGGTTTCAACTCCGCGGTATCCTGTCCGTACACCTTGACATTCAGGGTTCCGCCGTTCTCGTAGCTGGCGAAGTTCTTGCTGTTGTTGGTGATGGTGACATGCCCGGCATCCCGGAAGTCGGAGATGCCGTTGTTGCCGAAAAAGACCAGCGAACCCTTCAAATTGGTGTTGAAGTAGGAGTAGAGCCCCTTGCCGTCGGTCGAACCGGCAAGTTCATCCGGCGCGGCGCCGGCCAGCGCCCGGAACCAGGCGATCAGGTTCCAGGAGAGCACCGTGCCGTCGGCGGAGGTGTTGCCCAGCCGTTCCAGCTGTGTCCGGGTCACGCCGACAAAGACGATGCCGACGTCGAGCTGGGTATCGGTGATGTTCAGCTCGGTCTCCGCCCGCATCGCGTTGCCGTTCCACTCCGGCGAGAGCCACTTCTGCGCGGCGAGAATCCGCTTGATCGAGGTGATGTCGTTCTCGCAGAGCAGATAGCCGGAAACGGTCAAAACGCCGTTTTCAACCTCGAACTTGAGCCGCCCCGGCGCATCCGGAGAGATCGTCTCCGCGACGGTGTAGCCGGCCGCTTCAAACTGTTTTTTCAACTCGGTGAAAAGCGCCGGACCGGGCTGAAAGGTCACATAGTTGCGGCACCGGTCCTCATACCGTTTCACCACCCGTCGGAAATACTCCCAGTGGTTGATCCGGGTGATTTCGCCGCGGAGCGTCAGCACGTTTTCGGAGAGCTCCACCCCGACTTCGGGCAGATCCCCCAGCTCCCGGCTCAACTCCCGGTAAATCGGCATGATGGAGTTGGAGACCGTCACCCGGAACTCTTTGCTGATCCCCTCGGAGGAGACCGCCACCACTGCCGTGCCGCCGGAAACCCCTTCGATCTCAAAGGTGCGCCCTTCGACATGGTTGACCCGGGCATTCGTCGTACTGGACTTGTACTGCTCCACGACGAACGGAACCTCGAATTTCCGCAATTCTCCGGTGGAAAGCGAGACACTTTCCGGCGGCAGTGAAACCATCGCGCCCTGCAGAACAGGCACTGCTGCATTTGCCGCCGGCCCGGCGGCATACAACGCACAGTTCACGCTGAGCGCCAGAACGGAAGTAAGAAGAATACGCTTCATATGCAACCTCACCGGTGATCTTTATTGGGCACTTCCGGCAGCTCCGCCGGTGCGAGACCTTTGCGGATTTTCGCAAAGGTGTCGGCATTGACGACGCCGCCATCCTTCCGGCTGAGCGCGACCGAATCGTTCCGTTTGCGCAGGACCGGGTAGAGTTCCGATTCCCGCTGGGCGGCGATCAGAATCATCGCCTGCTGAGGCGGCAGGGAGACGAAGACCGTGCCGCTGGAACTGCCGCCCTCCCGGAAGGAGCCGCGTTCATTGGCGATGCCGATCACCCGCACGCACGGCAGCAGCACCGAAGTTTCGCGCGACTCGGTCATCTTGACGCCGGAACCGTCGCTGACCGTCATGTTCTTGTCGACGGTGACGGAGGGGGTGACGTAGGTGGAGATGATGCCGATTTCGTCATCCGGCATGAGCATCTTCACCAGGGCGGGGTCGGAAAAGGTCACCGGCACGGTCCACTCCCCCTGCCGCGTGCAGTCGCTGAGCGTCGTCTGAATCCGGATGTCGGTCATCAGGATGTAATCGTCCTGCGAGACCGCATGGGGCAGCTGCTGGCCGTAGGCGAGGCTGACATTCTCCCAGCGGAGGGCATTCTTCGGAACCGCGGATTCCGGAATATTCTTGTAGGTGAGCGCCCCCTGAGACAATTCGTCATAAGCGGAGAGATCGCGTGCGGCAACCACGACGGAGATCGTCTTCTCCGTATCGGTATTCTCTTTTTCGAACAGAAGTTTGCTTACGATATAGACGGCGGCCAGGCCCAGAATGACCGACACCACCAGCGGAATAATGTTCTTCATAATTTCGCACCATGCGGTTGAGTTACATACGGACTCCGGGACAGTAACTTACACCGGAAAACACGATTTTTCAAATTCGGAGCCGTCTCTTCTCGTAAAAAAATCCTCCTTTCCCCGCGCCCCATTCCCGCGGAATCCGACACCGTGCAGGAACCGTTTCCCAGACACAAAAGACGCCCCGCCGAAACGGCGGGGCGTCCTGCAAAGGTTCCCAGAAGAAGCCTTACCAGTGGATCAATTCCTGAACCTTGACCGGCAGTCCGGTCTTCATCGAGATGTTCGCACCGATGCCGGTCAGGATCGACTTCGCGCCGTCGTGGAAGTCCGCAGCCAGGCCGAGCGGATCCTCATCGACGCCGACGAAGAGGTTCTTGAGCAGTTTCGCGTCGCCGCCGCCGTGGCCGGCGAGCGATTCACAGCTGTATTCGATCACCTGCGGCTTGCCCCAGTGCGGCTGGAAGACGATCTCCGGCGGAATGCCGTCCTTGTCCTTGTCCATCTCGCGCATGCCGAACTGGGTGAGATCGGCGTCGGAGGTTCCTTCGACGAACCGCTTCTCCACCACGTTGAACTCCAGCCGGCCCTTGGTGCCGTTGAAGACGATCCGGTATCCCTCCCACGGGCAGTGGGCGCAGAGGCTGTAGGTCATCACCGCATTGTTGCGGTAGCGGACCATCACTCCCATGTTGTCCTCGATGTCGATGCCGTCACCGAAGACGCTCTGGTCGCGGTAGTAGCCGTCCTCGGCTTCCGCGTTGTAGTAGAGCCCCATCATCTCTTTGTTGGAGGGGTCGATCTTCAGCGCGAAGGGATCCTTCGTCGCGATCGGGTTGTTGCGGGCGCGCTGATAGAACTCGGTGACGCCGCGCTTTTCCGCATTGATCTTGCCGTAGAACTTGAGGTCGCCCATCGCGAAGACGGTCACCGGCTCGGAGTTGAGCCACCAGTTGACCAGGTCGAAGTGGTGGGTCGCCTTGTGCACCATCAGGCCGCCGCTGTTGGCCTTGTTGCGGTGCCAGCGGCGGAAGTAGTCCGCGCCGTGGCTGGTGTCGAGCAGCCACTCGAAGTGGACGCTGGTGATCTCGCCGACGATGCCGGACTGGAGCACCTCCTTGACCTTGCTGTTGCGCGGCGCATAGCGGTAGTTGAAGGTGACGGTCAGCTTGCGGCCGGTCCGCTTCTGGGTGTCGATGATCTGCTGGCACTTCTCGACGTCGATGGTCATCGGTTTTTCACTGATGACGTCGCAGCCGAGTTCCATCGCGCGGCAGGTGTACTTGTGGTGGGTGCGGTCCATGCTGGTGACGATGATCACATCGGGTTTGGTCTCGGCGATCATCCGGTCGAACTGGTCGGCCTTGTAGGTCGGCACATCGGGATGATTGTCACACTGTTCCTTGAGGAACACGTTGTTGTAGTAGTTCATGCGGCTCTGGTTGCTGTCGCAGAGCCCAACCAGTTCGGCGACATCCTTGTAGGTCGTGGTGATCGCCCGGATGTACATGCTGGAACGACTGCCGGTTCCAACCACGGCATAACGTTTCTTACCCATTTACACGTCTCCTTTGTTTGGTGATTTCGGGTATGAGATTCTATTCGCACTGCTCTCGCGGCTGACCAGCCGGGTGGGCAGAATTTCCGTTTTCGCCGGCGCCTCGGCCGGACCGGTGACGATCGCCGCAATCCGGTCAACCGCCTCCCGGTCGGGATGCGCCACCGAGGTGAGCGTCGGAATCGCATAGGCGCAGGCGCTGTCGTCGTCGAAACCGGCGACCGCGATATCCGCCGGGATCGAAATTCCATGTTCATGCGCATAGCGGTAGAATCCAAGCGCCATGCGGTCGGTGTCGAAGAAAGCGGCGTCGATCCCCAGCTGCCGCAGTTTCAGCCCGGCCTGATAACCGTGGCGAAAGTCCAGCCCCTCGGTCTCGATGGTGAAGGTCTCCACCGCCGGATTCGCCTCGACTGCGGCGTGGAATCCGGAGTGGCGCCCCACCGCGGCGGGGGAGGAAACGTGGGCAATCCGGCGGGCGCCGGCATGGATCAGTTCATGAACCGCGGCGCGGATTCCGCTCGGCCGGTCGATGAGAAGATTGTCGAATCCCTCCAGCCCGGGGCCGCAGTCGAGAAAGAGGAACCGCAACGGATAGCCGCGCAGTTTTGCCGCGTCCCACGGCGCCGGCCAGGAGAGGAAGATCACATGACTGACCAGCCCGTTCCATTCGCGCAGCAGATTTTCCAGCTCCCCGAAGGTGCCGGGCAGAGCACCGACCAGCGTATGCAACCCGCGAATCCGGAACGCCTCTTCGAGCATACGCATCCGCCGCTGGCCGGCCTCGGTGCCGCCGATGGAACCGGTGACGACGCCGACAATCCGGCTGGAGCGCTGCTTCAGGCTGCGCGCGGCGGCATTCGGCACATACCGGAGCGCCCGGGCGGCGGCCAGGACCCGTTCGGCCACTTCGCCGCGCACCGGACCTGCGCCGCGCAAAGCCCGTCCGGCGGTCCGGATCGAAACCCCCGCTTTCTCCGCCACATCTTTCAGCGTCGCCGCCATGCAAACTCCTTTGCAACCCCATTGTGCCATCGTTGGCATTCATGTATAGTATACACGTCCGGCAATAAATTTCAACTGAAAAAGAGAAAAATCCTGAAAAAATTCAGCCGCCGGGATTTTCCTCCGGGGGGGCGGCAGGGGCACTCCCGGGAGATCGTTTCCGGGAGAGAGACGGCATCGCCGTCGGGACTATTGCTCCGCCTTCAGCAGCAGTGTGGGAATCTCGATCTTGCGGGGCGGACTGATTTTGTCGCGCAAACGCAGTTCGATCAATTCGCAGATGCGGTCCGAGAGCTGGGTGTAATCGACACAGCTGGTCGTGATTTTCGGGTACCAGTATTGGAGTTCCCGGAAATGCCCCTCGCCGGAAAGCAGGAGATCGTGTCCGGGTCGCCTCCCGAATTCCGGCGCGATGGAAGCCACCCCCTGGGCGACGATGTCATTGTGACAGATCACAGCTTCGGCATTGTTCAGCGCCTCGTGATCGGCCTGCAGGAGTTCACGGGTCAGCTCGAACTCGCGGAACATATTGAAGTCATTCACATTCTTCAGCGAGAGGATCCGCCCGGAGCAGTCCGGGTGCGAACTCAGCGCCCGCTTGAATCCCTCCAGTTTCATTTCCGCATCATACCCGTAGAATTCGGGGCGCAGAGCCTTGATGTTGCAGCTGGAGATGAACAGGAATTTGCGTTTCCCCATGGAGTAAAAATACTCGAAGAGCTGTTCGATCTGGTTGTCGTTGCGCCAGAACAGGAAATCAAATTCCGTGTCGATGCCGGTAAAATCGCCGTGGCGGCGCACCTCCTCGGCGGAATAGACTTCGATCAGCGGCAGGTTGCGCCGGAACAACGTATCGCACATCAGATTGTTGAGCTGTCCGAAATTGATCAGGCAATCCAGTTCAAGCAGACGGGAGTTCCAGTCATCGCGGGCATCTTCGTTATTGACCCGGAGAATTTCCAGAGACATATTCAACCGGGAATCCAGGACGCTTTCGAGATTGCACAGAAACCGCTGGATCAGCGGGTTGGCGGTAACGCCAAGCACCGGCAGCCGGCAATCCTCGCCGAAGACAAAACCGACCTTGCTGTGACGCTGCGCATTCCGGCGCATCAGGACGCCGCCGATGTGAGGTCGATAGTTAAGTTCGAGCATTGCCCGTTTCACGCGATACCGCGTTTCCCGGGAGATCGGAAACACCTCCGTGCCGTTGATGAAGCTGGACACGGTTGTCGTCGAGACCTTCGCCATTCGAGCAATCGTATTGATATTAATTTTTGCAGTCTCGCCATCCATTTGCTTACAATCGTTCCATCGTTAGAATATCTTCCATCGAGCTAAGATAATAGTCTGAGCAGAGTTTGTCAAGCCGGCCGCAGAACAAAATAAAAATGCGGACGGTGTGCGTGAATTCCATCGGGGAATGCCCTGTACCACACAGCGGCTTCCGCAGAGCTTCCCTGTCCATCGATTCCGGCAAATCCGCTCCGGGCTTCCGGGAATCTCCTGGTTTTCCAGAAATCACTTCCCGTTCAGCCCCGGGAACGAACGGTTCCATGATACAACGAATTACACAGTGAATCATCAAAAAGTCACTCAGGCACCGCCATAATCGTTTTTCCGCTGGCTATGGCAGCAAAGTTTTTCTGCGCCTTGTTTCCACACTTGTTTTTTTTTCGCCGGAAAAAGAGCCGGCGGCGCAGGATTCTCCTGCCGGTGTCACGGGTGGATGCTATGGTCGGACAATTTCATAGAAGAATGTCCCATATTCCAACGATGACGTGTCAAGCTGAAAGAAAAGAGTTCCATCTTTCCATTCGCCGGAGAGTTCTTTTTCCCGGGTCCCATTGAAATTGAGGGCGTAAATTTTCGGAGCGGCGGGGCATTTGAGCTCAAGGGAGAATTTCGCAGAGCGGATCAACATTGGGAAAGTTCCGTAGTCGATAGCCGCGTCGAAAAATTCATTGTTGAAAACCGTACCTTCCGCGGCAGAACTGGTGGCGTGAATCAACAGAATTCGCCGGCTCTCCCGCAGAGGAGCCGCATCAAGAGAGGCGGCGCAGAAAGCGGCAGGAGTTGAACTGGAACGAATTGTCAGCGCCCCCAGCGGGAACGGGATGTTCTTCTTAACAACAGCCCCCTCCAGTCTGGGCGTTACAATCGCCATGGTTTGATTTTGCGTATCGAACGTAAGTTCTCCGGTTTCGCTCTGAAAAATTCCCCTCACCGGATCGGTGCGATTGCCGGCTGGTAGAATTTTTTTCTGCTGCATTTGCCGCCAGGCGGAAGCCAGTGCATGTCTGCCGGAGCTGGGACTCATGGCAGCAAGCGACGCAAAGTACTCTGTACTGACGGTCGGAGTAAAGTACTGCGGAGTGATCGTAAGATCAGCCTGACGTGATGTGCCAGGATAGCAGGTCCCGATTTTCGTAAGCATGGCGAACGCGTTGTATCCGGAACCGGGAGCACAGAGAATTTCCGGCGAATTTACCATTGCAGGCGAAACTGCGATTGCGATCTCATGTTCCGCTTCGGCGACGTCTCCACGCTGCCATGCCAGAGCGGCAATGACCTCATTTGCCCGAACCATCGGGTGAAAGTGACTGCTGAAACTGCCCGGCGCGGAAGGTGCATAATAGAGCATGGCCGTATTGGTATGTTCTACAAGCATATCCCACCCCTGCAATGCCGCAATTCCACCGATGCCGAGCCCGCCCTCATGGCTGAAGCGCGCATATGGCAGATAAGAGTATTCTGTCAGGAGGAACGGTTTGCCCGGCATGCGGGTCATTGCGGCCTGTCCGAGCCAGCCACCATTAGATTTAATGGAACTCTGGCGGGAGAGGCGAAATTCTTTGCCACGTACCCAGGGATACGCCGCGACCTTCTGCCGGTATGGCATGGAAAGCGGCTGCGCAACGCCAAAAGGAGCACCGCAGTAGATGTGCATTGCCACTGCTGACATTTCACTGCGGGCGGGAATCTCCATCAGACGCAGAGACATGTCGTAGTTGGTAACAAGTCCGCGAAATCCGATTCTCTTCAGTTCTCCAAGATAAAAACGGTTCATATCCGCCATCATATCCAGGAGAAACTTCCGGGCGTCTTCCGACTCTTTCCCTGTTCCTGCAAGCAATTGCAGCGTCAAATCCGAACGATATTGCGGATATGCCTTGCGCCAGTATGGAGAGAGAATGGCCACATGGTGCGGCCGGATATCCTGTTCATTGAAGAGTGTGATTCCGATACATTGCGGATCGTCTTTTAAACGGGTCCCGGTGTAAGGATTGACCCGGGAAAGCAGAAATTCTGCTCCGGCGCTCCAGTTTTTCCGGTATCGGTTATCAAAATAAAGTTGATAGATGCTCCATTTGTCTGCTGGTGGATCCGGATAGAAATTGCTCCAGCCCATTTTGCTGTTCGCCACATCCAGCAGGATGTAAATTCCCCGATCCCGCAGACATTTGATAAACCAGTCATACCGCTGGAGCATCTCCTTGTCTGCGGGGAGAGTCTCTACATTATACGGCAGCTTGTCAGCATCGAACGATCTTTTTTCCCATGCATGCGGATCTGCGTAACGCCCGCAGAGAGCTTGATCCAGATAGTGGAAGCGAACCAGATTCATTCCACGTATCCGGATGGTTTCGGCAAGTTCCTCCAGTTCATCCCTGGTCATTTCATAAAAGTTGCTTTCCCACCCGGTTATCATGAGGTTGCTTCCTCGAAACCGGATCGCTTTTTCCGGTTCTGTTTCAAAAGCGAGTTTTCCTGCTTGATTTACGATCACCCGTCCCTGACGATCAATATGAAACCGGGGGAACTGAACGGAAAGATCGAGAGCCGTTCCCGGTTTGATCTTCACCATGTCAAGCCTCACCCGCCAGTCAACCGGATTGCGGAATTTCCGCCGTTGAGCTGCCCAGTCGATGCGATCCATGTTCACGGGACGCCATTCCGAGCCCTGCGTCACTTCATAAACCCCATGGTGAATTTTCCGGTATGGGACCTCTCCACAGAAAAATTTCCAGCCGGCCGCCCCGGCCAGAACGCGGACCGCCAGCAGATTTCGACCTTTTTTTACCGGCAGATTGAAGACGTGATTTTCCGGAGAAAACTGCTGTTCCCTGTTACCTCCGGTAAGAGTGGAATAGACGGCTTCTCCATTCAGACGGCATTCAAACCACCAGTCGGCAGCCATGCCGATCTGCATGACTCCATCGCGCCCGGATTCAAATTCATTGTAGAAGACAGCCGCAGATTTTGCCGGCGCCTTCCCCAGATCATACGAGTCATTGAACAGAAGAATCTTTTCGGTGTTACGTGGGATTTCAGTAAACGAGATGTTCCCGACTGACTTCCGCAGCAGATGCCATTCCACATTCAGTGAATAAGGAACCCTTCCGGCGGCAAGCCCCCAGGCAAGGCTCGACAAACAAAGAAGTAGAACAATTCGCAACATCATGGTTGCACCTCACAGCGAAAACCGGAATAGAAGACAACACCGCTTGTTTGTTGGAGTCCGATCGATAGAAAGACGCGCTCGGCATCCGCGGGGATTGCAGCAGACACTTTTGCAGCTTTCCAGCGATACGTACCAAAGCGACAATGCGCGGGAAGATTCTCAAAATATTTCACGGAACCGTCACTCCGGACAACAACAATCATCAGTTTGACACCAAGATAACTTTTCGCCGGCTCTGCAACATCTTCCGTCCGGATCAATGCGGTCACTGTCAACCTTTTGCCCTGCAGAGTCTTCGCATCGAGCATGGCATTGGACATTGCAGAAGAGGTTGCATTTGTGTTTTCTATTTTGATAACCTCTCGTTTTTCCGGCCCGGGTTCCTGTTGAATGGTCAAAAATTTTCCTGTCCCGCTCCATTTCAGCGGCATGTCTGAAGAAGCCGGGCAATTTACGGCCAGCAAAGCGAACAGGAAAGAAAATACCAACAGTTTCATTTTCCATCTCCTCATTAAAGTTTGATCAAGTCGTCGGAAAACAGACGGCCTCCAGAGAAACGAAATCCTTCAATGTGTCCGTCAACAAAAGTCAGATTGGTTCTCAGTTCATGGTTCCATCCCCAGGAGTATTGATGATTCGGAGGGTGGATCTCATGTTGTGCATAAGGATAACACCCTCGGTATTGTGTTGGATTGCTGTTGGAGCCGACATTCCGATAGTTTGTTTCTCCAAACAGCGCCGATCCATTCTTGATGGTGAAAAACTTGCGGTATTGGACCTGACTGCCCGTACTGTCGAAATAGAGCCAGCCGCCGCTTTTTGCAGCTCCTGATACAGCCAGCCACGCGGGTCTGATCGTCGGCAAGTAGGTCGTCTGATAATACAGTGCCGTGTTGTTCCCGCCGGACCAGCCGATGGATGCGTGGGCGTCTTTCGGAACGGCCGGACAGTAGTAGAGCCCTCCCGGCTCTTTTTTCTGCCATGTCTCGTAATTGTCATAATCCGCCGTCTGTTTCAAATAACGGTTTATATGATGGATATGCTGTGCATTGTTCAGGCACCGGGGAAGCCAGTCCGCAAAATCCGAGACATAAAGCATCAAACCGTTATAAATCTGCTTTTGATTGTTGGTGCATGTGATTGAGCGCGCTTTGCTTCTGGCCTTGTTCAACGTCGGCAGCAGCATCGCCGCCAGAATGGCGATGATCGCAATTACGATAAGCAATTCGATAAGCGTAAAATTGTGGATCTTTCCCGGAGATGGATCGAAACACCTGCTCAGCCATCTGGGTCCTACAACTCGTGCCGGTTTGAAATGCTGCTTCATCATCTGCCCCTTTCCGTTGCTGGGAGAATGGTGATACATGTTAAACGTGTATCGTATATCGAACCGTTGTCTATATTATACCGCAGTGAATATGGATTGTCAAGAGCCATTTCGAAAAAAAAGGAATTTTCGGATATTTTACGGGCGTGCAACACTCTGCGCAAGCGAATCGCGCCAAGACATCCCCGCCTCCCGGAGGGATACCTCCAATCGTCGCCGGATGAATCCATTACACAGCAGAAGGAAATTGCACCGATCTGACTTTCCCCTCCCCCCGCCGCCGGAAAGCGGCGAACATTGCGGAAATTTTCCACCGCAGGTACGGAGAGCCCTCGCGGGGCAGCCCCGGCTCACCGGGTGGTTTCGAAGATCTGGAGAATGCGCTGCTCGGTCTGGCGCGGCGATTCCACCGCCATCAGAGAGCTCAAAAGATCGATCACCAGAAACTGCGCAACGGTGGAATCCATCGCCCCCAGCCGGAGGCGCTGTTCGTCCGCCGTCGTCGGCAGCACACAGACCGCGCTCTCCGCCAGCGGAGAGTGCAGATAGTTGGTCAAGGCGAGAATCGGTACGCCGCTCTTCTTCGTCACCTTGATGTTGTCGAGAACATACGGAGTGTCGCCGCTGAAGCTGATCAGAATCAGCAGATCCTCTTTTGAGAGGGTGGCGATCAGCGATCTGGCATACTCCGCGTCGTCCGGAAACATCGCGTAGTAGCCGATCCGCACCAGCTTGATGCGAAGATCCCGCGCCGCCAGCGCGGAGGAGCCGAAGCCGCAGACGACGATATGGCGCGCCTGCCGGATCTGTGAAACCGCCCGCTCCACCGTCTCCTCGTCCAGGTTGGCGAGCGTATCGTTGATCGTCCGGGTGAAGTTGAGCGCAAAGTTCCGCTTCAACTGTTCAAAACTCGTCGCCGGCTCCGCAATCTGCCGGTGTAACGTCCGCTTCGGATCGATCAGTTCCGCCGCAATCCGGTTCTTCAAACTGGTGAACCCGTCGTAGCCGAGCTTCTGACACAGCCGCACCACCTGCGCGCTGTCGCAGTGACACCGCGCGGCGAATTCACTCACCTTCGCCTGCAGAACCTCCTCCGGAAAATTGACGATCCGCTCCGCAATCACCCGGTTGTTCCCGCTCAACTCCGAGAGCCGCTGGCGGATTTCCAGCTGAAATTTCGGCGTGAATTCCATGATCCCCTCAAAACAATTGCTGTTCTATTTTGAAAATAGCATTTTTTTTGTTTTTTGTCAAACCGCCTCTTGCTTTTTCATTATAATTGTCGTATAATATTAATATAAACAATAAAATTGCAAAACCAAAAAAGGTGATTGTTTTATGAGTTTCATGTTCAAACCGTACCCATATGTCGACCCGCAGGCACTCAACACTCCGAAACTGCCGCCGGAACTGCGGAACTCGGTGACGGCAGGCAACCGTGCAGTCGGGAAAAAACTTTTCGAAGCGGCTCCGGAGCACGGCGTCGTCGTGCTGGATGGCTACGTCGGCGCGCAGTTCGACCGCCTGATCAAGCGCATCGAGGAGGCAGCCGCCGGGAAAAAAGTGCGCAAATTCGACGTCAGCTGCGCATACAAAGATTCGGATGAGCTGGAGAAGATGCTCGCGGAAACGCTGCCGGAAGACCGGGTGATCGACCCCATCCTGCTCTTCGGCAAAAGCATCCACCGCGAAATCGAATCGCTGTTCGATCCGGAGCGGGTCGAAGCACTCCGCCGGGAACTCGCGAAAGCGAAGCAAACTGCCGATCTGGTGATTCTGTACGGTTGCGGTTCCGCCTGCGGCGCGCTGCACAACTGCGCCGATGTGACCGCGTTTCTCGACGTGACGCCGCTTTCGGCAACCACCCGGGTGCAGGCCGGGCGGGTACGGGCGCTGGGGGATGCGAAGCAGCGCCCCCTCCCCTACCTCTTCCGCCGGCTCTACTATTATGATTATGAAATCATGATGCTGCACCGCAAGGATCTCATCGCCCGCGGCGACGTGGATTTCTACATCGACAGCAACCTGGAGGACAACCTCAAGCTGCTGCCGCTGGCGGCCTTCCGGGAGCTGCTGGCGATTCAGACGGGCTATCCGTTCCGTTGTACGCCGGTCTATCTCGAAGGGGTGTGGGGCGGCTTCTTCGTCAAAAATCTCCGTTCGCTTCCCTCGGACATGCGGAACTGCGCGTGGGTGTTCGACATGATCCCGAACGAAGTATCGATCCAGATCAAGGTGGGCGGTCACACGCTGAACATTCCCTTCTCCACCTTCTTCAAGGCGGAGGGCGAGCGGCTCATGGGCAAAGAGAGCGTGGAGCGGTTCGGCTACGTCTTCCCGATCCGCTTCAACTACGACGACACCTACGGCGGTTCGGGGAACATGTCGATTCAGGTGCATCCGCCGCGGGCCTACAACCAGGAGCATTTCGGGGAGCCGTTCCAGCAGGATGAGAGCTATTACGTGGTCAAAACGGCGGGTTCAAAAACCTACCTCGGATTGCAGGACGACTGCGACATCGAGGAGTTCTACCGCTGCATCGACCGGGCGGAGAAGGAGCACATCCCCTTCGACCACGACCGCTATGTGAACAGCTTTCCGAGCGAACAGGGGGACCAGTATCTGATTCCGGGCGGAACGATCCACGCCTCCGGACGCAATCAGGTGGTGCTGGAGATCGGCAGTTACACGATCGGCAGCTACACCTTCAAGCTCTATGACTATCTGCGCAGTGACCTCGACGGCAATCCGCGGCCGATCCACTCGATTCACGGCAAAAACGTGCTGGTGACCGACCGCCGCCGGAGCCGGATCGACGGCGTGCTCCGTCCGAAACCGGTCACGGTGCGACAGGGGGACAGCTGGAAGGAGGAGATCGTCGGCGAACACGACCTCATCTACTTCTCGTTGCGGCGGCTCTCCTTCGAGCACGACATCGCCGACGACACAAACGGCAAATTCCACGTACTGGTGCTGGTCGAAGGGGACGAGGTGCTGATCTGCTCGAAATCCGACCCGACGCACTGCTACCACCAGAAGCATATGGATATGGTGGTCGTTCCGGCGTCGATGGGGGAATATGAGATCATCAATCTGGGGAAAACTCCATGCCGGGTCACCAAGACAATGCTGAAGTAGTTCTGGCGCTGGACGTAGGCGGAACCTTCATCAAGTCGGCGCTCTTCCGCGACGGGGAGCTGTTCCGCCGGCTCGAACCGGTTCCGAGCTGTTCGGAGGGTAGCGGCGAAGCGATTGCGGCGGCGTTCCGGCAGGTTCTCCGGCAGGCGGGGGAGTTCGCTCATCTGGCGGTGGCGGTACCCGGACCATTCGACTACGCGCGGGGAATCTTCCGCATGCCGCACAAATTCGCGGCGGTCAACGGCCGCTCTTTTGCGGAGCTCTCCGGGCGGGATGCGGAATGCTTTCTGCACGACGCAAACGCTTTTCTGCTGGGTGAAATGACGCACGGCGCGGCCCGGGGGTTCTCCCGGTGCGGCGGCGTCACACTCGGGACCGGGCTCGGAGCGGCATTCGCTTCCTGCGGCGAAATATGGACGGGGAACGACGGCTCGCCCGCGGTGGAGGTGAAACTCTGGAACCGGCCGTTCCGGGGAAAAATCGCGGAGGATTTCATTTCAGCCCGGGCCCTGCTCGCCCGTTTCCCGGCCGGGAGTGTCCGGGAGATCGCCGACCGGGCGAAAGCGGGGGATCCGGCAGCGCAACAGATCTGGCGAGAGTACGGCGCGGCGCTCTTCGAACTGCTGAGCAAGTGGCAGGAAGAGCTCTCGCCCGAAGTGATCGTCATCGGCGGCGGCATCGGGCGCGATCTGGCGCTCTTCGGAGCGGTTCCGGCCAGACTGCCGTTGCGAAAATCGGCGCTGTGGGGGGATGCGGCATTGTACGGAGCATACGAATCATTTCGGAAAGGATTGTTACGATGAAAGAGTTCATGCTGGGGGCGATGTACTGGCTCAACCCCAATTACGGAGCCAAAGAGATCGAAGAGGACATGCGGCGGATCCGCGACAACCGTTTCAACATCATCCGCTCCTTCATCTGGTGGGAGAAGGTGGAACCGCGCCGGGGGATGCGGGAGTATCGCCAGCACGACATTCTCTTTGAAGCGGCGGATAAATACGGACTCAAGGTGATGGAAACCTTCGGTCTCTACCTGCCGCTCTGGCTGCAGAAGGATCTGCTGGCGAAAGGGATCGACGACCGGAGCCGCCGTTATCCCTGCTTCGACCGTCCGGAGGTGGCCGGACCGATGGAGGAGTTTCTGCGCGACACGGTGGAGCGTTACAAAAACGCCCCTGCGCTGGCAATCTGGAACCTCTGGAATGAACCGAACAATCGAGCCTGTAAATGCCCCGCTACGCTGAACCGCTTTACCGCCTGGCTCAAACAGAAGTACCCCTCGATCGACACACTGCGCAAAGCATGGCTGAGTGAAGGACAGGTGTTCACCACATTGTGTCCCGATACCCTGGAAGAATTGACTCCGGAGTGGCTTGCCGACGCCTTCGAGTTCGGCAGCCGGGGACGCATTTCGCCAATGGAGTATGATTGGTATTCCTTCACGCTGGACAATACGGCGGCACAGATGAAATGGCTCGGCGATCTGGTCAAATCCATTGATCCGGTCCATGAAACCCATGCCAATCCGGACAAGGTTTTTCTCAACAGTCTGCACGCCGGACTGGACGAATGGAAAACCGCCCGAGTTCTCGACTCCATCAGCGTCTCGGTCCATCCCTCTCACCATTTCTTCGACTGGAAACAGCCCCCGGAGAATGCCACGCAGGAGGATTTCAATCAAAAGTATCTTTTCTGCATCGACCAGGTGCGCGGCTGGGCGCAAGGCAAGGACGCCTGGATCGGTGAACTGCAGGCGGGGACCACCTATTTCCATCGCCATCACTATACCCCCTCTCCGGAAGAACTTCTGCATACCCTTTATCACTCGCTCGGCCGCGGACTGCGCGGCGTGCTCTTCTGGGAGTGGCAGGCGTGGCGTTCCAGCCTGATGGAAGTGGGGGAATTCAGCCTGCGGCGGGCGCAGGACGGCGCACCGACGGAACGTTCCGAAGCCGCCAGACAATTTGCGCTCGACGTTGCCGCGCACGCGGGAGAACTTGCGCAGGCGTCACTGCCGGCGGCGGAAGTAGCCATCTTCTGCTCCAAAGACACCTGCAAATACAAAATCATGGAACAGCTGGCAAAACCCTACATTGCCGATTCCATGGAAAATGAAAATCTCGACGCGGTATACGGTTGCTACAAAGCGCTGAATCACGCCAACATCGCAGTGGATTTTCTCTCGGAACTGGAATTGGAAGAAGGGATTCCGGCCCGTTACCGGATACTCTATCTACCGCATGCCGAACTCGTTTCCGCCCGAACCGCAACCGAACTTCGTAAATTTGTAGAACGCGGCGGCAGAGTCTGGGCGGACGGGCGGTTCGGCTGGCTGGATGAACACCTTTATCTTCGCAGTGAAATTCCCGGTTATGGCCTGGCGGAGGTATTCGGTTGTCACGAAGCAGATTTTGTCGGCATGGCGCTTCGCCAGCCGGATTTCCGGGTCGGCGCAATGCTTGGCTTCCGCCATCTCCAGTATCTGGAGCCGACGACCGGCACGGCTCTGGCGGGGACGTCGCCGCGGGCGACGATCGTGCACAACCGTTTCGGCAAAGGCGAAACACTGCTGATCGGCAGTCAAGTGACTCTGGGCATTCAGCGGCGTAATGAAATCGACCCCGCCACGGTTGCGGAAGTAGCGTCATTCGCCCTGAAGAGCGGTATCCAACCGATGTTGCAGGCCACCCCGGCCGGTGCAGTTGAATGCAGCCGCCTCACCGGCCCGGAAGCAGACATTTTCATTCTGGGCAACCGCCGCCCGAAACCGGTTTCCGTCGAAATAGAATTTACAGAAACATATCGGCAATTTGAAACACAAGGAGATCTGTATTCAGGAGGAACCAAACTGCAATTATCGTTGAAAGGGCGTGAAACCAGAATGGTCATAGGCAGAAAATACCGGAGGTAGAAATGAAAACAGCAACCGACAGCAAAATCCATTTATTTACTCTTATTGAACTCCTCGTAGTGATTGCGATCATCGCTATTATATTGACCTCAAAAAGCTGATTTCTTAGGTCATTTTATGCCAATACTGTATTTATAAAGTTTTTTTATTACCACCTGAATCCGTGAAATAATTGGTGAAATCGACGATAAAATAGAAGAAAAAGATG